>JAEEGH010008561.1_pt1 | contig 24129 bp, 18 predicted proteins | sample 9134181 | NCBI WGS metagenome assembly JAEEGH01 (sample SAMN16246544, study PRJNA631951) | gut metagenome | biome: gut microbiome; feature: rumen; material: DP-attached | host: Bos | place: Iran: Karaj | collected 2018-10
TTACGGTGGCGACAGCCTTGGCATCCACAAGGACGCCGATACCGTTCCTTGTGAATCCGATCTCACTCACATCGGAACCCCAAGCGGCAGTGTATCCCTTCTCGACAGCGGTCTTGAGGGCGTCCATCAACTCATCAAGAGGAACATTGTAAGAAGGATCGCCTCTCCAGTTGTCACCGATCTCAAGCACGAAAGGCTTGTAGAAAGGATGGTGGGTGAAGGAGGTAAGTGTCACATAATCAGAAGGAACGAGTCCGAGTTCATCCCTGTAGGAAGCGGGAGTGTAGGTCTTTCCGTTAACCTCGAAAGTGGTCGGGCACTCACCGAAGAAGCTGTCAACCATAGCATCGAAGCCAGCCTTCCAGGTCTTGGAAAGACCACCTCTGGCGGACCTCTTGGCGATGGTCTCGACATATGCCTTTGTCACGGCGTCAATCTCCCCGTGTGAAGGAAGGGTCTGCTTTCCGGGCATCGCTGACTGAGGGACGATACCATAGTCATCTATGACATGAAGCACATCGTCAGCCTCGGAACCAGGGCCGAAACGGAGATCACCATCCAGACGGACATACTTGTCAGCCCTATCCTTATAAGAAAGGGAGACGACATACATCTCGGAAAGATCAGGATAATCGGCCGCATCCTTGATACCCTTGATCCTGATGATCTCGGACTCGAGGAATGCGATGGCGGAGAAGCACCAGCATGTGCTGGAGCTGGCCTGGTTCTTAATGGAGGTGATAGGGTTCTCCTTGACTACAGTGAACTGATAGTCAGCCTGAGGCAGCTGAGGCCTGGGCTGCTGACCGAAAAGCGCGGAGGGGATCAACACCGCCGCGATCGCGGCGACAATAATGTTCGTTTTCATGAATCTTTGATTATAAATTGATTAATAATTCTCAGCCTTAACCTGGAAATAGCTCTGGGGATGGTTGCACACGGGGCAGACCTCGGGAGCCTTCTTTCCGATGACTATGTGACCGCAGTTGGAGCACTCCCAAATGGCGTCCTCCTCACGAGAGAACACGACAGCTCCTTTCACCTTGCGGAGAAGCTCACGGTAACGTTCCTCATGGGTCTTCTCAATGGCTCCTACCTTCTCGAAAAGGTCAGCGATCTCTCCAAAGCCCTCCTCACGGGCGGTCTTGGCGAAACCGTCATACATGTCTGTCCACTCGTAATTCTCACCATCGGCGGCATCGGCGAGGTTCACTTCAGTGGCGGGGACAGAACCGTCGTGGAGGAACTTGAACCAAATCTTGGCATGTTCCTTCTCGTTCTTGGCAGTCTCTTCGAAGATCTTGCTGATCTGGACATATCCGTCCTTCTTGGCCCTGGAGGCATAATAGAGGTACTTTGTGTGAGCCTGGCTCTCACCGGCGAAAGCGGTGCGCAGGTTCTGTTCGGTCTGGGATCCTTTCAATTCCATAGCTAAATGAATATTAATTCGAGCAAAAGCGCTAAATGCAAATTTAACAAAAAATAACTAATTTTGACCGTTTCGCCAGAAGAATATGCCGACTCGCAAGAGAAAGAAGAAAAAGACAACTTTGAGACTAAGTCCATGGGCTGCCGTGGGCTCAGCTTTGGGAATACTCTTGATTATCTTTCTCTTGACAGGAAGGTGGAACCGCGATCCCAAGTCCGAGAGAGGCGCCAAAGTGCCTCCAGGGACTTGGAGATATGGGATAGACATCTCCCACAACAATGCCGGACCTATAATATGGGACTCCCTTTATGTCATGACCGACCATAAAAGACGGACCGTCAGGAACCCATATTCAGCGAATGACATCAAGCCTGTCAGTTTTGTCATTATCAAGGCGACAGAAGGCGCCTCATTCGTGGACCCCGACTTCAAAGCCAACTGGAAAGATGCTGGAAGATCAGATGTCCGCAGGGGTGCCTATCACTTTTTCAGAAGCTCAAAAGACGGAGAGACACAGGCGCGGAACTTCATCGGTACAGTGGGAGACATGCGCCTTAGGGACCTTTCCCCTGTGCTTGACATTGAGACAATTCACCCGGGATGTTCAAAAGATCTTCTCAACAGTAGAGCCTTACAGTGGCTTAAGATGGTGGAAGAACATTACGGGAAAAAGCCGGTTGTTTACGCCAGCTCATCTTTCATCAAGGACCACCTCTCAAAAGACATCACCGACAACTATCCGATTTGGGTTGCCCACTACGGCAGATCCAAACCAGGGCATGACGATTGGCTCTGGTGGCAATTCACTGACAAAGCAGTGGTTAAGGGTGTGAAAGGCAATGTGGACCTTAGCGTGATGAAGATCGATTAACCCTCAGCGGGAACAAAGGTCTCCCCATTCCAACGGAATAACCTGACACGGGAGAACTGGTTCCCCGTGGCCTCGGAACGGCCATTTTCAGAAAAATAGAAGCGCCCGTCCCCCAGCGGTGAGACTCCCGTCGAACCATATTTGAAGAATACTCCTTGCACCGGATCTTCCCAAGAGCCGATTACCGTGTGCCTGGAACGATCGTATTCCACTCCGATCAGTCCCCGTTTGACCGGCCTGCGAGAGACATCGAAAGAGAACACATCATAATTGGTGAACTGCTCTTTGGAGCCCTTATAGACAAACATGAACATTCTTCCCAGACTCGGATCATAAGCCATGTTCTGGACTCCCCAATTTGTGTTGCCCGTGTAGATGAAATACTTGTCAAGAGGTTTGGCTGGACCTTCGGAATAGAATTCCCCGAACTTGACCTTGCCGGCATATTTATCCAAACTCTTCAGATCGAAGCGCAGCAACACCTGGCTGTCATTATCGATCTTTGTCTTGTCTCCATAGATGCCGTAAGCAACATAAAGATAATTATTTCCGCCTTTCCTGCCGATCTTGGGAGCGATAGAGACACCGTCTATTCCGGAACAGCCATAGAAGTGAGAATGATAATCCTTGGTCGCCTCCCGGACACAGACGATCTTGAAGGCTTCATTATCCTCGGAATCCATCCCCACACGGGTGACTTTGTCCACATCTATAATGGCTATGTAGAACATTGAACGGCCCTTGGCGAAGTCAGAAAGCCCCTGCCCGATCACATCATCTTTGCATTCAAGCGAAGCATAGACCTTGCGTCTCTCCTGGTCAAAGACCATGGCCCCGAGATGTCCCTGAATATGCTCCACCGAGCCAAGGATCCGGCCACTTAAGTCTGTCGCGAGGAAACGGTCAGTGAAAGAGAAATACATTTTCCCGCCGGAGGGATCGTGCGCTATTCCCTGTACATGATGCCTGCCTCCCTCGACATAGATCTGCGCTGTCATCTCCAGGCATGCAGCTGCCACGAAAAAAGCGAAGGCTAATATTAACTTTTTCATATTCAACTATTTCCAAATTCCATTACCATCGCTTTAGCGACCTCCGCAGAAGCTCCGCTCCCTCCGAGCGACTCTCGGATCGCGGCATAATCCGAGAGCATCGCTGACCTGTAGTCCGAATCCTCGATCAACCTCCTCACCTCGTACAAGAGATTTTCCGGTGTGAAGTAATCCTGCAACAATTCCCTGAAGCAACTCCGATCCATGATCAAGTTGCCGAGGCTGATGTATTTGACCTTGATTATCATCCTGGCCAACAGGGAGTTGATGGCAGAAGTCCGGTAGGCGACAACTTGCGGAGTACCGATCAAGGCACATTCAAGGGAAGCCGTCCCGGAGTTGACCACCGCGGCCTCACCATGACGCATGATCGCGAGACTCTCCCCGAAGACAACCTTGACATAGTCCCTGTCCCCGATAAACCCGGAATAGTCCTCCATTGTCCTGGAAGGAGCGCCTGCTATGACAAACTGGTGATCGGAATAATCCGGGAGAGAGCGTAACTTGTCAGCGAAAGCCATATAGACAGGCATCATCGAGCTGATCTCCCCCGCTCTTGAGCCAGGGAGAAGGGCAATGACCGGCCGGTCTTGAAAGCCGGTTCTCGCAAGGAAATCCTCCCGGGACTCACTCATGGCCGGAGAAGTGTCAACCGCATCCACAAGTGGGTTGCCTTTATATACAAAGTCCACACCTTTGGAGGTGAAATACGGGATCTCGAACGGGAAGACTATGAACAGTTTATCGACATATTCCTTCAACTTCTTGACCCTGCTTTCCCTTGAAGCCCAAACCTTTGGGGCGATGTAGTAAAACACCTTGAAACCAGCCTTGTGGGCGAACTCGGCAATCTTGAAGTTGAAACCTGGATAGTCAATCAAGACCACCGCGTCGGGCTCCCACGCCAGGATGTCTTTCTTGCAGGACTCAAGCCGCTTGGCGAACTTTCCCGGATGGAGCACCACCTGGGTGAATCCCATCACGGCCCCATCCCGGTAATCCTGAACCAGTTCACCACCGACAGCGCTCATCAGACCGCCGCCCCAGAAGCGTATCTCCGCATGGGGATCGGCCTCATAAAGCCCCCGCATCAGGTTCGAACCATGCAAGTCCCCTGATGCCTCACCGGCGATAAGGTACCATCTTGCCATTAGAATTCCCCTGCGAGAAGCGGTCCGAGCCGCCTCTCCTCTTCATGATCTGTCCTATCGATGGACTGCGGTGTGATAGTGATATAGCCGTCCTCCAGAGCATGGTGGTCCGCACCCCCGTCCCCGGCAGGAGACCCATCCACAAAACGGCCTCGCATGACATATAGAGCGTCAACCCTCTCATTGACCTCCGGAGGAACCGCCCCTGTCCATGTCTCGAACTCCTCGACCCAGTAGCCGTAGCCCTGATGACAGACCTTGACTCCCCGGACAGGCATGTCGGAAGGAGGAAAATTCACATTGTAAGACACTCCCCTCTTCGCCGGCCAGTTATCCATCAGCTTCTCGAACAATGATGGAAACCGCTCAGTCACAGCGGAGAAGTCAGCATCTTCACCATATTCGCAAAGCGACACTCCGATGGCGGGAATATTATTGATGGCTGCCTCTTCCGCGGCGCCCATGGTACCGGAATAATTGGTCGCCACCGATGCGTTGGAACCATGGTTGATACCACAAATCACCACATCGCACTTCCTGTCCGGGAATACCTTATCGAGCGCGAACTTCACGCAGCTGGCAGGAGTGGCGTCGAGCCAAGACCAGGACACACCATCTTCTTCTCCCAGGTATTTATAGCCGCAAGGGCGGTTACCAAGCGAAACCGCAACGGACATCCCGGATTGATGGGATCGAGGAGCGACGACAGTTATCCGCCCATAAGGACGCATGATCCGGACAAGTTCCCGAATGCCCTTGGATGCGTAGCTATCGTCGTTTGTAATCAATATGTTGAGATTCGTATGCATATCAATCGATTTTAGTTCACAAATATACTGATTTCCGTATTTTTTTCTGTAAATTTGCACCACTTTTGCAGTGAATACCCACTGCCAAGAAAAAAGAATTTTTGTTTTAAACAACTTAATATTTTTTAACAATGATCAAATTAGGTATTAACGGATTCGGCCGCATCGGCCGTATGGTTTTCCGCGCTGCTGTCGAGAATTTCGCCAATGACATTGAGGTCGTAGGTATCAATGACCTCCTCGATCCCGAGTATCTCGCTTACATGCTCAAGTATGATTCAGTCCATGGCCAGTTCCAGGGCGACATCAAAGTCGAGAACGGCAATCTCGTAGTCAACGGAAAGAGCATCCGTGTCACCGCTGAGATGGATCCCGCCAATTTGAAGTGGGATGAGGTCGGCGCTGAGATCGTGGTTGAGTCCACCGGTTTCTTCCTCACCGACGAGACCGCCAGGAAGCACATCCAGGCTGGTGCGAAGAAGGTTATCATGTCCGCTCCTTCAAAGGACGCTACTCCGATGTTTGTCTATGGTGTGAACCACACCACCTATGCCGGACAGGACATCATCTCCAACGCCTCCTGCACAACCAACTGCCTCGCCCCCATCTCCAAGGTCCTGAACGACAAGTTCGGTATCAAGAGGGGTCTTATGACCACTGTCCACGCCGCCACAGCGACCCAGAAGACCGTCGATGGTCCTTCCAAGAAGGACTGGAGAGGTGGCCGTGGAATCCTCGAGAACATCATCCCTTCATCCACCGGAGCTGCCAAGGCCGTGGGTAAGGTTCTCCCTGAGCTCAATGGCAAGCTCACCGGCATGTCACTGCGCGTTCCCACTTCTGATGTCTCCTTCGTCGATCTGACCTGCGAGCTCAACGCTCCCGCCACCTACGAGGAGATCTGCGCCGCCATGAAGGAGGCTTCCGAGGGCGAGCTCAAGGGCATCCTGGGCTACACCGACGAGGCTGTCGTCTCCACCGACTTCCGTAACGATCCCCGCACTTCCATCTTTGATGTCAAGGCCGGTATCCAGCTCGATCCTACCTTCGTCAAGGTTTGCGCCTGGTACGACAACGAGTGGGGCTACTCCAACAAAGTGCTCGAAATGGCTCGCGTTATTGCATAATTACAAATATTTTATATATTTGCGATTGCAAGGCTTGGCCTTCGGGCCAGGCCTTTTTTGAAAAGAGCGTTTTTTAACTTTTTAATTATCAGCATTATGAAAAAGTATGTTTTGACATTCATGTGCGCCGCTATCGTTTTCTCGGGTTGCGCCAACATGTCCCAGACCGGTAAAGGAACCTTGATCGGATCCGGTGCCGGTGCCGCCGTCGGAGCCGGTATCGGCGCCATCATCGGTAAGGATGCGAAGGGTGCCGCCATCGGTGCCGCTATCGGAACAGCTGTTGGAGCCGGAGCCGGTGCCATCATCGGAAAGAAGATGGACAAGAAGGCCGAGGAACTCGCTGCCCTGGAGAATGCTCAGATTGAGAAAGTCGAGGACTCCAACGGACTCGAGGCCATCAAGGTCACTTTCGACAGTGGTATTCTCTTCGCTTTCAACAAATCCGACCTCACCCAGTCTTCCAAGAACGAGCTCAGTAAATTCGCCAGCAAGATGGCTGACCTTCCTGACACAGACATCACTATTTACGGCCACACCGACAACACAGGTCGTGACGATGTCAACCAGAGGATTTCCACTGAGAGGGCCCAGAGCGTGGCCAACTACCTGAAGAACTGCGGCATATCATCATCCAGAATGACCACCGAGGGCAAGTCCTACTCTATGCCTGTCGCTGACAACAGCACCAAGGAAGGAAGGGCCCAGAACCGCCGTGTTGAGATCTTCATCACCGCTAACCAGAAGATGATTGAGGCCGCTGAAAACGGCACACTCGAATAGTCTTACAATGATTCATCAAGAAAAACTTCCGGCAAAACCGGAAGTTTTTTTTCTTTTATGCAATTATTTATTTATATTTGGACAAATGAAACTAATATAGGAAGACTATTCACATTCACTTAATAACAAAAATCATGAAAAGACATTTCCTCAGGATCCTCATGGCGCCTATTGTAGTGGCCATGGCTTCATTTTGTCTCGTGAGTTGCGGCGGCGATGAGCCGGACACTCCAGGCAACAACGACGGCCCCGCTGGACCGACAACAATCGCGGTGACAGGAGTAAGCCTCAACGCGACCACTCTCAGTCTCACCGAAGGAGACAGCCAGACCCTCGTGGCAGCGGTCTCTCCTTCCAATGCGACCAACACCAAAGTGAATTGGTCTTCCTCCTCTTCCGCAGTCGCCACGGTTGACGGCAACGGAAAGGTGACCGGAGTTAAGGCGGGAACCGCCACTGTCACAGCGACTTCCGTTGATGGAGGAAAGACAGCGACCTGCACCGTCACTGTGACAGCCAAGAATGTTGCAGTCACCGGAGTGGCGTTAGAGCCAACTACCGCCACAATCGTGGTTGGTGAGAAGGTCGCGCTCAAGGTCAAGTTCACTCCTGCCGAGCCCACCAACAAGAAGGTCACGTTCAAATCATCCAGCGAGAGCATCGCCACGGTTGACGCGAACGGTAATGTGACCGGAGTCAAGGCTGGTAAGACCACCATCACAGTCACAACAGAAGATGGTAACAAGACCGCCAAATGCGAAGTCACAGTCACTCCGAAACCCGTTGCGGTTACCGGTGTCAAGATCAATGTCAGTGTCCTCAATATCGAGGTCGGAGCTCAAGCCATCCTGACAGCGAATATTTCTCCTTCCGATGCCACCAACAAGAATGTCACTTGGAGCTCTTCTGATGAGTCAGTTTTGACAATTGACGATAAGGGTGAGGTTACTGGAGTAAAGGTCGGGAAAGCCACCGTCACGGTCACTACCGAGGATGGAAACAAGACCGCGACCTGCGAAGTGAATGTCAAGGAGGCCACCGTTACTCCGACAAGTGTCAAAATCGAACCCGCCACACTTTCAGTCAAGGTTGGCGCGTCAGAACAGCTGACAGCTACCGTTGGTCCCGAAGGAGCGCCTCAGGATGTCAGCTGGAGCTCATCAGCAACATCGATCGCCACTGTTGACAAGACCGGTAAAGTGACCGGTGTCAAGGCAGGAACAGCGACCATAACCGTAAAGACGCAAACAGGCAATAAGACAGCTACCTGTAAGGTGACTGTTACCAAAGCCACAGTAGCTGTGACTGGAATCAAACTCAATAAATCGACTACCAGCCTGAAGGTGGGTGGCACCGAGACACTTGTCGCCACTATCACTCCTTCGGATGCCACCAACAAGAAGGTGACATGGAGCACATCAGCGGGAAGTGTAGCCACAGTCGATCAGAACGGAAAGGTGACAGCAGTAAAGGCCGGAACCGCCAGCATCACCGCAAAGACCGCTGACGGAGGCAAGACCGCGAGCTGCAAGGTGACCGTGACAACCAACACCGTGGCAGTGACAGGCGTTAAACTCGACAAGACCACACTGAGCCTCGAGACAGGAGGAACCGCCACTCTTAATGCGACCATCTCGCCTGAAAACGCCACCAACCAGAAGGTGACCTGGAGTTCGTCAGCCTCCACCATCGCTAAAGTTGATCAAAACGGTAAAGTGACGGCAGTTAAAGCTGGAACCGCCACCATCACGGTTAAGACCGACGACCAAGGTAAGACCGCCTCTTGTAAGGTGACCGTGAAGGACGGTGCTGTGAAAGTCACTAAGATTGAGATTCTCAATCCCAGCGGAACGGCAGAGTCTTTCCACTGGCAGTATATAACTGTGGATGACTACACTTACCAGCTCAAGGTGAAGGTGTACCCTGAAAACGCGGCAAACAAAAATGTCACTTGGAAGAGCAGCAACACCAGCGCTATGACTGTAAGCAATACAGGCTTAGTGAGGTTCTTGAAGGAGAGTTTCAATGAGACCGTCACAGCGACCGCGGCGGACGGCAGTGGTGTTTCCGCTTCAATTATGTTCTCCATCAACGAAAGCACGGCTGAATCAATCACTTTGACCAGTAGTGGTGGAACCGCCAATTTCCAGACACGACCGAATGGAACATTCAGGGTTAATGCCACCTTTAAAGGAACAGGCGGCCGAAAAGTGTTCAAGGAGGAAGTCACCTATTCTCTGAGCTCGAATGCGGCTGGCTATGCGGAGATAACTTACCCCATGAGCCTTACCAGTTGCACAATCAAGGGTCTCAAAGCCACGACAGCGAGCAATCCTGTGATCCTCACGGCAACATATAAGAGCCTTAATGGTAAAGTGACCAAGACTGTGAGCCAGCAGATTGGTATCGTTGGAACTCCTTATATCAGCTCTATTTCAATCACTAGCGGTGGTTCCGCTCAGGTTGGGAACAGTTGGCCTACAACGGCCACAGTCAAGCCTGACGATGCCGAAGTCAAGAAAGTCGAGTGGGTCAGTTCCGATACTGGCGTGGTTAAGCTGACCTATGATGATCCTAACGACAAGAGGAAGGTGCGTTTTAACGCTCTGAAGAAGGGTACGTCCACAATCCATTGCCGAGCGACAGACGGCAGTGGAGTTAAATCCAACTCCTTCGTCTTCCAAGTCTATTAGGAACAGCCTATCAATCATAAAAATCCGGCCTTGTGAAAAGGCCGGATTTTTATTTTCTCTCACCGAAAATCGCTGTACCGATGCGGACTATCGTGGCCCCGTGCCGGACAGCGATAGGCCAGTCATGAGACATTCCGATGGATAGCTCGTTGAAGCCCGGAAGGTGATACCTCTCGTCCAGATGTTTCTTGAAGGCTTCAATCCTGGCGAAATCAGCCTCGACAATGGAGATGTCGTCAGTATTGGTTGCCATGCCCATCAGGCCCCTGAAACGCACATGTGGGTACGATAATCCCACCGAAAGGATGTCTTTGATTTCCTCCTCAGTGAAACCGCCCTTGGTCTCCTCCGCGCCAAGATGGAGTTCAAGGAGCACATCGATAACCTTGTCATGATCGCTTCCCCACTTCTCGACTGCGTCAAGAAGACGCTTTGAATCAATGGATTCCACAATAGAAGCAAAGGGCAGGACCATCTTCAGCTTATTGGTCTGGAGATGGCCGATAAAATGCCACTCGATGTCGGAAGGCAATGCGGCGGCCTTAGCCGCGAACTCTTGCGGCCGGTTTTCCCCAAAGCGCCGCTGGCCGGCTGAATAAGCCGCCAAAATGTCCTCTGAAGGGTGAAATTTGGAAACTGCCACCAGTTTCACTTCTGGTGGCAGTTCCTTCAAAATGCGTTTGAGATTATCTTCTACCATTCTTTTTAGCCTGCTCCCTTTGCATCTGAGCCTGCATCTTCTGAGCTTCCTCAAGGCGCTGCTGCCATTTGCTCTTTGGCTGCTTCTTGCCTTCCGTAGCCTTCAGTTTCGCCTGGATCTCCTCCGGATTGACGAACCACTTCTTAATGACCCACGTCTCCAACATTGTGATAAGGTTGGAGAGGAGATAATAGTAACTCAAACCGGAAGACAGGCTGTTACAGATGAAATACATCATGATAGGCATCATCCAGACGCTCATGAACCTCATTGAGGCCATCTGAGGGTCGTCACTGCCCGGCTGGGAGGCCGTTGTCAACTTCGAATAGAAGAACATCGAGATGGCCATCAGAAGGGCGAACAGGGAGATGTGGTCTCCGAGCAAAGGAACCCTTGTGCCAAAGTCAATAACAGAATCGTACGCGCTCAAGTCCTCAGCCCAAAGGAAAGGCTGCTGACGAAGCTCGATAGAAGCCGGGAAGAAGCGGAACATCGCCCACAAGATCGGGAACTGGAGCAACATCGGCAGACATCCTCCCATAGGGCTTATTCCGGCCCTCCTGTAAAGATCCATCTGCGCCTGCTGCTTCTTCATCGCATCCTCCTGCTTGGGGAATTTCGCGTTCAACTTGTCGATCTCCGGCTTGATGGCCTGCATCTTGGCGGAAGAAGAATAAGTCTTGAAAGCGAAAGGAAGCACGACCAACTTGATGAGCAGCGTCATGATCAGGATGATGATACCGAAGTTGGAGATGAACTTCCTGAGGAAGTCGAATGTGGGGATAATCACATACTTAGTGAACAGGCCGACAACACTACCACCCAAGGGGATGATCTTCTCATACTTGTGGCCGTAAGACTTAAGGGTCTTATAGTGATTGGGGCCGAAGTAGAACTCGAAGGGAATAACAGTCTCTCTCTGACCGGGTTGAAAATCACCTCTCATCCTCGCCTGACAGGTCATGAGATTGTGGCTCAGATCATCTTCCGGCAAGAATTTGATGTCAAACTCAGCTGAGGAATATTCCTTCGGAGCCCTGAAAATAGCAGAGAAGAACTGCTGCTGGAAAGCGAACCACGCGACCTTGTTATCCACTCTCTTGGAGGCGGAACGGGCGCGGCCGATGGTCTCCGGCTTCTTCTCACCGGAGAAATACCAGTTCAGTTTGGAATACTGGGTCTCGTTCTTATAGCCCTTCTCCATCCTGGGGATGGTCATGAAGTAATCCAGATCGTAGGAGAACACATTCTTCGGGATAACAGACTCCATCCCGATGAATGAGAGGGAGTTATTCACTATGTACTCCCCTTCCTTGATGGAATACCGCTGCTCAATGTAACCTCCGCCGGCGAACGGGAGACGCATGACCACGGACGTGTCAGTCTTCTCAACAATGGAGAAATTGAACTCCGAGGTGTTGATCATCTCTCCGGCATAAATCTGCACGCCAAGATGGCTGTCGCCCGGCTTGAAGAGATAGAGGTCCTCGCCCTCATAAGTCTTATAGTCCTTAATATTAGCGGAATAGGGCTGCGCGCCCTTGGTCGTGAAGGCAACCTCAAACGTGTCGTTGGAGAGGGTCACGATCTCCCCCTCGCCCGAGTGCGCAGCCTCGAGAAGAGAGTCCTTGTAAACAGGTGCCGAAGCGCCATGCTCCAAAACCTCAGATCCTTGGACTAATTCTCCGGATCCCTGGACCTGCCCAAGACGGGAAGAGTCCCGCAGGGCCTGCGCAGCGGCGGCGGAATCCGCTCTGAAGCGATCCACGGCGGCGATAGAGTCCAAACGGGCTTGATAAGCCTGCTGTTTCTTGTATTGCTTGTTCTGATAGAATGTGAACCCGAAGAGGAGTAATCCCATCAGGACAAGACCGATGACTGAATTCTTATCCATTCCTTACTTCTCTTCCTCCCCTTCCTGAACCTTCAATATCTTGGCCTCGAGCTCCTTAAGCTCACGCTTGGCGGCATCGATGCGCTCCTGCATCTGCTGGATGAGAGGCTCGGAGTTCTTGGATGCGGAGAAGAAGCCGATGTTGTTCTCGTAAGTCACGATGTCCTGCTGGAGTTTGTTGTATTCCTGGACAAGGCGATCCTTCTCGCTGACAGGCTTCCTGGAAGGCGCTGAACCGCGGCTGGCAGACCTGGGCCCCCTCGGAGAGTAATCCGGGAACTTGGCCTGGATGGCATCTGAATATGCTTTCTGAATGCTCTCTTTCTCCTTGTAAGGAACAAAACCTATATTCCTCCACCTCTCGGCGAAATCATGCGCGGCGGACTGATCGGCCTCAGCGCCCTTGGACTCATAGGCATTGATCTCCTCGATCAGGGCTTTCTTTGCCCTGAGGTTGCCGTAGTAGTCGTTCTCCGGCTTGGAGTTCTTGTCACGCTCGGCGAAGAAGGCGTCACAGGCGGCGCGGAACCTCTTCCACAACTGCTCTGACTTCTTGCGAGGAACGGCTCCGATCTCTTTCCACTCCTTCTGGAGGGCGATTATAGCCTCCGTGGTCTTCTTCCACTCCTTGCTGTCCTTCAAGGCCTCAGCCCTTTCGATGATAGAAAGTTTCTTCTCCATGTTCTCGTTCATAGAGTCCTTGAATTGGGAATAATACTCCCTCTTGCGGGCGAAGAACTTGTCGCAGGCGGCGCGGAAACGGTCGTACACCTTCTGGTTCTCCTTCTTGGTGGCGAAACCGATGGTCCTCCACTTCTTCTGGATCTCCTCGATCTCGGAAGAAAGCTGGTTCCACTCGCCTGAAGATTTAACCTCTTTCTCGGCAATGGCCTCAACCTGCTCGCAGAGCTTGGTCTTCTCCTCAAGGTTCTCCTGCTGCTTCTCTTTCTGACCCTCGAAATGGGCCTGATATTTCCGGTTGATCACAGCGGTAGCTGCCTTGAAGCGCTCCCAAATGGAATCCCTATACTCTTTGGCCACCGGACCGTACTCCTTCCACTGCTCATGCAGTTTCTGGAGCTCACGGAAAGCGTCCACCACATTATCATCCTCAGCAAGCTTCTCCGCAGCCTCGCAGAACTCCAGCTTCGCCTCAAGATTCTTCTTGAAATCAAGATCCCTCAGGTCCCTGTTGATCTTCACCATGTCGTAGAACCTCTCGACGTAGAACTGATAAGTGTCGTTAAGGTCACGGAACTTGGTGGCAGGGACAGGGCCGATACTTCTCCAGCGGTTCTGGAGCTCACGGAAAGCGGGGAAGGTCGAACTGACATCTTCCTGCTTCTCCACGAGGGCCTTAAGATCCTCAATAACAGCCTGTTTGGCTAGGAAATTATCCTCCCTCTGGGCATCCTGCTGGCGGTTGTACTCCGCACGCTCGCGCTTGTAGTTGGCATAGACACCCTTGAAGGCGGTCTCGATGGCCTCGAAAGGATTGTCCTTGGCCTCCTCCGTCTGAGGAGCCGGAGTAACATCCTCGATCACATCCTCCCTGGAGGAAGGCTCATCGACCTTTGAACCCAACCCAGCCTCGGCCTTTTCCTTGGAGAGCCGCTTGTAGAAAGCGGACTTGATGGCCTCGGCCTCCTTATATCTTTTCATCCTGTTCTCATCCTGCGAAAGCTTGTCGAACATGTCAGACAACTCGGCAAGCGTCAAGCTGCCAAGATCGACATTCTCCACGGCTGTCTCGTCCTTATCCTCCTCTTCCTCAACGACTTCCTCAACAGCCTCTTCAACAACTTCCTCGACCTTGTCATCGGTTTTAGACACAGCGTCCTTCACCGCCTCTACAGTATCCTTGAACGTCTCCTTAACTCCCGAGGCGACTTCGGAAACGGCGTCACCCAACAGGTCGCTGGCCTTCGAGGCAAGCTCAGAAACATTTTCAACGATTGTCTCAAGAGGACTCTTGGTCTCTTCTACATCTGGGGTCTTGTTCACCTCAGGAACAAAATCTTCACTCATACTTCAATAATTTAGAGTTACACACATTCATGCCATAGTCAGCATTTTACAAATATACTCAAAAAAAACAAATAAAAAAGTTATTTTCGCGTTCACGAGAGTTTTGATCCATGCGCATTGACATCCTTACAGTAGTACCCGAACTTCTGGAAAGCCCTCTGGGGCACTCTATAGTGGGCAGGGCCATTAAAAAAGGCCTTGTCGAGATCCATGTCCACAACCTGAGGAAATATGGCATCGGCCCACGTGCCAATGTCGATGATTATTGTTACGGCGGCGACGCCGGGATGGTCATGATGGTGGAGCCGGTTGATAAGATGATCTCCGAGTTGAAGTCGGAAAGGGAATATGACGAGGTGATTTACCTCTCCCCCGATGGTGAGATCTTGACCCAGGCGATCTCCAACGAGCTCTCTCTCAAGGAGAACATCATCCTCCTTTGCGGCCACTACAAAGGCATCGACCACCGGATCAGGGAACATCTGGTCACAAGGGAAATCTCGGTCGGAGATTATGTCGTCAGCGGTGGAGAGATTCCCGCGGCGCTGCTCGCGGATTCGATAGTAAGGCTTATTCCAGGAGCGCTGACGGACGAGACCTCAGCCCTCAGCGACAGTTTCCAGGACGGTCTCCTCTCCCCTCCTGTTTACACCAGACCGGCTGACTACAAGGGCTGGAAAGTGCCCGATGTGCTCCTGAGCGGTAATCCGAAGCTGATCCAAGCCTGGCAGGACGAACAGGCTCTCGAACGTACGAGACTTCTCCGTCCCGGTCTGTTGAAAGATTCTTCTGAAAAAAACGTCTAACTGAGATTCCGCCCGTGGCAAAGGCGATATGACAGGCCGCTGCCGCAAGGACAGGGCTCATCCATCATGGCCGGAGGCACATAAAGGCTCATATAGGGATTCTTCCGGATGAGGTCCATCATGGAATCGTCCTCGCTTTGTAGTATGACTTTCAAGCAATTGGCCTCGTTGGATGAATGCCCGAGAAGAAGCCATTTGGGAAGGCTGTTGGCATAGGCGGCAACAATCTCCATGCAGTCATTATAGTCCTCAAAGGTCTCTATGTCATCCTGCTTTTCGGTGACGCATCCGAATATGTCCTCAGTGGCATCATCGCCCCATATCATCTGGGAATTCATCCAGATGTCGTGTTCTTCAAGGACAAGTTCCTTTCCGGAATAACCCAGATTAAGAAGCATCTCGACAAGCCTTTCGCCTTCCGGGGAACCGAGTCCGAAAACAAACTCCGGAGCTCCTGTTCCGGCCTGAATCGCCTCCTCCGGAGTGAAAGAGCGAAGCCCGCCGAGATCGGGGTATTCCTTCCTGCCAGAAAGGATCGTTGCCGGCTCGTAAATACCTGGGGCACAGACATATAACTCTCCTTCCAAGTCAATCCTGCAAAGCTTGAACACAGGGCTTTGGACAAGCATGGTTGTGAAAGATTCCACATCCCAGCGGCCAGCCCATTCATTGTATTCCAGCATCTTCTCGTAGAACTCGTCCACGGTCAGGAGTCCGTACAGGGCAAGATAGCCGAGAGAGGCCCTCTCCATCTCGAAAGAACCGTCCGCCTCACGAAGAGATATAACGTCGCGGATGTGAGGAGAGACAATGTCGTAGATCTCTTTCGGGATCCATACTTCTTTGGCATCCGGATCAGAGGTGTCGACACCAAGGAGGCCAACGGTCTCAAGGACAGTGGGATAGTCCGGATACTCAAGAACCACAGGCACTTCCGGTCCGGCTTCCACGAGCGTCAACAGAAGACGAAGGTCCCTTTCCAGCATATTCCTGAGCCACTCCCCAGGCCTCTCAACGATGAAAGCCCCAAGCCTTTGGACATACTCGCTCTTGCGGATATGAGAAGGCACATCCGCCCCAAAAAAGTGGCGGATGTCCTCCAGGTCAACCTTGTGAAAGGATCCCAGAGCGGTTATGACAAGGCTTTTAGGCAAATCAGGCGGCTTGTTTCTTCCAGAACTTGGTCATGTCTTCCAGAGTCTTTCCCTTTGTCTCAGGAACGAGCTTCCACACGAACACGGCGGCGATCAAGCAGATCACGCCATAGAGGGCATAAGCGAAGAAGTGACTCCAGTTGTACATCGGCACGAAAGTGCTGGAAACAATGAAGTTGAATATCCATTGGAAAGCTACGGCGATGGCGGTTGCCTCTGAACGGATAGTGTTCGGGAATAGCTCGGCGATGTAAACCCAGCAGATCGGTCCCCAGCTGAACATGAAGCAGGCGCTGTAGATCATGATGCTAAGCACAGGAACGAAGGCGGGAAGAGTCACAACATTGCTGAGAGCCACTCCAAGGGCACCCAGGGCCATTCCGAGGGACCCTGTTATCAGAAGCGGCTTCCTGCCGATCTTCTCGACAGTGAAAACGGCGACCAAGGTGAATGTTATGTTGATGACCCCCATAATGACGGTAAACAGCATGTTGTTCGAGACACCCATCGACTCGAATATTCTCGGGGCGAAATACAGCACCGCGTTGATGCCTATTACCTGCTGGAACACGCTGAGCATGCAGCCGATAAACACAACCATGAAACCATAAGCGAGGAGCTTCTCTTTTTTCTCCACGACTGTTTCCTTGATCTCGGAGATAATCTCCTTGGCCTTAGCCTCACCATTGATGTTGGAGAGGACCTTCATGGCCTCGTCGTCGCGGCCATTCAGCACAAGGAAACGAGGAGTCTCGGGGACCAGGAGGATTAGCAGAGCGAAAAGTCCCGCTGGCACAGCCTCGGACAGGAACATCACTCTCCAGCCGACAGCGTTGGTCCATTCGACGACAGCCGGATCGTTGGCATGGGAGCGGATGATCAGATAGTTCACGAAATAGACGACCAGCTGACCAAAGATGATGGCGAACTGGTTCCAAGAGACCAGTTTACCCTTCTTTGACGCGGGAGCCACCTCAGCTATGTACATCGGGCAGAGCGCCGAAGCAAGACCGACTCCTATTCCTCCAAGAATACGATAACCATTGAAAGCCATCAGAAGGCCCTTCGTCGGAACCCCTTTCTGGAAGAAAAGGAACTCCGGGAAATAGGAACCTAGAGCTGACAGGAGGAAAAGTACTCCAGCCACGAACAAGGTTTTCTTACGGCCCAGTCCCGATGCGAGGACTCCGGAAATGAAGGCTCCGATGATGCAGCCTATCAATGCGCTCGAACTTGTGAAGCCGTGAAGACCATCGGTGTAGTTGAAGTCTGACGCTCCTTTGAAAAACGCCTGAAGTCCTTTCTCAGCTCCGGAGATCACGGCTGTATCGTAACCGAAGAGCAGTCCCCCGATGACCGCCACCAAAACTATCGAGAATAGATAAACGGGGTTAGCTTGCTGCCTGTACATATAACAAATGAAACAAATTGTTTGAGTCGCGAATATAGCAAATTGTCAATTATTTGAACAAATATCTTTATATTTGAGGGCTATACAATTAATGACCAATCATGAAGACCATCACTTTTGGCATCAATTACAAGGAGTACTCATCCATCGAGGAGATGGATCCCCAGGACCAGGCTCTTGTCAAAGAGGCTATTGAAGCGCTCAAGGGCTCCTACGCACCTTATTCCGGATTCAATGTCGGCGCCGCTGTCCGGCTTGAAGACGGGACCATAGTCCGTGGATCAAACCAGGAGAACGCGGCCTACCCTTCCGGGCTATGCGCCGAAAGGACCGCGATGTTCGCCGCCAACTCGAACTATCCCGGTAAAGCGATGGTCTCATTGGCTATAGTTGGTGGTTTCAACCGCCAGGTGTCCCCTACCCCCTGCTCACCTTGCGGAGCATGCCGCCAGGTGATGGCCGAATACCAGACTCTCGGCGGGAAACCGCTGAGTGTCATCATGTTCGGCACCGAAAAAGCATGGAAGTTTGATCGGGTTGACGACATCCTCCCGTTCATCTTCGACAGTTTCAACGAGAAATAGACTCTGCCAGTCAGATCAGAAAACCATCCTCATAGCCGCGCTTTGTGCCCTTTGGCTATGTGAGGCATTCATCTTGCCGAAGTTCCATTTGAATCCGAACAGAATGTATCTGCCCATCACCAGCCGGTAGGTATCTTCCTCGTAGTTGGCCGTAAACGTGTGGGTCAGATTACGGGTCTGGTCGAGGATGTCGTGGATCTTCACGCTAAAATTGAACGCCTTGATATTCTTTGAGATCTCCGCGTTCCACTGCCACTCGGGAGTGCCGTAGCCTGCCGAATATCCCTTATACCAGTTATATGACAGGTCTGTGTCAAACTCGAACTCGTGTTTGGTGGTGTAGTTCGCGGCCGCTCCAAAAGAGTTGTCCATAGTGTTCATGTTCAGATTCGGGTTTAAAGAATAACGGGCTATCCTCCCAGATGCTCCCGCATATACTCTCCCGGAGAAAGCCCCCGAACTGTATCGCAATGTAAGACTCGCGTCAGGAGAAATGGTGCTTGTCGAACTCTGGCTGAAACCGCTCTTGCCGCTATAGAACAGATCACCTTCGCCGCTTCCCCAGAATGTCTCCATGAAGGATGAATAGTCAAAACTGTCCCTATCTATCCCAGGAAGGACTCCCTTTGCTTGGTAACTTGTTGATTTATACACGCCTACACCAAGACTCCCTGAAATGAACCATGTCCTTGCAGGATTCAGCGGAGTCATGTAGCTCGAGTAAACACTCCCATTTATGGAACTTTTTTCCGAATTGACCGGAACAGAGTAGAGTATTCCGTCAGTGTCATACCAACGGGCGTAAGATATCGGGTTGCCACTGGCGCTGCCAAATAAGTAGAACATCAGCGTAGAGAATCTCGTCCTGTTGTTGCGGCTGATAGTCAGGGAATAGTTGGTGTTGCTGTATGGCTTGAGGTAGATGTTACCGATAGTAGGACGCGAGGGGTCGGTTACGCTCATTGTCGGTCTCATGTAACTGCTATAGGGATGCTGGCTCGAACCACTGGCGTTGAAAGTATATCTGTTCATCCCTGAACTGTGCTGGAAACGCAATCTTGGAGTCAAGTGCCAGTACCACTCACCGATGCCTGTGGTCTCCTCGATTCCCCAACTCTTGGAAGATGTCTCGTTCAGGATACCGTTAGAAGAGGCACCGATCGTCGCCCAAGTGTCTTTAGAGAATTGGTACTGAGCAGTGAGCCCATATGACTGGTTCACTGTCTTGGCGCGTGACTCTGAGGAATAGTAGTCATTTCTTCCGGCGGCATCGAACGCGTCACGGACACTGTGGTTGTTAAGGCCCGATAACGAGGCTTCTGCCGACAAGGTCAGTTTCTCGCCGATCGGCTCCGAGTAGCGTAACGACCCGCCCAGGCTTGACTCCCAAGAGTCATTCAAATACTTGAGAGAACGCCGTTCCTCCGAACCGGACATCTTCATCAGGCTGTTCTCAGCGCTCTGGCCATCTTCATTCTGATACGACCAGTTCAGACCCACAGAGAAAGTCCTGTTATCCTTACCCCCGATCTCCCTGAAGGTGATCGAACTGTTGTCGTGAACCCACCTTGATGTGCTGATGTCACGAACGTCGCCACTCGTGCTGTTAAGAATATTCCCGCCTCGGGAAGTTTCTGATATAGAGGAGGATAAATCATCCCCTCTCGAATAAGAGAACCTCGGATTGATCCTCACCCTGACCTTGCCGGTCTCCTTCTTGAACTCAGTGTCCGCTGAGAGGGAGTTGGAGAAGCCACGGCCGGAGCTCTCCGAGGCGGAGAACACATCGCCTCCGTCCTGGAATGTGGTCCTGAAAGATTTGCTTCCCGAGCGGGAATCTCCATATTTGTAATTACTTCCCACCGTCGTTTCGAAGTTCTTGATCCTGGAGGTGTTGAGATTGAGTCCGAGCTGACCGGCGGAAGCAATCTGACCAATATTGGTGGCACGGCTACGACTACCGTCACCGCTCACCGCCACGAAGACAAACCCATCTGAATCGGTGATGTTCATCCCGTTACCAATGATCGTTAGCTGATCCTTCTCCGAATATGCCGAGACAAGCGCATTGCCGCTGTAAAGGAGTCCCCGGTCATCCCTGAGAGGATCGTCCTTTCCGCCGGCCATGGTTGTTCCACCTTTGATTCCGGCGTTGCCGAACCAACCTTGCTCATATTCCTTTTTCAAGGCCACATCCAACACTTTTTCCCTCTCCCCGTCCTTAAGGCCGGTGTCTCTGGTCCTCTCAGACTCCCTGTCTATCACCCTGATCTTGTCCACGATGGATGCCGGCAGATTGTTCAGCGCCGTGGACTGGTCACCGAAGAAGAAAGTTCGTCCCCCAACTGTCAGTTTATCAATCTCTTCCCCATTGAACTTGACCTTCCCGTCCTCAGTTATCTCCATTCCTGGCATCCTCTTGATCAAGTCTTTCAGCATGTCGTTCGTTCCGACTTGAAAGGAGGAAGCGTTGAACTCGACTGTGTCCTTCTTTACCACGATAGGGTTGCCCACGTCTGTCACCACCGCCGCCTTAAGGTATTTCTCGTCAACCTGGAGCTTGATGGTCCCCATGTCCACTTCCCTATCCCTGAAGTACTTCTCCTTCACATATGGCCGGTAGCCGAGCATCTCGACCCTGAAAATGTAGTTGCCGTAAGGGACATCTTCCAGCTTAGCCTTCCCTTCCGCGTCAGTGAGGGTGAAGTTGCTGATAGTGGTGTCTTTAGCTGGAATCACATAAAAGGATGCGAAAGCTACCGGCTCGTTGGTAAGCGAGTCCACGACCGCACCGGTGACTTTGGACATCCGCCCGGAAGTCAGGTTGTCATTGATTATGAAAACCTGAGCCTCAGATCCTATACAAAGGAGAAAGAAAAGGGATAAAGTGGATATGAGTCTTTTCATAATTTATCTTCCATAAACAGTTCACCTTTAAGGTATTTCACATTGTCAACGGCGAACTCGTAGCCCTTCGAGCCTGGACTTGCGACCTTAAGGTACTTTTCATACCATTCCATGGCCTGCTTGTAATCTTTCTTCATCTGGTAGCAATAGGCGATGGTGGAGAGGGCCGAGATGAACTTCGGGTTGTACCGGTAGGCTTCTTTGTAATGCTCGATAGCGTTGTCCCAGGAATTCTGTTTTTTGTAGTATCCGAGGCCATATTGCTGATGAATCCGGGACATCATGGCAGGATCCGGCTCAAGCATTTTAAGAGCCTTGTCCAGCCATGGTCTAACCTCCTTATCAAAGCCGCGGAAAGCTTCCGCTTTTACTGCGGCGATGGCATATGCCAATCCCACGTCACTGGAGTCTATCTGCCAGGCGGCGACGAGTTCTTGCTCCGCTTTGTAAATCACCAGATCGTGCCAGCTGCTTTGTCCCAAATAGTAATGAATTGAATACGAGTCATTGCCTATGTCCTCCTGCCGCTGGAACACCTTGCTGGCGGTCTCATATTCACCCTTACGGAAATATGCGACACCTTGCAGAGGAGCGATCGTCATGTTGTCAGGGTCTTCGGTGAGGAAGGGTTCGCTCAGCGCAATCGCCCCATCATAATCCTCCGCGTCAATCAGGATACCCATCGCCTTGGACAGGACCGACTCGTTCATCGGCTTCAGAGCCAATGACTTCCGATAGTACCATAAAGCTGAGTCAGGCTTCTCCATCTGTTTGAAAGCGTCACCCACGAAGCTGATGACAGCAGGAATGGAGTCTCTTTGAAGGACCGCCTGCCCGGCCTGGATACTCAGAGGATAGTCCTTCATACGATACGAGGCCTGCATCATACGGATCTTGTACAAGATGTTGTCCTGGGCTAATGAAGACAGCATAAAATAGGTTCCGAAGGCATCCTCATAGGCCCCGTTCTGGAAATGGCAGTCGGCCAGTTCAGCAAGGACACCTTCATCCATCGCCCCCGGTTGGACCAATGCCGATAGTTTCTCGATCGCATCATCGGTACGGTAGATATTCTTCAGATATCTCGCTTCGGCCAGCACTGAATCGCGGTGGGTGGTCTGAGCCCAAATTTGCGCGCAGGCCATTGCCCCTAACAATATGAATAATAATCTTTTCATCTTAGCTGGAAAATAACCGGGAAGACATAAGTGACTGGAACCACGCGGCCGTGCTGCATGCCAGGTTCCCACTTGGGAGAAGCGGAGACCACACGTAACGCCTCCGCATCCAAATCTTTTCTTACTCCTTTAAGCACGACAACATCCCGGACCACTCCATCCGTCCCAACAGTAAATTGCAAGGTCACACGACCTTGTACACCTTCGGCTTTAGCCGTTTGAGGGTAAACGAGCCGCGAATTCACCCATTTGGAGAATTCATTGGCATCACCCCCGTCAAAAGCCGGTTTCCGTTCCGCCAGCCGGAAAGGGATCAACTCAGGATCTGGCTCGATTTCATCGGATTCCATGGCAGGATTGAAAGCCAACATGAAAGCGGCCAACACAGGGAGGATGGCCAGATAAGACCAACGAATCCATCGGGAAGACGCCGGTTTGAGCATCATATCGATGCGGCTCTTTAGTTTTGCATGCTGGAATCCACTGGCCATCGAGAATCGATGCTCCCCCACTGCTTTACGCACGAGAAGTAATTGATATTGAGCGGCTTCGACACCATTTTGAATAACTCGCTCATCGGCTTCATATTCATGAAGAAGGCGTAATTCCTCCCGAGCGATCCAAACCAGCGGATTCCACCAGAAGAGCAGTTGAATCGGCAGGAAGAAGATAAGGTCCAGCGAGTGCCGGCACTTTACGTGCATAAGCTCATGCGTGAATATGGCTGGATTCTCTTTCAGGTCCTTCAGGCTAATCACCACTGTCCGTCCCCAACTGAATGAAGGAATATTCTCTTCCAGCAACACCAGACGGAAGCCATCTCTCTTGGTATGTTCCCCGTTCCGGATCAGGCGCCGCATCTTACTGGTGGACACAAGGTAAAGAGTCAGTGTCGCGATCCCTCCAATAATGTAAATCGCCAACAAGATTTCTTTCAATGGGAAGGAGGATTGAAAAGCATTATCGGCCAATCCGTTATCTGGGGATGCCCATCCGAAAACCCAGACAGGATCGACCACAACAACATTTGTCGGCCGGATCCGGATAAACGGAAGAAGCAGGCAGAGATAACTCCCCGCCAGAAGAAGCACCCGATTCAGCCTGAAAAAGGTGGTCCGACGCATCACCAGCAGGTAAAACGCATAGAACAGGCCAAGATACAGACCACCTCGTGCTATATATAATAAAAACGGTGTCATTTCTTATTCTTTTCAATTCGAGCGATCAGCTCTTTCAGTTCCTTAAGGTCCATCTTATCTTCCTCAACGAACTGTGAGACTAAACTGAGATAGGAGTTGTCGTAATAGCGGGCGACCACATCGGAAACAGTTTTCCCACGATACTGCCGTTCACTTATTTTAACCTTGTAACGGAAGGAGTTCGCCATCGGCTCCCTCTCCACGAACCCCTTCTCCTCCAAAAACTTAACCAAAGTCGCCACAGTGTTGTAATGGGGCTTCGGTTCCGGAATATAACTGATCAAATCTCTGATGAACAAAGGCTCATGCGCCCAGAAAATATTCATCAGCATCTCCTCTTTTTCTGTTAATAC
>JAEEGH010008564.1_pt1 | contig 24119 bp, 26 predicted proteins | sample 9134181 | NCBI WGS metagenome assembly JAEEGH01 (sample SAMN16246544, study PRJNA631951) | gut metagenome | biome: gut microbiome; feature: rumen; material: DP-attached | host: Bos | place: Iran: Karaj | collected 2018-10
GAACATCCCGTCCCGCATCTCTTTCGCCGTTTCGTCGCAGATCGATTCGCGGACCATTCTCGACATGGGGGGCGCGGAAAAGCTTTTGGGCAAAGGAGATATGCTCTTTTATCCCATCGGCGCGGCGAAACCGATTCGCGTGCAGGGCGCTTTCCTCAGCGACGAGGAGATCGAGCGGCTTCTGGAATATGTCCGGGCGCAGGGCGAGGAGCCGGAGCCGGACGAGGAGATTATCCGCTTCACGGAGAAAGCGGAAGAGGGCGAGGACGACAAGGAAAAATCCAAAGGAAAATCGTCTTCGCAGCAGGACGAGCTTTTGGAAAAGGCCGTCGATCTCGTACTGGCGACGGGGCAGGCCTCCACGTCGAGCATTCAGCGACGTTTCCGCATCGGCTATACGCGGGCGGGACGGCTCATCGACACGATGGAGGAACTGGGCATCGTCGGGCCGAACGTCGGCAGCAAGCCGCGGGAAATCCTCGCGACGAAAGAGGAAGCGGAAAAACTTTTGGAAGATTTAGCGGAGAACCGCTGAATAAGTCAAATCACGGCTTGTTCGGCGGTTTTTTGTCGTCTTGTATTCTCCTCGTCTTTTTCGTATAATAGTAAAGAATATGCAAGCAAGGAGAGATGGGAATGTCTCAATGGCTGAGCAAGTTTTTGGATGCGTGCATTGAGAAGCTGCAAAAGATGGATTTGCCGGACACTTCGGTGGCGCGCAAGTTTTTGTTTCTTCTGATTTTCGTCTTGTTGGCTATTTCGGGGATGCTGTCCTACGCGCTTTTCGGGGATCGGGGAACCACCGTCGCGCCGAAGGAACGTCTGGACGTGTACATTACCGTTCAGCCCGGAATGACGGCCACCGATATCGGGAAACTGTTGGAGCAGCGCGGCGTCATCGGCAGCCGCCAGAAGTTTTGGCTGATCGCGAAGCTGGGCGGCTCTGAAGGGCAGTTCAAGGCGGGAACGTATCAGATGTATGTCAATATGCCGATTCGTGAGGCACTGGACGTGCTGGTCGGCGGCGAAGCTTCGATGGTGCGGTTCACGATCCCGGAAGGCTTCTCAGTTCGGGAGATTGCCGCGCGGCTGGATAAAGAAGGCGTCGTGTCGGGCAAGGAGTTTTTGGAAAAAGCGAAAACTTTCGGCCCGTATCGTTATATGCAGGCGCACCGTCAAGCTCTGTACCGTGCGGAAGGCTTCTTGTTCCCGGATACGTATGAGGTGGAGCCGGGAACGACGCCCGAAGCGATCATGCAGATGATGGTGCATAATTTCGACGAGCGTCTGACGGACAAGATGCGCGAAAGGGCGAAAAAGATGGACCTTTCCATTTACGAGCTGATCACGCTGGCTTCCTTGGTGGAAAAGGAGGCACGGTTCGAAGAAGATCGTCCGATGATCGCCCAGGTGTTTTTGAAGCGGCTGGAACTCAATATGCCGCTGCAGTCGGATACGACGATTCAATACCTGTTGGACGCACCGAAAGAGGACGTGACTTACAAGGACACCGAGATTGAGTCGCCGTACAATACGTACCAGCATTACGGACTGCCGCCGGGGCCGATCGCGAATCCGGGCATCGCCTCCATCGAGGCCGTACTGTATCCGGCGGATACCGATTATTTGTATTTCGTGGCGGACCGGGGCGGACATAACCATTACTCGAAGAGTTACAACGAGCATTTGGAAATCGTCAATCGAGTGCGGTGATGGCGAAGACTGTTAATCATTTGCTTTACGAGATGGAAGCGTATGCGCGGGCGCGCCAAGTGCCGATTTTGACGGAGGCGGCGCGCCCCATATTTTTGCGGGCGGTACGGGAGGCCGCGCCGTGCCGGATTCTGGAGCTTGGGACGGCTATCGGGTATTCGGCGCTTTTGGCGCTGCGGGAAGCGCCGGAGGCGGAAATCGTGACCATCGAGCGGGACGAAGCGACGGCGGAGGCGGCAAAGGCGTTTTTAAGGCGCGCGGGGGAAACCTATGCGGCGCGGGCGACGATTCTCGTCGGCGCGGCAGAGGAGCTTTTGCCGACGCTTTCGGGCCCATTTGATTTTGTGTTTATCGACGCGGCGAAGTCGCGTTATCCCGATTTTTGGCTCGGCGTGCAGCCGCTTCTCGCAGCCCGCGCGGTAGTCGCGGCGGACAACGTATTGTTCCGCGGGCTGGTGGAGGGCGAGGGCAGCGAGGAATGGCCGAAGCATTCCTATCGGACGATGGTGCTTCAGCTTCGCGAGTATCTGCGGCTCGTCCGCTCCGCGCCAGATTTTCAAACCGAAGTTTTCCCGGAGGGCGACGGCATGGCCGTATCGCGGAGGAACCCATGAAACGAAAAAAGCCGGAGCTGCTCGCTCCCGCTGGAAATATGGAAAAACTGAAAATGGCGATTCTCTATGGCGCGGACGCCGTCTATCTCGGCGGCGAGGCTTACGGGCTTCGGGCGCAGGGCGGGAATTTCTCGCGGGAAGAATTGGCGGAGGCGGCGCGGTTCGCCCATGAGCGCGGGAAGAAAATCTACGCGACGGTCAACGTCTATCCGCGCAATGAGGAGCTTGCGGAATTGCCGAAATATCTCCGGTTTTTGCAAGAAATCGACGCGGACGCGATTCTCGTTTCCGACCTCGGCGTGTTTTCCACCGCGCGGGAGGTTGCGCCGGAACTGCCCGTGCATATCAGCACCCAGGCGAACACTGTGAACTACGCGGCGGTAAACGCTTGGGCGCGGCTCGGCGCGGAGCGCGTGGTGCTGGCGCGGGAGCTTTCCATAGAAGAGATTCGGGAGATTCGCCGACGCTGCGACGTCGAGCTTGAAATGTTCGTGCACGGCGCGATGTGCGTTTCCTATTCCGGCCGCTGCCTGATGAGCAATTATTTCACGGGGCGCGACGCGAACCGGGGGGACTGCGCGCAGGCGTGCCGATGGCGGTACGCGCTGATGGAGGAGACGAGGCCGGGACAGTATTTTCCCGTCGAAGAGGACGGACGGGGCACCTATATTTTCAACTCGAAGGATCTCTGCCTGATGCCGTATCTGGCGGAGGTCGTCAAGTGCGGCGTGGACAGTTTGAAAATCGAGGGGCGTATGAAGAGCGTCCATTACGTCGCCAGCGTTACGAAAGCGTATCGTATGGCCATCGACGCGTATTTCGACGCGCCGGAGAGTTTCGCGGTCAATCCGGCATGGCTCGAAGAACTGGATAAAGTTTCGCATCGCGCCTATACGGACGGATTCTTCCACGGCGGGGCGCAGGCGTCCGCGCAGATTTACGGCAGCTCGTCCTATACGCAGACTTCGGATTTTGTCGGGCTTGTATTGGACTACGACGCGGCGACGGGAATTGCGCTCGTCGAGCAGCGGAACCACATGCGAGTGGGCGAAGAGATCGAGATTTTTCAGCCGAAGGGCGAGGGGTGGCGGCAGACGCTCGCGGAGATGACGGACGAGACGGGCGCCCCTATCGAGGCGGCGCCGCACCCGCAGCAGCACGTCCGTATCCGCATGGAACGGCCGATAGAGAAATACGCAATATTGCGAAGAGATATAATTTCGACAAAGGAGGGGTCATCATGAAAACGGTTCGTCACGGGGGACGGTTCATGGGCAGAGTGCAGGGCGTGGGTTTCCGCGTTTTCGTGCAAAGCGTCGCGAAGGAGCTGGGCTTCACAGGCTGGGTGAAGAATATGCCCGACGGTTCGGTCGTCATGGAGGCACAGGGCGACGAGGCGCGCTTCGGGGAATTGAAGCAGCGCATCCAGGAAGGCAACGGCTTCTGCAAAGTCGAGCATATGACCTTCGAGTTCTGCAAGAACGTCGAAGGGGAAACGGGTTTCGAGATTCGACGGTGACAGGGCAAAAAAACACCCCAAAAGCCGCATTGGCTTTTGGGGTTATTTGTTTTGTGATTGTTACGCGGTTTCGGTTTCCTCTTCGGTGCTGAAGTGCACGTCGCTCTTGCCGTGTTCTTTCACGTCGTAAAGTGAAGTGTCGGCGGATTTCAGGAGATCCTTGACGTCCATGTGGCCGTTGCAGAACGAGACGCCCACGCTGATCGTGACGGCAGGGACGTCGTCTTTCGGGGATTTGAGCTTTTCGTTGATGGCGTGTATCTTTGCGGTCAGATAATTCTGCATGGACGGCGTCGCGTTTTCCATGATGACCGCGAATTCGTCTCCGCCGAGCCGGCAAACATACCCTTCGTCTTCAAAGTTCTCGATCAGCGTATCGGCCACCTGTATCAGCACTCTGTCGCCCGCGTCGTGACCGTAGGCGTCGTTGATGCTTTTGAAATTGTCAAGGTCAACGATCAGGAGCGCGGCGTCGCTGAGATCCAGCTCGTCCAGCAGGGCGTCGAATCCCCGGCGGTTGTATAGGGTCGTCAGCTTGTCGTGGGTCGCGTCGTAAGTGAGCTGTTTGCGGCGGCGGAGATTCGACTCCCGTATCTGGTTGTATGTTTTCGCCAGGAAGCGTATTTCCGCAGCGCCCTTGACGGGGATTTCCGCGTCCTTGCGTATCAGCTGCACGCAGTTCTGCAGCGGGAAGATCACCAGCCGCGAGGTCAGATACACGATGCCGAGTAAGACCGCGATCAGGAGCAGCGTCAAAGCGTGCTCGACGAGCATCTGTCTTTTGAGGTCTTCGGCTACCACCGCTTGCGAGTCCCAGATCTCCTTTTCGAGCGCTTTCAGGCAGTTCTCCGTATGGCCAATGATATATCTCTTTTGCCGCCTGTATTCTTCGTTGAAGAGCATGGATTTCGCCTGCTCGCCCTTTTCTTGGGGAGAGAGCGCCTCTTCGTGCTGGAACAGATGGACGCGCTGGACTTCCTCCGGGTAGTCGGCGAGATTATAGCCGTAGGCGTCCACGGCGAGGCGGGCTGCGTGATACTCCATATTCATCAGGTAGAGGGAGCCGTTCATCGCGGATTGCAGCTCCGCATAGGCCACCGAATCCCCGTGTTGGGTTTTGAGCAATTCCAGCGCCTTGTCGCGGCGCTTTGCGACGTTGGCTTCCCGGAAGTATTCGTCGAGATACCCTTTGTCGCCGGTGATGGCAAACAACCGGATCTGCTCGGTGAGATAATCGGAAGCGTATCGCAGATTGGCGGACGTTTCCTCGTATTGATGGAGTTGCAGCGTGGCCGAGTGGGCCTTATCGTACATCGAGTTGGTCTGGCGCATTGCGAAGAAAAGCACCGCCGAAATAATCAGGGCGGCAATCACCATGATGTAATTAAGCTTTTTCAGCGACAGGCCTTTCTCGTTTGCGCTCGTAAAAAGATGAATTTTTTCCATGTTCTCTCAGGTCCTCTTGTAAAATGAAATGTGGGAATACGCGCCTCTTGCGAGGAGCATATTCCCGCCTGCTGCCCGACGCTTCCGACGGACAGGAAATTCCACGGAGATATGTTCGTTTGATGCGTCCGCATATCGTCATGGTTGCGGACCTATCTTCGTTATTATATAATAGCAGACGGATTTTGTAAATGTTGCGCGAAGCGATACTTTTGCCGGGGCTGAAAGCGCGGTACAATGACGGAACGGGGGAGATGCGGCATGAAAAAAATATTGGTCCTGCACGGACCGAACCTGAACCTTTTGGGGACGCGGGAGCCGGAGATTTACGGACGCACGACGCTGGACGATATCAACAAGATGATCGCGGCGAGGGCGAAGGAAGCGGGAATCAAAGCGGACTTTTTGCAGTCGAATCATGAGGGCGTCCTGGTGGACGCGCTTCAGAACGCGTCAAAAAAAGGGTACGCTTTCGTGATTCTGAACGCGGCGGCGTTTACCCATTACAGCGTCGCCATTCGCGATGCGATTGCGGCGATTGCCGTTCCGGTCATCGAGGTGCATCTTTCCAATATCCATCAGCGGGAGGAGTTCCGTCATCATTCGGTGATTTCCCCCGTGGTGATGGGGCAGATTGCCGGATTCGGCGCTGACAGCTACATGGCGGCGTTGGAGGTCGTCATCCGACGGCTTTCGGGGACGAAGAAATGATAGCCGACCGCCTTTCCCGGCTGCGGGATTTTTTACGCGAAAAAAAAGCGGACGCCGTTGTCGTCAATAAGGAAGTCAATCTGCACTATTTCAGCGGCTTTCGCGGCGACGACACGCTGCTGCTGGTTTCGCAGGCGGACGCGCTTTTGGTGACGGATTCCCGTTACACGGAGCAGGCGACGGAGCAGGCGCCGCTTTTCGAGGTTGTCGAGCAGAAGAAAGGCCTTTTTGCGCGGGCGGCGGAATGCGTCAAGGCGCGCGGCTGGAAAAAACTCGCTTTCGAAGGAAACGCGATGCTGTATGATTCCTTTGCGAAGCTGGGCGAGCTCTTGGGCGCGGAGGCGGCCCTCGACGTGCCTGTCCACCTCGACGAGCTTCGCCAGGTCAAGGACGCGGAGGAAATCGCCCGCATGAAAAAAGCCGCCGCCATCGGGGACGAGGCGTTTTCCGACATTGTAAAATTTATCCGTCCCGGCATTTCGGAGCGGGAAGTCGCGGCGCGGCTGGAAACGACGATGCGCGCCCTCGGCTCTGAGCGTCCCGCCTTTACGACGATCGTCGCCTCCGGCGTCCGCGGAAGCCTTCCCCACGGCGTCTCGACGGAAAAGTTGATTGTTTCGGGAGAATTTGTTACAATGGACTACGGCGCGGTGTACGAAGGTTATCATTCGGACATGACGCGCACCGTTTGCGTAGGGCGGGCGAGCGAAGAGCAGCGCTCTTTATATCAGACCGTACTCGACGCGCAGGAGTTCGGCGTTTCGCTGGTGAAGCCGGGAGCGTCGGGCAAGGCGATTGACGGGGCGGTTCGCCAGCGGCTGACGGACGCGGGCTACGGCGAATATTTCGGGCACGGCCTCGGGCACAGCCTCGGCCTCGAAATCCATGAGGAACCGCGGCTGTCGAAACAAAGCGCCTGCGAGCACCTGCTTCCGGGCATGTTCGTCACCGTAGAGCCGGGCGTTTATCTGCCGGGAAAGGGCGGGCTTCGCATCGAGGATACCGTGCTGGTGACGGAAACGGGCGGAGAGATATTGACGACAAGCAGCAAAAAGCTGATTGAAATTTTATAAAAGGGAGAGAAACAAATGATTTCAAGCACAGATTTTAGGACGGGACTGACCATCGAGATTGACGGCGGCGCGTGGCAGGTCGTGGAGTTCCAGCACGTGAAGCCGGGCAAGGGCGCAGCCTTCGTCCGCACGAAGATCAAAAACGTGGAGACGGGAGCCGTCATCGAGCGCACCTTCAATCCGAACGAGAAAATGCCGCCGGCGCATCTCGATAACCGCAAGATGCAGTATCTCTATGAGTCCGACGGCCAATATACCTTCATGGACACGGAGAGCTTCGAGCAGACGGAGCTGACGAAGGAACAGCTCGGCGACGCGCTGAATTATCTGAAAGAAGAAATGGAAGTCGTCGTGCAGTCCTTCAAGGGCCGCATCATCGGCATCACGCTTCCGAACGCCGTCGTGCTGGAGGTCGTCGAGTGCGAGCCCAGCGTCAAGGGCAACACTGCCACGGGCGCGACGAAGATGGCGAAAGTGGAAACGGGGTACGAGGTTCGCGTGCCGCTCTTCGTCAACGAGGGCGACAAGCTCCGCGTTGATACGCGCACCGGCGCCTATATCGAGCGCGCATAAAATACGGAATGGAAAGCCGTCGCGAAAGCGGCGGCTTTTTTGCGTCTTATTTTATACTTGTTTGTTTTTGCGAAAGGTTTTGGAATTGGCTTGTACGAGTACATGTTTTTATCGTTGTGGAATAGATTTGGCGGGGCGTCGCCCCTCCAAGCCTCCCCACACAAGGGGAGAGCCCCTTGTGAATCCCCCGGAAAGGGCCTGCGGGCCCAAGATTCCGCGACGTGCGATGGTGAAAGCGCAAACGATTATTTATCCCGCGTTAAAGGCTGTAGTGGCTTATACTTTAGCCAAGTTACAGAGTTAAGTGTTTGCGCCGCGAAAACCGAACCCGCAAAAATGGGCTAAAGTCAAAGTCGTCAAGAGCTTGATCGCGGGATAAACTATCCGATAAGCTATTCTAAACTTTCACCGCGGAATCCTGGCCCCGCAGGGCCCTAAGGAGGGGTACAAGGGGAGGAACTCCCCTTGCAGGGTTGCAGGGGCAGCGCCCCTGCATGAAATCTTCATAACGATGAATACAAACAATTGTACAAGCCGATATTAAAACCTTTCGCAAAAGGAAAAACAAAAAGAAAAAACCGAAAAAATGTTTCACGTGAAACAATCGAACATAACCTGAAAGCTTTTTCATAATTCAACAAAGCCTTGAAAATATAAGACATTTAAAGCATTGTATTTGAAAAAATTGCAAAATATAAAGAAACTGAAGAGAAAATAACGCGTTTTTGGAATACAAAAAACCGATTCTCTTGATTGTTTGTTGTCGCAATGTCTGCTATAATAAAAAAGCAATATGTCCCCGCATGGGGAGAAAAGACGGATTGCCCTGCCGAATGGCAGTATTAAACATAATAGGGAGGTTTTTTTCATGGCAGACAACAAATCAACGGAGGCTTTGAACAAGAAGGGCGCGCTGGGTGCGGTTCGGATTGCGGACGAAGTTGTCAGCATCATCGCCGGTCTCGCGGCTACGGAAGTCAAGGGCATCGAGGGCATGAGCGGCGGCATCGCCGGCGGCATTGCGGAAATCCTCGGCAAGAAGAATTTTGCGAAGGGCGTGAAGGTCGAGGTCGGCGAGACGGAAGCCGCCGTTGATCTTTATATCATCGTGAAGTACGGCGTTCGTATCCCTGAGGTCGCTTTGGCGGTGCAGGAGAACGTTAAGCAGGCGATCGAGACGATGACGGGCCTGACCGTGGTCGAGGTCAACATTCATGTGCAGGGCGTCGGCGTTCCCGAGGAGGAGCCGAAAGAAGAGGAAGCCGCTCGCGTTCGCTGATGTGAGGAAGGCATAGTATATGGGATATATCAATCGGTTTTTGCTGTTCCTGTACGCGTTGGCGGTGGCGCTGGCGGCGCTGGGCGTGATCGTGCTCTGCCTTCCCGTGTTCCCCGTTCCCGCGATTCTGAACGAGACGGCGTTTTTGCTGTCCCGTTGGGAGACGATTGCGAGCGCGGCGCTTGTCTTTCTGATCAGCGTCCATTTGGTGGCCTGCAGTCTGACCTGCGGCTCGCAGAGCGGAGAGAAAAAGGCGAAGAAGGAGCCGGAAGCGGTGGTCGTGCACGGCGCGAGCGGCGAAGTGCGCGTTGCGATTCCGGCGGTGTCGAGCCTTGCGGAAAAGAGCGCGTCGAAGGTTTACGGCGTCGAGAATGTAGAGGCGAAAGTGGAGGCCCGCCGCGTTACGGGCGAAGACGGCTCGTCCTCGTCGAAGGTCGCGGTGGGGCTTGAGCTTGCCGTCGCTGCGGGCCAGAATGTCGCGCAGATTTCGGACGCGGTCCACGCGGCGGTATCGGAGCAGATGAACGATGTGCTCGGCCTTGCGGATTATTCGATTGATATTTCGATTGCCGAGTTTGCAGCCAAAGATGCGGCGAAAAAGTCGCGGGTGTCTTGACGAATGGTGGGCGGCAATATGAAGGAAGAATGCGCAAGGCTTTTTCAGGAAGCTTGGGAGAATCATCGGGGCTGCTTATTGGGCGCCGTTTTAGGCGCGCTGATTGCGATCCTGATTCTTTTATTCGGCTTTTGGAAAATGCTGTTCATCGGGATTTGCGTGTCGCTCGGCCTTTGGCTGGGCAACCGCATTGACGAGGCCGACGACGGCTGGCTGCAAAACCTTCGGGAAAACGGCGTCGAAGACCTGCGGGCAATGATTCGTCAAAGAAGAGGGAGACTATGAGCCGGAGACGAGCGCGCGAGGCGGCGATGCAGGCGCTTTTCCAACTCGATATGAATCCGCCGCCGGAGGGCGGAAAGGAAGAGTGGAAACGGGCGCTGGACGCGGCGTGGAAGGACGGCGCGTCGGAGAAGGCAGGCGGGAAACGACAGGAGGCCGATTACGCTTACGCGTGGACGCTGCTTTCCGGGACTTGCGAGAGCCTTGCCTCGATTGACGAGACGCTGTCCAGGCTGTCGAAAGAATGGAAGGTGTCCCGCATGGCGGGCATTGACCGCAGCGTTTTGCGATTGGCCGTGTACGAGCTCCGAAGCGATTCGGATGTGACGCCGGGCATCGTTATCAACGAGGCGGTGGAGTTGGCGAAGAAGTTCGGCACGGACGATTCGGGCCGGTTTGTCAACGGCGTCTTGGGATCGATGATGCGGGAGGAGAAGTAAGGAAATCAGCCGGACTCGCAAGTTTGGGTCTGGCTTTTTTCTTATTGGAAAACCGGGAAAGGTTTGTGGCGAATGGGAACCGTTCACAGCGTCGGCGAAGTGACGAAATGGATACGGAATCTTATATCGGGCGACCCGATTCTGCGAAATATCATGGTGCGCGGCGAAATCTCGAATTTCAACGCGTATCGGTCGGGACATGCGTATTTCACGCTGAAGGACAAGGACGCCTGCCTGAAATGCGTGATGTTCTCATGGAAGGAGAAGGGCCTTCGTTTTCAGCCGAAGGATGGTATGCAGGTCATTGCGGGCGGCGGGATTCGCGTCTATGAGGCGGGCGGCGTTTATCAGCTCTATGTGGAGACGATGGCGCCCGAGGGGACAGGAGATCTCGCGCTTGCGTTCCAGCAGATCAAGGAAAAATTGACGGCGGAGGGGCTGTTTGACGAGGCCCATAAGAAACCTCTGCCGAAATTCCCGTCGACGATCGGCGTAGTGACTTCGCTTTCGGGGGCGGTGCTTCGCGATATCTACCGCGTGTCGAAACGGAGGTTCCCGTCGGTGCGGCTCGTTTTGTACCCGGTGCAGGTGCAGGGGGAGACTTCGGCGGCGGAAGTGGCGGCGGGTATCCGCTATTTCAACGAAAGATATCCCGTCGACGTGATGATCGTCGGGCGAGGCGGCGGCTCGGCGGAGGATTTATGGTCTTTCAACACGGAAGAGGTCGTCCGCGCCGTCTATGCGTCGAAGATACCTATCATTTCCGCGGTGGGGCATGAAACGGACTATACGCTTTCCGATTTGGCGGCGGACGTCCGGGCGGCTACGCCGTCTCAGGCGGCGGAACTGGCGGTGCCGGACGCGCGGGAACTTGCGTCGCGCATTTCCGGACTTTCGGCGCGCCTCTCGGGAGCGCGGGACCGCTGGATGAACGCGAAGCGCATGAAGCTTCTGATGTGCCTGCGCCGAAAAGCGATGGCGACGCCGACGCGTATCACGGACGCGAAAAGGGCGCAGCTGGAAATCGCGTCCAAGGCGCTTTCCACAGGTATTTGGCAGCGTTTCCGCGAAAAGCAGCAGCGGCTGGATCAAACGCTGGATCAGTTGGAATTGTTGAATCCGATTCGTTTGCTGCGGCGCGGCTACGGAATCGTGGAGGACGAGAGCGGAAAGCTGGTCCGTTCGGCGGCGGGAACAAAGAAGGGCGACAGCCTGACGGTGATTCTGTCGGACGGGCGGGTACGGACCCATGTGATTGAAGTGGAACGGGGAGGGAAAATCTGATGGCGGCGCGGAAAGAGACGGAAAGCGCGAAGGAGGCGTCCTTCGAGGAATCGCTGGCGGAGCTTGAAGCTATCGTGGCCCAGATGGAAAACGGCGAGCCGAGTCTTGCCGATTTGATGGAGAATTACAGCCGGGGAATCCGGCTTTCGCAGAAATGCATGAAGGCTTTGGAACGCGCGGAGAAGGCCATGGATCTGCTCGTAAAGGAGAAAACAGGCGAGACGGAGGCTTTGGAACTCAAGATTGAGGGAGAATGAGATGCTGAAGGCGGAATGGGAAAAACGGCGCGCGCTGGTGGAGGAAGGACTGGTGCGCGAGCTTCGGACAGACGAGGCGTTTGACGCGCGCTTGGCGGAATCGATGGAGTACAGCCTGACGGCTGGGGGAAAGCGCTTACGGCCGATTCTCCTGATGGCGGCGGCGGATGCAGCGGGAGGCCGCGGCGAGGACTATCTGACGTCCGCCTGCGCCATTGAAATGATTCATACGTATTCGCTGATTCACGACGATCTGCCGGCGATGGACGACGACGATTACCGCCGGGGGAAATTGACGAATCATAAAGTTTACGGCGCAGGGCTGGCGACGCTGGCGGGGGACGCGCTCTTGACGATGGCTTTCGAGCTCCTTGCCCGGCAGCAGGGCGTTTCGGCGGAGACGCTGCTTCGCGTGGTGCGCGAAGTTTCTGAGGCTGCGGGGGCAAACGGCATGGTGGGCGGACAGGCCCTCGACCTGGCTTCGGAGGGTAAGCGCATCGAAATGGACACGCTTCGCCGTATGCACATGGCGAAGACCGGCGCCTTGTTCCGTGCGGCGGTGCGCAGCGGCGCGATTCTTGCCGGAGCGGACGAGGCAGCGTTGGCGTCCCTGACCGATTACGCCGAAGCTTTCGGGCTGGCGTTTCAGATAACGGATGACATTCTTGACGTGACGGGCGACGAGGCGGCGATTGGCAAGCCGGTGGGAAGCGACGAACGCAACCATAAATCGACGTATGTGACGCTGACTTCGCTGGAGGAGGCCAGACGCCTCGCGCGGGAAGCGGCGGACAGGGCGCACAAGGCCCTCGCGCCGTTGGGAGGAAAAACGGAGTTCCTCGACGAACTCGCGGAATACCTTGTAACGAGAGACAGATAAAAACGGGATTGGATGAATTTGATGGGACATCTTTTAGAGCGGATTGACGAGCCGGAAAAGCTTCATGATTTGACGGTGGAGGAACTGGGCGAACTGGCGGGAGAGCTCCGCGAGCTTATCGTGCAGACGGTCTCGCAGACGGGCGGCCATCTCGCGCCGAGCCTCGGCGCGGTGGAGCTGACGCTGGCGCTATACAGCGTACTGCATTTGCCGATGGACAAGGTGGTTTGGGACGTCGGGCATCAGGCTTACGCGCATAAAATATTGACGGGACGTTTAGAGCGATTCCGCGAGCTTCGCCAGTGGCAGGGCATTACGGGCTTTCCCTCCCGGGCGGAATCGGAGTACGACGCGTTCGGCGTCGGCCATGCCAGCACTTCGATCTCGGCGGCCCTCGGTATGGCGATTGCCCGCGATATTCAGGGACGCGGCGATCATATCGTGGCGGTCATCGGCGACGGCGCGATGACGGGCGGAGAGGCTTTCGAGGCGCTGAACCATGCGGGCGACCTTGGGAAAAATCTGATCGTCGTTTTGAACGACAACGGCATGAGCATTGATTGCAACGTCGGCGCCATGAGCGAATATCTGTCGCGCATCCGGGTTGCTCCGCAGTATAACCGCGCGAAGGAGGACATCAAGGATTTCCTCCGCAGCATTCCCCATATCGGCGATACGGTGGTCAAGACGGCAGAATATATCAAAGAAGGCGTAAAGTCCGTATTGGTGCCGGGAGGGCTGTTTGAGGAAATCGGTTTCACTTATATCGGTCCCATCGACGGGCACAATATCCGCCTGATGCGCGACGTGTTCTCGGAGGCCTGCATGTTGGACGGCCCGATTCTCGTCCATGTGCGGACGAAGAAGGGATGCGGCTATCTGCCGGCGGAAACGGAACCGGACAAGTTCCACGGCGTCGGCAAATTTGACGCGGCAACGGGCGTCGTTCATAAAGACCCTTCCGCTCCTGCGTCTTATACGTCGGTTTTCAGCGACGCGCTGATCGAGCTGGCGAAGGAGACGCCGAACATTACGGCAATCACAGCGGCAATGCCAAGCGGCACCGGTCTGAAAAAGTTTGCAGAGCAGTATCCGAAACGGTTTTTCGACGTGGGGATTGCCGAGGAGCACGCGGTGACGCTGGCGGCAGGCATGGCGGCGTCGGGATTGCATCCCGTGGCGGCGATTTATTCGACCTTTGCCCAGCGTGCATACGATCAGCTGATGCACGACGTCTGTCTGCAAAATCTTCCCGTCACCCTTTGCCTGGACCGGGGCGGGATTGTCGGGGAGGACGGACCGACCCATCACGGCGTTTTCGATCTTTCGTATCTCAGGACGATGCCGGGCATGACGGTCTTTGTGCCGAAGGACGAAAGCGAGCTCCGCGATATGCTCTATACGGCGGTTCACATGGATTCGCCGACGGCGATTCGCTATCCTCGCGGCGCGGGGCTCGGCGTCGAGCTTTCCGAAGGCTTCCATGAGATCGAGGTCGGCAAGGCAGAGGTGCTTTCCGAAGGAGGCGACGTGGCGCTGCTGGCGGTGGGCACGATGGTGGACGCCGCGCGGAAGGCGGCGGCGCTCCTTGCGGAAAAGGGCGTCCGCGCTTCGGTGGTTAATATGCGTTTTGTGAAGCCGCTGGATACGGACGTTATCGATCGGTTTTCCGATGAAGCAAGACTGCTCGTGACGCTGGAGGAAAACGCATTGGCAGGCGGATTCGGAGCGGCGGTGACGGAGTATCTGGCGGACGCGGGCATCAAGACGCCAGTGCTTCGTATTGGCATTCCGGACCGGTTCGTGCCCCAGGGGGCGCGGAAGAAGCTTTTGGAATCCTGCGGGCTTTTGCCGGAGCAGATTGCGGATAAGATTATGGAGAAGTGGACGGGGCTCTCGTAAAATGGCGAAAGAACGGTTGGACGTACTGCTGGTGAAGCGCGGGCTCGCCGAGAGCCGCGAGAAGGCGAAAACGACGCTGATGGCGGGTCTCGTCCTGGTCGACGGGCAAAAAATCGACAAGGCCGGGACCATGGTGAAGGAGGACGCGGAACTCCGCATCTTGGGCGACGCGCTTCCCTATGTGAGCCGAGGCGGGTTGAAGCTCGAAAAGGCGATGGAAGTCTTCGGGATTTCCCTTGACGGAAAGACAGCCGCCGACATCGGCGCTTCCACGGGGGGATTTACCGACTGCGCGCTCCAAAATGGCGCGTCGAAAGTATTCGCTATCGACGTCGGCTACGGTCAGCTCGCTTGGAAGCTCAGGAACGATCCGCGGGTCGTGAATATGGAACGGACGAATATCCGTTATGTCCGGCCTGAGGATATCGGGGAGTTATTGGATTTCGCTTCTATCGACGTGGCGTTTATCTCGTTGACGAAAGTTTTGGAACCGGCGAAACATTTGCTGAAGGACACGGGAGAGATTGTGGCGCTGATTAAGCCGCAGTTCGAGGCGGGGCGCGGCAACGTTGGCAAGAAAGGCGTCGTGCGCGACCCTGAGGTGCATGAGAGAGTAATCCGCGAGATCGCGGCCTATAGCCGGGAAATAGGATTCTTTCCGGCCGGGTTGACTTTTTCGCCCATCAAAGGGCCGGAAGGGAACATCGAATACCTCGTGCGGCTTGTGCAGTCGGAAAACGGGCCGGACGCGGCGACGGAGGAAAAGATTTCCGGGGTTGTGGAAGAAGCGCACAGAACGCTGGATTAGGGAAGGGAAGAACGGTAATGATGCAGATCGCGGTGTTTCCGAATATCGACAAGGAAGACGCGCCAAAAGTCATGGCGCGTATTTTCCGGTTCTTTCGGAATAAGGACGTGCGTCTGATGATGTCGCCGGAGGATGCGGCCTTTTTTCATGGCGAGGAATACGGCGTCCCCGATATCGGCGAGCAGCCTATGGATATGGCGCTTTCCATCGGAGGCGACGGCACGCTGCTCGGCGTGTGCCGCCGCGTTTACGAGAAGAACGCCCCCGTCTGCGGCGTGAACATCGGCACCTTCGGCTTTTTGGCGGATATTGAGCTGACGGAACTGGAAGCGAAGCTGGAGAAGATTTTGCGCGGCGAGTATTATCTGGAAGAACGCATGGTCATTTCAGGGTTTGTGCAGAGCGAGAGCAAGGAGGAACGCTTCCTTGGACACGCCCTCAACGACGTGGTCGTTACGAAGGGCGGCGCGGCGCGTATGCTCCAGCTCGGTCTCACGGTGAACGGCTTCCATGTGATGGACTGCAAGGCGGACGGGCTGATCGTATCGACGGCGACCGGCTCTACGGCCTATTCCCTTTCTGCGGGCGGGCCGCTGGTCAATCCCAAGATCAAGGCTCTGCTTTTGACGCCGATTTGCCCGCACACGTTCAACGCGCGGCCTATCGTCATGGACGAAGACGACGAGATCAAGATTGACGTCGCCGCGCTGCACCGGGATATCATGGTGACGTTCGACGGGCAGGAGAGCTTCCATATCCTGCCGGGGGATGCGATCATCGTGCGGCGCGCGCCGCTTCCGGCGAAAATCGTCAAGTTCGACGACAAGAATTATTATCAGACCATCCGGACGAAGCTTCTTTACGGTGCGTAGTTCGAAAAGGCGGCGTTTTTATGAAAAAAGATGAGCGTATGAAATCGCTTCGGCAGGAAAAGATACGGGAAATCGTCGAGAATTATATCGTGGAGACCCAGGAAGATTTGGCGGAGCGTCTTCGCAGGGAAAATATCGCGGTAACGCAGGCTACGGTTTCCCGCGATATCAAGGAATTGATGCTCGTCAAAGTGCCGATGCCGACGGGCGGAGGACGTTCCCGGTATGCGTTCCCTCCTTCGGAAAGCGGTTCGCGTAAAGAAAACCGGTTGGGAAGCCTTTTCGAGGACGCCGTTACGGGCGTCGACGCTTCCGGCGCTCTCGTCGTCCTGCGGACGCTTCCGGGCATGGCGAACGCGGTCGCTTCCGCTCTCGACGCGGCGCAGTGGCCGGAGATTTTAGGGACGGTGGCTGGCGACGACACGATTTTTGTCGCCGTGAAACCGGAAACCGCCGCGGACGCCGTTGTGAAACGCATGCGGGTTATGCTTGGGAGGAACGCGTAATGCTGAAAACGCTGACCGTATGGAATTTTGCGCTTTTGGAGCATGTCGAGATCGATTTCGACGCGGGGCTCAATATTCTGACGGGCGAGACGGGCGCGGGCAAGTCCATTCTGATTGACGCTCTCGGCGCGGTGCTCGGGCACCGGCTTTCCGCGGATGCGATTCGTACGGATTGCGACTGGCTGCGCGTCGAGGCGATTTTTGATATTTCCGGGGAAAAGCGGATTCATGCGCTGTTGGCGGATCAGGCCATCGACGACGAGGACGATTCGCTGATTATTACGCGGCAGATTACCACGAAGGGGAAAAACGTGATCCTCGTCAACGGCTGCCATGTGACCGTGGGGACGCTTCGGGCCCTCGGGGAATTCTTGGTGGATATTCACGGGCAGCATGAGAATTTGGCTCTTGTCCGTGCGGAAAATCAATATGCCCTGCTGGACGGCAGCGACGACGGCCTCCCAAAACTCCGTGGGGAATATGCGGAGGCGTTTCGCGCGTGGAAAGAAGCGGACGAGGCCTTGGCGGAGAAAAAATCCTCGGCGGAGACGTCCGCCGACCGGATGGACATGCTGAAATGGCAGGCGAAGGAAATCGGCGACGCGAATCTTCGTCCGCATGAGGACGAAGAACTGGAAGCGGAGATTAATCGCCTTTCCAATGCGGAGCGCATCACGGAGAACGTGGGCGAAGCCGCTGCGCTCTTGGAGGGCGGTGCGGAGAGCGAAGGCATACTGGCCGACGTGGGGGCACTGCAGCGCCGGATCGAGGCTCTTCGGCAATTCGACAAGACCTTTGACGAAACGGCGCCGATGCTGGAGGACGCGGTCTGCCAGCTGAAGGAAGTTTTTTATACCGTGCAGGGCTATCGGGACGGTTTGGAGTTCGACCCGGAGAGGCTCGACGAACTGCAGTCCCGCATGGACGCCATCGACAAGCTGGAGAAAAAATACGGAGCCACCATCGAGGCGGTGCTCGCCTATCGGGAAAAAATAGAGAACGAGATCGAGAGCTTCGAGAATTACGACGAGATTGTCGCCGCGCTGGAAAAGAAATGCACGGAGGCAAGGGCGGAGGCCGAGCGTCGGGCGGCGCTTCTGACGGCGGCGCGGAAAAAGGCGGCGCAAAAGCTTTCCGGCGAAATTACGGAGCAGCTTTCCGCGTTGGGGATGCCCGACGCGAAGTTTGAAATCGCCCTGCATCCGGCGGAACTTTCGGCGCGGGGCGCCGACGAGATTGAGATCCTGTTTTCCGCCAACGCGGGAGAGCCGGAAAAGCCGCTCTCCAAGGTGGCTTCCGGCGGCGAATTGTCCCGTATCGCGCTGGCGGTGAAGACCGTAGCGGCGGCAGGGGACTCCGTGGCGCAGAGCATGGTGTTCGATGAGATCGATACGGGCATCGGGGGCCGTACGGCGCAAATGGTCGCGGAGCGCATCGCACGCGTGGCCGCATACAGGCAAGTGCTTTGTATTACCCATCTGCCGCAGATCGCCTGCATGGCGGACGTTCACTATTATTTGGAGAAAACGGCGAAAGGCGGAAAGACTTCCACCGACGTTCGGCCCCTCGCCGCGAAAGAGCGCGCCCAGGAGATTGCCCGCATGGCGTCGGGGGCGGAAACGACGGCGGCTTCTCTCGGCAACGCGAAGGAAATGATCGCGCGGGCCGCCGAGATAAAGAAATCTTTGCGGAAATAGGAGGCGCGAAATGTACGAGGACTTGATAGAAAAGAAAATATCAGGAGAAAGCGTCTTCGACGGGAAGCTGCTCCATGTGCGGCGCGATACGGTGCTTTTGCCGAACGGCCATGAGACGGTGAGGGAGTGGGTCAAGCATCCCGGCGCCTCGGCGGTGCTTCCGGTTCTGGAAGACGACAGCGTGATTTTGGTACGGCAGTATCGCTATCCCGTCGGGCGCGTGACGCTGGAAATTCCGGCGGGCAAGCTGGACGTGGCGGGAGAAGATCCTCTGGAGTGCGCGAAACGGGAATTGAAAGAGGAAACGGGATACTCTGCCGCGGCTTATGAAAAGCTGTTTTCCCTGGCGACTACGGTGGGATTTTCCGACGAATGGATTCATATTTATTTGGCAGAAGGGCTCACGGCCGGGGAGGATTGCCCGGACGAGGATGAATTCATCAATACCGTCCGCATGCCGCTGGCCGAAGCGGTAGAAAAGATTTACGACAACACGATCATCGACGGCAAGACCGTCACCGCGCTTTTGATGTATGCGGCGCGGAAGGAAAAGGAGCGTTGAGATGTTTGGCTTCAGCTTGATGGAAATGGTGGCGGGACTGCCGGGGCTGATTATGGCGCTGGCGCTGCATGAATACGCCCATGCGCGGGCGGCGGTGGCGATGGGGGATTTCACGCCGCGTATGATGGGGAGGCTCACGGTGAACCCGTTGGCGCATATCGACCCCATCGGCTTTGCGATGCTTCTGATCGCGCGGTTCGGATGGGCGAAGCCCGTCGTCATCAATCCGCATAATTTCCGGGACCGGAAAAAAGGAGAAATACTTGTGGCGCTGGCTGGTCCCGCCATGAATTTCTTGCTGGCGTTCCTCGGCCTCGGCGTGATGCTCTTCCTCACGCGCAAGATGCACATGGAAATGAGCTACGGCCTGCGTGCGGTGCTTTGGCTCATCGTCGTTTACAACATCAACTTCGGCATCTTCAATCTGATTCCGCTGCCGCCGCTTGACGGCTCGCGGATCCTGATGGCGGTGCTGCCTTATGAGATGCAGTATCGTTTCGCGGCGCTGGAGCGGTACAGCATGATTATTTTCATCATCTTTATTGCGACGCCGATTTTGGGTTATATCTTAGTGCCGATCGCCCAATTCCTTTTGGGCTTGTTCAGCGCCGTTTGGCTGACGCTTTTATAAACGCTGCTGCCTGCGGGATGAGGAACGGATAAAGGTCGAAGGAGCCTTCCGAGATGTCGGAGGGCTCCTTTTTTCGCGATTTTTTATAAAATTTGACAGCATAAATAAAGCATGATATACTAAAAAATTTTTACACGGGGGAAATTTTTGTGCTATAATAACACTACAGTCGGAGAAGAGGAGGTGAGCGTTTGCTTCAGGTTGGAGATCAAGTGGTTTATCCGATGCACGGCGCGGGCGTAATCGCGGACATTGAGCAGTGTGAAGTCATGGGCGAGGTGAAGTCTTATTATGTCCTCAAGATGCCCATTGGCAGCATGAAAGTAATGATACCCACGGACAATGTGGAAAACATCGGATTGCGCGACGTAATTTCGGAAGAAGGCGTCGAAAAAGTGGCGGAGGTATTGGCGGATACGCCGGAGCGTGCGGTCGGCAGCTGGAACAAACGCTTTCACTCGACGCTGACTCGGATGAAGTCGGGGGATATCTGCGACGTGGCTGCGGTGGCCCGCAATCTGATCCTGCAAGACAGGGTCCGCAAGATTTCCAGCGGCGAACGCCGCCTGCTGGAGCTTGCCAAGCAGATATTGGTGAGCGAGCTTGTTTACGCCTGCGACAAAAAGCCGGAAGAAGTGACCGCATGGATGGACGGGATTTTGGAAAAAAACGGCTTCGATGCGTAATGAAATCTCGCTTTGACAAAAACGGATGAATTGAGTATTATGAATTTATCCGTTTTTTTCTTTATCATTTATTATTGAAAGGAGGTGAACAAGATGCTTGACAAAGTTTTGCGTTTCTTTATTGCCGCGCTTTTGGCGGTGGCCGGAGCCGCGCTGATGCAGCTGGCCAGTCCTTCTTTGACGCAGTTCATCGGGACGGAGATATTGAAGACGGACATGGGATTTTTCCGCATGACGCTGGCGAGCCTGCTCTGTATTTTGGTGGGCGGCGCGTTGGGCGCGTTGGTCGGTATGCTGACGGCGTCGTACTTCATTTCCGCGCTGAAACGGTTTGCCGCGTGGGTGGAAACGCAGCTCAACAAGATGCCGATTCATGACGTGATCGCGGGCGTGGTGGGGCTATCTCTCGGACTTATTCTTGCTACATTATTAGGCGCCGCATTTTCCCGCATTCCCATCGTGGGGAATTATCTCCCGGTGGTGTTCGCCATCGTATTCGGCTACTTGGGCATTCGCATCACGATGACGAAGCGCGAGGAAATCGAGGAGATGTTCAACTTCATTCCGCGGTTTTTCAAGGAAATCTTGAAGGCGCGCGACGTGAAGCCGGAGCCGCTGCCATTGCCGGTTCAGCCCGAGGCGCTTCCAGTGCCGAAGACGGAAATCACGGGCGGGGATAAGCGGTATAAGCTTTTGGACACCAGCGCCATTATCGACGGGCGCATCGCCGACGTGATCGACAGCGGGTTTATCGAAGGCACGCTCTTGATTCCCGTTTTCGTGTTGGAAGAACTCCAACGGATCGCGGATTCGGCGGACGCATTGAAGCGGGTGCGCGGCCGGCGCGGCCTCGACATTCTCCAAAAGATACGTTCGGAGGCAAGATTGCCGGTGGAGATCGACAGCCGGGATTTCGACGACATCGCGGAGGTGGATTCGAAACTGGTGCGGCTGGGACAGCTTGTCGGAGGAAAAATCGTCACCAACGATTACAATCTGAACAAGGTCGCGGAGCTGCAGGGCGTTTCCGTGCTGAACGTCAACGAGCTGGCGAATGCGGTGAAACCCGTGGTGGTTCCCGGCGAATCCATGCATGTGACGGTGGTAAAGGACGGCAAGGAACAGGGACAAGGCGTCGCCTATCTTGACGACGGTACGATGATCGTCATCGAGGGCGGTCATCGCCATCTGAACCAGGATATCGACGTGGAAGTGACGTCCGCGCTGCAAACGGCGGCAGGGCGCATGATTTTCGCAAAGCCGCGGCGGTACGCGAAAAACTAATGCAAGGGAGTGAACGCAAGGCGTTTTGACGATGCTTTGCGTTCGCTCTTTTTTGGTGGTTCGAAAAGGAGGAAACAATATGGTTTCGGTGATTTTCCCCGCCGCGGGCGAGGGCCGTCGCATGAACGCGGGAAAAAACAAGGTGCTTTTGGAATTGATGGGGAAGCCGATTCTCGTTAGGACGCTGCTGCGTTTTTCGGAATGTTCGGCGGTGGATGATTTTATCGTCGTGGTGGGCGAGGAAGACGTGGCGCTGGTGGAGCGGGAATTGCAGAAGGTAGGCGGCCTGAAGCCCTTCCGTGTGGTGGCGGGAGGCTCGGAGCGGCAGTACAGTGTGCGGAACGGCCTCGCGGCGCTGCATCCGGACGCGGAAGTGGTATTGGTGCACGACGCGGCTCGGCCGCTGGTTTCCGTGAAGACCATCGAGGCAGTGACGGCCGAGGCATGGCGCTCGGGCGCGGCAATCGCCGCCGTGCGCGCGAAAAACACCATCAAAGTGGTGCGGGGGGACGGCGTGGTGGAAAGCACGCCGAATCGCGCCAATCTTTGGGAAATCCAGACGCCGCAGGGCTTTCGCCGCGATATTCTCGAAGCGGCGTACCGACGGGCGGAGGCGGATGATTTCCTCGGCACGGACGACGCGGCGCTGGTGGAACGAATAGGGCTCCCCGTACGCGTAGTGGAAGGCAGTTATCGGAATATCAAGGTCACGACGCCGGAGGATCTTTGGGTGGTGGAGACCTTCATGGAGCGCGACGTGATCGGTACGGTCAAGGCGAAAATGGAAAGCGCCGGAGAGGACATCGAGTCGGCTCTCAGCGGTCTCGATGCTTTCGCCGACAAGCTGGCCGCGACGGTCAGCGAGAAGATTCGGGCGTATCGGAACAAGGAGGAAAATAAATGACGAGGTTTGGCATGGGCTACGACGTGCATCGTCTCGTCGAGGGACGAAAGCTGATTCTCGGCGGCGTGGAAATTCCTTGGGAAAAAGGGCTTTTAGGCCATTCGGATGCGGACGTGCTTTTGCACGCAGTGGCGGACGCATTGCTGGGCGCGGCGGCTCTCGGCGACATCGGGCGGCATTTCCCCGATACGGATGAGAAATTTGCAGGCGCGGACAGCATGAAGCTCCTGGCGGAGGTCGTTCGGCTCGTTCGCGAAAAGGGTTACCGCGTCGGAAACGTGGACGCGACAATCGTGGCGCAGGCGCCGAAGCTTGCGCCTCATATTGAAAAAATGGCGGAAAATATTGCCCGCGTCCTCGGCGTGGAGCGCGACTGCGTGAACGTCAAGGCGACGACAGAAGAGCGCCTCGGCTTCACCGGCAGCGGCGAGGGCATGTCGGCCTACGCGGTGGCGGGAATTGAAAAGGAAACGGGAAGATGAAATTCGCGCATATCTCAGACCTGCATTTGGGGAAGCGGCTCTATGAGCGTTCCTTTTTGGAGGAGGACCAGCCGTTCATTTTGCGGCAGATTTGCGAGGCGCTGCGGGAGGAGAAGCCGGACGCCGTGCTGATTGCCGGGGACATCTACGACAAGAGCGCGCCTTCGGCGGAGGCGGTGCGGCTGTTCGACGACTTCCTTTCGGAGCTTTCGGCGGACGGGCAGACGGTGTTCGTCATCAGCGGCAACCATGACTCGGCGGCGCGGGTGGCTTACGGCGGACGCATCATGGCGAAAAGCGGCGTCCATGTTTCCGCGCCCGCTTACGACGGAGAAGTTCGTCCGGTGACGCTGACGGACGAGCACGGCCCCGTCGACATTTTTCTGTTGCCGTTTGTGAAACCGATTCACGTGTCGACGGCGTTTCCCGAGGAAAAGGTGGAGAGCTATACGGATGCGCTGCGCGTCGCGGTGGAACACATGGCGCTCGATCCGAAGCGGCGAAGCGTATTGGTCGCTCATCAGTTCGTGACGGGAGCGACGCGCTCGGATTCGGAGGAAATCTCCGTCGGCGGGCTGGACAATGTGGATGCGTCGGTGTTCGAGCCCTTCTTTTACGTTGCCCTCGGCCATATCCACCGCCCGCAGAATATCGGCTCGGCGCGCGTGCGTTATTCCGGCACGCCGCTCAAATATTCGTTTTCCGAGGCGGGCGATGAAAAGTCGATCACGATTGCCGAGCTGGATGTGAAAGGAGAGGTCGCCCTTCGCACGATCCCGCTGAAGCCTTTGCATGAGCTGCGGGAAATCAGGAATACCTACGATGAATTGATGAAGCAGGAGAACTACAAAGGCACGGCGACGGACGATTATCTCCGCATCATATTGACGGACGAAGAGGACGTGCCGGACGCCATGCGAAAGCTGAAGACCGTCTATCCGAACGTCCTTCGTCTCGATTACGACAACGCGCGAACGAGGAGCGGCGCCGTCGTTCCCGACGCACCTTCGGCGGAGGTGAAAACGCCGCTGTCGTTGGCGGAGGATGTTTACGCGCTGCAAAACGGGCAGCCTATGAGCGAGGCGCAGGCCGGCTACC
>JAEEGH010008565.1_pt1 | contig 24117 bp, 16 predicted proteins | sample 9134181 | NCBI WGS metagenome assembly JAEEGH01 (sample SAMN16246544, study PRJNA631951) | gut metagenome | biome: gut microbiome; feature: rumen; material: DP-attached | host: Bos | place: Iran: Karaj | collected 2018-10
GGTCTTTGACTCCCGCATTCGTAGGTTCAAATCCTGCCACCCCAGCCAAATGGTTCACTAGCTCAGCCGGTAGAGCACTTGACTTTTAATCAAGGGGTCTGGAGTTCGAACCTCCAGTGAGCCACCAGGTCGAAAAATAATAATCCCTCGCACTTCGGACAAAATTTGCTTCGCAAATTAACTCGTGCTGAGGGATTATTATTTTTCTCATCGGGCGGGAATGCTGCGCAAATAACTAATGCGTAGGGATTATTTTTCTTTTCTAAGTAAGCGAGGGCTGTGCAACTATTTTCGAAAATACAGGACAAAATTGCACAAATAGACTGTTTTATGCAATTTTCTCTTGAAAAGCGAGAAATAATGTACATCTGCTATGGGGTCTGACCCCATCAGGTATTGAGTGTCAGATCTCTTCAAATTACAAACGCGTTACATTTTCGCGTTCTGCCCGAGTTTTGCTTGATTATTGGGTTATTCACAAGGCGTTGAATGATAAAATAAGCTATAGACTTTGCGCGCGGATAAGCAAGTCCGCGCCAAGAAGGGAATAACAGAAATTTGAATTACAGATTGATCAACATCGTATCGGGAGTTGTGGCTGCAGGGATTGCTGTAGGCTGCGTGACTGCTTATACTTGCGGATCTGCAAAAGAGATAGATCTTCAGAGCCCGGCGCTTTTGGGAGATGAGGCAGTTTCTTTCGAGGACCTTTTCTACGGACAGGATCTTCAGGCTGAAGAGACCGCTTATATTCCCATGAGTATGGGTAATTTTGATATTAATGACTATACGATCATTGCCGTTTCTTCTTATTCCGACATCGCTTCCGAATTCGGTACCGATCCGAGTGACCCGATCACTTATGACGGCAACACTTACTGGGTCGTTTCTGACGCGGTCCTCGTTTCCGCCAAGACTGAAAAGAATGCCGGTGAAGAGGGCGACGAAGATGCCGACGCTGATACTGATGCAGATACGGATGAGGATAATGACGAGAACGAAGACGTAATTACCGAGCTGAAGATCGGTGATGCCGTTACGAGGATCTCTTATACGAGAGAGTGGTCTTTTATCAAGCTCGCAAACGGTCAGCAGGGCTATGTTCTGAGCACTCATCTTTCGTCTACTAAGGTCGAGCCTGAAAAGGATGAAGATACTGATGATGATGACGACGATGAGGATACTTCGTCTTCAAGCCAGGATACAGACACGCCATCAAACAATAATGACTATTATTACGACGATGATGACGATGACGATTATTCCGAGCCTTCAAATGACAGCAGTTCTTCCGATACCAAGGACTATGAAGAATGGGACGTTGATTTTACGGTTTATTCGACTACTGCGCTCAATGCAAGAAGCGGCCCCGGAATCTCCTACACGTTGCTTTTCACATTGTCCATAGGTTCTGAGATCCATGTCATTGCGGAGACTGACAACGGCTGGTACAAGTCTGATGACGGCTACTATGTTAAGGCAAGCTATACGTCTGAGACCAAGCCTGAACCGACGCCTGTTCCGACAAGCAGTTACGACAGCGGCTCTGAGGATTGGAGCGATTTCGCTTCTTACATAAGGAGCTTCATCGGATGCAGATATGTTTATGGCGGCGCTTCACCTGACGGCTTCGACTGTTCCGGTTTCGTTATGTACTGCTATCAGACTTATTACAATATCTCGCTGCCGCACGGTGCTACAAGCCAGTCTTATTGCGGATATGAGGTTAGCCTCGACGAGATCCAGGTTGGTGACATCATCTGTTTCGATAAGAACAGTGACGGTACGATGGAGCACTCCGCGCTCTATGTCGGCAATGGAAAATACGTACATGCCCAGTCAACTGCAACGGGTGTTGTAGAGTCCAGCATGGCATATGCTTCGGGTATTGCTCACATCAGAAGAGTGCTGTAAGTTAGGGTTTTCAGATTGATTTATAAACGCGCGATAATAGATGTTGTCGCGCGTTTTTACTCTTCGGCTAATGTTATCTTGCCAGTGTTTTACTTGCCGGCCGGGTTTAACTATCTGCCCAAGGCTATTATTCTCCGGCCAATGCTTTTATCGCTTCGCCTAAGACTTTAATGTCTGTCTCGAAATCTTTGAGCGCGCGGCATTCGTTCGCCTGGTGGCACTGGTCTTCCTGCCAGGTAGCCTGGATGCCGAAAGCAATGGTGTTGGGCATGTGTCTGGCATAAGTTCCGCCGCCGATGGCAACGGGTTCAGTAAATTCGGTTAAGTATTCAGGCTTAAATCCCTTGTAAGAAGGCATGTTCTCCTTCCAGATGTCCGTGAGCATGGCGATCTCGGGCAGATCCTTAGGTTTATAGAGCGGTTCCATCTTGTTTAAGATCTCGACCGTGAGCTCGTAAGGAGCCGCAAGTCTTGCGAGATTGGAAACGATATCATCCATCGAGTAGCTCACGGGGCACCTGACGTCAATGACAAGGGATTCGCCGTCAGCGTCACAGGATAAGACGGAAGGATTGGCCGTTACGCAGCCTGATTCATCGCTGACCGAACATCCGGTGTAGTAAGAGACGTCGGAATAAGCGATCTCCGTGCTGATGAATGAAAGGATCGGGGAAGACGAATAATCTATTGACTCTTCATCAAGTTTTCTGACCATCTCGAAAATAGCGTTTATTCCCAGATCAGGCTTAGAAGCGTGTGCCATCTTGCCCTTGGCGGAGTATTCTTTGCCTTCGATGAGGCAAGAGCTGGATGCGGGGACCATGTTAGCCGCAGAGCCGCCTTTTGCAAGGATCTTGGAAGGCTCATCTGAAACGATCTTTACCTGCAGAATACCTTTTTCAGCATAGATGACGGGGAATTCAGCATCAGGAGTGATCGCGAAAGAAGGGATCTCACCCTTTTCGGCATATGTCTCGATGCAGGAACATCCGCGCTCCTCGTCAGTTCCGAGGATAAGGCGGATCCTTTTAGATGGCGTATATCCGTCAGACATAAGTCTCTTCATTGCGAAATAAGCCGCGCAGGCAGGGCCTTTGTCGTCAACGATGCCTCTGCCGTAGAGCATGCCGTCTTTTCGTGTGAGAGTGAAGGGCGGAGTATCCCAGCCTTCGCCTGAGGGAACGACGTCCAGGTGGCAGACGATTCCGATCATATCTGCGCCTTCGGGACCGAATTCGCACCAGCCGACGCGGTTTTCGATGATGCCCGTCCTCATGCCTGAAGCGGAAGCATCGTCAAGGAAAAACTTCAATGCTTCGAAGGGCTTCTCGCCATACGGGAGAGTGCCGTATTTGCCGTCTACACAGGGCGTAGCCCCCGTGCTTTCTATGGAAATGAGCTTTTCGAGAAATTCATATTCATTTTGCGAAAGTGATGAGTTATCCATTGTTGTTTCTCCACAAATTTATTTACCCGAATAATAACACAAATATCACGAACGGTCGGTTTGTATATAAAAGCCAATAATAATATAATCAATAAGTTAAAAAGCCCCGGGGGAGACTTCTGATGAATCCGAGATATAACAGGTCCGGTGACAACAACATAAATGATAACGGCGTGATCCGTGTGCTCGAGCAGGAAGATAATGATCCTGTGATCAGCATCAGGGATCTTCTGTATTCGGTTATCAGGAGATTGGGATTTATTCTGCTCGTTGCTGTCGTTATCGGCGGACTGCTGTTCTCTTATAAACTTATCCAAAGGTCAAGATCCAGTAATGTTCTGGACAGCAGCACAAGGCTCAGTGATAGTGAATCCGATTACCAGTATCAGCTCCGCGTCCAGAAGATCGAGAGGGCAAGGGACATCGTTTATACGATCGATAAGATCAATGCGCAGATAGAGAATCAGAGACATTATCTTACGGATTCTGTCTTCATGCAGATCGATGCCGAGAATGAATACCAGTCGACCGCGCAGATCGTTCTGACTCTCGAAAACAATGACACCAACGGTCTGGATACCGCTCTCTTCAGCGCTTACGAGCGCGAGATAAAATCAGGAAATTATCTTTCCGAATATGCAGATAAGACCGGCACAAAGCCCGATTACATAAAGGAGCTGATCACATTCAGCAGCACGCCCGCAGGCTCCACGATAATAAGCCTCGATAACGATGTCGACAGGGCAGGCTCGATGTATATCAGCATCCTGGGACCCTCGAAAGAATTTGTCGATGAAGTAACTGATATCGTGCTTAAAGAGATCGAAAACGTATGCTCTGAGCTTAACGTTTCCGTTGCTCCGCATAAGATCTCCGTCGTAGGAATCCAACAGGTAATAAAGATCGATCAGACCACGAGAGAGGGTCAGGTAACCCAGACTGCAAGACTCGAGACTTTGCAGAAGCAGATCGTTACTTACAATGAATCTCTCGATAAGATCGCTGGTGAGTTAGGTCTTTCTGACAAGGAAGAACTGCTTGTATATTTTGCTGAGAATGCGGGAGCGGGAAACGGTGCAGGTTCCTCAGGTACAAACGTAAACAGCATTAGCGTAATGTCCATGGTAAAGCCCGCAGTTAAGTTCGGTGCGATAGGTTTTCTTGCTGGCGTATTCGTTATGGCAGTGTTCTTTATCCTGAAGTATGTTTTCGGGAAAAAGATCATAACGCAGACGCAGTTCTTCAGCATCTTTAATGTACGTAAGATAGGCGTTATGAAGCCTTCGGGAAAGAGATCCGGATTTGCTTCATTCATTGACGTTAAGACCGGAGACGATACGGCGATAGGCAAAGATGATTATCTGAAGCTCATTGGCGCGAATTATGCGAACATCACGAGGTCTTACGGCAAGATCCTGATCACCGGAACGTGCGATCCCAAGGCTATGGGAGACGCCGTGAAATCGCTTGGCCTTAAGGGAGATCTTAAGCCCGGAATCCATAAGGATCCCGAGGTCCTTAAAGCCGTTACGGATTATGACGGAATCGTGCTTTTGGAGCAGAGAAATGTTTCTTTGAAAAAAGATATAGAAGGTGAGATAAGCCTCATCGATAACAGCGGCACGGAGATCATCGGAGCGGTCATCTTGTGATTTGTTCATTAACAGAGTAGTGATATGCAGGACGGAAAGAAGCGCTTAAATCCGAAAAGATGGTACATACTTCCCAAGTGGGAAGAGCTTCCTGACGAATTGAAGACTGAAGCGGTAAAGCCATATTACGATGCTTTGAGCAGGCGTAAGGCGGGGCTGTTCTTTAAGCGTCTTCTGGATATTTGCGCTGCACTGGATCTCATTATCTTGCTCGGGATCCCGATGCTCATCATCGCGATCATGATCAAGTGCGACTCGAAAGGCCCGGTGTTCTTCAGGCAGGAAAGAGTGACGACATATGGCGCTAAGTTCAGGATCCACAAGTTCAGGACGATGGTCAACAATGCCGAGAAACTGGGCACGAGCGTTACCGTCGATAACGACATAAGGATAACTAAGGTGGGCTCTAAGCTTCGTGATCACAGGCTCGATGAGTTCCCGCAGCTTTTCGACGTCCTCGCAGGAAACATGAGTTTCGTAGGCACGAGGCCCGAGGTCGTAAAATACGTAAACAGATACACGGATGAGATGAACGCCACGCTGCTCATGCCTGCAGGAATCACGTCCATCGCGAGCATCGAGTATAAGGATGAGGCAGAGCTCCTCGAGAAGGCAGAAGACGCTGACGAAGTCTATGTTAAAGAGATACTGCCCGCGAAAATGGAATATAACCTCAAGTCCGTGAAAGAATTCGGGTTCTTTAAAGACATCGGCGTTCTCTTCAAGACCGTAGCAGCAGTGCTCTGAGTCTGGTGCTAATAATTGCGTAGTTTTTTATTCATCAAATATTAATGAGTTCTTTATCGGCACGTTTTCTTTGATGCATATAATAATGCTATGAAGATATGTGCTTTTATCGGAGATATGTACAGGGACTACTCCGCGTCCATCATCAGAAGCATTGACGCCTATGCAAAGAAGAAAGGTCATAGGGTGGATGTTTTCGGCAACTGCTCCATTCCGACCAGGAACCCCCTCCAGGTCATCGGTTACAAGAGCATCCTTTCGCTGCCGCCTCTCCACGAATATGACGGGATCATTCTCTGCGCCGATACGATCGATCAGGCCGGCCTTTCGAAAGAGCTTATCGAAGAGCTGCTGACTGATCCCGACGTACCGCCGATCGTCTGCATAAGGGCCGAGATCAACGGCTTCTTTAATGTCGTTCCCGACAACAGGGCGATCATGCATGAGATCGCGAAATATGTCATCGCGAAATGTAAGACCGGCGACATCGGATTCGTTACCGGAAGAGACGATCTTATTGATTCTGCAGAGAGAAGGGCAGGCTTCGAAGACGCTATGCACGAGGCAGGCTATGAAGTCACTGAAGATAAGATCTTCCACGGTAACTACTGGATCAACCAGGGACCGCAGACCGCCGAGTTCTTTATCCGCGAAGACGGCTCGCTTCCCGAAGCGATCATCTGTTCGAACGATTATGAGGCTGTCACGCTCATTGACGAACTTATCCAGCGCGGCTATTCGGTACCCGGCGACACCATGATCAGCGGCATCGATAACATAGTCGAAGCAGCAGACCACATACCGTCTCTTACGACCATCGAGATCTCCGAGGAAACCCTCGCAGACGCAGCGATGGACCTTCTCGAAAGGATCTACGCGAAAGAGAACTGCGACCTTTACGTTAACGTTCCCGGAACCATCGTAGTCCGTGAGAGTACCGGTGACAGCGACGCCGGCAGAGACGTCTATCAGGTGCTTCGTGACCTTAAGATCAACAAGGCTGAATCGATCGAGTCAATGAGAGAATACGTTCTCTTAAGCGCTGATTTCGAGGACTGCCTTACGAGAGAGAATCTTATCAAAGCAACACTGAAGAATCTCAAAAGAAAGGTCTCGAGCGTCAAGGAATGCTATCTGTGCAGGTATTGCGAGAACGACAGGCTCCTGAGCGGCTATCTTGATAAAGAAGGAAACATCATTACCGAAGCCGTATCATTCCCCAAAGAGCTTCTCCTACCGGAAGGCTTCCTTAAGGATAACATCGGCACGGTCATCTTCCTTCCGGTCGCAAACAAGAACGTCGTTTACGGTTACGCAGTCCTCATTGTCGACACCGCCGAGCCCGGCTTCATCAACGAAAAGATCGAATTCATCTTCATGCAGGTCGGCCAGGTCATCAACAAGCTCGATCTCTATCAGAAGTACTTCGGTATCGCAGACATCATGGATCTTTACACCAAGGATTCGCTCACGGGACTTCTGAACAGAAGAGGCTTCGAAAAGAAGATCACCGAACTGTTCGACAAGGAAGGCAACAAGCTCTACGATCTCGCCGTCGTATCGATCGACATGGACGGTCTTAAGTACATCAATGACACGTTCGGCCATTCATCCGGCGACGAATCGATCAAGCAGATCGGCAAGTGCATCTATAACGCACTCAATCCCAAGGAGTTCGTAGCCCGCATGGGCGGCGACGAATTCGCAGCCGTACTTATCCTTTCCGATGTCGGCAGGATCGGCCAGTTCATCCGCAGCGTCAGAAACAACATCAAAGAAGCCAATTCAAAGGGCAAATATCCCTACGAACTGAGCGCCAGTATCGGCACCTGCGAGCTGACCGCCTGGAACAACCTCGTCGAATGCATGGGCGAAGCCGATAAAGCAATGTATCTCGAAAAGAAGGCCAAAAAGAAGAACCGCAAAGAGTGATAATTTTCTTTGCAGTTAAAGACGAAAAAGTCATCAATTATAATCGCAGAGACTGGTAAGAATCAGTGCGATTTTAAAAATCCATAAGGGTTGCCATCAACGGCAACCCTTTAATACTTTTGGGAGATCATTAATGTGCCTAAATTATAGACACTTGTAAAGTAGATATAATTGTAAGCCTCCCATATATCCGCGATGTATGCACGTGATATCCACGACGCGATTTAGCACCTGCAGTGTCACCCGTCAAGACACCGGCTCCGCCTTGCCTTCGGCAGTCTTGACCGCTGCCACTTTGCAGGTGCTTTTTTGTGTTTAAGAGGCGCTAAGGCGCCTCCTGCATCTAAGATGCCGTGCCTTGAACAATCTGTTATTTATCCTCTCGGAGCTGAACCGGTTTGTCTGCCAGAATATATTTTTGGAGCCCGGACATGATGCCTCCCGGACCATTATAGTTTGTCGTATCCTTAGGGGATTCTGTAAGAGGTTTTAGGGATTCTTTGTAGGTTCTTGTAATATCGTGTAGGTATTTGTCGGTTTTGTTCGAGAAGTTGTCGGAAATCCTGTCGGTTTTTCTTTGACATTGTCGGTATGTTTTGGCAGTTTTCCGGTGTTTATGAGTGCTTTATTCAAGATGGCGCAGTCAAACCAAAAAGTCACCGATGTCCAAAAAGCGACAAGCACTGTCCAATAATTCAATAAATTAGCCGTTTCAGCGGTTTTGTGTGATCATTCAAGGTTGAACTGATAAGCTTTTTTTAGACACATGTTGTCTTTTTTTGTACATTGGCTCTATATAATTTAATCAAGGAACATCTTTCATCAGTCAGGAGATTTTCTATGAAATACAACAATGAACAACAATTGGAAATTGGTCGTCAGATATACGACGGAGAGATTACTCCAAGGCAGGCAGAGGACAAATATGGCATTAGTCATTGTTCAACGACTACATACAGACAAAAATATGAAAAGGAATTTGGTTTACCTCCAAGAAACAGAATAAAAGCTTGCAAGAATGGCAGTACTGCCATTCTTGCAAGCTGCGAACCACGTGCAATAGAAGACTATGAGTCAATGTCAAAAAATGAATTAATAGACGAGCTTGTCAAATCACGAATAAGAGAAGCTAGATTAAAAAAAGGATACGAAGTGAAGGGAGATGGTTCGGTAATTCATTACGACAACAAGAATATCAGGTGATTATGGAATTGTCGGGGGAATTCCCGATTGGGCTTCTGTGTAAGCACATGGGAATAAACCGTAGCAGTTTCTACCATTGGAAAAAACGACTAAGCGCCCCTGCTTCGAGAACAAGGAATCTGATCGACAATATTCAGATTTTCGAAGAATACCATAAGAAATATCCGTCACATGGCTACAGATGGCTGAATGCCAAGATTCGTAAAGATACAGGTCTCGTAATATCGGATCCATATGCATACAAATGTTGCAAGATAGCAGGCATAAAGAGCAAAACTAAGCATTACAAGTATAAGAAACCTGGTGAACCGGGAAGAATATTCCCTAACCTGATATCTGCAGGTCTTAACATCGATGGACCTCTTCAATGCATAGTTAGTGACATGACAGCTTTCTATGTTAATGGAATCTACCATGAGCTGACATTGTACATGGATCTTTGGAACAATGAGATTGTAAGTCACGCCTTATCTGCTAAGAGAGGAGACCGTATGACTTATATAAGTGGCTTAAAAAGTCTTCTCGAGCTCAAGGAAGAATATCCTGAATATAAGATGATTCTGCATAGCGACCAAGGATCCGTCTATTCTTCCAAGGCATTTAATGAACTGCTTCCAATGTATGTAACACGATCCATGTCTCGCGCAGGAACTCCAACAGACAATGCGGCAATGGAATCGATTAACGGATGGATTAAAGCAGAAATGTTTACTGACCTACATGTAACAGGGGAATTGCCCATAGAAAAAGAGATAGAAGAATACATTGTATTTTTTAATGAACAAAGACCAGCATATTCTTTGAATTATTTAACACCTAAAGAATTCCGAGAAAAATATAGTGCCTGAATAAAAAAACAAAAATCAGTGTCCAAAATATATTGACTAGTACAAGTCCCAGTGGATCAAGGGTTTACGACAAGATTCATACCAACAAAGTCAAAGAAAAACCGACAGGATTACCGACAACTTCTAGAACAAAATCGACAAACGCCGACACGATATAACAAGAACCCACAAGGAATCTCTGAAATCACTTACAGAAACCGACAAAGAACTGACAAACTATAAGGGACCGGGACGTGTATATCTGGGCGGCAAAAAAGAGATCAAAACACCGATATTCAAGGCTCGGCATCTTTGATACAAGGTGCGCCTTGCGCACCTTAAACACTACACAGCACCTGCGAGCAGGCGGTCAAGAGCGCACGAAGTGCGGGGCAGAGCCCGTACTCTTGACGGCTAATGCGAAGCAGGTGCTATTTCTTAATGGTTCAATGAGATATTAAGTATCTCCGTAATACTCGTCATCATCGTATCCGCCGACGTAGCTGATGTTGAAGATCACCATGGGGCGGCGGCCGGACTTGGAGTAGACGAAGTTCTTGATCTGTTCTCGGAAATTCCTCTTCTGGAGGAAGGCTTCTATGCTGCCTGCTTTGTTGCTGGCCTGCTTAAGAAGGTCGTCGACTTTGTCGGAGATCTGTTCGTGAAGGATGTCTTCGTTGTTGTCGCTGTCAAAGCAACCGATGGAATTGACGGCAGGTGAGCAGGCAAGGTCGCCTGTATCTTCGTCAACGGTGATTGCGATTGCAAGACAACCGTCTTCGCTTAAGTGGATCCTGTCGGTAAGAACCTTGTCATCGGCATCGACCGTGCCGGTGCCGTCGATGAGGACGGGAGCGGCAGGGACGTGATCTGCGATCTTTGCGCCGTCTTCAGTGAGTTCCAATACGGCTCCGTTTTCGAGAATGTAGATGTTATCTTCGTTCATGCCTAGGTTAACTGCCATTTCTTTATGGAGGCAGAGCATACGGTATTCGCCGTGAACGGGGATGAAGAATTTCGGCTTGATGAGGGTGTGGAGCATCATGAGCTCGTCTCTGTAGGCGTGGCCTGATACGTGGACGTCTGCAAGGGACTGGTAGATGACATGGGCGCCCTTTTTGTAGAGTTCATTAATGAGGCGGTAGATCGGCTTTTCGTTGCCCGGGATAGGGTCGGCGGAAATGATGACCGTGTCGCCTTTTGTAATATCGACGGCGTTGTGCGAGGAATAGGCCATACGCGTTAGCGCACTCATCGGTTCGGCCTGTGAGCCTGTCGTGAGGACGACGATCCGGTTGTCAGGATAGTTGTCTATCGCATCGATATCGATAAGAGTGTCGGGCTTAATGTCGATGTAGCCCAGTGTGTTTGCGATGTTGAAGACCTGTACCATGGAACGTCCGGAGAGACAGACGTGGCGGCCGTATTTCTCGGCTGCGGTGATGATCTGCTGCATGCGGTGAACGTGGGATGAGAAGGTGGCAACGATTATGCGGCCTTCTGCTTTCCTGAAATAATGCGAGAAAGCTTCGCCGACGTGTTTCTCGGAAGGCGAGAACCCTTCGATCTCCACATTTGTGCTCTCGCACATGAACATCAGGACGCCCTCTTTACCGAGCTCACCAAGACGCTGGAGATTTATAGTCTTACCGTTGATCGGAGTATAGTCGATCTTAAAGTCGCCGGAATGGACGATCCTTCCGACGGGCGTGTTGATGCAGAGCGCATATGAGTCTGCGATCGAATGGTTGACCCTGATGAATTCGGCTGAGAAAGAATTGCCTAATTGAATGATGTCGCCGTTCTTGCAGGTCGTAAGCTTGATGTCCTTGAAAGGAACGTTCTTGTCCTGAAGCTTAAGCTTTATCAGTTCAATAGCCATAGTGCCGCCGAAGACGGGACACTTGAATTCCCTTAAGAAGTAGGGAAGTGAGCCGATGTGATCCTCGTGACCGTGAGTGATGAGGATGCCTTTGATCTTCTCCTGATTGCGTCTTAAATATGTGAAATCGGGAATGACGCAATCGACTCCCGGCATGTTTTCTTCGGGAAAGCTCATGCCGCAGTCTACGATTATTATGTCATTATTGTATTCAAAGGCGGTCATGTTCTTGCCGATCTCGCCGATGCCGCCCAATGGAATGATCTTTACCGGATTCGTATTCTTATACTTGGGGTTATTGTACCCGTGTCTTTTTGAATTGCTGCTCATATTTTTTCCTTATGTAAAATACAAATACTTCCCATCGGAAATGAGAAGTATCTGCTTATGTTGATCGTTGTTTTTACACTACGTAAACTGTGCGGTTGCAGGTGCTGTAGTTGCCCGTCTCACCATCATCGGCATAGATGTCTATGTGGTAGCCCTTAGCGCCGGGACCGGTGTCTTCTACGGTGTAATATCCGTCTCCACCCAAAGGATCGTTCTCGATGTAGATCACGGTTCCTGCGGGGAAAACAGACCAGTCAGCGCCGCACGTCCTGCCCTGTGTGCATGTCGTACCTGTTGCAGTGGTGGTGCTGTATGATCCGTCGCTCATCTTTACAGGTCCGTAGAAAGTAATCTTACAGACATGTCCTTCGCCTGAAGGTGTGGTTGCCACAGCCTCCACGGTCGTAGTCGTTGCAGCCTCAGTCTGTTTCTGCGTGGGCTTGGGCGTGGGAGAAGGCTTAGGCTTCGTTTCTGTAGTATAGTCTTTACTTACGTAGTTTCCGTTATAAGTCTTATACCATCCGTTAGAGGTAACAGCGACGACGTCTATCTGGTCACCGGCATAGACAGTCTTAACGATATCGTATTCTGTGCCCGGACCGGATCTTACATTGACTGTAGTGGTTGCATAGACTGCAATATATAATTCCTTCTCGGTGATCTTTTCTGCCGTTTCCGCAGTTGTTGTCGTGCCTTCCGTTGCTTCGGCTGTTTCTTCTGTGGTTTCTATGGCGGTTGCCTCAGTTGTTTCCGTTGTCTCGGAAGCCGAGGATGATGCTGAAGTCTGGGACGTTGCCACTGAAGAAGAGGCAGCAGCAGATGATTCAGAAGTCTCTGAAATGACTGCCGATTCGGTGACGTCCGGCTCTGATGTTTCGGTCTGGTCAGGAAGAATGGAAGACTCTACCGTGGTCTCGATTGGCTGAGCCTGTACGGTCTTGGTGTTAAGAGCTGTATCTACGGCAAATGTAGCTGTTGCGCAGACGAAAATGACTACGCTGCAGTTAACGGCTGAGATGATCTTAGCGCGTGTAATGTTATAGAATTCTTTAACTCCTACAAGCTTCAAAAGCAGATTCTCCTTGTTGTATTTGCGCCATATTTAAGCGCATAAATTCAATATTATTATATCATACTTATATTTTTGGGCATTCTAAGTGAAAAAGTGGGTATTTTTGCAAGAGTTTTCAGGCGTGTTTTCGCACAATGCCCAATAAATAAAGGCTCTTACCGCAAAAGTGATTTTGAGTAAAGCGTTTTTTGAAATTTGTCAATTGATTGTCACAACTCTGCAAAGCATGACATATTCTAAGCGTCTATAATCTAAATCACCGCAAGGGAGATTATGTGAGGGGGTAAGAGCTGATGTCTTTGGGACGCGTACGCAAACCGGCCAGGCGAGAGACTTATGGCACGACAGAACGAGATGTCGAGAAAAAGCGTACACGTCTATACTTTATCTGTGCTCTGATCATCCTTGCATGTATCATTCTTGATGTTCTATTCTTCATTGGAATCTTCTCCGTTTAATTGCAAAAACAAGACCTCTCGTATATACTTTACCCCGTAAAAATATTAATAAATAAGGGAGCAAGATATGAGAGTTTCCGAGCTTTTTCTGGCTACACAAAGAGAGATACCTGCTGATGCAGAGATACCTTCACACAGATTGATGTTAAGAGCGGGTCTTATCCGCAAGATGGCCTCCGGCGTTTATTCGTTCATGCCCATGGGTTACCGTACCTACAGGAAGGTTGAGGCAGTTATCAGGGAAGAGATGGATAAGGCAGGAGCTCAGGAGCTCATAATGCCTGCACTTCTTCCTGCTGAGGCTTACCAGGGTTCAGGCAGATGGGAGAAATTCGGTCCTGAGATGTTCAGACTGACAGACCGCGGCGGAAGAAGCTTCTGTTTAGGTCCTCCGCACGAAGAACCTTTCACTGAAGCCGTAAGAGATTCCATCAGATCTTATAAGCAGCTTCCTGTAACGCTTTATCAGATACAGCATAAGTACAGAGACGAGAAGCGCCCGAGATTCGGAGTTATCAGGGCAAGAGAGTTCGTCATGAAGGATGCATATTCCTTCGACGTTGACGAGGCTGGCCTTGATGTCTCATACAAGAAGATGTATGACGCTTACCGTGCCATTTTCGACAGACTGGGACTGGATTACACGATCGTTGATGCCGATTCCGGTGCAATGGGCGGATCAGGTTCACAGGAGTTTATGGTAAAGAGTGAAGTAGGCGAAGATGCCATCTGTTTCTGCGACGAGTGCGGTTATGCGGCCAATGAGGAGAAGGCAGGCTGGACAAGAGGCGCTGCCGATACTGCTGAAGAGCTTGCTATCGAAAAGATACATACGCCTGACGTAAAGACGATCGAAGAACTCTGCGGTTATCTTAATTGCGGACCTGATGCTTTCGTTAAGACTATCCTTTACAACATTGACGGAAATTTCGTAGCTGCAATGTGCAGGGGCGACAGGGACATCAACGAGACAAAGCTAGGTAACCTCTATGACGCTACAGAGATGGAGCTCGCTGCTTTTGCAGACGTGGAGATGATCACGGGCGCAAAGGTCGGTTTCGCAGGTCCTGTAGGTCTTAAGCAGAAGATCGACATCGTTGTCGATCCCGAAGTTACCGGAATGAAGAACTTTGTAGTCGGTGCATGTGAGAGCGATTACCATTTCAAGAACGTAAACATCGGAAGAGACTTCGAAGCAGATAAGGTAGCTGATATCACAAACGCAAAAGCAGGTGATATCTGCCCTAAGTGCGGAAAAGGAAAGCTCGGAATGGCAAGAGGCGTTGAGGTAGGACATATCTTCAAACTCGGCACAAAGTATTCTGATGCATTAGGCTGTGTATACCTTGATAACAACGGCAAGGAACACAGCATGGTAATGGGCTGCTACGGTATCGGCGTATCGAGAGTCCTTGCTGCTATCATCGAGCAGTATCACGATGATGACGGAATCATCTGGCCTTCAATAGTTGCACCTTACAAGATCATCGTCGTTCCCACAAAGGCAAATGACGAAGAGATCATGGGCGTTGCAGAGAAGATCTACGGTGATCTTACCGCAGCAGGCTGCGAAGTGCTGATAGATGACAGAAACGAGCGTCCCGGCGTTAAGTTCAAGGATGCGGATCTGCTCGGTATTCCGCTCCGTATCACGGTCGGAAGAAGAGCCGGTGAAGGTATCGTGGAAGTCAAGAGAAGAAATTCTGACGAGACTTCAGAGATCTCAGTTGACGAAGCGGTCAGGATTGCTAAGGAGATCTGATAATGTCTTTGAGGCTGATAGCATCTCTGATGCTTAGTGCTTCTATATTCTTCGGTTCAGTTCCGTTTTCGGGTTTTCCCGGAAAGGATAATCCCGACGGAATTGTGGCCTTTGATGGCTCATTCGTTCCTGCATCTTACGATTCATATGAAGTGACGCTTGCAGACGGGGGGACTGTGAAAATGAGTCTTACCGGAAGCAAAATGATCCTTGACCCGAGTGATGACAGGTCATTTGACATTACTCTTTCAAAGTGTTCGAATCAGAAGACCGTCAAGAGTTTTTTCCGGGGCGGTGATGTTTTCGATATCGAACTGGCAAGCTATATGAATGATGGAGAGATCTATTACCTCTCGCTGTCTTATGATGCTTTCGGTACGAGTATTACCAACGGCAACAACATAGTTTTCAAGAACGGTAATAACGTTTACTTCTGGAAGTCTGCAAATTACGAATATAACCTCGAGACTTGTTCGGAGATGTGGACTGACGAGCAGTCTCTGAAAGAATGCTTAGAGCCCCAGAACGACGTCGAATGTGATGATCCGGAGGTCGTCCGGTATTCAATGATGATCTGCGACGGTGCTGCTGACGATTGGGAGAAAGTCTATCGTATTTATGATTACATTGCGCACGGAATGGCTTATGACAACGTTGAGTCGAATGACAATTCCTGTACATATCAGGACAGCGCATTGGATGTTTTAAGAGACGGTAAAGGATTATGTGAGGGCTTTGCCAATGTTTTTGTTGCTCTCTGCAGAGCACAGGGAATCCCGGCAGCAGTTGAATTCGGATTGGGTTATGGAAGCTATGGGGATATGATATCAAGAACTCCGCAGGAAGGCGAATTGGCAGATCATGCCTGGGCTGCGGTTTTCCTGGGAGGCAAGTGGCTTTTTGTCGATCCCACTTATGATATTTCCAAGTACTATTACAGCTCCGGTTATACATCCTCGAGCGATGATGAAACGAATTATTATCTACTTCCTTTGGAGTCTTTCTCGAATGATCACGTGATAATGGATGCAGATACAAGACACGGTATCGAGTCATCAGGAAGCTGCGGGCCGGATGCGAGATATAAGATCACGCGTGACGGTACATGCTATATCTGGGGTTCAGGAAAGCTTAAAATGCCTGTCGGTGTTAACTGTTTCAATAAGATCGTTTTCGATGAGAACTGCACCATTACCTATATCGAAAAGAACTGCTTTAACGACTGCGACCTGATCACTACGGTAATACTTCCAAGAAGTGTTAAAAACATAGAAGAGTATGCATTTAAATCGTGCGAAGACCTGGAATATGTATATATTCCGGAAAGCTGTAAAAAGATCGGCAATCAGGCATTCGATTATTGCGATGAATTAAGTTACATAAGGATACCTGATTCGGTCAAGGAGATCGGATCCTGGGCATTTGACGATTGCCCGAGGCTTTACATCAGCGTACCGTCGCATCTGGCAGATTTCGTTGATGATTATTCGACGATGCCTATGTATATCGAGGTAAGATAAAAAATTATATATGGTCCTGAAAGACCGGATTGACGGAGAGGGTTATGTCTTATATTGAATTTCGCGACGTAAAAAAGATCTATAAAACCGGGTCCGTCAATGTCACCGCGCTTGACGGATGTGATTTCTTTATCGAAAAGGGTGAGCTCTGTGTTATAGTCGGGCAGTCCGGAGCGGGTAAAACAACACTTCTTAATATCCTCGGAGGAATGGACAGACTTACGTCCGGCAGAGTCTATCTCGACGGCAAAGAGATATCGGTATTGGGAGCAAATGAACTGGCCCTGTTCAGAAGACAGAATGTCGGGTTTGTTTTCCAGTTCTATAATCTTATTCCGAACCTCACGGCTTATGAGAACGTCGAGATGGCCGCGCAGCTTGTAAAAGATCCGATAGATTGTGATCTCCTGATGAATGAAGTAGGTCTTGCAGACCGTAAGAATAATTTTCCTGCACAGCTCTCCGGAGGTGAGCAGCAGAGAGTCGCAATAGCAAGGGCGATCGCAAAGAACCCCAAGCTCCTTCTCTGCGACGAGCCGACCGGTGCTTTGGACTATCAGACAGGAAAAGCAATCTTGAAGTTACTGCAGTCATTGAGCACGGAGAAGGGCATGACAGTGGTAATAATCACACACAACTCGGCTCTTACCGCCATGGCGGACAGAGTCATCAAGGTAAAGAACGGCAGGATCACGAGTAATGTGGTAAACGAGAATCCCGTAAACGTAGATACGATCGAATGGTAATGAGCTCTTACGTTAAGACTGTCTTAAGATCAATAAAACTTACACTGCCCAGGTTTATCGCGATATTTGCGATAATCGCTTTGGGTGTAGGTTTTTTCGCCGGTCTTAAGGTCACTACGCCTTCGTTCGTCTATACTGCCGACAAATACACGAAAGACCTCTCTTTGTTCGATTTCAAGCTGATCTCGACAATCGGTTTTACAGATGAAGATATCGAGGAACTGGCCAAGAGGACTAATGCGGTAGTCGAAGGCGCATATTCTGCTGACTGTTCTGCGAGAATGGGTGATAACGTAAGCACTGATACGGTGCGCTTCCTGTCTATAACCGAAAACGTAAACAGGCTCAGCCTTGAGACCGGAAGGCTTCCTCAGAAAGATGATGAAATAGTCATTGATGCATACAGGTTTCCTGAGATCGAGTTAGGAACAAAACTCGTATTATCTGATGAGACCTCCGCAAAATCTCTGGAGATGTTTAAGTACAGGGAATACACGATCGTCGGAACTGCAAGATCTCCCATTTATCTGAATTTCCAGAGAGGTACTTCAGACGAAGGTTCGGGAAGTGTTACTTACTATGTCTGCGCGCTTCCGGGCGCATTTGATTCAGAGTATTATACCGAGGCATATCTTTATGCAAACACAGGTTTTTATATCTATTCTGACGAGTATAAGGATTGGGCCGGAACTGCAGAAAGGCAGTATAAGGTTGCATTGAGGAGTGTTATCAATGACAGGTTCGAGTCGATATTAAGAGATGAATACGACAAGCTCTATGACGGTGTTGACGAATTCAATGAAGGCATAGATGATGCAAGAAAAGAACTTGAAGATGCCCGCAAAAAACTTGATGATGCAAAGAAAGAACTGGAGGATGCCCAAGAAGAGCTTGATAAAAAGAAAAAAGAACTTGATGACGGCAAGGCTACCCTTGATGAATCCCGTGATCAGCTTTATCAATATGAGCAGGAACTGTATTCGACCAAGGTCCAGCTTGATGAAGCAGGGGAAAGGGCAGAAAGCGCCAAAGCTGAATTGGACAGCCTCAAGAAAAATATAGATGCTCTTCATAAAGAGATCACCGATGCACGTTCTGAGCTCAGAAACGACAGGACAGAGGTATCTGCCAGAAAAGCAGTGCTCGAATATTCCGTTACGGTTTACCAAAACGCGATAAAAAGTCTGGAAGCCGGCATAGAGGACAGTAAGGCGAGGCTCGAACAGGCAGATAACGACTGGGACAGATTTTGGATCGAGGGCCAGCTCAATGCCCAGGAGGAATCCAAGGCCAACTATGAGTTTTTGTTGAAACAGGCTGAGAAGGAGATGGAAGAGCTTGATGAAAAAGCTTCCGGATTTGAGGCCAGAGAGAAAGCAATAAAAAACAAGCAAAAGAGCTATGACAGCAAAGTCGCAGATTATAACGATAAATATCAGGCATATATGTCGGATAAGCTTCAGTATGATACGGGGATCAGTACTTATGAGAGTTCCAAGGCCCAGTATGACAGCGCATACTCACAGTATCTGAGCGGACTTGCCCAGTACGAAGACGGCCTGGAGCAGATCGAAGATACTCAGGCGCAGATAGATGACGGCTGGAAAGAATACCGTGACGGTATTTATGAATACTGGAAAGGTTATACGGAATTCTCTTCTACGGCTGATAATGTGTTCAGGTCCAACCTCCAGTACGGATATGAAGTCCTGGAAAGCATTGACGATCCCGATACATATATACTCGGAAGAGACAAGAATACGGGCTATGTCTGCTTTGATAATGACTCACAGATAGTTGACGGCGTGTCGGCAGTCTTCCCGGTATTTTTCTTCGCCATTGCCGCTTTGGTATGCTCTACTACCATGAGCAGGATGGTAAGCGACGAAAGAGGCATCATCGGAACGATGAGGGCGCTCGGTTATTCTGATTTCGCGATAGTGATGAAATACGCCATTTACGCGGGTTCCGCAGCAATATTGGGTAGCGTTCTGGGATATCTCGGAGGGACGAAGCTCTTTCCGTATGTCATATGGGAAGTTTATAAGATGATGTATGGATTCACGTCGCTCTCTTTCAGAAACAGCGTTCCGTTGTTCTTCCTTGTCCTTGCAGTCTCGCTCCTCTGCACGGTCGGTGTTACTGTAGTAACATCATTGTCTGCACTTAAGGGAATGCCTGCAGAGCTCATAAGGCCCAAGGCGCCGCTTCCGGGCAAGCGCATTCTTCTGGAATACGTCGGTTTTATATGGAAGAGGCTTAAGTTCCTTCATAAGGTGTCTTTGCGAAATGTATTCCGCTTCAAAAAGAGGATGTGGATGATGATCGTCGGCATAGCCGGATGCACGTCGCTGCTTCTTACCGCTTTCGGTCTTTACGACTCGATCTGCAACCTCGTAAACGTTCAGTATGACAACATCATGAAATACGATGTTGACATCATGTTCGATGATAAATACAGGCAGTATGAACTTGAAGAGGCTGCCATAAATGCAGGTAAAGATGCGGGCGTTAATTATGAATATGCGATCGTTAAGAGCGATTCTGCCAAGAATAACAGTTCAGGCTATGTAAGGGACGTCGGCCTATTCATTTCTGACGATCCCAATATCGACACGATCTTCGGCCTCATGGATGTAAAGACAGGAGAGAAGCTGTCATGGCCGGCTGACGGCGAAGTAGCTATCTCGCAGAAGCTTGCCGAGAAGAATAAGATCAAGGCAGGGGACACTGTAACATTGTTATACGGCGACGATGAGCATGAAGTAACCGTCAAAGTAGGTGAGGTCTTCATGAATTACACCTTCCATTATGTTCTTATGACGCCTGCGACCTACAGGGAGTTTTTCGGAAAACCCTATGCTCCGGAAACCCTTCTTATCTCGACAGAAAACAAGACCCAGGAGGAAGGATATAAGTTCGCGTCATACCTGTCCGATAACTATGACCTCAAGACATGGTCGGTTACTTCAGATTCCAGGGAAAGCTTTTCCAATACCATGGAACGTTTGAATTATGTAATAGTCCTTGTCATCAGTTGCGCTGCCGCCCTTGCGTTCATTGTTCTCTTTAACCTCAATAACATAAACATAACTGAACGTATCAGAGAGATTGCGACTCTAAAGGTCATGGGATTTAACCGCGTTGAGACCGGAGCATATGTAACGCGCGAAAACATAATGCTCGTTATTATGGGATATTTCGCAGGAATCCCATTAGGATTCCTGCTCCACAGATTTGTAATGAGCCAGATAGCAATGGATATAGTCACCTATGACGTAAGGATCTCGCCTTTAAGCTATCTGTATTCGCTGGCTTTCGTAATCCTGTTCTCCACGATAGTTAACCTGATAATGCGTGCCAGGATCGAGAAGATCGACATGGCGGAGTCATTAAAGAGCGCGGAGTGATTATTCTTCGCCTTCACCCATCCAGCTCTGGTGGTAATTCTTGCGGCGGTACTCTTCAGGAGTCATGCCGGTGGACTTCTTAAATACCTGGATGAAGTGTGACTGGGATGAGAATCCGAGGTAATTAGCGATCGTGAGGGAGGACTCGTCCAGATGCCTTAACATGTTGCATGCTACGTTGATCTTCTGGTCCCTGATGTAGCGGCTCAGTGTGATGCCCATCTCCTGCTTGAAGAGCTTCGAAAGATAGCTTGAATTAAGGGATAATGAGTCAGCAATCGATTCCACGGTGAGATTTTCCTGGATGTGTGATCTGATGTAATCTATCGCTACCACGATGTGGCGTGATACGACGCGGTTCTTGGACAGATCGCTCATCTTTCGGCAATACATGCGGAGCATGTCATTCTGAACGTTGTATATCTCATCTACAGTGCTTGCGGCATCGATCAGCTCGATGTAGATATCACTGAGATTATAAGCGACTGAGATCTCGAGACCTGCTTCTATGCAGAATCTGCTTACGAGGGCAGTGAGGATTACCGTGTGATATTTGACATTACGTACTTTGTCGGGGCTTAAGACGCCGAGTGTCTGGGTCGCGCCTATCGTTTTGAGGGCTTCTTCGAGCCTGTGCATGTTTCCGCTCGCAACGAGTTCATAGAAACTTATCTCATGATTATATGCGACCTGACGGTTGCCGGATTCGCCTTCGTCCATCAGTCTTTTTGCGAGTTCCTTCTCGATATTCATATGTTATCCCCTTCCGAAAACGTGCATTGATGCAAAAAATGTTATATCTATAACAAAAATTTTATATTTCTTTTCTCGAAGTGTAAAGCATACGTTCAAAATAGGTTTATGAAAAATATTACAAACTCGTAGAATAGGGGCTTTGAGCTCAAATTCTTATTGAGTTATTTCTCGAAAAGTAATAAAATTTTTACGATAGAAAGATGATGGAGGGATGTGCATTTATGACTGATGAACTTAAAGACATTATCTATGCCGATTTGTTCAGATACACCGGTAATGCACGCCGCTACAAGAACATCTACGCCTGCTATCTTGAAGAGAGAAGGTCAAGCCCCGAGTTCAGCTACATAAGCGTAATGAGACGTACGAGGTATTATGCTGACCAGATCAAGAAGCATGACGGCATCAAAAAGAAGCTTTATCAGCTCAAGTTTGGCGTAAGCAACTTCAGACTCGACAGACTGAGCCGAAAATATCATTTCCAGATACCTTACGATACCGAGATAGGCAAGGGCTTTTATCTTGCACATTTCGGCCGTGTCATCATTCACCCGAAGAGCGTTATCGGTCACAACGTCAATGTATCGACAGGTGTTGTAATCGGCACCCAGTTCAGAGGTAAGAGAAAGGGTTCTCCGCATATCGGCAACTATGTTTGGATCGGTGCAAATGCAGTAATCGTAGGTAATATCAGGATCGGCAACAACGTCCTTATTGCGCCCGGCGCATATGTCAATTTTGACGTTCCGGACGGTTCCATCGTAATCGGCAACCCGGGACTCATCAGAAGGTCGCCCGGTGCCACATTGAATTACATCAATAACACCATTCTCTTCGACGAATACAATGTTCGTTCGGACGGAGTCAAACAGTGGTAGAGCCTTCGGTTTACAGACAAAACAGAGAGCGCTTTGCCGCCGCGTTGCCGGACCGCACCGCGGCGCTGCTTTTCTCTGGAGAAGAAAAGCACATGACGCGTGATTCCGATTACAGGTTCTTTGCTGACCGGAATTTCTTTTATCTTACGGGACTGGAGCGTCCCGGTTTCGTACTCGTCATTGAAAAGAATGAAGGCGAGGTCATCTCGCGCATATATGCTCCTTCAAGGGATTCCATGAAAGAACGCTGGCACGGCAAGCGGATGGATCATGAGGATGTGGCTATTGCCTCGGGCCTTTCTCCTGAAGATGTTTTCGATCTTGAGAAATATGAAGAAAAAGAGTTCGAACTCATCAAGAACACTGATATCAGGATCTTTCTGGATCAGTCCTCTGTTATGGCGAGACCTTTTGAGCTTAAGAAGCAGATCGAGAAAGACGGAAGAAAGGTAAGTGACCTTTCAGAGATAACGACTTCGCTTAGGCTTGTTAAGCAGCCCTATGAGATCGAAGCGATCAGGGAAGCTGCCAGGATCACAGAAGAAGCAATCGAAGAGATGAAGACTCTGATCCGTCCCGGTGTTTCCGAGTATGAACTCTATCTCAAGCTCGAGTACGAGATAGCGAAAAGAAGTTCCATGGCATTTGCCTTCGAGACCATCGTCTCCTGCGGAAAGAATGCTTTCTACCTTCACCATTCCGAGCCCGAGAAGGATGACGACGGATTGGCAAAAGAAGGATCTATAATCCAGATCGATGTCGGTGCCAGATCTGACGGTTATTGTGCCGATATTTCGAGAGTGTTCTTCGTGGGAGCACCTGCTGATGAAGATGATAAGAGAATGAAACTTCTTGGGCTTATTCAGGCTCTCAGGAAGGCTGCTTTTGAGTTCATCGCGCCCGGTAAAACGTTTGCCGGACTTAATTCACAAATGTATGACATCGCCGGCAAATGGCTTGCAGGACAAGGACTAATACCTGATAATTTTACGGAAGAGGAGGTGCGCCGTTACTACTGGCACAACACTTCTCACTATCTCGGACTTGATGTTCATGACGTCGGACCGAGAGACAAGGAATTTGAAGCGGGTAATTGTCTTGCAGTAGAACCCGGTGTGTATATCCCCGAGTGGGACACCGGCTTCAGGATCGAGGACGACTGCCTGGTAACTGAAGAAGGCTGTCAACTCCTGAGCTCCGGGAAGGACAGCCCGGAGGGAATAATTGTCGGATAACAGTTCAGGTGTAACCGCCATTCTCGTTGCGGTATTGATAATCCTATTATTGGTCCTTGTCGCAGGAGGACTTTTAATGCTGTTCCTGAATTATACCGACAAGATATTCAAGAAGGTCTTCAGAAGACCCAAGCCCCTTCCTCAGGTCGACAGATCACCAAAAAAGATCGACAGAAGCACTATAATCGGACGCGGAAAAAACTGGTTCTATTCATTCCACAACGAGTGGCTGGGAGTAAGGACGACATCCTTTGACGGATGCAAACTGTCCGGTTATTACAGGCCATCCTCAGACTCAACTTGCAGGAACATGGTCATACTGGTCCACGCCTACGATGAATCGCCA
>JAEEGH010008569.1_pt1 | contig 24098 bp, 15 predicted proteins | sample 9134181 | NCBI WGS metagenome assembly JAEEGH01 (sample SAMN16246544, study PRJNA631951) | gut metagenome | biome: gut microbiome; feature: rumen; material: DP-attached | host: Bos | place: Iran: Karaj | collected 2018-10
CGAACGCCAGCGAGGTGATTCGTGCCGGGCTAAGGAGGCTGGAAGAAGATGAGCAGAAGATAGCAGCTCTCCGTGCTGCCATAGAGGAAGGTGAAGCCAGCGGGTATGTCGAAGACTTTGACTTCGAGTCCCACTTGGAGGAGTTGAAGGCAAAACGGAGGAGCAATGGCTAAGATCAGATTATCCAGAAAGGCAATTGCCGACTTAGATGGCATTTGGGACTACACCGCCCAAACCTGGTCGGAAGAACAGGCGGTCATCTATTATCGGCAGATATATGGCGCTATCCAGGGATTGAATAATCTGCCTGTTTTCCTTGAAAAGAGATATGATGTCATCAAACCAGGACTCTTTGGTTTGAAGGTAGGGCATCACATCATCTTTTACAAAAAGGGCAAGAATGGTTCCATTAGCGTAGATCGTATCCTCCATGAGAAAATGGATTATTAAAGACACCTGTAATACTTAGATTCGATAAATCGAGATTTGTCGATGCAAGATTCCAAAAGATTGGGATTTGACTTATATGAAACGCTTTCTGATGATTGAGTTGTCCTTGCTGATAGGACTCACAGCATCGGCTCAGACGATGGCCGATGATATCAAGGTTTGGGCCGAGGACTGGAAATATGCCTTCTCCGCTGAAGGAAGACAGGCTTGGAAGCCTGAATTCACGGCACGTGTATATGCCGGGTTCGTCACTGAAGGTCCGGCCATTACCGGCGGAGTCAGGGTTGATGACAAGCGCACGTTAGGCCTGATGGTATGGCAAGGCAAAACCTATATCGATGCGGCGCCAGGGGATGTTTATAATGTGTCCGCCGGACTTTATATGCGCAGGTATTTCCATCTGGGAAAGAAGGATATCGTTGCTCTCTACAGTGATTTCGCAGTAGGCGCAGGGTATGTGTATAAGGTGAACGGAAAGTATTGGGAGAACACCGAAACCGGCGAGAAAACCGAAATGATTGAGGACAGTCCAGGAGACATCATATTTGCCGCTACTTGGCAGCCCGGCATCCGCTTCCGCTTCTGGAGGAATGTCCACCTTTTCCTTGGGCCCACCATCTCCACCAATACCGTTGGGCTACATCTGGGGGTGGGCTTTTAGTGACACCATTAAATTCCTGTTTATCGGTCTCTTTGGTTCTTTGGTCTGAAAGAAAAAAGTGACCAAATGCGACCAAATTTGGGGGATACAAAAAACAAGACTTTGTAAAGTGTTTGAAAATCAGCAACTTACGAAGTCTTGTTGTGCCTCGGGCGGGAGCACTTTTGCTATTGATAATTAATTAGTTGGCACTTTTACAAGCTAATTTACAAGCCCTCAATTAAAGGGACAAGGAGGTCTCGTCAATCTTTAAGACAGCCTATCGGAACAACGAGTACACCATCTTCAGCCCGGCGATAGGGATACTCTCCGATGCCGGTAAGAACCATTAGGAAGGAGGGTGCTTTCATTTTAGTTGAGTCAATCTTTTCGGACAGTGTTGTGAGAGTGCCTGCCCCGGCATTGATAAGGTCTGCCCCTCCGATCTTGATTTCCACGAGCCCATACGAGCCATTCCTTAAATGGACAACGGCATCGCATTCAAGGTTGTTCTTGTCACGATAATGATAGACCTTCCCGTCAAGGGCGTCCGCATAGACTCTCAGGTCCCTCACGGCCAGCGTTTCGAAGATCAGACCGAAAGTCTCCATATCATTGATCAAATCCTTCGGGCCCAGGCCGAGGGCGGCGGTGGCGATGGAAGGATCGATGAAATACCTGGTGTCGGATGTCCTGATGGCCGTTTTGCTTCTAAGGTTAGGGTTCCATGCGGTAGAATCCTCTATGACGAAAATCTCCTTCAATGCCTTGATGTAACTGTAAACAGTGGCGTCAGACATCTGTTCATCGCCATTATTCTTGATGTCCGCGAGGATTGTCCCGACAGTTGCCTGGGAGCCTTGGTTCCGCGCATAGGAACGCATGATACGCCTGGCCAGTTCTTCATCCCGTTCCACATCATCAACTCTCTTGATATCTGTGCTGACCACGGAATCGAAGTAATCAAAGGCTTGCGCCAAAGAGGCTTTTTCCTTTTTTCTTAAAACAGCCTTAGGCCAGCCTCCACGGCATGTCAGGAAAGCGAGTCTATCAAGGTCAATGTGACTCTCGCCATCCACCGTATCAGCATTCTCAAACAAATGGCCCAAACTGACATCACCGGTAGAATCTTCAGATTCCCAAAGTGACATGGGACGGAGTTTAAGGCGAGAGATACGTCCTGTTCCAGTGTGGTAAATCTTTTCTTCCTCAATTATATTCCCGTTTTCATCTTTCTTCGGTTTAGGGGGAACAGCGGAGCCCGTAAGCATAAACTGCCCATCTTCATCCCTTTTATCCACCTCGTTTCTCACTGCATCCCAAAACTGTGGTGCAATTTGCCACTCATCGATCAATCTCGGTGTTTTACCAGCCAGCAAACGGGAGATATTTGTCCTGGCCAAAGCCAAGTTCTGGCTCAGCCTGTCGGGATCATCCATAGAAAGGATGCTACCAGCCTGTTGCGATGCCAATCTTGTCTTTCCGCAGTATTTGGGACCTTCTATGAGAACAGCGCCGGAGGACTCCAACTTGTCCGAAAGTATCTGGTCTGCAACACGTTTCTTATATTCCTTCATTTTTCTCACACTTAATTTACCACAAATATATTGGTTTTTAATTTGAATATCAAGTATTTCAATTAAATTCTGATTCGACAGTTGGCCGTTTTTTGATTCGACAGTTGGCGGAATTCTGTTTGGGAGTTTGGCGAAAAAATCCCGAGAATAGGACGCTTTTCCAAAGAATTTGAGACCTAAAAAGGACGCTTTTCCAAGTATGAAGTATTGGCGTTTGGTCATTTGGCGTGATTTCGTTTGGTCATTTGGCGGTTTTTGGGCTGTGGCCGCACTCTGTAAAAACAATTAACAGGTTTTTTTGATGACGACAAAAACGGCAATACGGTACGATGAAATGCGTATATAACAGAAAAAGGATGTCAAAGAATGACATCCTTAGTGCCCCGGGCGGGGATAGCCGTATCGGTGGCTATCGGTGTTCATTGAGTATTCATCGGTGACTAATCAAAGAGATGGTTTTTAGCGAGTTATCTCCTCGGTGAATGCATATGGAATAATCCCCGGAAAACGTGTCCGATCGTGTCCGTTTTCCGGGGATGTGTCCAAATGTGTCCAGGAATATACTTCAAGCCCCGGGAAAACTATCAGTGTCTTTTATCGAGTCAGAAAGAATAGGGTGACTGCGATAAGAATTAATCCGCATGAGCTGAGTTATTCCGTTTGTTTTAATTTTGCATTTCTAAGAATCTTGTCTGAGAACACCTTTGGTGACCATCCTTGACATATTTTATCTAAAACGAATGTGTCCAAAACAGTCTGGAAATTCCGAAGGAAACTGACCCATGTTGTCCGCTCTGAAACTGATCCACCTTGTCCGATGGAAAGTGACCCGCTGGTCTTGAATGTGAAATCCCAAACAGAATGCAGGCTGGGCGGTTTTTAAACCTCTCAGCCTGCATTTCGATTTTTGATGAAAAGAAGAGTAAGGGTGGGTCAATTACGTGCGGAAAAGGTGGGTCACTTTACTGCGGATTCTCCAGTTGCCCCCCCGGCACTCCGGATATCCATCCTAAACCAGCCGGGGAAACAATGATCACAGTATAGTCTTCTCGAAAGGAACCGGATAATCGGAATCGTTCACCTTCCGGTATTCAGAAGTGAATGCAGCATAGCGCAGCAGCGCGTCCTCATTCCTTTGGATGCGTACCAGTGCGCTTGTCGCATATTTGAGAGCAGTTTCGTCGAGCGGATCAAAATACAGGATCATATCGGCGATTTCGATGACCTCCTGCCATGAGTTCGACCTATATCGTCGGACGATCTCGCTCTGGAGGACAGGCGACACGCCGTTCTCGATCCTGCTCTTGTAAGAGTCGAAGACAGGATCATCGACGTGCTTGAGGAACTTGCCGCGCGAAAGGACCGAAAGTATTCTGTCCATATCAGGTTCCCTGGAGCTGACCTGCCCGAGCAGATCTACTACGTCGCAGTAGCACGGCTCGCCCAGCACCAGACGATAATAGCCCTTGTCGAAAACTATCGAGAGGCCTTCTACATCCGCCAGGCTGTTCCTGAGGTGATTGATGGCTACGCCGCGAGAATTCTTGACTTTCTCTTCCTCCTTGTCCGGCCAGAAGATGCTGCTCAGTCTCGAGGTCGACACGCCCTGGGAGTCGCTGTATTTGACGAGCAGCCAGAGGAGCTTTTTCTGCTGGGCGGAGATACGCCCGGTAATATCCCTGCCGTCTTTGTCGTTCACCTGGAAATCACCGAAAAGATAAATGGCGTTTGCCCTGTTGGGCTGTGAGAATTTTTTCTCTTCCGGATGACTTTGCGAGAGCAGATAGCCGTATCTTGCCCGGGCCCTTTCGCGTCTGTAGCGGATGTACAAGATGATTGCAAGGATCACGACCAGGGCGATCAGCCCGAATATGACCAGCCAGGAAACCTGACGGGATCCGCCTGCCTCCACTTCTGCCAACGAGCGCGGCGGGTATGCCAGCGAGTATATCTTGAGGGTCGAACGAATGTCATCGTCGAAGACGAGCGTGGTGACGAAGAATTTCTTGAGATCGCTGTCGAGGTAAAGCGCCGCGTTGGTGAACATTTTGTCGGAGATGATCGGAATCTCATCTGCAAGAACCCTGTATGAACCATCTTCTATAGCGAATTCGTAAAGGCTGATGCGCGACACGCTCTTGTATTCAGGATAGCACAGGACGTAGAATTTATCTCCGTCTATGACCATTGTCCTTGCAGGCACGCAGTCTTCCCCCGCCCATTCGTGCTCCCAGAGCTTTTCGCACGATCCGCTGCCAAGATCGATGCGGTGCAGGTCGTAGAAGTACCTGCGCCCTACGATCTGTTCGCCGCATTCGTTGCCCATACCGCCGTAAACGTAGACCAGATCACCCTGCTGGCCCATGGCCGTAAAGTAGCGCGGGAAAAGCGTAGTGTTGTCGATGAGAGTATCGCGATGCCAGCGGTAATGCTCGTCCAGCGCGTAGAATTCACCGTTGTACATCTTCTCTCCGAAGCCGCCGAAAAACTCGAAGCGGTCTCCACGCATAAACGAAGCATGGTGGTGGAACGGTTGCAAAAGATGGTCAGTGCTCACGACTGTCCAGTTTCCGGCCTCAGGGTCGAGGCATGCTATAGTCGGAGCGCCTTCCTGCCGGCCGTAACAAAACGGCTCGTAAGCATAGAGCCTGCCTTCGCGCATGAAGCTCATGCCGAGATTAATGGACAGCGGAGAGTGGACGCGGCATTTGCTGACCTGGCCGGATATCACGTCATATGTATATAAGGAGTCGCTGCTGAAATAATAGAAACACTTCCTTTCCGGATCATAATTGGCTCCGGCGTTGGTCCAGCAGTGGAGTTCTGCGATCTGAGTCCACTCCAGGGATTCCCTGATGAGCCAAGTCGGATTCGTGACCTTGCCTTTGATCCTGGAGAGCCGGTCCCTTACACTGGTCCCGGCAGACTCGTCGAGCGGGAAAGAGTATTCTGTCTTGTCACCCGAAACCCGCAGGTCACGGATGGCAAATGAGGGAACGTCGATAATGAAACCGCTGCGTCCGAACTGAATTTTCGGAAAGAAGGTATCTGGCAGATCCGCCTTCTCAGCGAACACCTTGTCTCCCAACGAAAGATAAACTGAATCTTTGTGGGAGTTGAACTCAAGCTTGACATCAACCCATCTGAGCGGAGGAAGGTTCTCCTTGTCGAGCTCCGCCTTTATGAGGCTGAACCTTCCCTCTTCGTTGAGACGCATCGTAAGACTTTGCCCCCTGTCGTAAGAAAGGTTCCAGATGGAGCCGGATTCTCCCTGGTCGGTGATCCTGAGGATGTAACCGAAATCGGATGTGTTGTATGTACACATCGAGAAGCAGATGGAGAGCCAGCCGTCGAGCCTGACTCGCTTGTCGCCGAAGACATCATACGAAGTCCTCTCCGCGATGCGCTTGTCCATACCCTGGAATCTGAGTCCCTGGGCGAAAGCCGGGGCAAACGCACAAAAAATGGCGATTAATGCTAGAAAATATTTAGACCTCCTCATAATTAACCGGATATACCCCGAAAATTAAAAAAAATAACCCGATTAACAAAATAAATTCGCAAATTAATCCATGTATAACCTACAGGTTAATCTTATGGTTTTAATTTTGCGTGTAAAATAACGCTGACTCCAAACCCATTAATACAAACCACATGAAAACAAAACATCTATTTTTGATGATGGCCGGCCTTCTTCTGGTCGGATCAATGGCAGCCACATCCTGCAACAAGGAAGGGAAGCCTAAAGAAAACACTCCGGCGACCAAGACCGGAACGGTACGGGGAACCGTTACCGCAGACGACGGTTCTGCACTTGCAGACGTAAATGTCGCCGTCGGAGAGCTTACAGCCGTTACCGCAGCAGACGGTACCTACTCTATCGCGAACGTACCTCAGGACAAGTGCAGCGTAGTATTCAAGAAGACCGGCTTCGCCGATGCAACCATCGCCCTCACAGCCGCTTCGTTCAAGGATGGCGTTGCTACTGCCGATGCAATCATGGAAGTTGCCTGCGCAGTGATCGAGGGCGTTGTCTATATGGGAGAAGCCCCTCTCGCTGATGTAACCGTAAACCTCAACGGCGGAGCACAGACTCTCGTGACCGCTGCTGACGGTGCTTTCAAGTTCGAGAACCTTATCCTGGACAACTACAAACTCACCTTCACGGCCAAAGGTTGCCCTACAGTCGAGAAGACGGTCGCAAAGACCGATTTCAAGGCGGCAGACAACTACGTCGTCACGCTTGATGCCATCAACATGAGCGCGCTCGAGGTTCTCCCTGAACTCACACTCTCCCAGCTCGAAGCCGCAGCCCAGGACTGGAGCTACAATGAGTTCAGAGGCGGACGCAACGGAGACGACTATCCGCACTTCGACTGGTCTACCGACTTCTTCTACTGCTATGTCGGCTACTCACACATCGGGTGGCTTGAGGAGCAGAATGAGGGAACTACCGTCCAGATCAGGAATGACGCAAACCAGGGACATCAGGACAACCCCGCCGACCTTGAGAACTTCGACTCCTATGTGTTCGGCCGCAAGGCTATCACTGCCGACAACTGCAAGATGTACCTGAAGCTTCGCACCCACGGAGGACTTGCAAAGTTCGGCGTCATGGTAGTAGATCCCACCGCAGCTGACCCTACCGGCGTGAGAATCGGCGGAATCTGCGAGTACGACAACGACAGCTACACCAACGGTGACGGCGATCGTCCGGACTTCGAATACGACCTCAGCGCTTACATCGGAAAGACCATCTACATCGCTATCGGCATCTACCGCGCAGAGACCGGTGACTATTGGCATCAGCTCGTACTTCGCCGCATCGTCTTCGCCAAGGAGCGTCCGAGCGACTGGGGATGGTGCCCGGGCGAAGAACTCACGGAGGTTGGAACCAACTGGCACATGACCAAGGAAATGGTCCGCTCTACGATGCCTGTCACCCAGACCAAGGTTTTCACCGGGATCTCCGAGATCGGCGGCGACCGCGGCAACTACGCCGAAGCGTACGGTTCCTGGCGCAGCCAGAATCACCTCATGGGATACTGGGCTATGGTTCCTGTCCACAAAGACACCGAGCCTTTCCCCGGCGAGGGCTTCGTGATCAAGACCAACGGCGGCGGCACTGCAGCTTCGCTCGACGAGCCTCAGGCTTACATATACGCCAAGCTCCCTATCGCAGCAGGGTCAGACAAGATGACCATGCGCGTACGTAACTTCAACACCAACAACGCAACCTGGTTCAAGGTCATCGCCATTACCGAGGACTGCAAAGTTGCCAACCTCGAGGCGTCGGAGACCCTTAAGGGACCGGACGACCGCAATATTCTCGAGAGAACTGACGGCGCATACAAGATGATCAGCGAGGGTGGCGGAAAGGACAACCCTGACGACTACACCAAACTTGTGTTCGACCTCTCTGCTTACGACGGCAGCAACGTAATCATCGCCATAGCTGTCTACAAGGGCGAGGAGAACGACGACGAGTGCAAGCTCGCTTTCCACAGCATCGTACTTGAATAATGAAACGAACCCTTTTCCTATATGCAGTACTGCTGGCTTTCCTGTCCAGCTGTACTGCGTGTACGGAAAGGACGCCTGCAGATCCTGACGATCCCATCGAGGTGCAGCCGACGGATAAAAAAGACGCACTTTCCGACGCAAAACAGGACTTGACACGCTCCCTCCGGATTCTGGAGGCGGCCAGGAAATTCTATTTCGACGGCAAGACCATGTACAGGTACTACAACCCATTCACCGGCACCCGCCCGTCGGAGAAGGCCAGCGTCTGGATGTACACGTCTTCGATCGAAGCCGTCAACGCTTTTCTCGCAGGGATCTCAGAACTTAAAGAAGCCGGAGACGCCTCGCTCTATGATCAGTATTACGGCACATGGAGCGGGGTTCTCTCCGAACTGATAAGCGGCCTCGACTGGTATGAAGGGACCTTCAGCCTGATCTCATACACCGGCCGTGCGGACTGGTCCGTTTACGGAGTAAACCGCGGAACCAGCCCCCATACGGCAGCCGTCGACGGAATCAACAACGTCTACGACGACCAGGAGTGGCTCGTACGCGAACTTCTCCACTCCTACAGGATCACCGGAGAAGAAAAATATCTGGTCAAGGCCGAATATCTTGCATCCTATGTCATCGACGGCTGGGACTGTACCCTCAAGAGCGACGGCACCGAGCACGGGGGCATCGTCTGGGGGCCGGGATACATCACCAAACACTCGTGCTCGAACGGTCCTTTCATAAGCCCGCTCGTCCGCCTTGCCGAACACTACAAGGATAAGGATGTGACGGCCGTGCACCATTATATCGGAACCGACAAGAAAAGACTCGTGGAGACGATGGACAAGAGCGAATACTACCTTATGTATGCGCGCAAGGTCTACGATTTCCAGAAGAACAATCTCTACAACAAGAACAAGGGCGTCTATTACGACATGCTTGGGGCCAAAGGCGACGGCGTCAACTATGAGGAGGTAGACGGCGTGACCTACAGGGCCAACAACGAAGAACAGCGCGCAAGCGGAGAGTTTTACACGTACAATACGGGTACGATGCTCTCGGGCGCTGCCGACCTTTACAGAATTACGGGAGAGCCTGCATATCTGGACGATATGACCTACACCTCTTCCGCAGCATTCCGCAACTTCGCCGTCAAGTCTGACGGTATCGAGGGATGCTACGAATATCCGGTCGACGGTTTCTCCAACTGGTTCAACAGCGTACTGCTGCGCGGTTGGGTGGACGTGTCGCCTTACTACCCGAACGTAGATCTTCAGGTCATGAGCTTCCAGCACAACCTCGACTACGCATTCGAGAACAATCTTTACAAGGGGTTGCTTCCACCGAACCTGCTCTGTCCATGGAACACCATCCAGACCTATTGCAAGACTGAGGGCATGTTCGAATTCGCCTACGCCGCGGAATATGCGGTATTGGCGCACTATATCCTGAATAAAAAATAATACGACTATATGGGACGAAGGTTGATTCTCTCAATCACAGGATTGCTGATCGCGCTGAGCCTCTCCGCCCAGACGATACGTATCACCGGAACCGTCTTCGACGGGACCGGGCAGCCGCTTGCGGGCACGGGCGTGCTCATCAAGGGCACCACATCCGGTACGGCAACCGACCTGGACGGACATTACATCATCACGGCTCCTGTTGACGCGATTCTGGTATTCTCCTGTCTGGGATACACCACGCACTTTGAGAGCGTGGACGGCCGCAGCGAAATCAATGCGGTCCTTTCCGAGGACAGCACCTATCTAGAGAGCGTTGTGGTCGTAGGCTACGGCACAAGGAAGAAAGGCTCAATAACAGGATCCGTTGCCGGAGTCAATGGCGACGACATGCTCAGAACCAAGTCCGAGAACCCTCAGAACATGCTCACCGGCCGGCTCCCCGGCGTGCGCGTCTGGCAGAAATCCGCCGAGCCGGGCAGCTACAGCAATAGTTTCGATATCCGCGGCCTTGGCAGTCCGCTCGTCATCATCGACGGCGTCCCCCGTACGATTGAAGACTTCCAGCGGCTCAATGCAAACGACATAGACAACGTCTCCGTGCTCAAGGATGCATCGGCAGCCATCTATGGCCTGCGGGGAGGCAACGGAGTTCTGCTCGTTACCACCAAATCGGGCGGAGAAGGCAAGAACGAAGTCAGGTACAACGGCTCTTTCACCTTCCAGTTCCCTTCGACTATGCCTGAACTTGCCGGCGCCATCGATGCGATGACCCTCTACAACGAGCAATCGATGAACAAGTCCGACGGTACCGGAACCATCGCCTTCACCCGGGACTACATGGACCTCTACCGGAACGGCTCCCGCACGGCAGAGGATTGGAACTCTCTTGTATTTTCCGGCTGGGCTCCTCAGAGCCAGCACGACATAAGCATCTCCGGAGGCACCGGGAAGATCCAGTACTATGTCAGCATGGGATATCAATATCAGCAGAGCTTCTTCAAGAGCGGAGACCTTAATTACAACAAATACAATCTGCGCTCGAACATCACGGCAGAACTGGTCCAAGGTCTCAAGATTAACCTGAACATCAGCGGTCTTGCCGACAAAAGGAACACTCCTGATTCTGACGCAGTGACCCTTATCCGCAACCTCTGGAAACAGGGCGTCCTCTTCCCTGCTTACGCAGACGAAGGGCGGACGATGCTCAACTACGAAGGTCTCAATCTCGAACAGAACACCGTCGCCATGATGAGCTCCGAGGTGTCCGGATACAAGAAATACAGGCAGAAACAGTTCCAGTCTTCCATCTCGCTGGAATATGACTTCGGCACTCTCACAGATTTCCTGAAGGGCCTTTCGCTCAAGGGCATGGGCAGCTTCGATTTCCGCCTGGACGACAACGAGGCCTTCCGCAAGTCCTACAACCTCTATGCTAAGAACGAACTGACGGGAGAGTATCTCGCTAAGGCATACGCCGACCACACCGACAGGCTTACGCGCCAGAACTATACCAAACAGCAGATGATGGCCCAGATACTGCTCAACTACGAGCGCACCTTCGACAAACACGAAGTCGGGGCCATGCTCGGCATGGAGGTTCAGCGCAGGACCGGCGACAATTACTACTTCTACGGCGACCTCATCTTCAGTTCTCCGTATTTCACCGCCCTCAAGGACAACGTCGAGTCGACCTTCGTCGGCATCGACAGCAACATAGGCTCATTCTACGACCTGGCTTACCAGTCTTTCATCGGACGCCTCAACTACTCTTACGACGGGCGTTATCTGCTTGAAGGTCAGTTCCGCTACGACGGTTCTTCCAAGTTCGCACCCGGATATGAATGGGGATTTTTCCCTTCAATCTCCGCAGGCTGGCGCATCTCGCAGGAACCATGGTTCAAGGATCTTTCCTTCCTGTCGTTCATCAACCAGTTCAAGTTCAGGATCAGCTACGGCACGCTCGGCGACGACAGCGGCCTCAACTATCAGTGGATTACAGGTTACACCTATCCCGCCGGAGCGCACAACCCGACCCAGGGCAGCTACAACGGCTATGCCGGCGCATATCTGTTCGACGGCAGCGTGGTGAAAGGAGCCGACGCCTCATCGCTTCCCAACACCAAAATCTCCTGGCTCACCTCCCATTCTTTCAATGTGGGTGTCGACTTCGAGGCCTGGGACGGATTATTCGGGTTCACCTTCGATTACTTCATGCGCACGAGGACCGGTATCTTCGCACGCAATTCCTCTTCCCTTCCGACCGTCGTCGGCAACTCCGCTCCGGTGGAAAACCTCAACTCCGACATGAACCTTGGACTCGAACTCGAACTCAGCCACCGCAACAAGATCGGAGACTTCCGTTACGCAGTGAAGGGTATCGCCACAATCACCCGCCAGAAATATCTCACGGCTCTCGGCCAGGGTCCTTATGGAAACAGCTACGACCGCTGGCGCAACGACAATCTCACGAACCGTTATCAGGGCATCCAGTTCGGATACGAAAGCGCAGGCAGGTTCACCGGCTGGGAAGATATCTGGACATACGGACAGTACAAGGAAAACAATCTGCTTCCCGGAGATTATAAATACGTCGACTGGAACGAAGACGGCGAAATCAACGGCTTGGACGAGCATCCATACGCTTTCGACCAGACTCCTTGGATGAACTACTCGCTCTCCTTCGACGGAAGCTGGAAAAACTTTGACTTCAGCATCCTGTTCCAGGGTTCCGCCCTCGGTTCTTATATGTATGACGAGCCTCTGTACTCGATTTGGGGCACCTTCGGGGGCGGTGCGCTCGACCTTTATCTGGACCGCTGGCACCCTGCGGCCGAGATGGTCAATCCTTACGACCAGACTCTCGCCTGGGTGAGCGGGGATCATGCCTTTACAGGCCACTCACCTCTGAAGAACTCTTCCTTCAACAGAGTCAGCACAAGTTATCTGCGCCTGAAGAGCATCGAACTTGGTTACACGTTGCAGGATTTCGGACTCAGGAACACGAGCCTGAGGATCTTCGCCAACGCTTACAACATTTTCACGCTGACCGGTATGAAATACGTCGATCCGGAGCACCCGGATTCCGACTACGGAAGGATGTACCCTCTCAACAAGACGGTCACGGTAGGTCTCAACTTAAATTTTTAGGAGGAGCGAAAGATGAAAAAATACGGCTTTATCATAGCAGCTTCCAGCCTCTTGCTGAGTTCATGCATCAACCTCTATCTTCCTCCGAAAAACATCGTCACCGACGACGAGCTTCTCAACTCGGAGAACGGTGTCGAGATCTACATGGCAAAGATCTACAGCCTCATGCCTTGGGAAGATTTCAAGTACATGGCGGAGTGGGGCTTCGATTATAGCGGCTGGCTCAACGCCCCCGGCATCGACGGCTGCGGTGAGGCAGTCAACCGCGACGGAGTCTGCCAGACCTTCCGCGGCGAAAGCACCCCGTACTGGGGCGAGGCTTTCAAGCTCATCTACTATGCAAACCATCTTATCGAGACCATGCCGGAGCACAGCGGCGCATTCTCGGAGATCGCGCTCAACGAATACATCGGAACGGGATACTTCGCCCGCGCAATGGCCTTCTACCAGATGGCACGCCGCTTCGGCGGTATTCCGCTCGTAACCCATACGATCGCATATCCGAACGATGCCGACAAACTCGAGGTTCCGCGCGCGAAAGAGGAGGAGACATGGGATCAGATCTGTGCGGATTTCGACATGGCCGCGCAGCTTCTCCCTGAAACCGAGTCAGTCGACGGATACGCAAACCGTTACGCAGCCCTCGCCTACAAGGCAGAGGCGATGCTTTATGCCGGCTCTGTCGCCAAGTACAACGAGACCGTTCCCGGGCGACTTACAGGTCTTGGCGAAAAGACAGGTGTCAGGGTCATCGGCTTCGACGAGAGCACCTGGCAGGCAGCCAGCATCCGCTACTTCTCCGAAGCATACAAGGCAGCCCGCGCCGTAATGGATTCGGGCCGCTACAGCCTCTACAAGAACGCATGGAAAGACGGCGACCGCGAAGCGCAGTACAAGAATATGGTAGACCTGTTCAGCGACGTGACTTCCAACAAGGAGGCAATCCTGATCCGCAAGTATTCTTACCCTTCGTACACCCACTCGATCGACGCTTACTGCTCTCCTTACATTTTCCGTTATCCTCTCTGCTCGGGCAGCTGCCCTACCCTCGACTTCGTGGAACTGTTCGACGGATTCGACCGCTATGCAGACGGAACCATAAGAGTTACCGACGGAAGCTCCCCCACCAGCGGACATTATCTGGAATACGACACCACGATGGATTTCTTCGCAAACGCGGAGCCTCGTCTGCGTGCATACGTCATCCTTCCCGGCGACGAGTTCCGCGAAGAGGAAATCGAGCTCTACACGGGCATCTATACAGGAAGCACTCCGATTTCTCCTCTGTGGGACGACTATTCATACGGACGCGCCACCTCGAACTTCTACCAGAACAGCAGCGCATTCTCTGACGGCAGACTCGTTATGAGCCCCTACTCGGGATCGATGCAGGTCCAGGTCGATGTCGACGGAGTGAAGATGAACGCTTCCGGTGCGAACGGCCCGTTCTACGCCGGCGACGGCTCGAGCAACGAGGCCAATCTGTCCGGATTCTACCTGCGCAAGTGGCTCAATCCCGATCCTGCGTTCCTGCACGGCGAGGGCAAGAGCGAGCAACCATGGATCCTCATGCGCTATGCCGACGTGCTCCTCGCAGCCGCCGAGGCAGGGGTCGAACTTTCACTCGCAGGTGCCGCATGCCCGGTTGAAGGCGACGACATGCTCGCGGTGGCTACGCAGGCAATCACGGACATCAGGGAACGCGCGGGAGCCGATGCCCTCACCCAGCCGCTGAAGGCAGACATCGACAGCCGCAACATCGTTCGCCGCGAGCGCCGCAAGGAGCTTGCCTTCGAGCACAAGTCGAAGTGGGATGTCCGCCGCTGGCGAGTCCAGCACTACGAAGCGCGTTCAGGCTTCTGGGGCGAAGTGCGAAATTACAGCTGCATTGGAAATACTGCCGGATACCGTCTCCGGGGACTCTATCCTTTCTACAGTTCAGTGGACAAGAAGTTCTTCTTCGATGCAAACTGGCAGTTCGCACGCGAAAAAGAGTTTCTTTATGACACGATAGACTATTATTTCGCCATCCCCGGCGGAGAAGTCTCGAAAAGTGCGTATATTGATCAACAGCCAAACAGATAGCATATTATGAAAAGATTTCCACTTCCTATATGTATGTTTTTGCTCACGGTGTGTGCGGTCTCATGCGAACTGTTTGAGCTGGACAATTACGACGCCCCTTCGGAGGTTCTCTACGGAAGCGTCGTGGATTCCAAGACAGGAGCGCCCGTGCTGACCGACCAGGGCTCCGAAGGCATTCGCGTCCGCCTTATCGAGACCAGCTGGGAGGGCAACGTAACTCCTCTGGACTTCTACTGCAAGCCTGACGGGACCTTCCGCAACGCCCGTCTTTTCGAAGCAGACTACAACATCCGCATCGACGGACCTTTCGTGCCTGTCGTAATCGAGAACGCCGAAGGCACTGTCATGAAAGACGAAAGTGTCAACATCCACCTCAAAGGCGAAAAGGAAGTGAACTTCTCAGTTCAGCCTTTCCTCAATGTCGAGTTCGTCGGCTCCCCTCAGGTCAGTGCCGGCAAGATTACGGCCCGCGTGAAAGTGACCCGTGCCACATCGCGCGAGGAGCTCAAGGCCGCCATCGGGAAATCCGGTGACTGGAAGGAATCGTATGCCAATGTGACAGACGTGCAGCTTTTTGTCAGCTACTCATCTACAGCCGGTTACCGCGCCCGCGACTCAAGGTGGTCAAGTTCCGTCTCTTATGAAGGATCGTCGTTCGAAGACCTTCTGGGAACCAATGTTACGGTCAAGTCGAACGGAACGATACTCTCCGGACAGAAAGTCTTCATCCGCGCAGCCGCGCGCATCAACTACGACACGCCCCGTGGCAGCGGCACCCGCAGGTGGAACTACTCCGATATTGTCGAAGTCGACATTCCATGAAAACTTTTATGAAACGCATATTACTTCTTTTCCTTCTCCTGTCTCCGCTTTATGCCGGAGCCCAGGACTTTGTTTCGCGCCGGCCCGCAGTGGCTGACCGCCTTTTCGTGTCCGAAGCAGTGGAAGCCAAGATCGCCGAGGTCACTTCTCAGCTCACCAACCCCAAGTTGCGCTGGATGTTCGAGAACTGTTTCCCGAACACCCTCGATACCACCGTGCATTTCGGCAAGGACGAAAACGGCAATCCACGTACTTTTGTCTACACTGGAGACATCCACGCCATGTGGCTGCGCGATTCGGGAGCCCAGGTCTGGCCATATCTCCGGCTCGCCGGGCAAGACGAGCATCTTAGGGAGATGCTCGAAGGCACTGTGCGCTGCCAGCTCAGCCTCCTCTGCATAGACCCTTATGCAAATGCCTTCAACGACGGCCCTGCCGGCACCGGCTGGATGACCGACAACACCAGGATGGACCCGAACCTGCACGAGCGCAAATGGGAGATTGATTCGCCTTGCTACGTGATCCGCCTGGCGTACGAGTACTGGAAGGTCACCGGCGACGAATCTGTATTCGACGCCACCTGGCTCGAAGCCATGCGCAAGGTCTATACGACATTCCGCGAACAGCAGCGCAAGGATGGTCATGGACCATACACTTTTACGAGGGTCACCGACCGCCAGCTCGACACGAAGGCGTGTAATGGCCTTGGCCGGCCTGTCAAGCCGGTCGGCCTGATCGCATCCTCGTTCCGCCCGTCGGACGATGCGACCACTTTCGAGTTTCTGGTGCCGTCGAACTTTTTTGCTGTCAGCTCACTTCGCAAGGCTGCCGAGATTCTGGAGACGGTCAACGGCCGGAAGCAGTTCGCTTCCGACTGCCGTGCCCTGGCCGACGAAGTCGCCGGTGCGCTCAGGAAATACGCAGTTTACAAGCATCCCAAGTACGGAAAGATCTACGCCTACGAAGTGGACGGTTTCGGCAACCGCTTCCTCATGGACGATGCCAACGTGCCGTCGCTTCTCGCGCTCCCATATCTTGGCGACGTCCCTGCAAAAGACCGCATCTACAAGAATACCAGACGGTTCGTCTGGAGCGGGGACAACCCTTACTTCTTCCGGGGTTCGGCCGCCGAAGGCATAGGCGGCCCTCACATCGGCTATGATATGATCTGGCCGATGAGCATCCTAATGAAGGCTTTCACCTCAACCGATGACGAGGAAATCCGCTGGTGCGTTGAGACCCTTATGAAAACCGATGCAAACACCGGTTTCATACACGAGAGTTTCCACAAGGACAACCCTTACAACTTCACGCGCGAATGGTTCGCCTGGCAGAACACCCTTTTCGGCGAACTGATTCTCAAAATCATCGGCGACGGCAAGCTCGAGCTTCTCAACTCAATCGAATTATGAAACCAAGACTTATACTCCTGCCTCTGCTTCTATGGCTCGTCTCCTGCTCCCGGCCCGAGGGCAAGATGCTGCAGCCCGTAGACTACGTCTCCACACTCGTCGGCACCCAGTCGAAACATTCGCTTTCGACCGGCAATACATATCCGGCGATAGCGATGCCCTGGGGCACTCATTTCTGGACCCCACAAACGGGCAGGATGGGAGACGGCTGGGCCTACGTGTATACAGAAGACAAGATCCGCGGCTTCAAGATGACCCATCAGCCAAGCCCGTGGATGAATGACTACGGCCAGTTCAGCCTGATGCCGGTCACGACCGGTGCTGTATGGGATGAAGACGCCCGTGCAAGCTGGTTTTCCCACAAGGCAGAGTCAGCCAAGCCTTACTATTATGGAGTATATCTCGCAGATCACGACACCTATCTTGAAATTACCCCTACCGAGCGTGCAGCCGCTTTCAGGATCACCTATCCCGAGCGCGAGACCTCATACCTCGTAGTGGATGGTTTTGCCGGCAGCAAATGCACCATAAGCGGCAGCACGATAAGCGGCGTGAGCACCATCAACACTGGAGGAGTAGCCGGCAACTTCGCGCTGTACTTCGTGGTCGAGTGCGACACGCCGTTCACATCGGTCAAACAGGTCGACGAGCATGGCAGGGCCTATGCCATAGTCGGGTTCCCGACATCGAAAGGCCAGAAAGTAGGTCTGAGGGTGGCAGCCTCGTTCATCAGCCATGAGCAGGCCCTGACCAACCTCCTGGAGCTCGGCGACGGTGATTTCGACAGGCTCTGCGCCGACGGTCGCGAGCGCTGGAACGAAGTCCTTTCGCGCATCGAGATAGAAGATGGCAATATCGACCATTTGCGGACCTTCTACTCCTGCCTGTACCGTTCGGTTCTGTTTCCACGCGATTTCAGCGAAATTACGGCAGAGGGCAGGCGAGTGCATTACAGCCCTCATGACGGCAAGGTCCACGACGGCTATCTGTTCACGGACACCGGCCTCTGGGACACCTTCCGCTCGCAGTTCTCCCTGACAGACCTTGTCTACCCTGAGATGGCATCAAAGATGCAGGAGGGATTCTTGAACCACTATCTGGAGAGCGGTTTCATCCCTGAGTGGTCCAGCCCCGGCCATCGCGGCTGTATGATAGGGAACAACAGCGCTTCGGTCGTCGCTGAAGCCTGGCTCAAGGGGATCCGGGGAGATTACGACATCGAAACCCTCTGGGATGCGCTCGTCAATGGCGCTCACTCCGTCCACCCGACCGTGGATGCTTCAGGCCGCCTTGGCTACGACTACTACGACGAACTCGGTTATGTCCCTTGCGATGTGGGGATCAACGAGAGTGCCGCCCGCACCCTCGAATATGCCTATGACGACTGGTGCATCTGGCAGCTCGGCAAGGACCTCTGCAAATCCGAAGAAGAACTCGCTCCTTACGAGAAAGCATCACAGAACTACAGAAAGTTGTTCCGCGAAGACTACGGCCTTATGGGCGGGCGCAATGCCGACGGCAGTTTCCCTGCCGAATTCAATCCCCTGAAGTGGGGTGGAGATTTCACGGAAGGCAACTCGCTGCATTATACCTGGTCAGTATTCCATGATCCGGCAGGCCTAATGGGCCTTATGGGCGGAAAAGAAGCATTTGAGGCCAAGCTTGACGGCGTCTTCTCGATGCCTCCTGATTTCGATGACAGCTACTACGGATTCACTATCCACGAAATACGCGAGATGCAGATTATGAATATGGGCAATTACGCCCACGGCAACCAACCCATCCAGCACATGCTTTATCTGTATAACTGGTGCGGTTCTCCGTGGAAGGCCCAGGCCCGCATCCGCGAAGTGATGGAGAAATTCTACACCCCGGCACCAGACGGCTATTGCGGCGACGAAGACAACGGCCAGACCTCTGCCTGGTACGTATTCTCCGCCTTGGGCTTCTATCCTGTATGTCCGACCAGCACCGAATACGCCCTGGGCACCCCGCTGTTCCGAAAAGCTACTGTTCATCTTCCCGGAGGGAATCTGGTCGTGCGTGCCGGAGTGAAGGGAAGCTGCCGCGCCTCTGCAGGTGATTCAGACAAAATCGCCCGGACTCCCTACGTCGACAACTTCAGAATCAATGGCCGCCGCGTTACCCGAAATTACCTTCGCCACAACGAACTCACTGGTGGTGCACGGCTGGACTTCACCCTGAGCGACTCTCCCAACCTTTCTCGAGGCACCAAAACCGAAGATTTGCCATATTCTTACAGCAACAATTAATCACACCGCTATCAGAAAATATCGTGTCAGGCGTTCCTGACAGATCGCACAAGTCGAGCTCGGGGCAGGAGCTCGGCTTGCGCAATTGCGGTTGGTGGTCCAGCGATGGCGAGGCGAGGTGGGGTTCCCGAGCGGGTCGGGCATGACGGGACAGGCGATACCCCCCCCAAAAAAAAATCCATCAGCGAAACGGAGGTCTAAGAGTCTACCTTTAAATGATGGAACGGACGATAAAGCTCCGTATTTTGTACAGCGTGAGTTCATCATCACGGGTTCTGGAGATGTCGTCCCCAAAGATCGTCCATTCAGTCAAAATGTTAAGGACGATGATGAGTTTAATGGATTTAGAAATAAACATCGCAAGTTTGCCAAGACGATGAAAGCACGCCAATGTGTTTCAACGGATGATTACACGGCGTTTATCGGGAATGCTGGGAAGACCCTCACTGTCTTTTACTACAATGTTAATGGAAAAGAAAAGGTTGAAAAGGCTATGGAAAAAGGTGACCAAATTTGGTAGGTTCAAAAAAGAAAGGCTTTATAAATTGCTAATTATTAAGCATTTATAAAGCCTTTTTGTGCCTCGGATGGGAATAAAGACAGTTTCTTTTGTCCTGGCTATAATACCATAAACTAAACGTTATACTTAATTAATGTTTGTTAGAAACAATGGTGCGTTTTCTGGTTCTAAAAAACGCACCGCGACAAGATGATCGTATTGAAACGAAAGACTTCGCCGAATGCTGATAGAAGTAAAAAATGATGCAGGATTCAATTAGGGCTATCTATATGGGGTTTAAACTTCTATAACGAGAAAATATGAGAAAACTGGGGCACTCTCGTCCTCTCCGCAACCCTTTTGGGACCATGCAGCCGGCTGCGCAAGCAGCTGGCTGTTTTTGTTGTCCGGCGGACGGGGAGCTCGCTCACCGGACGACATGCACGGAAAAAGATAAGGAAAGACTTAGAACCGGAAGGACAGCCCGCCGTTCAGGGTGAAGAACCAGCGGAGCGGGGTTGTGGTCGACTTCAGGACTTCGGGACCGTTTTCGCCGGAGTCGACATGATAGAGGTAGTTGTTCGTGAGGTTGTAGTGGAAAGCGGGGGTGAGCTTGAGGTCGAAGCGCCAAATACTGTAATTGAGCGTCATTCCGGCGTCCAAGGTCAATGAGAAGGCGTTTTTCTTCTCCACCCAGGTGTCTTCCCAATACGGCCTGGAAGCGCCCCAGGTGGTCCTTCCCGGCCGCTCCGAGGCGCCGGCGATGTATCCGGGCGTCATCCCGGCGAAGAACTCCATGTCGCTGAACAGATTGACCAGGAATGCGCCGATAATGCCTCCCGCATCATTCCGATGCGTACCCGGGTAAATCATCGCTTCCCGGGCCCCGAAAGCGCCGGTCTCGAACCGCTCCTGGGCCGATTTCGACTTGGTCCGGTACGCGAACGCGACCGGGACGCCGAAGACGTCATTGATATCCGCCGTACTGGCGGCATACTGGAACCCGGCCCGGAAGCCGAGACCGTTGTAATGGAACTGTCCATAGCTGACGCCCAGCATCATATCGCTTCCGATCATGCTCTTGTCGGACATCGGGACATTGAGCCCGACCTGCAGGCCGATGTCCCTCGACTGCGCGAAAGCATTTCCGCACAGGGCCAGCAGCGCACAAATAATAACCAGTTTCTTCTTCATAATCGCCCATTCCCTTTCAAATAGTGAGCCATTTCCCTTTCAACTCAACATCGAATTGGGGGGGGCAAAAACGAAGGTAACGTCCCCGAAAGAGGGACGTTACCCGCAGTTGGCGCCGGGGGCTTGAAGCCCCGATGGCTCATTACCTTCCCGCCTTCTTGAAAAGGTCCTCCTGGAAGCTTTTTTCGATCACTTTCTTGATGCAGGTGTTCGTGGCCTTGTAGCCGTTGAACATCGTGGCGTCGGCCTGCTGGGTTTTCGCCTCCCAGAGCACATGGCCGTTCAGGTCCAGGATGGACGGCGTAAGCCAGGTGCGGGGGCTGTTGAAGACAACCCGCTTCTTCGCCATGACCTGCATGATGAAATCGGCATCCTCCGGCTCGGAGACCTGTTTCCAGGAGCCGGCGTTGATCAGTTCCCGCGTCACATCCTCGATCTCGTCTTCCGGAATGGGATGTTCGGTGTCATTGATGATCTCGAAATAGACCTTGTTCCCGGGAGCGGTCGCTTCCGAGAGCGGGTTTTGGGCAAGGGCGCCCGTGCCCAGCAGGGCCAGCGCCGCAAGAAGGAAAAGCTTGAGCTTATTCATAGATAGTAAGTCGATGATTGGTTTAGATGATAACCTTGGGAATGGCCGCGCCTACCCCAGCGCGCCGCCGAGGATGCGGATGAACCAGTTGCGGAGGCGCCGGAAGATGGACCATTTCTGGACCTCGGCAGGCTTGACCTCCAGGCAATGCTGCTCGAGGTCGGAGAGGAAGATTTCCGCGTATTTCCGGCAGATCCGTTCGTCGTAGAGGATCGTGACCATCTCGTAATTGAGGAACAGGCTCAGGTTGTCCATGTTGGCCGAGCCGATGATGGAGATGTAGTCGTCGCTCAGGTACTGCTTGGCGTGCATCGTGTGCTCCTGCCACTCGTAGATGCGGACGCCGGCGGCCAGGAGGCCGTCGTACATGGACTCCGCCATGCCCTTTTCCGGGCCCACGTCATTGATGCCCGGGACGATCCAGCGGACGTCCACGCCGCGGCGGGCCGCATCCTGCAGGGCCTGGATCGTGGTCTCCGGCGGCGGCGTGTACGGATTGTAGAACCAGAAATACTTCTTGGCGTGCCCGATGGCCCATTCGAACGCGTTCCGGATGGGGAGCTTGCGGTCCGCCGGGGTCTCCGGGACGACCTGCATGGTCACGTCGAAATACTGCGGCTTGCCGGGCACGGTGTCCGCCCGGGCGGCCGCGGCGAGGTCCGGGTCCACGTACGGGTCCTCGGCCCGGGGCGCCACGAGCCGCTGCTGGCGGCGGAAGGCCCGGGTCAGGTCGGCCACGACGGGGCCGGTGACCCGGAAGTCCACGTCATGCCAGTCGAAGAAGTACTTGTCCTGGATGTTGCGGCTGCCCACGAGGGCGGTCTTTCCGTCCAGGAGCGTGAGTTTCCGATGGTCCCGGTGCGTCGCCAGGCTGGGGAAATGGTAGTCCAGGAAGAACGCCGGCTGATGGAAGATATTCACCTTCGCGCCCACGGACCGGAGCCCCTTCAGCGTCGCCCGGTCTTCCTCGGTATTGGCCGATTTGTCCAGGATGATCCGGACGTCGATACCCTCGGCCGCCCGCGCCGCCAGGATGCCGGCGAGCAGGGTGCCGCAGGTGTCAAGCCGGAAACGGTAGGGCTCCACGTAGATGGACCGCTTCGCCTTCCGGAACTCATCCTTGAGCAGTTCCCAGTTCTCCGGCCCGTCGGCGATGAGCGTCACGGTATTGCCCTGCAACGGCTGCATGTCCACGTCCTTTTCCAGCAGGGCGGCCAGCTCCTGATATTCGGGCCGTACGCCCGCATAGTGGGACGAATCCGTCACCTCGGGCACATACGACGCATGCAGCGGCGCACGGTAGCCGCAGCCGGCCAGGAGCAGGCCGACGAAAAGCAGGATCAGGATTTGAAACGTCCGGCGGATCATGGCTCCCCTACTTGTTCATGGCCTCCACGACTTCCTGGGCGGCGAGGCACAGCAGGATGTACTGCGGCGCGGTGTTGATGCAGCACTCGTTCTCGCCCCAGTGAAACGGGTAGTCGTCCTTGTTCTCGAAGAAATCGTCCTTCACCAGCAGGCCCGGGACGATACCGCCGGGGATGACGGTGTAGTCCGCGCGGTTGTTGCCGTAGGCGACCTTCTTCGTATTCACGCCCACGGAAGTGACGAAGGAGACGTTGCTGTACGGATGGCAGCCGAAGAGGAAGTTGAGTCCAGCGAGGACATACTCCGGGTCGATCAGGTCCGGGAAGTACTTCCAGACGCGGTAGCAGTTGTAGGCGCTGTTGATGATGGAAGCGTTGCCGGCCCAGCCGGAACCGCCGATGGACACGCCGTACGGGTTGTCCTTGCCGCCGCGGGTAATCACTTCCACATAGGCCGGAATCAGGGCCCGGACCTTGGCCTGGAACTTCTTGTCCATATACGGGTAAATCTTGAGCGCCGCGGTGAGGTTCGGGCCGCCGGTATACTGCGTGGAGAACATGCCGTTCTGCACGTTGCCGGCGTTGCGCGGTCCCGTGGGCTTGGCGTCCAGCTGCTTCTCCACCAGCGGGAGGAAGAAGTCCTTGTACTGCTTGTCGCCGGTCGCGATCCAGAGCTCGATGGCCGCGTTGATGCGCGGATCCCCGCCGAATCCGCCCCAGCGGCCCTGGACCGGGTTCTTCGCCGGATCGGCCGCGTCAAAGTGCTTGTCCCACAACATCTTCGCATTCTTCAGCGAGCGTTCTGCCTCCTCCGGATAGTAGTCCTTGAGGGCCGGGTAGGCGGCCGCCAGCGAGACGATGTCCTGCATCACGCCCGCGGCGCTGAAGCGGCTCGTGAACACGAAGCGGTCGTCGAGCGTGCCGGAGCGGTCGCCGCGCACCTCGTAGGGCTTGAGCGTCGGGTCGTAGATCTTCCCGTCCGTGAGCGTCAGCGCATCGCCAAGGTGGTGGTAGTGATGCATGTCGGGCTGGCCGATGACCTGCGCCACGAAGCCGATGT
>JAEEGH010008570.1_pt1 | contig 24098 bp, 21 predicted proteins | sample 9134181 | NCBI WGS metagenome assembly JAEEGH01 (sample SAMN16246544, study PRJNA631951) | gut metagenome | biome: gut microbiome; feature: rumen; material: DP-attached | host: Bos | place: Iran: Karaj | collected 2018-10
TATGAGCCAGAAGGTGTATTCGTAGAACCCTTCGTAGTTCTTCACCTCCTCCAGTTTTTTCTGAAAGCCCTCAACGTATGGGATGCCTGCCAAAAAGGCCTTCATCTCCTCCATCGCCGCATCAATGTCGTTTTTGCGCAATGCCTTCCAAAAACGGAGTGCGAAGCCCTGTGTCTCATTCTTCCTTACGCCTGTATATGCGGGAATCAGTCCTGAAACCAGTCCGGTACGCACCTCCTTGTTGGGGATGGCCAGCACAAACGAGTCGGTTTCCCTGTCATATTCCTTAATTGTGATGTATCCGCTCTGATATAGCAGCGGCAACGCGTCGTCCATGTTCTCGGTGGGCTGGTCAAACGCGGCCGCGACTGTCTCAATACGGTCCATTGCGGTGATGTCGGTTTGGAAATGCTGCATCTGACGGATTAGGAAGGTGGGTGTGCCGCTATCAAACCAGTAGTTGGAAATATCTTTATGGTTAAAGCATTTCAACAGGCTGAAAGGGTTATATATCTCCGGAGAGGATTTGGCAAAGCGGTAGCCGTCATACATCTGTTTCAGCTTCTCATGCATCTCATCCGGCGTGCATTCCTGTTTTTGCGCAAGCATTGCGATGTCGGGTGCCATGTCGTTGGCCAGCTCCTGCTCCGTGATGCCGCAGATGGCTGCGTATCTGTCGTCCATGGAGATGTTGGTCAGGTTGTTGATGGTGGAGAAGATGGAAAGCTGCGAGAACTTGGTGATTCCTGTGATAAAGCAGAAGCGGATCATGGCCTCACTTGCTTTAAGCGGCTGGTAGAACTCCTGCATGACGCGGCGGTATTCCGGCAGACGCTCCTCCTCATGCAGCACCTCCAATAACGGTGCATCGTATTCGTCAATGATTACGGCAACCTGTGCTCCGGTCTGTTCATAGGCACGGCGGATCATCCCACGTAGTTTCTCACCCGGTGTGACCTCATTTTGAACTGTTCCGAATTTGTTCCCTTCGGAAATAAGCAGATTCAATGCACGTTCCAGCTCTTTTGCCGATTCCTTCCCCTTCACGGAACTCAAATCCAGATGTATTACCGGATACTGCTTCCATTCCTTTTCCAGTTCCATGATTTTCAGTCCATCGAACAATTCTTTCTCACCTTTGAAATAGGAGTCCAGGGTGGTTGTGAGCAGCGATTTGCCGAACCTGCGCGGGCGGCTGAGAAAAACGTACTTGTTTTTTGTCATCTGCCATACAAGATCGGTCTTGTCAATGTAAACGTAATTGCCTTTCCGTATCTCCGAAAAGGTTTGGATTCCAACAGGATATTTTCTTTCCAATGTCTGTTCCATGGGCGTGTGAATTTGAATTTGCAAAGATAGCCAAAATACGGATACGCCCCACTGCACGGGCGGAAAAAATGAATGGTGCATTTACCGTAGAGACGCAAATTGCGTCTCTACATGCCGAAAAATTCCCTTAAACGCTCCGGCCAGGAGCTGTTGTGGATAATCCGCCCGGCGAAACGGTCGCGCAGGAAACGCAGATGGTAGCTGCGGCGCACCGTCATCCTGTACAGCGACTTGCCCTCCAAATCGGTATATATGACCTCGCGGTGAAGCGCCGCACTCTCAAGCGCGTGACGCAACGAACGTTCAAAAACAGCCTCATCAGTATCAAAAGTGTAGAGATAGGTGGCCGTCTGCTCCTGGGTGACCCACTCCACCGCAGCCTTCCCGTCCCGGATGCCTGCGAACCAGAAACTCTCATCCTCCAGTGAATAGAGTCCTGTGACCATGCGGCAGCCCAACGACTCCATCCGGCGGTAGCCCTCGGCATCCGCAGCAAGCCGCGCTGAAAGGTCATCGGCAAGCTCCTTGTGCGCCTTACGCCAGCGTTGCGCCACCTTCTGCTGCAGCGTGACAATCTTTTCCGACACCGCATCAAAGGAGCGGCCTATCCGCCCCACGCGGTAAATGTCGCCAGTGTCCAACCGCAGCGAAATCCAAAAGTCCGCCGCCTCCGGAGCATCCGCAAAGCAGAGCGGGATACGCCGCGCCCTGTCGTCGTGCGGAAAAAGGCAGAGGCAGTCCGGATACAACGCCACCTTGGCGATGCCGTGCGCCTCCAGACCCTGCTCCGTATAGGCGTAGTCGCCCTCACCGGCATACAGCGGCTCCGAAGCGACAAAAAGAGCCTCGCGGCTCCTTTCGCCATACGCCTCCCACAGCTTCTCAAAAAAATCCTCCGTCTGGCGGCCCAAGCAGGAAATCTCCACCTTTCCGGAGGCGGTCTCCAGCACAACACGGTAGTCTATCAGACGGATATCCGACAAATCGGAATAATCCACCTGCATGCCGCCCCCATTTGTCCGGACGGACAAGGCCTCACCGCCGATCATGCACTCCGCCTCGGCCTCCAGCCTGTCACATGAGACCCTGCAACTGTATGCTCCGGAATCAGCCATGGCCTCAGAGTTTGGTGCCGCACTCGCTGCAGAAGCGCGTTCCTGGCTCCTGCTCCTTCCCGCATTGCGGGCAATGTATCTTACCTCCCACAGGCGTGCCGCATTCGCTGCAGAACTTGGTGTTCTGCTGCAGCATGGCACCGCACTTCGGGCATTTCAGCATGCCGAGCGGCTGCCCGCAGTTGTTGCAGAACTTGCCCTGTCCGGCAGGCTTGCCGCAATGGGGACACACTGTCGTGCGCTCCTCAAGCTTTCCGTGCCATACTGTGGCGGTCTGCGCCTCCTCGTCAATGTTGCGGCGCATCGCCTCGTTGCGGGCCTTGGCCACATAGCTGCTCTCGCGGGGTGCGCAGGTGACGCAGAGACCCTCCTCCTCATTCCAGCAGTCGGAACAGACCCACTGGTTGCAGGAGGGACATTTCATAAAACTGGATTTCACCTCCGCCTGCGCCTCGTCGAACGATTTCTCCTGCTCCTTGCGCCATTGCGGGCTGCGGTCCTCCATCCGGTCGCGCAGTACATTGGCCCCCGACTCAATGGCGTTGCCTATACTGCCAAGACGCCCGCCCAGCAGGCCGCTGAGAATGCCGACACCGCGTCCGAAACCCTCCGTCCGCTTGCGGCTGTTATAGGTGGAAGACTCCTTGAAAGTGGATTTGAATCCGTTACCGCAGCAGTCGCAGTAAAACTCATACTGGAATCCCGCGTCGGTGGACAAATCGTTGTAATTTCTGGTAAAACTGTGCAACATGACGAAATACAAATGTGGGCTCACGGTCAAAACTCCCCTGTTTTTCCGGACACCGCGACGAACCCACATGAACCGCAATGACAGGAAAAACAATTTGCAAAAATAATGTTTTTACCAATACAAAACATCTTCAGTCGAATTTTTGGAAAAAATTTTTGTCTGCTGCCATCTTGTCAGTTCCTGCGCTTTGGTACGGCATTTGATATGGAGACCCCCGTGTTTTAAATCGAATAATTATGGCAAAAGAACAGAAAAAAGGCAGCATCAGCGTGCAGACCGAAAACATTTTTCCAGTAATCAAAAAGTTCCTGTACTCTGACAATGAGATATTCCTGCGCGAACTGGTCTCCAACGCGGTGGATGCCACACTAAAACTCCAGACATTGGCCTCCATGGGCAAGATCCAGGGGGAGATCGGCGACACCACCATTGAAATCCGGTTAGATGAGAAGAAAAAGCTGCTCGTTATCTCCGACAAGGGCATCGGCATGACGGCGGACGAGGTGGAGCGCTACATCAACAACATAGCATTTTCCGGAGCCAGCGAGTTCTTAGACAAATACAAGGAGGCTGACGCGGCCAAGCTGATCGGCCATTTCGGACTCGGATTCTATTCCGCCTTCATGGTGTCGGACCGTGTGGAGATACTCACAAAATCCTATCAGGATGCGCCCGCAGTGCACTGGGAGTGCGACGGCAACACCGAATTCACGCTTGAAGAGGGGAAAAAGGCGGAGCGCGGCACGGATGTCATCCTGCACATCTCGGATGACGCAAAAGAGTTCCTGGATGAAATCCGGATCCTGAACCTGCTGAAGAAATACGGCAAGTTCCTGCCGGTACCGGTTCGTTTCGGCAACGAGAAAAAATGGGAGAAACCGGAAGGGGAAGAGAAGGAAAAGGAGATTGAGGTCCCCAGGATCATCAACAACACCAAACCTTTGTGGAAGCAGAACCCGTCAGACCTCAAGGAGGAGGACTACGAAAAGTTCTACCGCGAACTGTACCCATACAGCTTCGACCAGCCGCTGTTCCACATCCACATCAACATCGAATACCCGTTCCAGCTGACCGGCATCCTCTATTTCCCGAAGGCCAAGGAGCGCATCGAGGTGCAGAAGGACAAAATCCAGCTCTACTGCAACCAGGTCTTCATCACCGACAATGTGGAGGGCATCGTGCCAGAGTTCCTGATGCTGCTGCACGGCGTCATCGACTCCCCCGACATCCCGCTGAACGTGAGCCGCAGCTACCTGCAGAGCGACAGCAATGTCAAGAAGATTTCCGCCCATATTACCAAAAAGGTGGCTGACAAGCTTGAAGAGATGTTCAAGAACGACCGCGCCGACTTCGAGAAGAAATGGGACGACATCAAAACCTTTATGGAATATGGCGTGCTGACCGACGAGAAGTTCTTCGAGCGTGCGGAAAAGTTCATGCTGCTGAAAAACACCGAGGGCAACTATTTCACCATCGACGAATACGAAAAGAAGATTGAGACCCTGCAGAAGGACAAGAACGGCACGCTGGTGCACCTGTACGCCACAAACATGGAGGAGCAGTATGCCCCATGCCAGGAGGCCAAGGCCAAGGGCTACGATGTGCTGCTGCTTGACGGCATTCTCGATGTGCACTTCATCAACTTCCTGGAGCAGAAAAAGGAGAAGATAAGCTTCGCCCGCATCGATGCCGATGTGATGGACAAGCTGATTCAGAAGGAGGAGGCGCTGCCATCAAAATTCAGCGAGGAGGAGCAGAAAAAGATTAAGGAACTGTTCGAAAAACAGGTTTCCGCCGACAAGTTCACCGTCATTTTGGAGAACATGCAGGAGAATGACCTGCCGATATACATCACCAAGCCGGAGTTCATGCGCCGCTGGAACGACATGCAGAAAATAAGCGGACAGCCATCTTTCTACGGCATGGGCGAGGAAAAGTGCAACCTGGCGGTCAACACAAACCACCCTGTCGTGGCCGCACTGCTTGCCGACAGCGACGAGGAGCACGCAAAGGAGGTATGCTCGCAGCTGATCGACCTGGCACTGCTCTCCCAGCAGATGCTCAAGGGCGAGGCGTTGTCGAAGTTCATCGAACGGAGCGTGGGTATGATCAGATAGCTGACAAAAGGAAGCCCTTCGGGACATCCCGGATCAACTTAAAACCAACAGCCGAAAAATTACGCCGAAAAAAAAAGCGGAAGGTGTAGTTTTTTGGCTTTTTTTTACGTTATAATCAATGTGAGTACGAACGATCCATTTGATGTCCTGCTTCACCGTTATCGCGGATTGATCTTCAATCTCTGCAGGCGGTACCAACGGCGAGGTACAACCATTGAAGACCTTCTGCAAGAGGTATCAGTGGCATTGTGGCTTAACCGTGAAAAGCTGTACACGCTATCGAAGGGACCCCGACAGGTGGCACTGGTGTGGAAAATCGCACGCAACGCCATCATTGACGACCTGCGGCGCACACCGGTGAGCGAAAACCTGCCGGAAGAATATGACACCAAGGAGGAGGACCGAAGCAAAGTGCAGGAGCTGCACGAACGGATCGCCCTGCTGCCGGAACCTGACCGCACATTGGTAACGATGCAGCTTGAAGGCTACAGTTACGAAGAGATTGCCAAAGCGCTTGGGATGACGGTGAAAAACGTAAGTGTGAAACTGGTAAGAATAAAAGACAAAATAAGAAAGGAGTGGACATGATGACAGAACAGGAATTTGACACGCTGTGGCAACGTGCAGCAGCGGCACCGCATGCAACCCGCCTGTTGGAGGAATACCCCATATGGCACCGCAACCGCCAACGCAGGCTGGGGGCGGCCGCCTTATTGGTGGCAGTGGCCGCTGTGGCCCTGCCCCTGCTGACTCTTCCACAGCCTGCCGCAACTGACAAAAACCATACAGCCATCTACTGCAACCGGCCGGACATCACAGACCAGTACTGGGATGAGTTGGCCGACGCACTTTTAATGGAAGCCTGACAAAAAGCCATTGGAAATGAAAAAAGTTTTATACATATTGTTGCCGTTGGCCCTTCTGATGGGGTGCGCCCGTCAGGAAAGACAGCCCGAGTGCGCGCTCTATCAACATTACGCCGTACAACAGGAGCTGAAAGTGGCGCAGGTAAACGGCTTCAAGCTAAGCGACACGGTACGTGTGGATGTGGTGATGCTGCAAGCCGAGAGCGAACAGGCCTGGCAGCGGCTGACGGAGGAATTCGACATCCGTTGCGAAGAGGGTAAGGTTAGCTGGATCGGCAAGATTGACACCCCTGCCCTGCGCACACAATGGACAGGCAATCCCGTGATGCGCGTCATTGCCTCCTACAGCAGACGCACAATCGGTTTTTACCGCATCGAAACGGAGGCTCAATACGACGCCCTGATTGATTACCAATTGGAAAGAACAAAAAACACGCATTAGAGATGAAAAATACATTAAGACTTACCTTATTATTAACGGCATTGGCTGCCATCTTCATGGCGTGCGAGAAAAACAACACGACCATCGACAACGGAACAACCAATGGCAACGGAGACAATACCGCCATAGAACGTGTCATCATTTACACAGTGGGCGGCAACGAAAACCGCCGGACACTGGCCACCGAATCGGAATGGGATGCCATGCTGGACAGGCTATGCGACCAGGCCTACAGCGGCAGCGAAGTCTCCTTCTGCAACATAAGCCAGCAGCGCTGTATCAAGGCAACTGGGGAAGAGGCTGTCAAAAACAACCAGACTCTCAGCACCACCAGCCGCGAGGAGATGAAGGAATGGATGAAAAAGATGGAAAAACAGGGACTGACGGTATGCGTTTCCTACGACAAAAAATCCGGCACATGGAACGGCAAGGCCTACGCCACCGCACCCTCCCAACACACCTTGGGCAGCATCCTCGGCACCTGGCACTTCAAGTGCCTGGTGATGTCACAACTGGATGCGGACGGAAACATCAAGCACAACGACCTGTATGAACCGGAAGCAGGTGGCGGCACCATGTACTACACCTTCTCCGCAGACGGGACATTGACACTGACGGTTCTTGGCATGGACAGCACCACTGCCACCGACAAAAGCAAATGGACGCTTTCGGACGACGGTGAGCTCAGCAGCGAACTGCTGCCGGGCGGAACAAGCTGGAACGTCAGCTGGATTACCCCCAGCACCATGATTCTCTCGCGCAACGAAAAAGGGACAGAAGAGGGTGAATATTTTTATCAGCTTCGTTTTGAATCTATTGCGGATACCAAATAATTTTTTTCACATTTCCTTGTAGTTTTTGACCCATTTTTTACGTCTTTACATACGAATACGAATCAATAACAAATCACAAAATTATTATCAAAATGAACAAAAAAGTTTTATTCGCTGCCATCGCAGCCATGGTTCTCTCCTTCACCGCCTGCCAGAAAGATGAAATCACTCTCCCGGGCGACAACAACACCAATCCCTCGACGCCTTTGACACCCACGCGTGTAAAGACCACCGCCGACCTCCGCAACACCGACTGGACCTTCAGCATGACCTTCGCTGATTTTCTCAGCAAAATGCTTGGATTGGATTCGACCTGCCTGCAAGGCATCCAAAACGACACTCTCGTCTTCGGTCTGACCTTCGACAGTGCCTACGCGCACTTCTCCTTCCCCGACAACATCGAGGCCTACGGTGGCGAAGAGGGCACCCTGGAGCAGATTTACGGCGTTTCCTACACCTATTCCTACGACGGCTCCACCCATACCGGATACCTTGACGGTGTGGCCGAGGATAACAACGGGAACGATGTGCCGGCCAAGCTGAAATTCACCTACAACGACATCACGGATGCCATCACCTTCGTGCTGCCGATGTTCTACGCTGAGGACAACAAGCCCGTCAACCTCACACTGGTGTTCAAACGCAACGAATAATAACCGCAGAGGGTATAAAAAAAGTGGTCAGCATTGCTGACCACTTTTTTTTTATGCAAACCGTTTCAAATCCGCCTCCCCGTTTTCCATCACCAGGTAGCTGGCATGGTGTATCCAATCCCCCGTGTTGATGTACCGGCTTTTTTCCGTCAGGGTATAGTCACACGGCAGATGCCGGTGGCCGAAAACGAAATAATCGAAAGATTGCTGCCGCAGCACTTCGCGGCAGTATCTGATGATGGGTTCCTCCTCGCCCCGGAAAACCTTGTCCGCCTCCTCATGGGCGCGGCGGCTCTTGAAGGAGACCGCCCGAGCCAGGCTGAACGCCTGCCGGGGATGCAGCATGGCAAACAGCCGCTGGTTGAACGGCTGCGCATATATCCACTTGATAATGTGGTAGCCGTAATCCTTTGGATCCAGCGCATCACCATGCCCCATACGGACCTTTTTCCCGTTTATTTCAACATCCACAATCCCGCGAATCTGTGTCAGTCCAATCTCATCCTGAAGGTAGGAAAAACTCCACATGTCGTGGTTGCCCAGAATGTAATATACCTGCACGCCTCTGTCAACAAGCGATGCCAGCCTTCCAAGAAAGCGCAGGCAGTGCTTGGGCACCACATCCCTATATTCAAACCAGAAGTCGAACACGTCGCCCAGCAGGAACAGATGGGTGGCATCACCCGAAATACTGTCCAGAAAAGTGCACAGACGCTCCTCACGCTCCCGCGAGGCTTTCCAGTCCGGCAGGCCGAAATGACAGTCAGAGAGGAAAAAGACCTTGCCATTGACCAGTTCCATTGGATTGATTTTATCGCGCATTTTCTATAAATGTATTCAGGTCCGGCGAAGCTTGTGCACATTGGAGGCATCTAACGACTGCTGGAGCAGTATGCGCTGGATGGTGTCTATCAGCAGCAGGTACATCTTCAAATCCCGCTCGCGGAACCACTGCAACGCCGCCTCATCCTGACGGCAGGCCGCCGCAAAAAGGGAGAGGAAATCATAATGGAACCTCTCCAACCATTCAGTCGCCTCATCCTCATCATCGATGGAATCGCTCAAGGCGGCAAACTCCGGATAACCGTTTTTCAAAAGCCAGTCAAAAGCCTCCGTGTCGGAATTGACACTGGCCGCCAAAGCCGCCAGCTCCGGATAAGCCTGCAGGTAGAGTTCCATGAAGTTCTTCTTTTTCTGCAGGCACATGTTGAAGCCCATCATAACCTTAACATCATAATCAGTCAGACAGTGCCTCACTCCGCGCCCTCCTGTTCCGAGGCCGCCTCACGTGCTGCGCGCTGCGCCTCCTCCAAAGCCTCCTGTCTTGCATACGCTCCGACAATGGCCGTCACCAGACGGTGGCGGACAATGTCGCACGAATCCATGAAAATCATGCTGATTCCGGGTATATCCTTCAAAATCCGGGTGGCCTGCACCAATCCGGATTTCTGATGCCGGGGCAGGTCAACCTGCGTCGCGTCCCCCGTGATGAAGAACTTGGCGTTCTCACCCATCCGGGTCAGGAACATCTTAAGCTGTGTGGCGGTCGCATTCTGCGCCTCGTCCAATATCACGTATGCATGGTCAAGCGTCCTGCCGCGCATAAAGGCCAGCGGAGCTATCTCTATTGTCTTGTCCTCCATGTAGGAGAGGAGCCGCTGCGGCGGCAGCATGTCCCTCAGCGCATCATAGAGCGGCTGCAGGTATGGGTCTAACTTGTCGCGCATGTCTCCGGGCAAAAAACCGAGGTTCTCCCCAGCCTCCACAGCAGGCCGTGTCAGTATAATTCTTTTTATTTCCTTGTTTTTCAAAGCTCTGACAGCCAAAGCCACAGCCGTATAGGTCTTGCCTGTACCCGCCGGACCGATAGCGAATATCAGATCGTTTGAAGCAGACTCGCGCAGCATCCTCAACTGGTTGGGCGTGCGTGCGCGAATGGCTTTCCCATCCCTTCCATACAGTATAAGGTCACCCTCCGCAGAGCCTTCGTCCGTCATGTCCTGAACATCATCCTCCCACAATCGGAGCAGGTCGTCGGTACGGAGCCGCCCGTACTTGTGCAGGAACTGCCGCATCCTTTCAAAAAAGGCGGAAAAGGCCTCCAACTGCCCCTCATCGCCCATGGCACGCAGCTCCGTCCCACGCGCGACCAGCTTCAGCTGCGGGAAAAGACGCGAGAGGAACGAGACATTGTCGTTGTTCACCCCATACAGGTCCGTCAGCTCCGACGGCTCAATAACTATCCTGATGTCCGTCATGGGCTGCTACTTTACGTTGGCTTTCAGCGATTGTGTGATCATCTGCTTGAGCTTCATGGTCTCCTGCTCGACCACGTTCCGTTTTTCAGGCTTGAACAGTGTGGCGTACTGCGGCTTCTCCAGCTTGTACTTCATCTTGTCGGGGGAGCCGTAGACATTCAGCCCCAGACGTGCCGGCAGCGGGCTCTCCACCAGTGAGAGGTGGCAGTCGTAATTCTGGTTGATCACATAGTGTCCGGCAACAATGGCCTGGTACTTGTCCATCGACACCAGGAATGGATAGAGGTCCACATTCTTCTGGAAGACCGTCATCTCCACAGATATGCTGTCCACCTTGTTTTCGGTCTGCTTCTTGAACCGCAGATATTTGGCGATGGTTGAGAAGGTCTCGTTGTCCAGCACCACCAGATCCTGCCCGCTTATTGAGGCGGCGGCACGCATGGTGGAATACTTGATGTCGTAATTGGCATTCAGATTGGTCTGTGCGGCAAAATGGAACTCAGCCCTGCCGGCGAAACTCTTCAGCATCGGGACAATGGTGTCGATGTCGGGAATCATCTCAATCAGGTCCGCAATCTGTATATCCATCAGATGGAAGTCCACATAGGCGAACAGGTGGTTCATCCGAGGGGACTTGTAGATGGCGGTCAGCTGCATCCGCGCAGCATCGCAGGTGAAGCCCATCTCCTCCAGCACCAGCACGCCGTCCTTCACCGTCACCGTGCCGCCCAAATCCTCCACGATGGTCTCGCCGACCAGCAGTTTGGTGGCATTGGTGTTCAGCGTGACATCCATGCCAAGCGGCACCATGAAAGGCATCGCTTCCGACGGGTCAGGCTCTGGTTCAGGCTCCGCAAGGGAATCCGCACCGAGGTTCATGCCGCTGAAGAAATCCATCAGATAGTTTACATCTATATAATCCGACACCAAGTCCAGATCGGCCTTCAGCATCGCCTCATCATTCAGGAATTCGGACAGATGCAGCACCTTCCCCGACAGGTTCAGCTCAGTCTCACCCAATCCGAACCGCCCGGACTTCAAATCCAGTGTCGAGGGGGTAAGGGCGAATGAAACCTCCGGAATTGAGACCTCATCCTTAAACATATCCATGCCGACTGTCGCCTTGCTTAGCCTGAAGTTCAGATGTGGGCTCCACTGCTCCAGCAGGTTGCCCGGCGTGGAGTCATACACCGCGTTGCCTGTCACGGACATGCCCTGCGTCACAGTCTTCAGGAAGGAACCCATCCGTACAGCCATTGCGGTCTGCGAATAGTCGACCGTAAAGGCCGGACTGGAGGCATCCTTCTTTGAAGGGGTCATTATTACGTGGCCCTTCGGATGGCTTATGCCGGCATCCAGCGTGTCCATCACGGCATGAAGCGATGAGATGTCAAAATCACAGGCAAGCGAAAGCAGTTTGGTCGTATCCATGAAATCGGACAGACCCACCAGCAGGTCGGGATTATCCAAACTGGCATTCATGCCGTTGGACATGGAGACTTTCAGACCGCCGCCTGTCACCTTAGCCTGCATCAGCTCATTGAATTTCTTATTTGTCTTTTGGTTTGGTGAGGGCAACTGTATTCCGAGCGTCAGCGCGTCCGAACGGAGCCGCAGGCTGTCGTAGTCCGCATCAAGCGACTTGAACGCCAGCGTACCCTTCGCCTGCATCCGCTTCAAGGCCACCTGCTGCAGATCATCCAAGTTGAATTTCACCTTCATGTTAGGCTGCATGGTGCCGCGCATAGTGAGTGGCAGCGAATCAGGCAAAAACGGCTCCACATCCGGCAGGTTCACCTTGCCGGTCAGCAGCAGGTCACAACAGAGCTTGTCTAACAAATCGGTGATTTTTCCCTGCAGCTGGACTTTGCTTTTCCCGGTCTCAGCCGCAAAATTGTGCACCTCCACATTGGAGCGGGACTGTCTGTTCAAATCAAGCAAAGCACGGGCATCCAGCACGATGTTTTTCACCGGATTTGGCAGAAGTTCCTGATCCTCAAATTTTCCCTGTTTTAAAAGCAGATTGGCGGTAACCTCAGGCATGAGCGAATCCGCATAGACACCCTTCACCGTACCGTCCAGCGTCAGGAATCCGTCGACGCGCATCCCTTCCAAAACTCCGGGGGCGAACCGCTCCACCCAGGGAAGAAGTTCCGGCACCTCCACGGTCCGCAGCGCAAAATCCACGGCACAGTCGAAAGCGGAAAAGGCGGTGTCCTCCGCCTGCACGCTTCCGTCCAAGGTCAGCAGCAGGTTGTCCAGCCCCACCTCCGCCTTGTCCAGCTGGAGCATGCGCTGCCCCATGTCGTATTTGACAGGAATCTTTATATCCAGAGCTGCACTGTCAGCATAACGGAGCGAATCCATCGCAAACGTCAGCGCAGGTACAGTCAGCTGCACCACACCATCCGCCGCATTCTCCTTCATCTCACCCTTGAACCGCAGCCGCACATCTCCCAACGCGGCATCCATCCGCGAGGAATCAGCCAGATGGAACATTATCCGCCCGATGTCGGCCTTCAGCTGCCCGTCAAAGCTCTCCTCCGAAAGCTCGGCATCGGCACGTGTGTTGAAATCGTCCAGATGCAGATTCATGTGCGAAGCCTCATCCACGTAGGTGACATTCAGATGCTCCAAATTCAGCTTCTTTGCGCTGATCCACTCGAACGGGAACTCGGAAGCGGTGGTGTCCAGAGTGTCGGAAGGTGCCAGCACATCAAAATTCTGACGGCCCTCCGCATCGGTATAAAGCAGGGCATCACCGTTTTTCAAATGCAGGCTCTTCACCTCCAGCACGTCCTCCTTCAGCAGTTTGCGTATGTTCACCGCCGCATTGAGCCGCTCCACGCGAAGCAGGGTGTCCGAGGGTGCGCCCTTCATCGGATTCAGCAGCAGCACATCGTCCACCCGCAGCGAAACCTTTGGGAATGTGGAGAAAAAGGTCATTTCTACCGACCCGATTTTTGTCGGGCAGGTCACAAACGAGGCCGCCGCCTTGTTTACAATCGGGGTCAGCCGCTTGGGAGTCAGCACCACCCAAACCAGCACAGCGGCCGCCAACAGTACAAGCCCTATCAGCGACCCGATGGAAATCAGCGTGATTTTTACAGGTTTCTTCATGATGCCGTCAGTTTACCTTAATATATTTGTGTTCCGTGCCGACATTATCATGGTAGGCCAGCTCCGACTCGGAAAGCTTGGTCAGGGTGTAGGCCTGCGGCACCACCTGGCCGCCCTCCATGGTGTGGTAATGTATCAGCCTGTCCTCCGAAAGCGACCATGTGAAGGGGAGCGCCTCCTCCTCCTCCACATCCTCACCCGGATTCCAAGTGGCTCCGGTATGCCCTTCGTCATACCGGTAGTATTCCGTGCCTTCAACCCACCTTCCCAACAGCAGGTTTTCGTCAAACACAGGGTCTTCCTTGCAGCAGGTCAGCAGAACTGACAGCGAAAAACAGGCAAGCGCCCCTAAAAAAACTCTCTTCATTATTACAATTGTTGTTAATTGTTCTCTTCGCTCCGTACCAAACGGTCATTTTCATAATAATCCGTGCGGTATTTCCGGCCCTCCCCGTCAAAAAAGGACTCCGGCCCATCCTTCACGCTGCCGGCATAGGTCACACGGCGGCGGACACGGTTCAGGTCGTCAAAATACTCCAACACTCCGTCCCCTTTCACAAAATTCCCCTTCCCGATAACAAAACCCTGTTCGTCATAATAGCTCCACTCGCCATCGAACTGGCCATCCAGGAAAGCGCCCTCAATCTTTTTCTGCTCACCGTCATGATAGCACAGATATTGTCCGTTTTTCACGCCCATCCTGTACAACAACCGTTCCGAAAGCCATCCCCGCTCGTCATACTGCAGGTATTCGCCGTCCAGAGTGTCGCGGCAATAGCTGCACCTGACCTCCGGCTTTCCGTTGCGGTAATAGCGCACGCAAGGCCCCTGCAGCCGTCCCTTCACATATTCCACCTCCATCCTGATGGAGCCGTTTTCGTAATACCAAACCGCCTTTCCGTCCATTTTTCCACCCCAAAATGAGACTTCAGACTCTATGCCCCCGCTCGGATAATAGGTTTTCTCCACATGGGAACATGACATAAATATCAATGATACAATGCCTAAAAAAAGCACTGAATTTTTTTTCACAAAAAGTCTGTTTCGCATTACGATTTGTTATACTTTTGCAATTGCTGTCTCAGTAGCTCAGTTGGTAGAGCAATTGACTCTTAATCAATGGGTCCAGGGTTCGAGTCCCTGCTGGGACACTCCAACCGTTTGCAGTATTGCTGCAAACGGTTTTTCATTTTTGTCCGTCCGCATCCTCATGGCTGATAAGGATCACAAGCCGGTCCCTGCACAATTCCGGCAAATGTTTCCTGAAATTGGCGCGCCCTCCGGCATCCATCCATGAGTTTGGTTCGTCAAGCACAAGAATGGGAGCCTTCTTGTATAAGGCACGTGCAAGGGCGATACGCTGCCACTGCCCCATACTCAGCTCCTCACCGCCTTCAAACAGTTTTCCCAACAAAGTTTTTTCCCTTAATGGAAGCTGGGAGACCACATCCTCCGCACCGGAAGCGTTGAGCGCCTCCGAAAAACAGGTTTCATCACCATCCTTCCGCCTGCCCATTTTAACATTCTCCTCCGCCGTGAAGGCATAACCGACAAAATCCTGGAAAATCACGGCGATGTTGTCCCGCAATTCCTTCACGTCAAACTGACGGATATCCGTGCCGTCAATGGTGATGGAACCCTCCTTGGCATCATACAGCCTGCATAGCAGCTTCACCAGCGTGGTCTTCCCCATGCCGTTGGCACCGCTAATCCGGTTAATCCGGTGGGGTTCAAAGAAATAATCCGCACTGTCCAGCACATTGGTTTCAGCACCCGGATAGCTGAAACTGACATTATTAAACCGGATACCATCCCTGATTTCAGAGGGGAACGGCACCGGATGTGACGGAGACTGTATGCAATGCTCCAATTCCAGAAACTGGAACAGGTTGGAGAGGAAGAGATGGTTCTCATAAATGCCGGAAACCGCCTTGACAAGCGACTGCATGGCGGAACCGCCTTTCCTGAAGGCCTGGAAATACATCACAAAGCCGCCGACCGTCAGCAGACCGGCCAATGTGTTTCGGAACAACAGGTAAAGGATCAGCAGCAGAGCCACAACATCCCAACATGCCGTGAGAGCTGCAAGAATTGAGGTTTTCCGGGAGATGGCACGGCGCTGGCGATAAAGCCGTTTCCGGATTTCCCAAAAACGTGCCTGGACAAATCCGGAAATACCATAGCTGCGCACCTCCTTGGCAAAGTTGCGGTTGGTGAGCAACGCCGCATGGTAGTTGGCCTCGCGATTGTCCTTAATCCTGCTTTTCCGCCAGGCGTACAGGACTTTCACACGGCGCATGTGCACAAGTATCGCCGGCAGGCCGGCCAGAAGCATCACCGGAACCGTCCATAAAGAGAAGGCGCAAAGGATGCAGACCACCCCAATAAGCGTAATCAGTTCCGAAACCAGCGAGGTCATCTGGTCCAGCAGCACTAACGGCCGGTGGGAGGATTCCTGCTGGGCCATGTACATTGCATCATAATAGGATGGCGTGTCGTAATAGGACATGTCAACCTCCGCCGACTGCTTCTGGATCATCCGCTGGATGTTGTTGACGGTCTTTTCGCCCAACAGTCCTGAAATGTAACCGTCAAATATGGAGCAGAGACGGTTTAAAAGATAAATCAGGCAGAAGGCCGCAACGCAAACCCATACACCCGTGGACAATCCCCCATGAGGAAGACGTACCAGCTGCTCAACTGCATCCACCAGATACTTGACGGCATATAGCAATGCAAGCGGCAGCACACTGGTGCACAGCATCATCAGCACATGCAACAGGAGCAGTCTCCGGTCGCTCCTGAAGATGAGGCCAAACACCTTTCTCAAATTACGGAAAAGGCTTTTCAAACCTTCTTTTTGGGGCATGAAAAATTTTTTTTCAAATTAATGCGCCGCGTATTTATTTTTGTTGTACTTTTGCAGCCACAAAAAATGCCACATTCGTCTAGTGGTCTAGGATATCAGATTCTCATTCTGAGGACCGCGGGTTCGAATCCCGCATGTGGTACGGAGCCGGGAGTTTTCCCGGCTTTTTTTGTGCGATACAGACACCCGTTACTGTCACAACCATACCGGCAAGTTTCTGCCAGGTTATCCCTTCCTGTCCGATCATTACTGCGAAAAAAAGTGTGAACAGAGGGATGATATTATTGAAAACGCTGGCTCTGGCCGCTCCGACCGATCGCACTCCAAAATTGAAAAGCACATAGGCAAGCACCGAGCAGCCTATGCCGAGGCAGAGCAGCGCACCCCACATTCCGGCAGTAACCCGCAAATGCATCAGCGTTGAAAAATGTCCACAGAAAAAGAGGGGCAGAAAAAAAAGAAGTCCGAAAAAATTTGTATACAATGTCAGGGTATAAGGACGGTACTTATTCACCATCTTAACCAATATGACACTGTATATCACTGCGATAACAACTGCACAAACCAGATAAAGGATACCTTGCAACGAAACCTCCATCCCATCGACTTTTCCAATTATCATCAGCATGACACCGCCCAACGAGAGCAGCAGTCCCACCCAGTTTAGCCAATGAAGCTTCTCGCGATAGGCCGCATAGAGTCCGAACGGTACAAAAATCGGGATTGTGGCGATAATTATTGAGGAGAGACCTCCCGGCACACGGCGCAACCCATTGTTTTCACACAGGAAATACAAAAAAGGCTCAAGCAGAGCCAACAGGAGGAAAAAAATGCAATCCTCCTTGCGGATTCTCTCCCATCGTCCCATCCCGCAAACAACCGGACACAAGAACAATGTGGCCAACACCAGCCTCAACGTAATCACCATCACCGGTGTAAGCCGGGGTTCCGTCAAAAACAGATAACGGGTGAACACGAAAGAGGAACCCCACAGCAGTGATGTCAGCATAAGGCAGACATACACCGCTATGGAGCGTTTGTTTTTTAGCATGGACAACTACTTGTCAGTGTGGGATCGGTGATGATGCTTCTTTTTCCCCGGCAGATATGGACGAACCATCTTGTACAACGGATACCACCACTTGCCTTCCCTTGGATCCATCACTTTGGACTCATCATCCTCACCTTCCCCATAGCCGTAACCATAGCCATAACCGTAACCATAGCCATAACCGTAACCATAGCCATAACCGTAACCATAGCCAAGACCATAGCCACGTCCATAGTAACCATGCTGCTTCTTCAGCTTGACAGCATTCAATACCACACCGATTTGCCTGAACATCATACGTTTGTAGATCTTCTCCAATTCGGAAAGGATACGCTTGTCTGTCACACCAGAACGCAGCACAAAAATGGCCATGTCACACAACCGTTTGCATATTTGGGCATCCGCAACCTGTCCCATCGGCACAGAATCAAGGAAAACAAAATCATACCTTTCCTTCAAGTAGTTCACCAGCTGATCCAGCCGCTGGCTGCTCAACATCTCAGAGGGGTTGGGCGGTATCGAACCGGAAAACAGGAAATCCAGGTTGTCCACATCCCTGGAGGGATTGATCAAACGGTCAATATCCTCCACCTTTTGGGAAATGTAATGCGTGACACCCTGCTGGTTTTTCGGATAATGCAGTGTCCTGGCCAAAGTGCCTTTCCGGATATCCAAATCAACCAGTACCACCTTTTTGCCGGCATAAGCATAGCTGGCTGCCAGATTCAGGGAGAGGAAGGACTTGCCCGCAGATTCCATAAAGGAAGTCATCATAATCACCTTGCCTTTGGATGTGTTAAGATGCAGGAACTCAATGTTCGAACGGATCAGACGCAACGCCTCTGAAACCGGATCACGGCTGCTCTCCGTAATCACAATCCGGCGTTCCTTCAATTCCTTGTTGAACGGCACCTCACCCAGGAAAGGAACCTCTGTCCTGTCTTCAATCTCTTTCCGATAATGGATGGAGGTGTCCAACCACTGTATCAGGAAAATGACACCTACAGGTATCGCCAATCCGATCAGGAAGCCCAACAGGTATATTTTCTTCTTGTTCGGACTGACCGGCAGATACGAACCCACGGGAGGTTCCACAATTCTGGCAAGGTCCTCAATTGAAGGCTTGGTCATCAGCAGCTCCTCCCGCCTGCTGAGCAAATCCAGATAAAGGGACTCCTTAATCTTCTGAACCCGTTCCACCGACATATAATACCGTTGTTGCAAAGGTACAGACTGCAGCTGTCCGCTGACCAGGGAGCGGTCATTCTCCACCTTGCTGACCTGTTGGTTCAAGGACTGGATCTGACTTATCAGAATGGAAATGATGTTTTCCCGCATGGAGGCAATGGTCTGGTACAGATTCTGCACATACGGATTGTTGACCGTGCCTCCTGCCTCATATCGCTGCAAATCAAGAATATTCTGATTATAGGCCTCAATGGCATTTTCCGTGGCTTGCGAAACACCAGTGTTCAACGCAATCAGATTGTTGCCCTTCATGGAGCGGATCTGCTCCAGCATATACCTTGACGCCACCAATTCGTTTTCCAACGCTGACTTTTCCTGACCATACGTCATGCGCTGACTTTGGTATTCGGAACCGAAGCTGCCAATGTCCAGCATGTTGTGGTTCACTTTGAAGGAATCCAGGGAATTCTCCACCGTCTCCAGTTCCTGATCGATTGTCATGAGACGGTCATCAATGAACTGGGCTGACATCTCTATCACCTTCTGCTTGTCACTCCGCGCACCTTCATTATATATCGTCAGCAAAGTGGAGAGAATCTCTTCCGCACGGGTAGGAAGCACATCCTGCAATGAAATCCTGATCAAGGTGTTATCATCCGATTCCCGGTACACACTGATGGCATTGCAATAATAATTGATAAGATTTTCCATGCTGAAATGGTGCGCATAGATTTCCTTCCCATAATAGAGCGGGCCATAGGTGAGGGAGGGGGTGATCACCATCCGCCCGACCGGTGTGCGCAGCACCTTCCCCATGGAGACACGGATGGGTTCCGCATTGAGAAAACCAAGCTGCACCGTGTTTTCATCCAAAGGGACCACTGTGAAAGTAAAATCACTATATTCATTGGACTCCAACAATTCTATCCGGACTGGGGACTGCGAATAAAGCTGCATTTGCCGCTTCATGACCCCACTGATATAGTAATACTCCGTCCCCAACCCCAAACGATTGATCACCTCCCTGATGATCGGACGGGACTTCAGAATGATCATCTCATTGTTCAAATCTGTATTGACCATACCCATCCGGCTGGTGTAACGGGAGGAGGCATATTGGAAATCCCGGCCGGACTGCGTGGAACCGCTGGAGTTCAAACGCAACACCACCAACGTGGAACGTGCATAAACCGGAACCGTCTTATGCACTTTGTACACCGCCACAGTCATACAAACCAACACAGAAAGCACAAACCAATGGACATTCCGCAAAAAAATCACCAACGCATCCTTCAATCCAAAGGAATTATCCTGCTCCTCTTTGAATGAAAGTTCGTTTACATTCTGCAAATCAATCATTTCTATAAATTATTTTTTTAATTACTCAAATATAAGTCACGCAACACTTAAAACTTAGCCAACAGAAGCAGGGAGGTCGCGACGGACAACACGGAAGTGAAGGCGGAGGCCCAGGAGAGCCAGTATGCCACCTCCTGCCGGTAATACTGGCTTTTGATGGACTGCGTGACCACATAGTCGTTCTGCTGCAACTGGAAATAGGGGTCGTTCAGTACCTTGGATGAACGCAAATCCAATGAGCGACAGGTCATTTTCCCATCCACCTGCCGATATACCATAACCTTATCACGACGGGTATAGGCTCCCAAATCACCGGAAAGCGCCAACGCATCAAACAAGGTGCAACGGTCACCGTCCACATAAAACACCTTTCCGCCGTCCGCACCCAAAAAATTGATCTTAAAGCTCAATTCCACAGAAACAAGCGGCGTTGTCAGATAACCGCCCTCCTTCAGCATCCGTGTAAGGGTGTCCTGCAACTCGACACGTGTCAAACCCGCCACATGCAGCTTGCCCAAAACCGGGAAATAAATGTAACCGTTCACATCCACCAGATAACCGTACCAATTACGTCCGGTAGAACCAGAACTGTTCATCTGCGCGCGATTCTGGTTGAACATCCCCACCAGCTCCTGGTCTTCAAAAGAGGAGATAAAGATACCCAAACGGTCAGACGGAGAAATCTTCGTTTCATACTTGGTCTCCAAATCCACCGAGGAGGAGTCCTTCATATCCTGCAGATACAGCATCTTTCGCGGTGTCATACAGGAAGTGCCGACAACCAGCAATACCATTAAACATTCCAAAACCTTTCTCATTTGCTTTTTAATTTTACGTGATACAATAACGAAATTCCAATTTGTTTATTTTAGGGGATCCTGCAAAGATTCACAAATATGCCACTATTTTTTTTGCAATCCATGTGGAGGCCCTTCCGTCACCGAAAACCGGTTTTATATTTAATTTTCTATTTTTCAATAAATTATATGCATTTACAATCCTGTCGGTATCTGCATCCGCAATGAGGCCTGCTCCCTGCTCCACAATCTCAATCCACTCCGTTTCAGGCCGCATGATGACACACGGGCGGGCGAAGAAAAAAGCCTCCTTCTGCACACCGCCCGAATCAGTAAGCACCATCCGGGCATGCTGTTCCAATGCAGTCATCTCCAAGAAGGAGACGGGCGGGATAATCCGGATTCCTGATTGACGCAATTGCGTATAGACATCTTTTTCCAAATTGGTTTCCAGCAATTTGGCCGTACGCGGATGCAACGGCAGCACCACCGTCTGCTCTGCCGAAAGCTGCAATAGCGCCTTGAAGATGGCCGTCAGCCTTTGCGGACTATCCGTATTGCTGTCCCGGTGGATGGTGGCCAAAAGATATTGCTCATGCTGCAACGAATGATCCCTCAATACCGTAGTCTTTTTTTCAGCCACCGAGGCATAATAGAGGCTGTTGTCAAACATGATGTCCCCGCACTGCCAGACCTCCCGGCGCTTTCCGCCCGCAAAGGTGGCTTTGGAGTCCATGAACCCCTCCTGGCGGAGATTCTCCATGGCAGTTTCTGTCGGGGCGAACAGCAAGCTCGACAGCTGGTCGCACACCATGCGGTTCTGCTCCTCCGGCATGGTCATGTTGAAGGAACGCAAACCCGCCTCAATGTGCACCACAGGCACATGCAGCTTGCAGGCGGCCACCGTACCCGCCAGGGTGGAGTTGGTGTCGCCGAAAACAACCAGTGCATCAAAACACTCGGACTGCAGCACTTTCTCTATGCCTGTTATCATTTTCGCAGTCTGCTCCCCGTGGCTTCCAAACCCCACATTCAGGTTGTAGTCGGGTTGGGGAATGCCCAGCTCGTCGAAGAAAATCTGCGACATATTGCTGTCATAGTGCTGGCCGGTATGCAGGATCTTTTCCGCAATGCGGCTGGAAAAGCCGTTGCGAATGGCCCTTGACAACGCCGCCGCCTTGATAATCTGTGGCCGCGCCCCTATAATTGTGAGTATTTTGAGCATATGTCATTTATGAATACCTTCGGTTATGGACAAAGGTGTTTCCAGTATCAGGCATTTTCAAGAATTTCAACAATCCTTTCCGCCGCATGTCCATCCCACAACGGTGGAACGCCACCTTTTTTCCACTGTCCTGCAAACAGTTTGTCCAAAGCAGGCTTAATATTATCAGGATTTGTCCCTATCAGTTCATTAGTCCCAATTGTGCAGGTTTCAGGACGTTCCGTATTGTCACGCAAAGTGATGCACGGCACACCCATCACCGTTGTCTCCTCGGTGATGCCGCCACTGTCGGTAATGACCGCTTTAGCACGTTCCACCAGATAGTTGAATTCAAGATAACCCATCGGTTCAACAATATGCAGATTGGGTGCTTCTATGCCCAAATCCTTAATTATCTTTGCTGTGCGCGGATGGATGGGGAAAACAACAGGCAAACCATGCACATTTGTAACTATTTCATTCATCAAGCGTTTAAATTTCTCCGCCTCATCAACATTGGCAGGACGGTGCATGGTCAACACAATGTACTGCTGCGGCTGGAGCACCAACGTATCGTAAACCGCCGGTCTTACAAATCTTGGACGATTGGCCAGCAAAGTGTCAATCATTACATTACCGACAAAAAAGAGGTTTTTCTCTTCAACGCCAAAACGGCGTAGATTTGCATTGGCCACCTCGGAGGTGGTAAAGAAATAATCCGTCAGGCTATCAGTCACCATGCGGTTGATTTCCTCAGGCATGGTCAAATCCCATGACCGGATGCCAGCCTCCACATGTGCCACCTTTGTACAAAGTTTCTTAGCCACAATGGAGCAGGCCATTGTTGAGGTCACATCACCAACCACCAGCACAAGGTCAGTGGGATGTTCCATCAAATCCTTTTCAAACGCCACCATGATGGCAGCAGTCTGCTCCGCCTGCGTGCCGCCGCCACAACCCAAATTGACACCCGGCTTGGGAATGTCAAGTTCTTCAAAAAAGGTCTCGCTCATCTGCCGGTCATAATGCTGACCCGTATGAACAAGACGATAATAGATGTTCTTCCCCTTTTTTTCTGCCTTTTGGATTGCATGGATCAAAGGGGCAATCTTCATAAAATTGGGGCGTGCGCCCGCTATCAGAGTAATATGGTGCATATTTATTTAAATCTAAATTGGTAATCAGGATTCTCTTTCATGATTTTCTGACCTTCAGGATAACTTTCGATAAACCAAGTGAGAAAAGCGGCGTAGTCAATTTTCTCGGAAAGCATTACTTGCCTGCGGCGCTGCCATTCGGCTTTGAGGTCAGGCATGGAGAGTAGTTCATCTATTTTTCGAAACATCTCCTCCGACTGTTCGGGACGGAAACCGTAGGTGAGGTTGTACTTATGTTCTTCCTCTTCGAGGTAATGGATGCGACCGACAAAGGTGTTGCAACGGATGGCCGGGGTGCCGAGAACAGCGGCTTCGGATGTCATGGTCTGGCTGTCTCCGACAAACATGGTGGCGTAGTACATCAGCGAGTGGGCCTTTTCGGGTGAGACCGTGAACTGGTAGGGTTTGAACTCATCGTCGATGTTGCGCTCGGTGGTGATAAACACCTTGCCCTTTGAGCTGAGATACTGTACCAGACGACGTTTGTTTTCGATGGTAAGTCCCACAACACCAACATCGTGATGGGCTTTGAAAGCATTGAACCTGAGCATGAAGTAAGGCTCACCCTCTTTAACTCCTGCATCGGCAAGAACGCTGGGATCGGGAGTGAAACGGTTGGGGTGCAGATAGGCAAGCTCATGGTATGAGTTAACGTAAATCTTGCGTTTCGACTTGCGCGGGGTGTCGGCGGGACTGAGGATTGTGTCGGCAAAGGGATGGCCGAACTTGACAAAGAGCGGTTCCACTTCATCATCGTCGTCATCAAGGACAATGCTTTTCATCCCACTCAACTTGCTGACATGCGGGATATTGATAGACGAACCTATGCCTATGTTGATTTTATATTTTGAGACCAGCTTGCGCAGACGCCAATCGTAAACAAGCTGGTCAAGACCTTTCTTGCCAAGTTAGTCGTTTTTTTTGCCAATGTTTATGTATGGAATGCCATAAAGGTCAAGTAACTTTTTAGCCGAGGGAATATCCTTCAC
>JAEEGH010008571.1_pt1 | contig 24097 bp, 16 predicted proteins | sample 9134181 | NCBI WGS metagenome assembly JAEEGH01 (sample SAMN16246544, study PRJNA631951) | gut metagenome | biome: gut microbiome; feature: rumen; material: DP-attached | host: Bos | place: Iran: Karaj | collected 2018-10
TTTTGCCATAACTGGCGGCGTTGCTGAATCTGTTAAGATAAGGCTCAAAGACCCGTCAATCTTAAAACCGGCGGTTATCAACGGCCTTAACAAAGCCGGCATGAAGCAGCTTGCGTCTTACGGCAAGATTCAGGCTGGTACTGTACAGCAGACCGAAGCAGACCCGAACCTTGTTGAAGTTATGGCTTGCGAGGGCGGCTGCATTGCAGGGCCGGGCGTTGTAACAAACCCGAAAGTTGCCGCAGTTCAGCTGAAAAAATACGTTGAAGCCGGAATTCAAGGCAAATAAATAAAGGGGCTGTCTGAAAAAGAACAAACTGTCATTGTCGCACTTGATGCGACAATCTTGCTTGAAAGATTTTCGGGTCAAGCCCGAAAATGACATATGGTCACAGAGCAAAGCCGAAACGGTTACTAAACGTGGTCAAAACGGTCACTGAGCGAAGTCGAAGTGACCGTCACACAAATTCCGGTGATTTCGACTTCGCTCAATCACCGGAATTCGACAAAGTTATTTGACAGCCCATTTACTTCAGTGTTATTCGATATCCAGCTTGAACCGCAGAATCAAATAGCAGATTGCAAACCAGATTGCAGAAAAAACAACCGGAACTCCGAACACTATAAAGCAGGCAGCTGCATCAGATGAACTCAAATTATCAACATAGCTGGCAACATTTCCTTCGATGGTCAATCCTACAATGACAATCAGAATCTCAACCACGCGCTTGAACTTTGGCACTATATGGCTTGTGCACATCGCCAAAAAGAAAAGCAGAATTGCTGACGAAAGCCAGAAAATATAGCCTAAACCGACACGCAATACAGTCCAAACTTTTTCATCTTCAAACCAATAAAGAAAATCATCCCAACTACCCCATGCTGTCAAAGACGATATCAAGCCGACAGCTGTGCAGGTAATTCCCCAGATAAGGCAGCTCACAAGCTTGCTTGCAAGGTGGTTTGAAATACCGACCGGAAGCGAAAAATTAAGATAAGCTTCGCTGCCGAAGAAAGACTTCTTGAATCTGCCGGTAAGAATCACGATGCTGATGCAGACAGCGGCCGTAAGCAGGCTGAAGCACAAAAATTCCATGATTCCTTTCATTTCAAAATAGAATGAGAATGAACTGCTTTCAAAATCAACCTTGTTTGCCACTGCAAAGCGCGTCAGCACACCGATAACAAGCACCGCGCAATAAATCGGAACAAGCAACTTGCTTGAAGCGGCAAGTTCATATTTGAGCAGCTTGAAGAAGCGGCAGAACGAAAGCTTCAGGTCAAAATCATTGACCAGTCTGTTGTCTTCAAGATTTTTTGTTTCTGTCAGCATTTGAATTCCTCCCTGAAAAGAGCATCGATAGAAGAGCCGGTTTCTTCTCTGATGTCGTCAACCTCGCCAGCCCTTACGATTTTTCCGTTTTTGATAAACACAGCATGAGTAAGCACAGGCTCAACGTCTGCAATAAGGTGCGTAGAAATAAGCACCGCCGCATTTTCGTTGTAGTTGCCGATTATCGTGTTGAGAATATAATCGCGCGCCGCCGGATCAACGCCGCCAATCGGCTCGTCAAGCAGATAAAGCTTTGCCTTGCGCGACATCGTGAGAATCAGCTGAACCTTTTCGCGCGTGCCTTTTGAGAGCGTCTTCAACATGCTTTCGCGCTTTATGTTAAGGCGCTGAATCATGTCAAAAGCCTTATCCTTGTCAAAGTCTGCGTAGAAGTCTTCAAACTGTTTTATAAGCTGGTTCACAGACATCCAGTCGTTAAGATAGTCGTGGTCAGGCAGATAAGACACAATCTCTTTTGTCTTTACGCCGGGCTTATAGCCGTCAATCAGCAGCCCGCCGCTTGTAGAAGTCAAAAGACCTGCGGCTATCTTTATAAATGTGCTTTTGCCTGAACCGTTCGGGCCGAGCAACCCGATTACAGAACCGGCAGGCAAATCCAAGTCAATGCTGTTCAAAGCAGTTGTTGCGCCGTATTGTTTTGTCAAACCACGGCAAGAAAGAATAATTGCCATTTGTTTCTTCTCCTATTTGAGTGCTTCTTCCATAACAGGCAGAAGCGAGCTTTTTTCATAACCCAGCTTTTCCATCCGCTGAATAAAAGACTGAATTTCAGCGTCAGCCGCATCTTTTCTCATTTTTTCGATTTTCTCGTTCTGGTCGGTGATAAACCGACCGCTTGTCCGCTCCGTCCGCACAAGCTCAAGCCGTTCAAGTTCCGCAAGCGCTTTTTGCATCGTGTTCGGGTTTACGCCCGCCTGCAACGCCAAATCTCTTACAGGCAGAACTTTGCTGCCTGGCACAAGCTCGCCAGAAAGGATACTGCTTTTGAAACATTCAACAATCTGAAGATAAATCGGCGAATTGCTGTCAAACTGAAACTTCATAGAACCTCCTTTAACTGAATTGTACCGCTGTATTAGTGTATTGTTGTATTAATCACTTAATACAACAATACACATAAATTGTCAAGCGTTTTTTTACCACCGTCATTCCGAACTTGTTTCGGAATCTGCATAACTTGCAACGAAGCGCAAATAATGCAAAATATTGCATTGTTTTCAGTTATTCGATATACTTTGCGCCATGTTAGCACAAATTTTAGCCGTTTCAATTTTTATTGTAATGTTCATGCTCATCATATTTGAAATCTTTGAGCGCCATTACATAACGCTGGTTTGCGGTGCATTGACACTGCTCTTGGTTTTCGGGCTCGGCATGAAAAGCATGACCGCAGTTATAGACACGCTCAACTTCAAAAGCATTTTCACGCTTGATTTCTGGTATGCCACAGGTCATGCAGAAGAATCTACAAGCGGCATCAACTGGGCAACAATCATCTTTATTGCCGGAATGATGGTCATGGTTGAAGGCATGGCGCGCGTCGGCTTTTTCAGATGGCTCTGCATGCTTCTTGCAAAAGCAGTAAAATATCAGATTCTTCCGATTTTTGTTACGTTCATGCTTATGTCGGGCGTGCTCGCAATGTTCATCGACTCAATCACGGTAATCTTGTTTCTTGCAGCCGTAACTGTTGAGCTTAGCCAGCTCTTAAAGTTCAACCCGCTGCCGATGATTCTTTCTGAAATTTTCTGCGCCAACTTGGGCGGCAGCGCAACAATGTGCGGCGACCCGCCAAACATCATCATCGGCACTTCTTTCGGCTATTCATTTACAGACTTTATCTGCAACACCGGCGCAATCGCAGGCATCAGCATGATTTTCACGCTTATTTTCTTCTTTTTTTCGTTCCGCAAAGATTTGGCGACAACAGAAACTGTAGACACGTCAGATTTTCCGACACCTGAAAGCGCAATCACAGACAAAAAAGGCTTCATCGTAAGCACAATCATCTTTTTGACGGCAATCGTGCTTCTTGTTACACACGCTACTACAGGTCTCACCGTCGCCACAATCGGCACATTCATCGCCATAATCACGCTGGTAACATCAGCAAAGTACATTCCTGAACTGATGTCTAAAGTCGATTACAAGACGCTTCTGTTCTTCATCGGGCTTTTCATTGTTGTAGGCGGCCTTGAACAGACAGGAATTCTTGAAATTGTTGCAGGTTTTATTGGAAAAATTTCCGGCGGTAACGTATACTTAATGATAGCAATTATCATCTGGGTAAGCGCAATCGCCAGCGCGTTTGTAGACAACATTCCGTTTGCGGCCACAATGATTCCGGTTGTGCAGTCGCTTGCAGCCACAACAGGCGTAAGCCTTCCGACAATGACTTGGGCTCTTGCAATGGGCACAGACATCGGCGGCAGTGCAACACCAATCGGCGCAAGCGCAAACGTTGTCGGAACTTCCGTTGCGGCAAAAGCCGGTTATCCTGTAAGCTGGGGTCTTTACTGCAAAAAAGCAGTTCCGGCGACGATAATTGTAATGGCGATTTCTACAATCAGCATCTTTATAAGATATCTGTAAAAACGGGGAAATTATGGGCAGACAAGTAATCATTTCTATTGGGCGTGAATACGGAAGTGCAGGTCATTTGATTGCCGAGAAACTGGCAAAAAAACTGAACATGGATCTTTACGACAGAAACCTTCTTGATGAAGTTGCAAACGTCAAGAACGTTGATACAAACAATTTGTCAAAATATGATGAAAAGCCGCACCGCTTTTTCGGCAGCCGCACTGTAAGAGGCTATTCAAATTCACCGGAAGAGAATGTGGCGCAGCTTCAGCTTGCACTGCTTAAGTCTAAGGCGGCAGACGGCGATTCATTTGTAATTGTCGGCCGCTGTGCAGACGACATTTTCAGAGGCATGGAAAACTTCATTTCTGTGTTTATCTACGCCGACATGGATGCACGGATTAAACGCGTAATTGAGCGCCACCCGGAGCTGAACGAGAAACAGGCTATCAAAAAGATTGAACGCCACGACAAAAACAGAGCGGCCTATCACAATTATTTTTCGAAAGGCGGCAAGTGGGGCGATAAGGCAAACTACGATATGTGCGTAAACTCCACAAGGCTCGGGCTTGAAGGCACTGTAGACTTTTTGTGCAAATACATTGAGCAGAGACTCGGTCACTAAACCTGCAAATAGAATAGTTTCTAAAAAAAGCTGACATGTCATTCCCGTGCGTGACACGGGAATCTTTCAGCCTTTTTCAGAAAGATTATCGGGTTAAACCCGATAATGACACTTTTTTCGACACCCCTACTGCTACTACTTCCTTCCACACAAACAAAAAAGTTGTGTAAATACTTTTTATAGTCTATACTTTTTATAGTTGGTTGTTCCAACAAAAACATCAGAAGGAACATTCTAAAAAGTTGAAGCACATGAAAGACAAAAAATATTTTGACGAAAAATTCATTTTCTATAAAAATCTTCAATTCTATACTATAGTAATAGCATGTCTTTCCAATATAATGTATCTTTCATCTGATTTTGATATTTACGGCGGTTTTTCACTAAAGATTCTTATATGCCGCCTTATTCCTATAATTTTTCTGCCTGTATATGTCAGTCTGTTCCATTTTTCAAATAAACCCACTCATTTCAAGCAGTTTGCTTCGTTTTTTATGTTTCACCTTCAGCATCTTACTACCATTGTAAGCTGCTACTTTTTAGGTCAGACAAATCATGTATGCGAAGGCAACATGGTATTTATGATTGTTATTTTCATTCTTGGAATATGCAGCAACATAAACTACGCGCTTATAAGCCAGTCACTGTTCTGGGCATGCTTTCTACTTTCAGGTTTCTTTATTCAATATGAAGAACTGTCTGTTGTTATTGTGAATATGCTTCCGGTTGCAGTCGGCACAATGATTCTGCTTATTCCGCTGAACAACACATATAAAAAGCAGTACGAATACCGAAAGCAGATAAATTTTCTAGCCTACCACGACTGGCTTACAAGGCTTTACAGCCGCAACGCATTGCAGCTTTTCTGCTATGAGAACACAACTATTTTGACACGCCAGAATGTCAGCATTGCAATTATTGATATTGACAACTTCAAAAAAATCAACGACGCAAAAGGCCACACCTACGGCGACAAGTGTCTTGAACTTTTGGCTGACATAATCCGCAGCTGCCTTCTGAAAAACGACTTTGCAATGCGGTGGGGCGGCGAGGAATTTGTGCTTGTAATAAACAGCAGCAACAATCCGCTCAGAATTACAGAAAACATCCGCGAGCAGATTCAGCTGCAGACAGACTTTACAATTTCAATTGGTCTTACACATTACACAGGTAAAGAACTTGAAACCGACGTAATGAAAGCCGGCGAAGCACTTTTATACGCCAAAAAACACGGCAAAAACAAGACAGTCGAGTACGAAAAAATCTCTTCGCGTTAGCAAAATCAACGAACCCAGATGCAAGCATCGGGGTATGAGCCATAGAAATAGAAATATCTATTTACAATAGCTTTATTTACCAAACACAGCAAGGGTTCGTTGTTCTCATAAGGTATTGCAGTCGGGTTTCATACCCTTTATTTCGCCCCAAGGGTCGGGGTATGAAACCCTCCGCACGAATTAAAGAAACATAGATTTGAACAAGCTTTCAAGTTTCCGTTTGCGGAAACTTGGTCGTTTCGCCAGTTAAGCATAAGAATTCAGATTCATCTAAAGGCTAAACACGCCGTTGAGCAAATCTGCAAAATGCGGTATATTTTCAGTTACATTACACAGCATCTTTTTTAAGGACATATAAATGAAAAAAATTGCATTGATTACAGGCATTACAGGCCAGGACGGTTCGTTTCTTGCAGAATTTCTGCTCGACAAAGGCTACGACGTTCACGGAATTATCCGCCGTTCTTCTTCTTTCAACACAGGCAGAATCGAACACCTTTACATTGACGACTTAATCGAAGATATTCACAAAGACCGCCGCGTTCACCTTCATTATGGCGACATGACAGACTCAATGAGTATTACACGTCTTATCAGAGAGATTCAGCCGACAGAAATCTATAACCTTGCGGCACAGTCTCACGTAAAAGTTTCATTTGAAGTGCCGGAATACACAGCTGATGCAGACGCTGTAGGCACGCTCAGAATTCTTGAAGCAGTGCGTTTTCTCGGTCTTGAAAAGAAATGCCGTATTTATCAGGCTTCAACATCAGAGCTTTTCGGCAAAGTTCAGGAAGTTCCGCAAAAAGAAACTACGCCTTTCTACCCTACTTCGCCTTATGCCGTTGCAAAGCAGTACGGCTTCTGGATTACACGCAACTACCGCGATGCTTACGGCATGTTCGCCGCAAACGGCATTCTTTTCAACCATGAAAGCGAGCGCCGCGGCGAAACATTCGTTACAAGAAAAATCACACTTGCAGCTTCGCGCATTGCGCACGGCTATCAGAAAAAGCTTTATCTCGGCAACCTGAACGCGCTGCGCGACTGGGGCTATGCAAAAGACTATGTAGAATGCATGTGGCTCATCCTTCAGCACGACAAGCCGGATGACTTTGTAATCGCCACAGGCGAACAGTATTCGGTGCGCACATTCTGCGAACTTGCGTTCAAAGAAGCCGGAATCGAACTTGAATTCAAAGGCGAAGGCGTAAATGAGAAAGGCTACAACAAAAAAACAGGCGAGGTTCTTGTTGAAGTTGATCCTGCATATTTCAGACCATCTGAAGTTGAAACTCTGCTCGGCGACCCGTCAAAAGCAAAGGCAGAGCTTGGCTGGAACCCGCGCAAAACTTCGTTTGAGCAGCTTGTAAAGCTCATGATGAAGCACGACATGGAATTCGTAAAAAAAGACCACGATTCAAAAGTAAAAGGCTGTTAAAATGGAAAAGAATGCCAAAATTTATGTTGCAGGCCACCGCGGCCTGGTCGGTTCTGCAATTGTCAGAAACTTGACAAAGAAAGGCTACACAAACATCGTAACAAGAACGCACAAAGAACTTGACCTGCTCAATCAGAGTGCGGTAAATGCTTTCTTTGAAACTGAAAAGCCTGAATACGTCTTTCTGGCCGCGGCGCATGTCGGCGGCATCGGCGCGAATTCGACATACCCGGCTGACTTTATCTACCAGAACATGATGATCGGCTTTAACGTGGTTGAAGCCGCCCGCAAGAACGGCGTAAAAAAATTGATGAACCTCGGCTCTACCTGCATTTACCCGAAGATGGCGCCGCAGCCTATTCAAGAAGAATCTTTGCTGACAGGCCCGCTTGAGCCGACAAACGACGCTTATGCGCTCGCCAAAATCAGCGTAATAAAGCTTTGCACAAGCTATAACAAGCAGTTCGGCACAGATTTTCTTTCAGTGATGCCGACAAACCTTTACGGACTTGAAGACAATTATGAGCTACAGGGCTCGCACGTACTTCCTGCAATGCTCCGCAAATTCCACGAAGCAAAAACTTCAAAAACTGATGTTGTTGAGCTTTGGGGCGACGGCTCGCCGCTTAGAGAATTTCTTTACAGCGATGACCTTGCGAGCGCGGTTGTTTATCTTATGGAAAACAAGCACGCCGCAGACCTACGCACACCGACCGGCGATTTTGTAAACGTCGGCACAGGCAAAGAGCTGACAATCAAACAGCTTGCAGAAACAATCCGCGACATTGTGTACAAAGACGCGCCGGGACGCACCTGCAAAATCAACTGGAATACAGACAAGCCGAACGGCACGCCGCGCAAACTTTGCGACATAACAAGGCTTTTGAATTTGGGCTGGAAGCCGGAAGTTGAGCTTAAAGACGGCATTGAACGCATCTACGAATGGTATGTTGCGCACGAAGACACAATAAAAGGCAAATAAACTGATGGAACAGCTTTCGCTTTTTTCTGAAGCAGACAATGCACCAGGCGGCGCGGCAGGCGACATTGTCGTCTACACAGACGGCGGCTGTTCCGGCAACCCCGGTGCAGGCGGCTGGGGCTGCGTAATTATTGACGAAACCGCAGCAGCTTGCGGCAAAGCCCCAAAAGAGCAAAGCTTTTCTGGCGGAGAAAAATGCACGACAAACAACCGCATGGAGCTGACCGCCGTAATTACGGCTTTGACCTTCATAGCTTCTTCGCCAGAAAATTTCAGCCGCCAAGTTTCAGTTTTCACAGACAGTCAGTATGTAAAAAACGGAATTACCACATGGATTAAAGGCTGGAAACGCAACGGCTGGCGCACCGCCGACAAAAAGCCTGTAAAAAACCAGGATTTGTGGGTTGCGCTTGACGCAGCTGTTGCAAAACTCAACGTAAGGTGGGTCTGGGTCAAAGGCCACGCCGGAATCAAGTATAACGAAATGGTAGACCAGCTCTGCCAAGCAGAAATCAAAAAATATAAATAACACCATTCCGAACAGACCCTGAACCAAGTTCAAGGTGACATACAGCGCCCTTGCACAGTGAGAACGAACCGTTCAATTTTTCAGACGGTTCATTTCTGAGCGGATAACGAGAAGGCGGCGGTGAAGTTCTTTTACCTGATTGAGGCTTGTCATGATTTTTGACTGCATGTAAACGTCTGTCAAAAAGCCGTCAAAGACAAAATCCGCAAAAGTAGCAAAGGTCGCATCGTTCATCGTAAAGTCGGCAGGCATAACTACATCATTAAGCTCGCGCCTAAGCTGTTCGAGCAGCTCATTTACGCGGTAAGAAACATCGGCAGCAGAGTTAAGCTTTGCGTGCTTTATAAGGTTTGTCAAAAAGCCCCCGCCTACAATATCGATAAATCCCCAGTTCCGCGCACTTCTAAAATTGTGCTCCATTTTTTCGACAAGCGGAATCAGCTCATCTAAAACCCGCAGTACATCGTTTACTTCTTTAAGATTTTTCTCATCTGTCATAGCTGCAACTATAATTGTTTACACAATCTTCCGCAAGCACAGCACAAACCAGAACCTGCTTTCCGCCGCCTTTGTACAACTCTACCAACAAGCGCCCCTTTTGCACCAGTTACAAGATAAAGCTATTGCAAAACGCTTTTTTCCAACAGCTTGAGATTCACGGGCAATTATGCAATAATAGCCCTACTACTCACAGGAGAGTGACATGAAAAAGACTTATTTATTCCTTTTAGCTGCTGTTGCGGCAATGACCGTATTTACAGGCTGCAAAAAAGAAAACGCAAAAGTTGAAGAAGCACCGGCAATTTCTAATGAAGAACTGGCTATGGCAGAAGTAAAGCTGCCCGAACCAGTTGAAACAAACGAAATTCCGGCGCTTAACCTTGAAGACTTTAAAGCCGTAAACAGCGCGGTAAAGGCAGAAGCCCACAAGAAATATCTGAACGATGCAATGACTTTTCTGCCAGTGCCAAAGCCTGTGCAGCAAGGCTCAACCACAGCTACCGTAGTATCAAGCAAATGCAAGCTCTACCCTGTTGATTCAGTTTCAACAGACGAAGAAGCTAAAAATCTTAAAGACGGCGTGCCAATTCCAATAGGCACAGTCCTCAATATTTCAGACGATAAAATAAGAGCAACCGGCAAAGAAGAGTATTATGACGGGCTTTTCTATTTTGAAAACAATCACAACTGGTTTTACAAGACCGAATACGAAGGCCAGAAAGGCATTGTTTTTGGTGCAGATTTATTTTTCAGAGACACAGACACTAACAACATAATCGGTCTTTTGTATAAGAGCCAAGGTCATTTTGATAAATTCTACCCAATTTGCGGCTATACTCCAATTTCGCCAGAACTTCAGACAGCGTTGCACTCAAGCAGAATTGCGCTGCAAGAAGTCTCAAAAGACGAATATTGGCTTAGCACAGACAAGCCGGACGATATGCTTTCTTTGTACATGAATCATACAAAGAGCAATCCTTTCGGTTGGAATTATTCTTCGATGGGCAGCAGTCTTACACCGCTTTTTATAACGACTGACCTTTTTGCTCATTCACAGCACTTGATTTTTGACGCGATGCTTCAGCATGTTGAAGAAACTTTCTTTATAGACAAGCTCATCAGCGTCTGCGACAGCTATATTGCAAAGCTGAACGAGCTGCACTCTTCGGCTGTAGACACAGCCGAAAACATCGGCGCAAAATCAACAGACGGCGTAACATTGAACAGCATTGTCATCAGCTCAAGCGAGACAATCGAAAAGGCTATTCTCTATTTTCAGACGGCACGCGCTCTTCTTGAGCTTGCACCGCCAATCAAAGAAAAGACAAATTCATACAGAGATAACGAAGAAGAAGAGCCGAAAGTTGATACAGCGGCCGTTCTTGCAAAATATCCGGAAAGCGTGCGCAAAGACATTGCGCTTATGGATGCGGCAACAGGCTTTGGCGATTCTTCAGTCTTTGAATTTTCAGACGGCATAAAATATACAGAAGATTATTCTCAATATAAGCCGCGCGGCCACTACACAAAGAATGAACGCCTCAAGGCTTATTTCCGCACGATGATGTGGTTCGGCAGAATCAATTTCTGCCTTGCTGACCCAGATTCGCTCAAGGCCGCAGAAGGAAAACCGCTAGACGAAAGGCAAATTCTTGCTTTGCGCATGACACCTGTTGCGCTGCTCATCAATGACCTAACATCGAAAGACGAAGCGCTTTTCAACACTTGGCGCAATCTTTTTGAGCCGGTAACAAGCCTTATCGGCAAGTCTGATGACTTGAGCTTCTTTGACGTATTGCCTTTATGGAAAGAAGAAAACGTAACGGACGTGCTTTCATGGGTTACAAGCACAGACAACATCATAAAATTTGCAGAAAAGGCGCGCGAAAAACTTGAGCCGCCTGCAATTGCGGGCAACAGCTGGGTTAATGCCAATCAATTTGAAGGCAGCGAAGCTGATCCGCAAAACATAAAGCCTGCCATGGGCTGGCGCCTTTTCGGTCAGCGTTTCACTTACGATTCATGGATTCATCACAACCTTTCTGCACCACGCCTTTACAGCCGCGACATTGTTTCTGGTCTTGACGTAATGAAAGCATTCGGTTCGCACACGGCAGACCTTTATCTCCGCGATGAATATGAAGAGCACGGCGAATTGAAGCCGAAGCTCGAAAAGCTTGAAGAATTCTTTAAGAGCAAAGACGAAAAATTCTGGGGCAACAACTATTACAACATGGTTCTGTTTGAAACAGGCGCACAGGCACGCTTTGAGCCGGGTTCGGGCTTCTATTTTACAGAAACGCCGAAATGGGCGGTCAAATCAATGCTCGCCGCACACGGAACATGGGCAGAGCTTAGACACGACACAATTCTTTATGTTAAGCAAAGCTATGCAGAACGCGCCGGCGGTGACGACATAGAGCCGACATTCAGACAAGATAAGCTGCCGCAGACGGTGCATTACATCGAGCCGAACATTCCGTTCTTTCAGGGCTACAAGTTTGCCAACGCACTTCTTGCACAGACTTATGAGCATTACGGTCTTCTCGACAAAGAAGCACAGGAAGCGCTCACTGCGCTCAACAATATTGCAGACAAAGCTTTAGACATTGCACAGCTTGAGCTTGACGACCAGCCTGTGTCTGACGAGCGGCTCGCATGGATTGCAACAATTCCGAATGAACTTGCAAAATATGTGATGATTTATCAAGACCGTGGCGGCTATGCACAAAATCCAGACCAGTTCAGAATGGCCGTAATCGCAGACGTGTTCACAAACGGCGAGCTTCAGGTTGTGCTTGAAACGGGCGTCGGCATTCCGTACCGCATTTACGTCGCGCTCAACGACGGTCAGGGCGGCAAGCGCATCGCAGTCGGCTACACTTTCAGCTATTACGAGTTTGTGCACCCGATGGATGACCGCCTCACGGACGAAGCTTGGAAAGAAGCCGTCTACAGCGGTCAGCCGCTTGATTCGTTCAAGCCGTTCTGGAGCCAGAACCAGACTTTGAGAGCGTCGGGCTTTGCAAACTAAACACAAAGTCTTAATCGTTGCAGCGGCGGCAATTATGGCGGTCGCTGCAATTTCGCTCATCATATTCACTTCACATAATTTTAAAACTGAAGCTGCCGCTCCCAAGTCAAAAGCTGAATCGGGGGCGGTTTATTCTAAAGAAATAACAGAATCTGCTAATTCACGCTTCTTGTGCGACAGCATCGATGAGAACATGCTTTTGCCCACCACCAAAATCGAACAAGAAGCGTCGCTTTCCCCAAATGTAACGCCGTTTGCAGGCATTGTAAGCCACCATATTCTGGCACACACCCAGATTGACGCATGGTTTACCGAGCTTGTAGCGCACAGACCGGATATTTCTACGTTTTTGGTTTTATCACCTTCTCACTGGGATCTTTCAACAGGCTTTTTTTCAGTTACTTTCGGTTCGTGGGTCGTTTCCGGCAATGCAGGCGCGGCAGATGATGCACAGCAGCTTGTCAGCACAGACTTTGAGATTGAGAACAAGCTTAAAGAAGCTTTAGACGCAAGAATCGACGATGCCGCCTTTGCAAGCGAGCACGGCGTTTCAACGCTTGCGCCGTATATCAAAAAGTATTTTCCGCAAGCCAAGATTGCCGCGCTTATTTACAGCGGTGAGCCGCCGCTCAATCAGCCAATGGCACAAGACTTGTGCAACGCCGTAAGCGGCTGCCTTGACTTGGCTGAACCGCAAAAAGACAGCGTTTTCCTCTTAGTTTCATCTGATTTTTCGCATCATCAGACCCCGGCAACCACAAAGCAGCGCGACGAAAGAAGCCGCCTCTTTTTAGAAAATCCGCAAAACGAAAGCTGGATTCTAGCCGTCTGCGACAACCGCCCCGCGATGTATCTTCTGGGCAAGCTTCTGCCCGAAGACGCGCAAACAACAATTTTGTGCAACACAAACTCTTACGAGCTGTGCCACGAAGCGCCAGACGACATTACAAGCTACTTCTTCTGCTTCTTCAGCAAATAGTGTTTCGCCTTTGGATTTATCTACGATTTAGAATTATCTGGCGAAACGACCAAGTTTACGCAAAGCGTAAACTTGTAACTGGTGCACAGCATCCGTCATTGCCGCGCGTGACGCGGCAATCTACGGCTAGTCAGTCAAAAACTCGCCGGAAGATTTTGTGGTTCTATTGCCTTCGTTATAATCAAGAATTTCAAGCTTCTTGATTCTGGCAACGTAATACTTTTTCGGTTTTGAACGTGAAAGGTCATCGTCTACATAAGTGTAGATTCTATCCGTATAAATATTGAAATAGCCTACATAACCTTTTGGTATTGTCTCTTCGATTTGCTTGAGCAGCTTCTTGCTTATAACAAAAAAGAGCGAGACTTTCTCATAAGGTTCTGCCCAGAATGTCGGGCGCTGCGTTAAAGAAGACACAGAAATGCGGTAATAGCCTTCAAAAGGCTCACCGGCTTCCGGCGAAATAGACGCGTCAAGAATCTTTACTCTTTTTCCGTTGTACTTTTCATAGGAATTATAAAACTTGGTAAAAGAAACTTCTGACATGCTGCTGCGTTTTTCTTTTTCAAGCGCAAAAAGCACAGTCTGCAATGTGTTTATTGTTTCTTGAATTTCACCTTCTTCATAAGAATCTCGCGCCTCATCAAGCAAGTCCATAATTTCATCAGCTGAAACTGTATTCACAATAAAAACGGCCAAAACTATAAGAAAAATCTTTTTTAACATATTCACTCCAATAGTTAATTTATTACATATAGTATTAACCATTTTTGCCTTAAAAGCAATCTAATTGAATTGTAAAATTCTACCGTAAATAGATTTCAGCTTTTAACGGAAGGTGATCAGACAATCCAGTGCCGGTGTAAAGCTTGTAGGCATTTGGTGTACCGTCAGCGTGCACAAACATGCGCGCTTTTACTGTACCGCAAATGCCGAACCTGTACTTTTCTGAAAACAAGAAGATATGGTCTATCTGCTCCCAGTTCTCTCTAAAATAATACGAGCCAAAACCGGTGTCCGCCGTATTAAGCCAGACAGATTCAGCCGTCTCGGTGAAATTACTTCCGCGGAACATTACACGCCCGCTGCTTTCTGTTTCAAATTCTCCTGTTGTCTGGTTAAAGTCACCGGCGGCAATGATGAGCACATTTTCGGCTGCTTCTTTTTTAAGCTGAAAAACACATTCAGCAAGCAGCCGGCTCTGACACTGCCGTATTAGTCCGCTTGTCTTGCCGCCAGAAGCTTTTGATTTCCAGTGATTTACAAGAACGGCTGTGTCCTTTCCGCCGGCTTTTACATGAATTTCGAGAACAGGACGCAGGCTTTCGGGCGGTATTCCAGGCAGCTGAATCTGGTGCGTTTTCGCTTCTGTTATGGGATAGCGCGAAAAAACCAGAAGACCGAGCGCACTGCCCGGCTGTTTTGCAAAAACCGCATAATGCAGTTTAGACGAAAACGGAAGCAGCTTTATAATGTCGTGTGCAACGCTGATGTTTTCTATTTCTTCTAAAGCAATAATGTCGGCGTCTATTTGCTGCAGCGCATCAACAAGCCGCAAAAGCCTTACATAATATTTTTCGCTGTTCCAGCCGCTCTTCGAGCTTGAATATTCAGAATATTCGCTGCCCGAAAAATCTGCGTCAAAAAATGTCTGCGCGTTCCACGTTGCAATGCTTATTTTTTTCGGGTTTTTATAACAGACAAACTGAACCGCTTTGTAAACAAGCAGCAGCAGAACAAAAACCACAACAAGTTTTTTCTTCATATATCTTTTCATAAAGATATATTCGATTTATTTGCGTTTTTTTTGTGTTATTCCGGCTATTTTACTATAATTGTTATAAAAGTGCTCTCGCCTTTTTCAGAAACAGCCTCTAAACCATGTCTGCCCTGCTCCACAGGAATGTACCAGGAGAAAGGACGCTCAGAAACACCATAGAGAACACCATCTATATAAAGAGCGGCTGTGTCCCCAGTTCCGCCTGCAACATCAATTTTAAGATTCTGCATTTCACGGAGTGAGCGGTCGTAAAGAAAAACGGCATTATCCTGCGGATAAACAAATTCAAAAGCACCGCCGTAAGAAAGCGAGCCGTTCATGTTTTTGCCGCCGAACCAACGCTGGTATTCATTCGGATAATTTATTTCGATTCTTCCGTTTCTGAAAACATGATAAGTGCATGGCTCTGGCTTTGTGCCTGCAAGCACGAACTCTTCTGCAATTGCTGTACAATATTCAGTGGGTGCCATGCCCGAAAGTGCGCAAACCTTCTGCTTGACGTACTTTTCAGGCTTGTCGAATTCCATCTGCGCTTTTGAAGCACCGCTCTGCTTTTCAAGGCTGTCTAAAATATAGCGCACAACGCCAGCGGGAATTGAGCTGCCTGTCTCTCCGATTACGGTTTCGCCTGTAACATTGCCCATCCAGACACCGGCGGTGTAACGCTTGGTTGAACCGAGCGCCACAATGTTCTGAAACTGATTTGAAGTGCCGGTCTTAAAAATTGCAGGATAAGGCGTGTCGAAGACTTTTGCAAAACCGAAGCCCAGAGAGCGCGCGTTTCTGTCAGAGAGCATATCGCAGATTATTGCAGCTGTGTCTTTTGAATAGACCCTTGTTTCCGCAGCAGCTTCACTTTCACTGCTGCTGGCCGTAAAGCAGAGATTGCGCACCGTACCGCCGCGGGCAAAAACCGTAAAGCCGCGCACAAGTTCATACAAAGGCACTTCGCCGGCACCAAGTGCAAGTGAAAGCCCCAAATTATTGCGCTGCTCATATAGTGAATCAAAGCCCGCTTTTTGCAGAAGCTCTATATAGCGGTCAATTCCGAGCCTGTAAAGAAGCGTAACAGCCGGAATGTTCAGGCTTGATGCAAGGCAGACACGTAAACGCTGTGGCCCGTTAAAGCGGTTGTTGAAATTCTGCGGAACATAAACTTCTGAACTCCCATAATCTGTCGGTACATCAGGCAGTACAGCCGTCGGCGGAAAACCATTGTCTAAAGCCATTGCATACAAAAAAGGCTTCATCGAGCTGCCGGTCTGGTTTTTGACAAGAACGCCGTCTATCTGACCTGTGTCTTCGCGGTAAAAATTTGTACTACCGCACCAGACTAGAATTTCACCGGTCTGGTTGTCTAAAACCAAAGCCGCACCGTCCGCAACGCGCGCATCTGAATACATATTCAAAGTCTGTTCTATGTGCTGTCTTACGTCTTCAGTGAATTCTGCGTCAACCGAAAGTCTTACGTCAGAAGGAATAACGCCTTTATACTGATTTTTAACCCAGTTCATAAAATGAGGTACTTCTTCAGGATATTCAAAAGAAGTTGCTGACGGAACTTGATTTATGTACAAGGCAGGCCGCCGCGGAATAAGAGACAAAGCCTTTATCTGCCCGTTATTCAATTCATAAAGAGAAAGACCGTAGAAATTTCTTGCGGCACTTGTTATGCCTTCAGTTCTGAAACCGAAAGGCAGGTTGTTGAGATAAAGCTCAAGAATCTGCTTTTTGTCGAGTTTTGCTTCAATTCTGACTGCAAGAAAAGCTTCTTTAAGCTTGCCGCCAAATGTTGTACGTTTAGAGCCGCGCGGAACAACCATTCTTGCAAGCTGCATCGTAATTGTAGATGCGCCGCTTACAGTGCGCCTGTTTTTCGCGTTCTGCATTGCGGCACGCAAAATTGAAGGCAGATAAACACCGTGGTGCTTATAAAATGCGCTGTCTTCCGCTTCTATAAAAACAGCCTGCACTTCAGGCGGAATCTTTTCAAGCGGAGTCCATTCGCGGCGCAGACCGTCATCTAGTGCCATTATCTCTACAAGATTATTGTTACGGTCGTAGAAGCGCGTGCTGTACTGATGGTGCATAAACTCATCAAGCGCCTTAAAAGGCAGAAGTTTCAACGCCAGAATCAGCAGAATATGAGCTAATAAAAGTGCTGCCAGCACTTTAAGGGCAAACCTCAAAAGAGCCGGCAGCTTTTTCCAGAAAACAGCTGCACCGGCAAAAAAACCGGCACAGCTTCTTGCAAGCTTATTCAATAGTCCAAACCTTACCGTTTGAACGTCCGAAGATTTCAGGCTCATACATACATTCTGCTGTAACAGAAGGAGTCTGATATGTGCCCGAGCGGACAGCTCTGAACAGGAAGTCTACTTCCTGTCTACCCCGTCCCATATAGTTCCAGAAATACTGAACTTCGTTTTCATAAATCGTTTCATTAGAAAGCCTTGTGTAGTAGTCGTCCCACCACCAGTCGTCATCGCGCTCTTTCTCTTCTTCGTACTCTTGGAAAGAACCGGTCGTAACAAATGCGGCGTTCTGAATTTCAGCACCGGCAGGAACAGGCACGCGCAAAGCAACGAATGTGCGGTCTCTTGTTGTAGAGATAACTACATGAGCCTTGTAAGTCTTTCCGGCTACAAGCTTGTCGCCTGTGACAATCTGACCACTAGCGAGATCCTTGTATTCACAGAATACGCTCAAACCTTCGTCGCGCGCAAACTGCTTGTCTGCATTAACAGCGTATTTCATCGAGATTGTATAGAACAAATCGCCTGTTCCGTTCTTGGTGAATTCAACAGGAATTTCTTTGTCCTTCGGCAAGCCCTTAACCGGCTCTTCTGTCAAAGCGCAGGTCTTTTCTACAGGGTCTGCACCCAAGCCCTTGAATTTGCCGTCAACAAACTTCTTGCCGTTTATCAAAGCTTCTGCCGTAAAGTTTGTGTCTTCAAGATTGTTTGCCTTGATATAAGTTGCAAACGCATCGAGAACGCGGGCCGTTGTAGCGGTTGACTTCCAGTAGCCGTGAGAAGCACGCTGAAGCTGCAAAAGCTGGTAAACAAGGCGGCCTACGTTGTCATTTTCAGGGTCGGCAACTGAATAGAACTTTAATGCAAGTGCATAAGTCTCTATTTCACCGCCAAAGAACTGCCAGTAAGACCAGTTCTGGTTCGTTATGTCAACGCCACGCGTTGTCGGGCGCATAAAGCTTGAAATCTTTTTCTGCACTTCCTTAACTTTTGCAGTCTGTTTGCGTTCCGCATACATAAGACCTGCGTAGCAGAGCTCTGAAATTGAAGCTTTTTCATCGTTCACGATTGAGTCAATTGTCGAGTCTTCTACATATTTGCCGAGGCGCACAAGAACGTAGTTTACATAAGCTTTCATGTACAAAGACTGTGCATAATGCCCGTTAGAAATCAGTCTTGCATATTCAGTTGAAATATAACCGGCAAGTTTATTCGGGTTAATCTTAACGTCGTAGTCGTTCTCTTTTGCGGCTGCAACAATTTCACCGATGCGCACGCTTACCGGGAAAGACGCAACATTGCCGGTCGGCCAGTAAGGGAAACTTCCGTCTGACCGCTGGTAATTCTTCCATTTCTTAAGCTCGGCTTCAACAACCTTGCGCGGCTTCTTTACTTCGCTGTCGAGACCCAGAACTTTAATGTAGTCTGCAAAATAAACCATCGGCATAATTGCGCTTGAACGCTGCTCAAGACAGCCATACGGATAATGGAATACATAATCGACTGCATCTTTCAAAACGCCGAGCCGCGTTGCGTCAAGCGTTATCGAGATATTGCCCTGATTATTGTCTGAATCGCCAGGAATTACGAGAAGCTCTTTTGCGGCAGCATTCTTTTCTTTGCCTGTTGAGCCTGTAGTCGTTACAGTCTCAAATACATACGGGCGCTCAATTTCAATCGGCTTCAAGATTCTTTCATTAAGAATCTTTGAACGTACCGTAAACTGAACCGTAACAAAGCCTGCTTTCTCAGTTTTAAGCGGGAACATTATAATGCCTGTTGAATTTGCCTGAACAGTTATAGACTTCTTCGTTTCTTTTATAAGCGAAGCATGACCTTCTGCCCTTGCGATGCCGTCAACTTCAACAGGCTGACCAGATTTTTCAATTCCGTCAAAGATTTCAGCTTCAATTTCCAAAGTCTGCGGAGTATCCTGAAGGTTGGAAATTACAAGGCCGGCCTCGCTTATATCGTTCAGACGCAAAGTAGAAGGCACAACATCTCTTGCAGAAACCGGGTTTGCAACATTTACTTCGCTTTCTGAAATTGCGAATTTGTCGCCGTTTACACCGACAGCCGTAACACGGTAAGCCGTCAGATTGTCCGGCCAGACGAAGGTGCACTCAACAGTGCCGTCAGCACCGGTTACAAGATATGGCTCAAATACTGCGGTCGGGTCGAAATTCTTGCGCTCGTTCATCTTTTCAGAATCATCGCCTTCAGCGTCGCCGCCAAACATTCTCTTTGCGGCGTAAACTACCGGGTCAATGAGCATTGAGCGAGAATCGCCACCTCTTGTGCATATAGGATAGTGGTAATCTCTATAGAAATATCCGACTGGGTCTGGAACATGGTAGCCGACAAGGTCAATTACACCGCGGTCAACTGCCATAAACGAAATTTCTGCGCCAGATACAGGCGAGCCGTTCTTTGTAGCCTTAAGCGTAAACTTTGCGGTTTCGCCCGGTCTATATGAAGACTTGTCGCCTTTTACGGCAATATCAAACTTGACAGAATCTTTGTTGACATGAATCGGTGCAAGACCAAAGTAGCCTTTAGGTTTGTTCATGTCCGGCGTGTCAAAATCCTGAACTGGGTCACCTGTTCGTGTTGAATAAGTTGAAAGCGTTACATACGCAACCGGCAGATATTCAGCTTTAACAGGAATATCCAGAACAGTTACAGATTCTTTAATATCAAGAATTTCCTGATGGAAAACGCCCTCGCGTTCCACTGTAAGAAGATATTTGCCCTTTTCAAGCGGACTCTGGAGCATTATCTGTGCCGTTTCGCCAATCGAATAAGAGTCTTTGTTGCATGTCAGCGTCAGTTCGTCTGTCTGGTCGCCGTACCAGTACCAGTCTGAACCGATTACATAGAACCTGCGCTCTGTTACAACGTCGCTGCCGTTTTTATCGGTACAAGACATTCTGATAAGGTAAGAACCGCTCTTAGACGGTGTAATGCTGAATGAACCGTCTTTATCAAGCGGCACAGTCATTGTCTGGTCGGTAACCATATTGCGCACATATCTTGTATTTACCGTACCGTAAACGCCCATCTGTTGAACAAGATTCCATTCTTCGCGCTGAAGCTCAACATTGATAGAGCGTTTTGCCTTTGCTTTTGGCATAACATTGTCTGAAATATCAGAACCATCAGGCGTTACAGACTTGAAGTTGAAATTAAGCTTGTCGCCTTTTTTTGCAAAGCCTTTTATGTTAGTCGGCGCGCTCAAGCCTATGTAATAAAGCGCCGGATGAACAACAGTAGAAGCAGAAGCCGCAATCATCTGATTGCTCTGGTCTGTTACACGCACTTCAGAGCGGTACTGGTAAGCCATGCCTTTCAAAGATTCGCCGCCAGAAGCAATTGAAGTTGAGCCTTTGCCTGTTACAGAAAGCGTGCCCTCTTCCCTGCCCAAGTAAGAGCGGCTGTCATAACCGAACATAGGCCCGAATTTGTAGCCGTCAAATTTTGCTCCGCTCAAACTGAAACCGCACGGCTCTCTAAACCATGAAGTTTCAAAGCCGCAGCCGGCAAGGCTGCCGCCGCCAAGATATTCAGCTGAAACAGAAGCGTCAATGCGGTCGCCGCGTATGTAGGTTATATCCGGTATAGAGGCAGAAGCCTGAAAGCGCAGGCGCTCAAAAAAAGCAATCTGAAAATATTCGTTCTGTGTAGCTTCATTGCCGTTCGGCATTTTTCTTGTATATCTGATAACATAATCGCCCGGCTCAAGGTCTGAAGGAAGTGTAACTGTATGGTAGAAACCGCCTGAAGTAGTAGTCTTGCCTTTAAATGTCTTTATCGGTTCTGCCTTCCAAGCGTCTTCTTTTATTTCTATAGTATAATCACCCACAAAAGGCTCAAGCTTGCCAAGTTTTTGAGTGCGGTCAATTCCGCGGAACGTAAGCTTTTCGCCAGGCTTATAGAGCTTGCGGTCTGTAAACATAAAGACGCGCATAATTTCGTCTTCAGCGAACTGCGGCTCTGAAATGCCGGCAGTATCGTAGCGCCACATGCTTGTAATGTCCGGGTTGAACACAACACGGTCGCCCTGACTTACAACTTCAATATACATATTGTTTGATGTATTTTTTATTGCCTTGCTCAAAGCACCTTTTTCAAAATCTATTACGGCAAGACCGTTGCTGTCAGTTACAGCTCTTCCAAGTTCTGTATGTTTTCCGCCCTTAATATCCTTATTAAAAAGCGAAACACTATTAAGCATGTCATAGAAATAGCTGTTTGAATCGTAATTAAGCTTGTATGCAAAAGCGCCGACATTTGCGCCTGCAACAGGTTCGCCTGTCTTTAAAGACGTAACAAGAACAACAGCCTTGTTATAGCCGTAACGTACTGTAACGCCCAAGTCTGTAACCTGAATTGTCTGCGTGTTAGACTGTGTATAATACTGGTCGTTCCATGAATTTTTTACAATCATGTCTGCATTAAAAAAGACATTACCAACAGAAAGCCCGCCGCTCTTATGCAGGAAAGACTCAAGGTCTACAGTCTCAACTACAGCATCATTCTTTGGAATATCGCTTTCGCCATAAGTCTTTGTAACTGCATCTTTTGTTCTTGACCGTAAAGTATAGCTTGAACCAGACAAAATGTTCTGGAACTGGAAAGCAAGCTTTGGACTGAACTGAGCTTCAAGGATTCCTGAACCATAATCTTTGAAAGTTGCCATACTTGCGGCGGCAGGCACCTCAACATCAACATTTACAGATTCTGTGGTTTTTCTTCCATATATATCAGCAATTCCGGCCGGCAGAACCATTTTATAGGTTTCTTCGTAATTTACAGGCAGACCGAAAACAATAACGCGGCTGCCGGAAACTTCTACATTGTCTTTAGTTATTTTCATCGCCGGAGTTGTCTTGATGCCGTTTACGAGCATGTCAAGATTTTTGGCATCAAGCTGATGAGAGAAGTAAAAGTAAACAGGGTTTTTGTATTTTCCATAACTGTAGGCGTCTGTGTCCGTGTTCCGCAATGTAAGCGGCAGCAGCGTATGAAAGCTCTGAATCTGGTCATTTTCAGTTTTAAGCGAGCCTTTCTGTGCCTGTGCACCGCTTTTAAGTGCTATGTCGATGCGCTTGTTTTCAGGCATTTTGTCTTTTATAGCAATAAGCACACCGTTTGCATCTTTTATCTTTGAAAAAGACGCATTATAAGTATTAGAGTCTTCGTCATAGACAACAATTGAGCTTTTTACAACGTCTAAATCAACCGGATAATTAAAGAACACGCCGATGTCGCCGGCAGCGGCAACAGGTACGTCATCATCGTCTATGTATGGCACGAATGCGTTTGGGTTTTCTTCAGTAAGTTTTCTTGCAGCGCCGTAACCGGGCACAACAGAAACAAGCTTGAGTTCTTCTGTCTTAAAAGAAAAGCTTGTCATGCCGGTTAAGGCTGTTCCGTTTATAGATTTTACATTTGAATTGATTTTTACCACATATTCTGTCTGCGGAATGACTTCGTCGGCACATTCAAAGCTCAAAAGGCTTGTACCGTACCATCTGAAAACGCCCTTCAAGGAAGGTTCAATTGAAATAATATCAGATTTATCTGAAGGCTCGCCGAGCTTGGCAAGAGGCACAACCGGCTCAGAAAACTGCACATATATAGAAGGATTTTTCACCTCATCCGGCAGTGTTCCGCTCGGTTCATAGCTTATAACACAAAATTCGTCTGAACCTGCTGCATTTGCATTTGAAGCAGCTTTTTTGTTCTTGCTGCATCCTGTCACAACCATTGCTATCAGCAGCACCGAAAGCAGCCGCTTTGCAAAACCAAAGTTGATATTCATAAAACCCTCCAGACATAACTGTAGTGAAGATATTTTCGTTAATGAAGTAATAATAACTTTTATACTATCAGATTGCAATACAAAAAAGCAGGTGTAAAAGCTAACGGGCATAAAAAAACCCGGTACTATTTATGGAGGCGAAACCAGTACCGGGCTATAAATACAGGCACCTTATAATGAGTTAAGATGCCTTCAGATTGTGATTTTAGTTTGCGCGGCTGCGTTTCTTAGACAGAACGTCGAAGATAACTGCTGCAAGAAGAACAATACCCTTTACAGCGCGCTGCCAGTTCATATCAATACCGAGGATTGACATACCGTTGTTGAGAACACCCATGAAGATAGCACCGACAACAGCACCTGTTACTGTACCAGTTCCACCGTAAGCAGAAGCACCACCGATGAAACATGAACCGATAGCATCCATTTCGTAGTTCTGACCGGCTGTAGGCTGAGCTGAGTTCAAGCGTGCGATTGTTACCAAAGCTGCAACTGCTGCAATGAAGCCCATGTTTGTATAGGCAAAGAACATTACGTTGTCAGTATTAACACCAGAGAGCTTTGCTGCTTTTGCGTTACCGCCGATTGCATAGAGGTAGCGGCCAGGAACAGTATTCTGTGTAAAGTAAGAATAAGCTGCAATGATAACACCAAGAAGAATAAGTACAACTGGAAGACCGCGGTCACGTGCAAGGAACTGTCCCAAAATCATGATAACGATTGAGAGGAACACAAGCTTTGCAATGAAAGAGCCTGTTGAAGAAACTGTGTAGTTTTTCTTAATTTTGTTACTGCGTGAAATAATTTCAAGCACAATGAAAATCAGTACACAAATCAAAGAAATGATGAGTGTTGTCGCAAGAACGTATTTGTCTACATATTCACCAAAAAGTGTAATTTCACCGAACTTAGCTTTTGTAGCTTCGTTTGTAC
>JAEEGH010008572.1_pt1 | contig 24096 bp, 19 predicted proteins | sample 9134181 | NCBI WGS metagenome assembly JAEEGH01 (sample SAMN16246544, study PRJNA631951) | gut metagenome | biome: gut microbiome; feature: rumen; material: DP-attached | host: Bos | place: Iran: Karaj | collected 2018-10
GGATCAGCATTTACCACCGGAAGAAGAACACCTGATCCAGGAACACCTGATCGAATTGAAACCGATCACCCGCGGTTATCATAAAATGAAAAGCCGCAAAGTCGGCAGCAGAAGATATATCGAATTTCATTTGAAAGTGGACGGGGATATGGCTTTGAAACAGGTCCATGCGCTTAGCCATCAGATCCAAAACTCGATTGAGGAACATCTGGAAAACTGTTCCGTGAGTATCCATTTTGAACCCTGCACGGAATGTGCCAAAGACTGTCTGAAAAATTGCGTGCTGACCCCCGAAGAACGGGAACAGGTCATGAAACGCCGTTAGCGGTTCAGCTCCGCTTTTTCTTTCTTTTGGATCCCTATCTCCATACCTTCTACCGGTTCCGGAGGTAGTTGTTCCTGAGGAACAAACAAGACTCTGAAGAATCGTCTTTCTTCAGGTGAAAGGCTCTTCCAGCGTTCAGCGCCCATCAGGTAGGCGGAACGTTTTTCGGGCGACATATCGGATATTTCCACCAGGATCTTGAGAGAATTCTGGCGCTCTACGGGAGGCAGCTCTTCCAGCATCCGCATCACTTTCCAAATCTTATCGCGGTCCTTTTCGGGCAGAGCCTTATAGACTTTTTTCCGATCTTCATGGCTCATTCGGAAGAAGTTGTTCAGCTCACCCCACATCCATTTCTCGCGTTGGCTTTGGAATTTCTTCGGATCTTTGCCGAAGTTGTTGTCTTTGCGGTCTCCCCAGTGGTCACCATTCATTGGCGGCGGAGGGTACTGCTTTCCGAAAGATGGCTGCTCCTTCATTTTGTCCCGTTTTTCTCTGGGGAAGGGAGGCTGCATATTCATACCGGGCGGCTTTTCGCCCATAGGAGGACGAAATTCCCGGTTGCTGTCATGCATCCAGTCGGGAGTGGGAGGTCTGTCTTTATGACCATCCATTTTCGGAGGTTGTTTATGTTCATCCATTTTCCGCGAGAACATTCTCGCGTTCTTGAGGATGCTTGCCCGCTGCTCGGCCGGGATAGAGAACCAGCGTTTCAGACGGGCCTGGATGATCTCCCGGTAGTCTTCCGGTATAGATTCCACATACTTATCCAGCTTATCCTCAGACAGATCAAGACCGCAAAAGAGATACCACCGCAGATCCAGCACCTGCAGTTTCCATTCGCGCTGCTGATGGGGCATCTGCTTATATTCCTCCACTTTCTTGCGGATGATCTCCTGGAATTTCTCAGGGCGCTGCCGAATGGCCTCCTCTGCTTCCTGGGGATTCATCTTCAGCAGTTGACGGAAAAAGAAGAAGGGAGACTCCGGCGCGACTCCGGTCACAGCTGCGGAGTGGGGGAAAGGAGGCTGCTCGACACCCGGCGGGGCCACAGGGATCGAGTTGGTTTGCGCGGCTGTGTTTTCAGCAGGGACTTCCGCTGAAACCGGCGCGGCAGTGAAACACAGGGCGGCAGACAAGCTCAATGCCGGGAGAGACATCCAATAATGTCCACGGTCTTGGCTTAATATCTTGCGCTCGTGTTTCATATTCCTTTGCTCCTTTAGTAAGAAACCATAGCCAGCCACAAATCGTCATCCACTGGAGAAGTTTGTTCATATTCTCCTAAAACCTGGATGGCTTCCAGATCGGATTCCTGCACCGTGGCGACCTCTACCGCTGTATTTGCCACAGTGGAAAGGGCATCCGCGGTCTCGCGGATCTTCAGAGTTTGGCTGTGCTGGTGATAAGCCCCAAAGGTCACAAAAGAGATGACGCAGACGGCCGCCGCGGCCTGAGCCCAGCGTTTTTCGATCAAGGTCGACATCCAGCCTGCGAATCCTCTCTTGCGAGAAGGGCGATGATCCTTAGCCCAGAAAGTCTGTTGGAGAACTTTCTGGTTAAAATCCTTAGATAAAGGAACCTGCGGCAGAGAGGCCAGCATTTGGCTCAGTCTGCGTTCCTGATCCCACTGTGATTTCAAGGTGGGATCCTTCGCAAACAGTTCATTCAGAAGGCGCTGATCTTCAGGTGTCAGTGTCTTCTTTCTGGACTTTTCTATCAGTTGTTCAAATGATCCACTCATCGTACCACCATTTATGCAACACCAGCCAAGAGGCTAAGTTGCACTTTCTGATGAAAGATATTCTTTCAAAGTTTTTTTCAAAGTGTCCCTCGCCCTGAAAATCAGGGATTTTGTGGACGACAAAGAGATTTCCAATATTTCTGAGATCTCTTCATAAGATAATCCCTGCTCCTGGAACATCAGCAAAGCCAGACGCTGCCGTTCCGGCAGTTCTTCCAGGGCAGCCGTTAGACACTCCCGCATCTCGTCATTCATCAGAGAGTCATCGGGAGCAACAGCTTTCGTGTCAGGATACTGTTTTGTTTTGCTGTAATCCTCTTCCTGCTCCACAACGTCCAATGAATCGGTCGGATGACGTTTGCGTCTGCGTATTTCGTTCAATGCCAAATTCTTGGTGATCGTAAAGAGCCAGGTAGTGAACTTGGAACGCACCTCATAATTGGCCGCGCTCTTATAGACTCGGATAAACACCTGTTGAGCAATGTCTTCCGAGTCTATATTGTCACCAACGGTATAGGCTACCAAGTTGACAACGGCTTGCTTGTAGCGATCCATCAGGATAGAGAAAGCCAGAGCGTCCCCGTTTTTCACGCGGATCATCAAATTCTCATCGCTTTCTTCCTGCATGAATGCTCTTCAGCGTGTGTCGCCTTATAATATCACAATGCCGGCTTCTTTGCACTCATCCAGCATTTCATCCGGCCAAAGCGAGACCTGGACTTCTCCGATGTGAGCTTTCTGTAACAAGAGCATACACAAGCGGGACTGCCCGATGCCGCCGCCGATCGTCAGAGGCAGGATGTCGCCCGCTATCTGCTGATGATAAGGATATTTCATCCGTTCGATCGTGCCGGTCTTTTCCAGCTGGCTGCGCAGCGAGACCGCGTCCACCCGGATACCCATGGAGGAGAGTTCAAAAGCGTCTTCCAGGATATCGTTCCAGAAGATCAGATCGCCGTTCAAAGCCCAGTCATCGTAATCGGGCGCGCGGCCGTCATGCTTGATGCCGCTCTTGAGCAGGTCGCCGATGTTCATCAGGAACACAGTCTTATGTTCACGTGCGATCTCTCTTTCACGAGCTTTCGGGGAGAGGTTGGGATATTTGTCCTCCAGCTCCTGAGTGGTGATGAAATAGACTTCCTCATTCAGGGAAGTATTCACCGCCGGATAGCTGCTCTTCAGCAGTGTCAGGGTGGAGCGCACAGCGCCCACAATCTTTTTGACAGTCGCTTTCAGGAAATCCACAGTCCGCTGTTCCCGGCCGATCACCAGCTCCCAGTCCCATTGATCCACATAAATGGAATGGAGATTGTCCGGATCCTCATCACGGCGGATGGCGTTCATATCTGTATAGAGACCTTCGCCTTTTTCAAAACCGTAAGCCTTCAGAGCCATGCGTTTCCATTTAGCCAGGGAATGAACGATGACCGCGCTGGAATTATCAAACTTCACATCAAACCGGACCGGACGCTCTACGCCGTTCAGGTCGTCATTGATACCGCTGTCGGCGCGCACGAACAGGGGAGCCGAAATACGCTCCAGATTCAATGCCTTCGCCAGCTGAGTCTCGAAGGTGTCTTTTATAAGTTTGATGGCTTTTTCCGTCTCTCGCAGAGAGGTATTTGCCTTATAGCCGTTGACCGTTTTTAATTTCATTCTTTTTCTGTTTAAAGACAGCGCACTTTTTCAAAGAAGTGCAGTCGTTATTTTTGCAGGTGCGGACAAGTCAAGCAAGTTTTTCCAGTTGATTATCCGCGGTTTTCCTTTCCCGGCCTCCATCGTTCCCGACGGAAAACCGGGAAAAATCCTAAATATCATGGAGAAAAAGAGATGCCGCAAATAAGCGGCACTCTCTTCGTTATTCCTGTTTAATGATGTTTTTTCTCCTTGATCTCTTTAATATGTTCCTCGTATTCTGCCAGTTCTCTCTCGCCAATATGAGCGAAACCGTAGTGTTCGTCATGCTGCGAGAAGTCCAGCCCGACCCGTTCGCTGTAAGTGGAGACACGCATCGGTATCATAGCGTCGATCAATTTGTATCCCAGCCAGCTCATCACGAACGTATAAACGAACACGATACCGATGGCCAGCAGGTGAAAGAGGAAAATCACAAAGCCGTCATACGTACCGGCGATCAATCCTTCCTGGATGAAGATGCCCGTCAGCACTGTGCCGAAAATACCGCCGGTGCCGTGTGTGGGGAATACGTCCAGCGCGTCATCGATCCGTGTGTGCGACCGCCAGTAAACGCAGACGTTGCAGATAAGCGTGATGACGAACGCGATAAAAATGCTTTGTCCCACAGTGACATAGCCTGCCGAGGGGGTAATGGCGACCAAACCGACCACACAGCCGACCGCCGCGCCCATGGCCGAGGGCTTGCGTCCGCGCAGACAGTCAAAGAATATCCACGTCATCATTGCCGTGGCCGAAGCGGTATTCGTGTTCAGAAAGGCTTTCACGGCCTGGCCGTCCGCGTGCAGTGAGGAGCCCGCGTTGAATCCGAACCATCCCAGCCAGAGCAGCGCCGCGCCCAGCAGAACAAACGGGATGTTTGCCGGTTCGCTTTTGCGGGTATCCGCTTTGCGCCGGCCCAGAAAGATGGCTCCCGCCAGCGCGGCGATGCCCGAAGAAGCATGGACCACGATGCCGCCGGCGAAGTCGATCACACCCCAGCGGCAGAAGAGTCCTTCCGGATGCCAGGTCATGTGAGCCAGCGGGCAGTAGATGACAAAGAAGAAAAAGATCATAAAGAACATATATGCCGAGAAACGCACACGTTCCGCAAAGGATCCCGTGATCAGCGAAGGAGTGATAATGGCAAACTTCATCTGGAACAAGGCGAACAAAGCCAGAGGGATAGTCGCACCGCCCAGGACATGTCCCGCCGAAGTCGTATAGACCGATCCGCCCACATTCTGGAACATTAGGAACGTGAAGGGATTACCGATGACCCCGCCTATATCCTCGCCAAAGCAGAGGGAAAACCCGATGACCACCCACAGCACGGAGATCAGCCCCATGGCGATAAAAGATTGGAGCATCGTCGAGATCACATTTTTAGCTCCCACCATTCCGCCATAGAAAAATGACAAACCGGGTGTCATCATCAATACGAAAATAGTAGCCGTGATCAGCCAGGCCACATCCGCCGCGGAAATAACCGACCAGTCACAGTCAAAACTGGGTTCCTTCGCAAAGAGACCCGCCAACGCGATGAGAGTCATCGCCGCCATGAGAATTGTCCAACGTTTTTTGATATCAATATTTTTCATATTCCAACAACATTAGGAGTAGTTATAAATAACAGCTACTAATTCTTTTTAGTAGCATAACTACTGAAAAAGAGAATAATCATTTTTCCTTCTGATATCAATAATAAAATATTATAAAATCAAAATTTCGTAAATGAAAGAACCTGAAAATGAATCGCAGATGATATTAAAAGAACCACGGATGGATACAGATATACACAGATAAGTTATTCAATAACAAATGTTATATCAAAATGTGTAATTCGCTCGTCTCAGCGTCTCCATTTTGAATACCCTCTGCGTGGGTATTCAGAATGGATTCCTTCGTGATCGAATAACAAAAAAGACGCGGTGGTTTCCGCGTCTCTTTGTAATTATTTTAGAATGAATTGATTACAGGATCAGTGGCGATAAACGTCCCAGCCCAGGTAATTGGCAAAGGCATCCTCGATGGAGCCTGCGACCAGACTGCGGTTGGCGGCCACATGATGTTCAAAGCCGTTCTCGCAGATGTAGCGCAGGAGTTCCTGCAGATCCTGGATCTCAAAGACACCGTATCCGCCGAAGGTCTTCAGCTTGTCGTCCGTGAAACGGCCTTCGCCGACATAGGCTTTGATCTCACCCAGCTCGTCATCGGTGGAGACGCGCGTGAAGGTGAAGGGGCCGGGAGCGATCTGTCCGCAAAGGGTGCCGTAGGCGTTGTTCTTGCCAACGGTGCCGGCGATAATGTCCTGGTACTGCATCTTTGTACTGGAGAAGAAGGACTTGGGCAGGTTGGAGCAGTGGAACAGGATACCCTTGTCGGGGTTCGTGCCGAAATTGTTGTTCCAATCCAGCAGGGCGGAAGGTGATCCGCTGGCGGCCTGGAGGGCGATCATGCCGATCAGACCGCAGACATCCGTTTCGCAGGCGGCGGGGATGAGTTTCTCGGAGAGCATACTCATCATGGTGCAGGGGACGATGCCGTAAAGCTCTTCCAGAGCGCTCCAGCATTGCAGACAGATGCCGCCCAGCTGCTGATCCTTGATCCAGCGATCCATGCCGACACCCAGCTTAGCCATCTTGAGGAGGTTCTCTTTGGAAACACCGGTGACATTGGTGTATTTTTGGAGCTGATCCAGCTTGGTTTTGACTTCAGGTTCCTTTTCCTTCATATTGCGGACCCAGCCGAGCAGTTCGGAAAGATCCAGTGTTTCAACAGATATACCGCTGGCTTCCAGGAGTTTTTCGCTGTAGCGGACGGTGTTGAAAGCCGCCGGACGGGCACCCAGGGCACCTACGCGGAGGTTTTTCAGCTTGGCGACGACTTCGCAGGTGCCGATGAACTGTTTCAGGTCATTGGTAAAGGTCTCGCTGTCAGCGGTATCCGTGTGCAGAGTGGTGAGGGTATAGTCTATCCCGTACTGGCGCAGGTTATTGCAGCAGCTCATCTTGCCGCAGAAGCTGTCGCGGCGGTGCTGGATGCCCAGCTTCTCGACATCATCGCTCCAGGCATGGACCAGAACGGGGACATTCAAGTCGGCCCAGCGGAGGACATTGGAGATGGCGCGCTCATCGCCGAAGTTGGGCAGAGTCACTACCACGCCTTTGATCTTATCCTTGTTCTTGATGAAGAGATCGGCGCAGGCCCGCGCTTCATTCAAGTTCTCCACCGCTCCGAATTTAGGAGTTGCGTTCTCCGGGAGGATAATGGGTTTAACACCTTGTTTTTTCAAGGCTTTCAGAATTTCGGCGCGACCCTCTTCACAAAGAGAAGAAGGGAAAAAACCGCGCGTCCCAACAATTACGCCTAGCGTTATCATAAATGCTCTTTCTTTTGCTTTGGAATCACTCCAAATGCACTTAAAACTTGCAAACCGATTGTAAACCTGTTACAAAAAAAGCGCAAGTTTTTTGTGCCGCGGAAGGTTTCGCGGTCTTGAAAAGGTACAATTGATTTTATGCAAGCGTTAGACTGGTGTATTATAGCGGGGTATTTTGCCCTGGTGATTGGTGTGACCGCCTGGGTCACAAGTCGAAATAAAAAGACGACGGATGATTTCTTTTTAGCCGGACGTAACTTAGCCTGGTGGGTGATCGGCGCGTCCATCTTCTCCTCGAATATCGGTTCGGAACACTTAGTGGGACTGGCCGGTTCCGGAGCGACGGACGGTGTGGCGATGGCTCACTATGAGCTGCACGCGTGGTGTGTGCTGATCCTGGGCTGGATATTGATCCCGTTCTTCATGCGGAGCAAGGTGTTCACGATGCCTGAATTCCTGGAAAGACGATTCTCGCCGGGATGCCGCACTTTCCTGTCTATCGTTTCACTGGTGTCATATATCGTGACCAAGGTGGCTGTGGGTATTTTTGCCGGCGGTGTGGTCTTTTCCTCGCTGCTGCCGGATATGCACCTGGGACCGATCGACAGTTTCTGGCTGGGCAGCATCATCGTGCTGTGTATGGCCGGTGTCTATGTGATTTTGGGCGGTATGCGCGCGGTGGCCTATACGGATGTGATCCAGGTTTCCGTGCTGGTGTTGGGCTCTGCTTTGCTGACCTATTTCGGTCTGACGGCGCTGGGGGGCTGGGGTGTCCTCAGAAGTACGCTGAGCGCGGAAATGTTCGATTTGTGGAAACCGCTGATCCCGGTCGGAGTGGAATGGACCTGGGAACCTGTGAAGGAGACCGGCCGTCTGGCATGGTATTTCCATGGGGATTATCCCTGGATCGGTATGCTCTTTTGTGCGCCGATTGTCGGCCTCTGGTACTGGTGTACGGATCAGTACATCGTGCAGAGAGCTCTGGGCGCTCCCAATCAGAAGGAAGCCCGCCGCGGCTGTATCTTTGCCGGTGCGCTGAAACTGCTGCCTGTGTTCATTTTTATCATTCCTGGAATGATTTGTTTTGCCTTGGCAAAGACCGGTCAGTTTGAGGCTCTTGCCGCTATGGTCAACGCGGATGGCAGCGTCAACCGCGAAGTGGCTCAGGGCGCGTTCCCGCTGCTGGTGAAAACAGTTCTGCCGGTGGGTGTGCGCGGCATCGTGGTAGCCGGTTTGATCGCGGCTCTGATGGGTTCCCTGGCCGGAACGTTCAACGCTTCTTCCACTTTGTTTACGATGGATGTTTACCGCCGGCTCCATCCGGCAGCTTCTCAAGCCTGGCTGGTTTGGGTCGGCCGCATCGCCGTGGCGGTGATGGTGCTGATCGGTTTGGCATGGATCCAGGTCATTCGCGGCGCGAACGGCCTTTATAACTATCTGCAATCGGTCCAAGGCTATCTGGCGCCTCCGATCTTTGTGGTGTTCTTCATGGGTATTTTCTGGAAACGTTTGAATGCCAAGGGGTGTCTGGCAGCGTTGGTCGTGGGGTTCGCTCTCGGTATCTTCCGCATGGCAGTGGACACGCCGGTTACACTGGGACTGCTGAAGAATGGTTACGCGGAAGGTTCTTTCTTCTGGATCATCAATAACTGCTACTTCCAGTACTTCAGCGTGCTGATCACCCTGGTCGCGATGATCACGATGGTCGTGGTCAGCTATGCCACCAAGGAACCGGATTACGCCAAGATCAAAGGTCTGACTTACGGCAATGTCACACCGGAACAGGAACGCGAGACCCGCGCCAGCTGGAACTGGATAGATGTGGTTGGAACGCTGGCTGTTTTGCTGATGATCCTGGGCGCGTATATCTATTTCAACGGCTAAAAAAGCTGGACATCTTCCGCTTGGGAAGAGGAATGAAGTGTTCCCGTGTTTTCGCGGGAACACTTTGTTTTTTGCGCGAGAAGATGTTTTAATGAAATTTTTTTGCATAAATCCAACTTTTAGGCTTGTTTGCGAAGATAAAAGGTATAGTATTGTCTTGTGTGAGGCATTCCATACGTATTGGAATGTTTACCGTCTGAAACGATGAACAACATGTCAAGTGTCGAAGTTATAGAGTTACTTTATCAACTGCAAGAGATAGAGTTAGGAGAGAATCCAGATTCCCCGAAAAATCAAAAAGCCATCGCAGAACTTCGTGAAAAACTTCCTCCGAATATCCTGGGCCATTACGATCGTTTGATGAAACGCGGCAAAAAAGGCGTTTCGATCGTGTCTGGGACCAATTGCCCGGAGTGTCACATGACTCTGCCTACCGGAACGCGTGCACAGCTGATGAGAGGCGATGATATCGTCCTCTGCGATACTTGCGCCCGTTACCTGCTTTACAGACCGATCGTGCAGCAAGCGGTGAAAGCCGCCGCCAAGGCGAAACCCGCTGCCAAGAAAACCACGACGGCCAAAACAACTAAGACGACCAAAACAACCAGCAAAACCAGCAAGAAAAAAGCTGAAAAGTCTGAGAAATAAGGACTTGTAACCGTTTTTTGTTCTTTGTTCAAAGGAACGATAAAATCGGGGTGTTCAAGACTGCTGTTGATTTTGCGAAAAGGTGGGGTGATTTTGTAGAAATTCGCCACACCTTTTTTTCGTGTTCTTTTGCGCTGGCGGCCATGATGGTAGCGGCACGGGCTGACCGCGGCTGGCCGGGCTGGCTGGCGTTCTCGGTGGTGCTGATGGGTGTCTTTTTTGGCCGGATCTGTTTCATTGTCTGGAGGCACACCGTGGAGCAAAAAGACCTTAACGCCGGACTGCTGAAGTTTTCCATTGCCGTTGGAAGCGCAGGACTGATTTTGTGCGGGGCGCTGCTGCTGACTGTGAAGGGGCAGGGATTGTGTCTCTACATGGCACCGTTGGCGATCCTCCTGATATGGCTGGGAACACGCAGCCGCCGTTATACGGATTTTTACTCATTCTATTACGGAGGGGTGTACGCGCTGGCACCCGTGGGAGCCTGGATGGCCGTGACCGGCACTTTGAGCTGGCAACCGTTTCTGCTGGGTGTAATCAATGCTTTGTGGATCAGTGGATTAGAGACTCTGAATGATGTCAGTGTCTGCCGTGTTTCACGGTCGGAAACGGCTTGCGGTCATAGTCTGGTGGCCTGCTGGGGAGAGAAGAATGCGGTCTCTTATGCATTTCTGGTGCATTTGATCATGCTGATGGGAATGGCTGTGTTCGGGTTCCTGGTCTTTTTCAAGCTGGCCTATATGATCGGCATCGTTTTTATCGCGCTGGTGGTGCTGATGGAACACGGGATCGGCCGCATCCGCAAAAAACACTGGCTGGGGAACGCGTTCTTCCGGTTGAACATTGTGGTCAGCCTGGTCTATCTGACGGCGGTGGGGTGCGAAGTCGTTTTATCCTTTTTTGATAATTTTTATCGTCAATGAAGCTGAAGGGTCCCAATCTAATCGTTGTAAACGTGATCGCCACTTACGTGCGAATGTTCGTGGTGATGGGACTGATGCTGTTTTCGGAACGGTGGGTCCTGAACGCGCTGGGCGAGGTGGATTTTGGTCTGTATTCCCTGACAGGGACGCTGATCATCTTTATCCTTTTCATCGGCAATGTGATGGCAGGAAGTATGCAGCGCTTCTATGCTTATGCCATTGGTCAGGAGGACGAGGCGGAGATCCAGAAGTGGTTCAACTGCGCGTTCGTTATCCATTCCGTTTTTGCCGGGATTCTGATCCTGGGCGGTGTTCCTTTCGGGATCTGGCTTCTGCATGTGCTGGATATCCCCCCTGATCGTCTGAACGCCTGCTACTGGGTCTATTATCTTTCCATTGCCGGCGCGGCCTGGACGATGCTGACGGTCCCGTACATCGGGATGTTCCACGCGCGTCAGCGCATCTTTGAGCTTTCGTTCTGGAATTCGGTTCAGGCGGTTTTCATTTTTGGTCTGGCCTGGTCGCTGTTCAGTGTGAGCGGAGACCGGCTCAAGTTTTACGCGGTCGGGATGGTCGTCATCAAGATGGTGATGGACGGGGTGCAGATGCTGCGGGCTTACTGGCTGTTCCGGGAATGCCGCCTCAATTCACGGTACTGGTTCAACTGGACTTTTTACCGCACGGTGCTGTCGTATGCCGCCTGGCAGCTGTGGAGCGGTCTGGGCGCTATCCTGAGCAATCAGGGGCTTTCGGTCCTGATCAACAAGTTCTGCGGAGTGCGCGCCAATGCGGCTTACGGTATCGCGGGTCGTGTCAATAACGTCGTGGCCAATGTGGGAACGGCGATCTATCAGGCATCCGTGGCTGAGATCTTTCGGCTGGAGGGCGCGGGCCGCCGGGATGAGATGATCACCCTGTCGCTCCGGACCAGCAAGTTCATCATGCTGCTGACGTTCTTATGGATGTTGCCGCTGTATATTGAGCTGGATTATATTCTGACTCTTTGGCTGAAGACCGTTCCGGTACATGTGACCGGCTTCTGCCGGGTGATCCTGGTAACGTATGCCGTCAATACTTTGATCATGGGCTACAGCGCCGCGGTGGGTGCTTACGGTAAAGTGGGAAGCTATCAGTCGGTGCAGGGAACGCTGCTGGTGCTGACTTTTCCGCTGACGTGGCTGGCTTTCAAGCTGGGAGCGCCTCCAGAATACGCTCTGCTTTCGCTGGTGGCGATGGCCGTCTGCGGTGATCTGTACTGTGTTTTCTGGGTCAAAAAGAAGATGAATGTGCCAGTCAGCCGGTGGATCAAAGATGTGCTGCTGAAATGCCTGATCTTCGTTATCCCCTCGACCTTAGTGGGGGCAGTGGTGTATATTGGTCTGGAGAGCTCCTTCTGGAGAACTCTGCTGGTCTTCTGCCTGACCGGGGTAAGCACCCTGTCAGTCGCGTGGTGTCTGGCAATGGATCAAGAGGAGCGGCGTTTCTGCCTGGATAAGATCCACGGGATATTGAAACGGCTGCCCGGATCCAAAAATGGAGAAAGTTGAAAATGGAAGCTCAATTACAGTGTCCCAGCTGCTTGTGCGCGGATATCCTTGAGAAGGGTCAGATCCCGGCTCAGGAGATCATTGATTATTATACCGACAATGGAATGGATGTACGTTATCTCTTCAAGGGGATAGATACTCTGTACCGGAAAGAGTGCCGGGAATGCGGTCTGCAATTCTTCCGTCCCATCGTTTTGGGTGATGATCACTACTATCACTGTCTGCAGCAGGGGGATTGGTATTATCTGGATGACAAGCCGGAGTATGACTATGCGGCTCAGTTCATCGGCCCGGAGGATAAGGTGCTGGATGTTGGTTCCGGCCGGGGCGCGTTTTCCAAAAAGCTCCATTGCAAGTTTTATCAGGGGCTGGAGTTTTCTGATAGTGCGGTCGCCCTGGCAGCCAAAGACGGCATCAATGTCATCCCGGAGCTTTCGGATGATCACGCCAAACACAAAGCGGGCTTTTATGACGTGGTCGTTTCATTTCAGGTACTGGAACACGTTTCGGACGCGATGGGGTTCCTCAAAAGCTCTATCGAATGTCTGCGTCCGGGCGGCAAGCTGATCATCGCCGTGCCGAATTGCGATTCTTTTATCGAATGGCGCAAGAACTTTATGAATATCCCACCGCATCATCAGTTGCTTTGGACAGAGAGATCCCTTTTGAAACTGGCGCAGATCCATCATCTCAAAGTGCTTCAGGTGAACAAGGAGCGCGTCTCCGAGGTGCACCGGGAATCTTTTTACAGTGCCTTGCTGCTGAGCATCAAGGATAAGATATCGCCCTCGAACCGGGATGTGAAAGTGAACTTTGCCCCGGTGGCGCAGCAATCTGCGCCGGCACACCGGGATCTGTCGCATCGCGCGGCGGATCTCCTGAAAGTCTGCTTCCGCGCGGTGAAACTGCACCGCTTTTTCGCGGGACATACGATCACCGTTGTTTATGAAAAGCAATAAGGACAGGGAGTTGTTGAAATGAGTCTGGAAGTTTACATGGATCCGGAAAGCGTAATGGTGGAGGGAAACTACTATCCTCTGCCCACCGGGATCATCTATGTGGAGGATGATGAGGGCGCTTTTCCCGATTATGACTACAATGATTTTGTCAGTGTTCTGCTGGGTTGGTGGACGAATGAGCTGGTCAACTTTGCCTGGGGTGCCAAAGCGGTCAAGCTCCGTTTTGTGGATGAACAATACTATATCCATCTGGTCCACGAAGATAACAACGTCTGTAAGGCTTATCTGGGGCAGACGACTTTGAACGGCAATGAGGTCTCCCGCGAATGCGAATTTGACCTGAATGATTTGATCAGAAGCCTGACCCGCGCGGTCAATGCCCTTTTGCGGAATAAGGAATTCATAATGGGAATGCCCAAGGAAGCTGAGGAATTACGCTACGTCCTGGACCGTCTGCGTTCTCATAAGAAATAATGAAAGTTTGAAGTTTATCATTAAGACAACGCTTTTGGGTGGCTTCACGGGAGCAGTGTGGTATGGAGTTTTTATACTTATTTGCCTGTTTTTTCATAAAATAGCATTTGAGATATCTCTTTGGCCATTCAGTACACTAACCTTTTTAATAAGTGAAAGATACAATTTAAAAACAGATACTGTATGGTACATATTATTGTTCTTCCCATACCTTCTTGGTCTTGTTTTAGGAATGATGGCAGGTTTTGTCATTTCTCTGTATGGGAGCTTTGTTCCTGAACACGTAAGAAAAAAAAGTGCATGGATTTCTTCGTTGAAATACAGGACTCGCTCATTTTTATCCTATTGTCTCTTTTTAGGAGAAAGCACATTATGTATAGCCGGTTTAGGGAGTCTATTTCTTTGCATAATGGGAGTTGTTTTTTCTCCCGAACAATCTGTTAGGATTTTATGTGCAATAGATCATTTAATTTCAGAAACTTTTTTAAGAACTTTAACTACAAATAATTCAGATAATTTTATCAAGTTGATAGCCGCTATTTTGCTGGCGAGTTTTTCTGCTCTGACTGTTTGGAGGTGTGAAGTTTATATTGCAAAAGAAAAACAGAATACAGCTCAAAATTTACCTGGAGAACAGTCACCCAAGACAACAACTGTGATAATTGTGTCTTTTGTAATAGTGTTGGGTATCCTGTTGGTATCAGCAATGACACTCTTCATGCTTCCTGGATTATGTTTTTTATTGTTAGAGCTTATAATTGCGTTGATTAATAGTATCTTTTGGCTTCTTGTAGGCGAATATTAATGGGTACGGATCAATGGCTGAGTAACCAAAAAGAAATACTGTGAGACAAAGAAACGCCAACTATCTGCGAGTTTGCAAAGAAATCCGTGAAGGGTTTACAGATGGAAGTGTACTTCTTTATCACAAAAAAAACGTTTATCCGTAGATTTCCAAAGGTAAATATGAAAAAAGATTCAATAAGAAAATTTTATGCAGTGATGGTGAATATGGATGCTGCGACATCACAAAAAAAACATTTATCCTGTAGAGTTTCAAAGGTAAATATGAAAAAAAATACAATAAGAAAATTTTATGCAGTGATGGTGAATATGGATGCTGCGACTAAAGGTCTTGCTGCATTTGTAGATCATTATAAAGAACCAGATGGCTTTTCTCCACTTTGTTTTAGTCAAGGAATCCAAATAGGACATCTCCCCAAAGAGTTGAAATTGCAGATAGATATGAAGATGCTTAAAAATATGGATTTTGATGCTGTAGTAACATGTTATACGTGGAGAATTATCTCTAGGCGTTTGGCGAAAGCCTTGATGGATGTTATTGAATCGGATGATGTAGAACTAGTACCTATACCACTTTATGATCAAAAAGGAGAGAAAGTGATAAGAGATGATTTCTATGTGATCAATGCGTTAAAAACATTTGACAGAAGTATTGTATCCAGCAGGTCACGAGCATTAAAAAGAGGATTTATACTTGATCCTATTCTTATTGAAAAAAATATACCAGAAAATGCCCATATATTTCGGATAAAGGATGATATCTGTGCTAATATACTTGTTATTGATAATGTAGTGAGAAAAGTATTATTCAAACAACCTCATGATGGCCTTAGATTTCGGCCTATAGAAACAGAGTATTGATTTAGCAATTTTTAGTTTTCTTTGAGATAATAACCACCGTTGCGCGGTGCGCCTCTGAATTCGATATCATTGATTTTCAACAGTTTCAGATAACGTTCCACAGTACGCGGGGGGATATTCAAAGCCGCGGCGATCGCGTTGCTCCGGCAGCCGGGATGTTTCCGGATATATTCTAAAACGAAGTTTACTCCGCCATTTACACCGCCAATTACTCCGCCATTTTGCGAGGAAATATGCTGTTTCAATGTTCGCGCGATTTCACCCAGCATGAACTGGATGAACACACCGGATTCAGCGTTTTTTGTGCTTTTGCGGATGGCTTCATAGTACTTTTTCTGCTGTTCATGCACCATCGTTTCTACAGGCAGATGACGGAATACAGGATGAAGTCTGGTGAGGATCAGCGACTGCCAAAGCCTTCCCATTCTTCCATTTCCATCCGCGAAAGGATGGATGAATTCAAATTCATAATGGAAAACACAACTGCGGATCAGAAGGTGATCTTCCGACTTTTTCAGCCAGTCAAAGAGATCGGCCATGAGGGTCGGAACGCGATCCGCGGGGGGCGCGATATGGATGACCTGTTTGCTGTCAAAGACACCCACTCCGCCGGTTCTGAATCGTCCGGGGCTGTCGCAGAGAGCGGACATCATGACCCGGTGAGCCATCAGCAGATCGTCTATTGAAAAAGGATCCAGTTTAGGGAATAACTCATAGGCGGCAATAGCGTTTTTGACTTCCTGTATTTCCCGGAGCGGGGCAATGACCTTTTTGCCGTTGAGGATGTCGGTCACTTGTCCCTCTGACAGAGTGTTGCCCTCGATAGCCAGCGAGGAATGGATGGTTTTGATTTGATTCGCCTTGCGCAGTTTCAGTGTTTGCCTGTTTTCTCTTTGCAGGGAATAGCGTTCAATGAGCGCGGAGATCTCGGCGATCAGGGAGACTGTTTTTGCTGTCAGAGTGAATGGAGGCTGATAGGGCATATCGAAGGTAAGGATCACTTTCTCCGGCGGTAGAGTTTGCCGGGCAGCTGCTGGACTTGTTTTTTGAGTTCCAGACCGCAGAGAGCGCTCAACACGACATGAGTGGGAAGGGATGTTTTTTGTATAAGCACGTCTATATGCTGTTCCTCAAAGGTGACAGCGTCAAGGACGGCGGTCTCCTGGGGTGTCAGTTTGATGTTGAGAGGTACTGTAGCGGTCGTGGGCAGGGTGAAAGGTATCTCATCCTGCACAGGGAGTTTTTCATCCCGGAGAGGTGACGGCTGCTGCGGAGCGGAGACTGGCTGGAAGCCGGAAAGGTATTCAAATTCGCTCAGGATGTCCTGGATGTCATCGCAGAGCTTGGCACCTTCTTTGATCAGCCGGTTGCACCCGCTGCTGCGGGGAGAATCTATCCTGCCGGGAATGGCAAAGACTTGACGATTCATTTCCGCGGCCATTCCAGCCGTGATGAGCGCGCCGCTGGTTTGATTGGCTTCCACGACCAAAGTGCCCAGTGTCATTCCGGCAACGATCCGGTTGCGGATGGAATAGGTATTGCGATTCCCTGAATAGCTCATGGGAAATTGCGAGATCACCGCGCCGTTTTGGGATATTTCCTCAAAAAGCTTAACATTTTCCGCCGGATAGACTACGTTGATACCGTTGCCTAATACGGAAATCGTTCTGCCTTTGGAGTTCAAAGCTCCTTTGTGTGCCGTGGTATCAATGCCGCGCGCACCGCCACTGACGACCGTGATCCCCGCGTAAGCCAGTTGTTGGGCGAATTTTTGGGCAGTCTCAATTCCGTAAAGAGTCGTCAGACGGGAGCCGACAATGGCAATGGAGTTATGATCCTGGGGAAGTATCTGTCCCCGGACATATAGCAGAAATGGCGGATTATAGATCTGCTTCAGGAGCTTAGGATATTCCTCATCCTCTTTCAGGATGACATGGCAGCCGGTATTTTGGATCCGGCGTATCTCCGCGTTCAGATCTACGGTCGATTCCCAGTTCAGGATGGCTGCCGCAGTCTCAGCGGTAATGCCAGTGATGTTGGACAGTTGACTCTCTGTCGCCGAAAAGATATTGACGGCATCGCCCAGAGACGCGCACAGCTTGGCGTAGGTCGCCGGGCCGACTCCGTCGATCATATTCAGAACGATATGTGCTTCCAGAGAAGTCATGCTGTCATCCGAAACGGTTACTTCAAGACACTGATATTTTTCAGAGTGAACTCCACATTTTCACCCTCTACGCCATAATAGCCGCCCCAGCCGATGCGGATCTCTTTGATCTTGTCCAGATCCAGTTGTCCGTTCGGATCGGAGGACCATCCGGCCAGGTTGAACTGGTTTCGGGGGATGTAAACATGGCGGTAATCGCTCTGACCGCGGGAGGTTAGACTGTAGCCGCTCTGAGCCAGATACTCACCGCCGTCGGAGTCTATCAGAATGGCCAGCAGCTGAGTGGAAGTCCGCTGAGACGGCGGGACTGTGATGTCCAGAGTGATAAGCTCCATGCCGCTCAAGTCCAGTTTTTGTCCAAAGCAGAGGAACAGGAAAGTGTCCACGTTTCCTTTGCTCAAAGTCGCTTTGGCGTTCCAGGCAGAATCATTTTCAACCTTTTCCACAGTGGCGCGAACAAACTCACCGGCACCTTTACCGGGATCGTTCAGCTTCAGAACGGTCTTCTCATAAGCGGGGAAAGAGCGGATGTCACCGGTTTGTTTGCGTTCTTTCTGCTTGTCGAAAGTGAAGGCCACAGCATTCCATCCGTTCAGACTGACGGAATAGGTCTCGCTTTCCTCCAGAGCGGTGACTTTGCCTGTATTGGGATCCCACATTCTGGGATGACCTTCTGCGGCAAAGCGGACTGTCTCTTTGCAGGGTTCCTTGGAATCATTGAAAATGTAGTACACCTCACGATCAGGGAAGGAGCGGTGCGTGACTCTCAGCGGAGAATCTTTGCTGCCGGTGGCAAAGTCGCGCTCCAGCAGTTCATTTAGGATATAAGCGTTCATGCTCTCCATGCCCATCGGCAGGAAAAGAGCGATGCCGCCGGCTTCGTTGTGTATCGGCTTGAGCGGAGCCGGTTCAGCACCGAAGAGCCGTTTGGATATCTCTTTGACTTCACTGCTGGGGAAATCGGTTTCGGAATTCAGAGGCAGAGCGCCGGAAGCGATCAGGATGCCGCCTTTTTGGACGAATCGTTCCAGTTGTTTCCAGGTTTCCAGAGGCAGGGTATCCACCGAAGGCAGAATGACGGCTCGCCAGCTGACACCGCAAGGATGTTCCAATCCCTTGTCACTTACGGATGCTTCTGTGATGGCACGGCTGTCGATGATCGTGAAATCACGACCGGAACGCCAGAGCGATTCAGAGACCGTGGCATAGCAGCCGCTGATGGCCAGCACATCTGCGGAGTCGTTTGCCCAGGTGCGTGAAGGAATATAGCGGGGCCAGCAGCTTTCTACCGGATAGAGGACGGCTGTGTCCACCACCTGATTGCCGCCTTCGGTCATCAGGATGCTGCGGCCGGTCCAGTTGTTCAGCTCTTGTATTTGCTGATCGGTCAGATCCTTCCAGGAATAATAACTGGTGAAACGGGTGACACCGCCTACGATCTGGCGGCCCAAAGTTCCGCGTATCTCATCTGCTGTGACAGTGATCCGGGGACGGGTATCGCCCGCGGGACGGTACACCTGACCGTGATCAGAAGTCTCGCTCATGACCAGACGTTTGTCATTCAATTCGGCCGCGCTGGAGAGCAGTCTTGCCACATACCAGGGGACTTCGGGCGGGATACTGGTCAGACAGTCCATGCTGGGAGAATCCAGACGGCGGATGCAGGCAAAGAAATTGCCGTAGAATGGAATATGTGTGGCCATAGATTCCTCGGAAATCAGATGTCCGCCGGAGGGAACATGATACTTCGCGCAGAAATCCTGTATCTGTCCAAAGTAGTATTCAGCCACCAGGTCGCCTACAGTCTTCCAGAAATCGTATTTTACCTTGGCGATCTTGCCCTGGCCGTTGCTGTCCAGAGTCAGCAGGGGAACCAGCGGTGTGATGTCATAGCCGCAGCGTGTCTTGAATTCTCTGACCAGATCGTCCGACCAGGGCAGGCAGGCATAAGGCATCGTGCGCAGGAACACGCTCATCAGGGAAGGTTCATCCGTGAATGTAGATTCAAAGTACTTGCCCAGATCGTCTCCGAACCGCTGGGCGTAGTTTTCATAAGTTACCCGCGCGAATTCGTAAGTAGCATCTTTATTGATCAGATTGATGTAGGGGGTGTGCTGGTACAGATTTGCCTCCGCGTGAGTCCCTTCATAAAGTGTATTGCGTGTGATAACGGTGACGGTATATCCGGCTCGGATAAAGGCTTTGAATTTGCCGTCCTGGATGGCCGCGGTCAGATTGATGGTGTGATCCATATCGGGCAGATCATCTTTCAGGGGGATAGCCAGAGCGTACAAGACCTTGCCGGGAGGAACATCGAATTCCACGACCTGATCCTTGTCATAGTAGCGGTTATAGGTGAGCAGTCCTTCGGCTTCCCATTCCGGATTTTTGCGCAGGACCAGTCCGCCCGCGTTGCCGGAGGGGTATCCTTTTTCGTCATAAAGCCAGAGATTAGCACCTTCCTTTTTGGCTTCGGTAATAGCCCGGTAGAACGCGTTCCAATGGACATCGCTTTCCATATACTGGTCGAAATGGACATTGCTGACGATGCCTCCGAAACCTTTATGGTGCAGGAGATCCTCTCGGATGCCGTCCTGCTGTTCAAAGTTATCCGGCCAGTTGTGGATGATTTTCAAGATTTTAGTCTTGGCCGGTGGTTCTACGAACTGTTTTTCCAGTTCATTCAAAGAGAATTCCGCGGCTTGTTCTGCACAGACGATATTACAGGCTCCGGTGATCAGAGCCGCCACACATAGTTTACTAATCCAACTCACGTCCGAATTATACCGCAAAACGGGTTTCGGTGGAATCTGAAAATGAGCGTTTACATTGTGAACGGATAGGATTACAATCCATCCGATTAGGTTAGCAGCGAAGCCGATCACCGGCACGCTCATGGATTTACATTATGAGTTCTAAGAAAAACATTTTAGCGGCGGCAATAGCGGCTGCGGCATTAACATTGAGTATGGATCAAGTTTATTCAGATGAGGGAATGTGGCTGTATGATGATCCCCCGCTGGAAATATTAAAGGCAAAATATAACTACAGTCCCAGTGCTGAATGGCTGGAACATCTGCAAAAAGCTTCTGTGCGTTTCAATAATGGCGGTTCAGGTTCCTTTGTTTCGGCGGACGGTCTGGTCATTTCCAACCACCATGTTGGCGCAGGAGCTTTGGAAAAGCTTTCAACAGAAGAGAATAACATTTTCGCAAACGGTTTTTACGCTTCCACTTTGGCTGAGGAACTGCGTTGTCACGATTTGGAATTGAACGTGCTGATGAGTATTGAAGACGTGACCGATCAGGTCAATGCTGTCATCCGTTCGGGAATGTCCTCGGAAGAAGCTGTTAAGGCTCGTCGTGAGGTCATGGCGAAGATCGAGGCCGAATCCCTGGAAAAAACAGGTCTGCGCAGTGATGTTGTTACCCTGTTTCAGGGGGGCAAATACTCCCTTTACCGCTACAAACGTTATACTGATGTCCGTCTAGTATTTGCGCCGGAATCCCTGATCGCCTCTTTCGGCGGTGATACCGACAATTTTGAATATCCTCGTTATGATTTGGATATCAGCATATTCCGTGTATATGAGAATGATAAGCCGGCCAGGATAGACCACTATCTGACCTGGAACATGAAGGGCGTTTCAGAGAACGATCTGATTTTTATGTCCGGAAATCCGGGTTCGACATCCCGTCTGATCACAATGGATGAATTGAAATCAGACCGGGATGTGGTTTTACCGCACACACTGCAGCGTTTGAACCGCTTAGAGGTGCTTTACTCTGTATGGGCCGCGCGCAGCAAGGAAAATTCACGCCGCGCCAAACAGTCCATTTTGGGTATCCAGAACGCGCGCAAGGCATTTGGAGGACACTTCACTGGTCTGCTGGATCCGAGTCTGATTGCCAAGAAAGAGGCTGAGGAAAAAGCTTTGAAAGAAGCGATCGCGGCTTCCAGTGAGTATAAGGATACTCTGAAGGCATTTGATCAAATCGCTCAGATAGAAAAAGATGCGGCAGAGAGTTATCTGCCTTATCGTATATGGGAGGGGGCACAGGCCTTCAATTCATCTTACTTTGGTTTTGCCAGGACACTGCTCCGCAACGCGGATGAGAAATCAAAACCCAGCGGAGAGCGTCTGCGCGAATTCCGTGATTCCAACAAAGTCTCTCTGGAGTTGAGACTTTTCTCAGAAGCTCCTATTTATGAGGATTTTGAGATCCTGCGTCTGACGGATTCTCTGAAGTTCGCCATAGAACAGATGGGATACAATAATCCGCTGGTGCAGCGGGTGTTAGCCGGTAAGTCTCCGGAGGCACGTGCTTTTGAGTTAGTGAAAGGGACCCAGATCAAGACCGCTGAACGGCGCAAGGCCATCTATGCTATGAGCCCGGTTGAGATCCAAAAGCTGAACGATCCAATGATCGAAGTGGCTCGCGTGGTGGATGGTGCGGCACGTCAACTTCGTAAAGTCCGCGAGGAACAATCCGAACTGACCAAACAGGCCCATGATAAGATCGCCAAGGCGCGTTTTGCTCTGATGAAAGAGCATTCTTATCCGGATGCCACGTTCACCCTGCGTCTTTCTTATGGTCAGGTGAAAGGCTATGAAGAAGCGGGACAAGCGATTCCTTTCCAGACGGATCTGAAAGGTATGTATGCGCACGCCAAGGATCATGATTATGAAGGCGATTTTGATTTGCCGGATTCTTGGAAAAAACCGCGCAAAGAACTGGATCTGTCCACTCCGTGCAACTTTGTTTCTACGGCGGACATCATCGGCGGCAACTCCGGCAGTCCGGTAGTGAACCGTGCCGGTGAATTTGTCGGTATCGTCTTCGATGGTAACATCCAGTCACTGGTCGGCGAGTATGTTTATACTGATGTACAGGCTCGCTCCACTTCCATCAACTGTCAGTTCATTATCGAAGCTCTGAACAAAGTTTATGGAGCGGATGCTTTAGCCAATGAGATTTTGAACGGAAAAAGATAAAATCCTAAAAAAAGAAAAATTATGAGTGAAGAAGGAAGAAATCAATATCAAGAGGATTCCTGGAGGATCCTTCGCATCATGTCGGATTATGTGGATGCCTTTGAAACACTGGCACCGCTGGGAAAGGCGGTGACCATCTTCGGCTCGGCACGCACACCGGCTAAACATCCGGCTTATAAAGCCGCTCAAAAAGTCGGTGCGTTGTTGGCCAAGAACGGTTTCGCGGTCATCACCGGCGGCGGCCCCGGCATCATGGAAGCGGCCAATCGCGGCGCGCTTGAAGGTGGCGGCAAATCGGTGGGGCTTAACATCTCTTTGCCCTTTGAGCAGAAAACCAATCCGTATGTGAACTATCCGGTTCCATTCCATTATTTCTTTGCCCGCAAGACCTGTTTTTTGAAGTACAGCTGTGCTTTCATATTCATGCCCGGCGGTTTTGGAACGCTGGATGAAATGGGGGAAGTCTTGACCCTGGTGCAGACTCACCGCATCCCGCTGGTGCCGCTCATCTTCTTTGGAAAGAAGTTTTGGGTCGGATTCAAGGATTGGGTCAGAGACAACATGCTGGCGGAGAAGTATATTTCAGAGGATGACACAAAGTTGTTCCATGCGACCGATGATCCGAAAGAAGTCCTCAAGATTATTGAAGATCATCTCCGCCGGACTGATACTCCGTTCCTGCCTAATAAGTGGATGGGTTAGAAATGCTTTATGAGACGGGCGATCACTCGTCTCATAAAACATCCGTCTGAAAAAGGGAGCAGAATAGATATGAATAAAACAAGTAAAAGACTCTTTAAGTGGGTCGGTGTCGGCTCATTAGCCATGTTTTTTTCAATAACCGTCTGCTGCAGCGCGCAGACGGAGACGGTTGCAAAGTGTGAGTCAGGCAAAGATTATGACTTGTCTCTGCCGGGCAAGGTCAAGTTGGATTTGATCTGGATCGGGCCCGGAACTTTTGTGATGGGCACTCCAAAGGATGAATCCGGCAGAAATAATGACGAGACCCAGCACCAGGTCACCTTGAGCAAAGGCTACTGGATGGGTAAGTATGAAGTGATCCAGCCACAGTGGAAAGCCGTTATGGGGAGTGATCCTTCTCACTGGCAGGGAGAGGATCTGCCTGTGGAACAAGTCAGCTGGTATGAAGCGATGAAATTTTGCGAAAAGCTGACAATGATCGAGAAAGCCGCTGGAAGACTGCCGGAAGGTTATGTCTATACACTGCCCACAGAGGCACAGTGGGAGTATGCCTGCCGGGCGGGAACGACCGGAGCTTATAATGTGGATGGCGCAACTTTGAATGAATTAGGCTGGCATGGCGATGAAAGTCAGGATAAAACTCATGCGGTCGGACAAAAGAAGCCGAATGCCTGTGGTTTATATGATATGCATGGGAACGTCTGGGAATGGTGTCTGGACTGGTACGGAGATTATCCCGAAGATCCTGTGACGGATCCCGTAGGAAAGACCTCCGGTTCCGGTCGTGTGGATCGCGGTGGCAGTTGGGGACACTATGCCGGACTTTGCCGTTCCGGCGACAGAAATGATGCTGGTCCAGGTATGAAGGCCGGACATGTTGGCTTCCGTTTAGCTCTCGCACCTGCACAGTCCGCAGAATAAGAGTCTATTGGCAAGTGGCTTCGCTTGCCTTGGAAATAGAAGTGCAAAAGTTCAAAGAGTTGTTTGAACGTGTTCAGTCACTGAC
>JAEEGH010008573.1_pt1 | contig 24093 bp, 22 predicted proteins | sample 9134181 | NCBI WGS metagenome assembly JAEEGH01 (sample SAMN16246544, study PRJNA631951) | gut metagenome | biome: gut microbiome; feature: rumen; material: DP-attached | host: Bos | place: Iran: Karaj | collected 2018-10
TCTTTACTGCACGACTAGCTGCCTTGAGAAAAGTGCCATCGCCTCCTAAACTCACTATCATGTCGGCAGTAAAGTCTGTTCCATCAAACAATTCTATATCAGGAAGATCGAAATGTTGTTCTTTAGTTAGAAATAGATAGAACTCTCTGTCCATACAAATCTGAGCCTCATGTTGATGCAAAAGATGGATGAGACGCTCCGCAGTAGACGACTTTTTGGACTGATAATTATTCCCTATGATGGCAAATTTCATTGTTATTAGTATTTATTGACAATGCGAAGATACTATTTTTATTTTTTAAACAAGCAAGTATGAATAGTTTTTGTATCTTTGTCCTTATTAAATACTAACAAAACGAATAGACAGAAATGAATTTATTGATTTTCTTCCTCCAGCAGGCCGAAGAGCTGGCCGGAGGCTTGGTAGAGACAATGCCCGTACTCAGCGAAGCTGCTGAGACGGCTCAGTCAATGAACCTATGGGATCTGGCCGTGAAAGGTGGCTGGATCATGATAGTGCTCGCTGTGCTGTCATTGATAGCCTTTTACATCCTCTTTGAGCGTTACTACGTCATCAAGAGGGCCGACAAGGAAGATCCTGAGTTCATGTTCAAGATAAAAGACTACATTAAGGACGGCAACGTGAAGGCAGCTATCACCTACTGCCAGAAGACAGACACGCCTGCTGCCCGCATGATAGAAAGAGGTATCAGTCGCATAGGTCGTCCTGTGAACGATGTGCAGGCTGCCATAGAGAATGCTGGCAACTTGGAGGTGGCTAAGCTGGAGAAGGGCCTCAATGTGATGGCAACCATCGCTGGAGGTGCACCTATGATAGGTTTCCTTGGAACGGTAATCGGTATGGTAAGGGCTTTCTTCGAGATGTCGAATGCAGGAAACAACATAGACATCACGTTGCTCTCTGGTGGCATCTATCAAGCTATGATTACCACGGTGGGTGGTTTGATAGTGGGTATCATCGCCATGTTTGCCTACAACTATTTGGTGACATTGGTAGATGGCATCGTGAATAAAATGGAAGCCAAGACTATGGCGTTTATGGACTTACTCAATGAACCTGAACAATAATGCTGAAGAGAAGAAATAAAATTAATCCGTCGTTCAGTATGTCGTCTATGACAGACGTCATCTTCCTGTTGCTGATCTTTTTCATGATCACCAGTACCATGGTGTCGCCCAATGCCATCAAGGTATTGCTTCCTCAAGGGAAGCAGCAGACTTCGGCCAAACCATTGACGCGTGTCATCATCGACAAGGAACTGAATGTGTTTGCGGCCTTTGGGAACGACCGTGAGCAGGCTTTGAGTTTCGAAGAACTAACTCCATTCTTACAGGACTGTTCTGATCGTGAACCTGACATGTACGTGGCGCTTTATGCCGATGAGAGTGTACCTTATAGAGAGATTGTGAAAGTGCTGAATATTGCCAACGAGAATCATTTCAAGATGGTACTGGCCACACGTCCACCTGAAAATAAGTGATATGGATAAGAAACAGAAAGGGAAATATGTAGGTTTAGTAGGTGCATTGGCTGTTCATATGCTGATACTCTTGCTCTTGTTTCTGGTTAGTTTTGCACTACCTAAAATACAGGAAGAGGGTGGTATGCCTGTGATGCTTGGTGATACACCTGATGCCTATGGATTTGCTGATCCGTCATTGGTGGATGTGGATGTAATGCCACAGGAGGCGTTGACGACTGAGGCGCTAGAAACCCCCGATGTCCCTTCGGAACAGGACTTGATTGTACAGGAAGAGGAGGAAACGGTATCTGTTCCTGCGAGGAAGCAGGAGACGAAGAAGGAAACTCCAAAGCCTGCAGTGACGACACCCAGACAACCTACTGCGCAGGAGAAAGCGGAAGCTGACCGCAGGGCTACTGAAGCTCGTGCTGAGGCAGAGCGTAAAGCTGCAGAAGAGGCTGCAGCAGAACAACAACGACAGGCGCAGGCAGCAGCCCGTAGTCGTGTATCTGGGGCATTTGGACGTGGCACTCAGATGGGCAGTCGTGGAAATACAGAAGGTGAGGGCCTTCAAGGTAGTCCAGATGGTAACTCGGATACAGGTGCCACAGAAGGAGTGGGAGGATATGGTTCGTATAGTTTAGGAGGTCGTTCCATTGGACCTGGTGGTTTACCACGTCCTACATATAATGTTCAGGAAGAAGGTAGAGTTGTGGTGGATATTACCGTCAATCCTGCAGGACAGGTAATAGCGACAGGAATCAATCGTCAGACGAATACCGTGAGTTCTGCTCTTAGACGCGCTGCGGAAGAAGCTGCTAAGAAAGCACGCTTTAATGAGGTAAGTGGTACTAATAACCAGACAGGAACGATTACCTATTATTTTAAATTGAAGTAAATTAATAAAGGAGATAATACTATGAAAACAGCTTTTGTTTTTTTTGCCGATGGCTTTGAGGAAATCGAGGCCTTTACCACAGTGGATGTTCTCAGACGGGCAGGTGTCAATGCGTTGATGGTTTCTGTTACAGAAGATGAGATTGTTCGTGGTGCTCATGATATCTCAATGCTGTGTGATAAGACCATAGACAACGTAGACTTTTCTGAGGCTGATATGCTATTATTGCCAGGCGGAATGCCAGGTGCGTCCAACTTAGCAGCTTGTGAACTTTTGACCAAGCAACTGAAAGCCTTTGCTGAAGAGGGGAAACCATACGGTGCCATCTGTGCAGCTCCTTTCGTTTTGGGACAGTTAGGCCTGCTGAATGGAAAGAAAGCTACTTGCTATCCTGGCTTTGAGAACTATCTGGAAGGAGCAATTGTTACTGGTAAAATGGCAGAGCAAGACAACAATGTCATCACTGGCAAAGGACCTGCTGCTGCGATGGAATTCGCTTTGAAAGTGGCAGCTTTGTTGGTTGGCGATGAAAAGGCCAATGAAGTGGCTGCAGGCATGTTGGTGAAATGAGAAGGCTCTATACCATCATTGTCGCAGGCGGTAAGGGTATGCGTATGGGGAAGGATCTGCCAAAGCAGTTCCTTCCTATTGATGGGACTCCTATCTTGATGCATACCCTTCAGGCTTTTTATGACTATGATCCTTCTATGACACTGATAGTCGTGTTGCCATCCGACCAACAGGCTTATTGGAGTAAACTCTGTGGGGATTATCATTTTACCATTCCTCATGTGGTGGTCAGTGGCGGAGAGACACGCTTTCATTCAGTGAAAAACGGCCTTGCTTGTGTAAAGGGAGAAGGATTGGTTGCTGTGCATGATGGCGTTCGTCCTTTTGTACATCGTGATACCATTGATCGCTGTTTCGCAGTAGCTCAGGAATCTGGAGCAGCCGTTCCTGTGATAGAGGTGGTAGACTCTCTTCGCAAAGTAGAAGATGATGGAAGTAAAGCGGTATCTCGAAGGAATTATCGAATAGTACAGACACCTCAAGTCTTCGATATCTCTCTTTTGAAGGAGGCATATAAGCAACCATATTCAGACGACTTTACAGATGATGCTTCTGTTGTAGAGGCTTTCGGTAGAAAGATTTCCTTGACAGAAGGGAATCGGGAGAATATCAAGATCACTTCTCCTTTTGACTTGGTTATAGCTGAGGCTTTTCTGAACAAATGTACGATTTAGCTTCGAGAGACATAAAATATGTAACAGGGGTTGGCCCTCAAAGGGCGGCTATGCTGAATAAAGAACTTGGCATATCCACTGTGCATGATTTATTGTATTATTTCCCTTATAAATATGTGGACAGGAGTCGCTTCTATACTATCAATGAGATAGATGCGTCCATGCCCTATATTCAATTGAAAGGGGAAATCCTAGGATTTGAGGCTGTAGGAGAAGGACGTGGAAGAAGGTTGATAGCGCATTTCTCTGATGGTACTGGAGTGATAGATCTGGTATGGTTTCAAGGCATTAAGTATCTGTTGAATCGTTACAAGGTGCACCAAGAATATATGGTTTTTGGTAAACCTACGGTCTTCAATGGCAGGGTGAATATCGCTCATCCTGATATTGATGCCATCACAGAAGAAGTTCCTTCAGGTTTAGGGTTACAACCTTTCTATAATACCACGGAGAAAATGAAGCGCTCGATGCTTAATTCTCATGCATTGGAGAAAGTCATGGCATCAGCGTTGAAACTCCTACAAGAACCATTACCAGAAACACTTTCCCCTCAGATCCTTCAGGAACATCACCTTATGCCTCTTACTGAAGCAATTGGAAATATACATTTCCCTCAAAACGTAGAGCTGCTGAAGCGGGCACACTATCGATTGAAGTTTGAAGAATTGTTCTATGTACAATTGAACATTCTCCGCTATGCTAGTGACCGTATGCACAAATACAGAGGTTTTGTATTTGGAAAAGTAGGAGATACTTTCAATACATTCTATGCCTCTTATTTGCCTTTCGAGCTGACAGAAGCCCAAAAGCGTGTGATAAGGGAGATCCGCAAAGACTTAGGCTCTGGACATCAGATGAACCGGTTACTCCAAGGTGACGTGGGAAGTGGAAAGACACTGGTGGCATTGATGTGTATGCTTATTGCCATAGACAATGGTTATCAGTCATGCATGATGGCTCCAACGGAAATATTGGCTAATCAGCACTACGAGACATTGAAGTCGTTCTTGCGTGACATGGATGTTCGCGTGGAACTGCTGACGGGTTCCATTAAGGGGAAACGGAGAGAACGCATTCTGCAAGGATTGCAAAATGGTGAGATTCATATTTTGGTTGGAACGCATGCAGTCATAGAAGATACGGTGGAGTTCCATAAATTGGGATTAGCTATCATCGATGAACAACATCGATTTGGCGTGGCACAAAGGGCACGCTTATGGCAAAAAAACGTCAGCCCTCCCCATGTATTGGTAATGACAGCCACTCCCATACCTCGTACATTGGCTATGACTTTGTATGGCGATTTGGATGTATCGGTAATAGATGAACTTCCTCCAGGACGGAAACCTGTGGCTACCATTCATCAATATGAGAACAGAAGAGCACCATTGTATGATTTTATCCGTAAGCAGGTAGATAGTGGCAGGCAAGCATACATTGTATTCCCTTTGATTCAGGAAAGTGAGAAAATAGACTTGCAGAATTTAGAGGATGGTTTCGAGCGCATCAAGACGGCTTTTCCTGATTATGCTATCTGCAAGGTACATGGCAAGATGAAAGCTGCAGAGAAAGACGAACAGATGCAACTCTTCGTGACAGGTAAGGCACAGATATTGGTGGCCACTACTGTTATTGAGGTGGGAGTTAATGTGCCAAATGCCTCTGTAATGATCATTGAAAATGCAGAACGTTTTGGACTCTCACAGTTGCACCAACTTAGAGGAAGGGTTGGGAGAGGGGCTGATCAGTCCTACTGCGTCCTGGTGACAGGATTTAAGCTTTCAGAAGATACTCGAAAGCGCATTGAGATTATGGTGCGTACGAATGATGGGTTTGAAATTGCTGAAGCTGACTTGAAATTGAGAGGGCCTGGCGACTTGGAAGGCACGCAACAAAGTGGCATCGCTTTTGACTTGAAAATTGCCGATTTGGCTCATGACGGACAATTGCTCCAATATGTTAGGGAAGTTGCTCAAGAGGTTATAAAAAAGGATCCTCAGGGTGCATTGCCTGAAAATAGTGTATTGTGGAAACAATTAAAAACTTTGAGAAAAAGTAATGTAAATTGGTCGGCTATTAGCTGAAAGAATGTTAAAATACCATAGTTTGGCAAAAAAAATGGTGCAAAAGTCTAATTCTTAGGAAGAAAAACACTACCTTTGTCCAAATTCCGTTTTTAGGAAGCTAAATTAATACGCATGAAACATTTACTAAAGATACTTTTTTCAGGTGCCATTGCTATGGTCGTTAGTGCGAATGCTTTCTCACAAGACCTGATAGCAAGTCAGGCACCGATTGACAAAAAAATCAGAAGCATAGACTCTTTAGCCATGCAGAAACAGATCAAGGCAGAGCAGAATGAGTTCCCTGGACTTGACCTCTATCCTGAATGGACTAATAACTATGTCAACTACTCAGATGCAAAGATTCCTGATAGCTATGTAATAGATCTTACAGGTTTCTTCATGCCTACTCCTAGCACCAAGATTACTGATATATTCGGATATCGCCCTCGTCGTCGTCGCAGTCATGCTGGCTTGGACATAAAGGTTCAGACCGGTGATACCATTCGTGCAGCTTTCGACGGAAAGGTACGTGTGGTTCAAGATCAGGGGCGCAGTGGTTATGGAAAATACATAGTTATCCGTCATGATAATGGCTTGGAAACAGTGTATGGCCATTTATCCAAGCACTTAGTAAAAGCTGATCAATTAGTGAGAGCTGGTGATGTTATCGGTCTCGGTGGTAGCACTGGACGTTCTACGGGTTCTCATCTTCATTTTGAGACAAGATTCCTTGGTATTGCCATTAATCCAGCTTTGATGTTCGATTTTGAAAAGCAGGATATTGTGGCTGATACATATACTTTCTATAAGAACAAGACAGTGGAAAGGGCTGCTAAGCAGCAAACGAGTGGCAGCAAGACTACAGCTGTAGCATCCACTAGCAGTGGTGCTGTTTATTACAAGGTAAAGAGTGGTGATAGTCTTTCCAAGATCGCTGCTAAGCAAGGTATCACGATTGATCAACTGTGTAAACTTAACAATTTAACACGTAAGTCTGTGTTGCGTCCAGGACAGATGATTCGTTGTTCTTGAGAAGATAAATTATAAAGATAAGATAGGGCACTTCGTAAAGTGCCCTATTTCTTTTTGTGTAGTTATAAAAAAGAATAAATTCTTTTTGCACTGCATCTGATTATTCGTAACTTTGCACATCATATAGTAAGATTATGAGAGATACAAGGAAACAATATGAAAAAGTAGTTGCCAGTTGCAGAGAACTATTTGCCAAAAAGTTGCATGATTATGGTCCTGCGTGGCGTATTATGCGGCCCTCTTCTGTAACAGATCAGCTTTTCATCAAAGCCAATAGGATTCGGAGTATTGAAATCAAGGGAGTGGCGATGGTGAATGAAGGTATCCAACCTGAATTTATGGCGATTGTCAATTATGGAGTAATCGGATTGATTCAATTGGAACTTGGCTATGCTGAGACGGCTGATATCTCTAACGAAAAGGCTTTGGAGCTATATGATAAATATGTAAACACTGCCATGAATCTTATGCTGGCGAAGAATCATGATTATGATGAGGCTTGGAGAGGCATGCGCATTAGCTCATATACAGATGTAATTTTAATGAAACTCTATCGTACAAAACAGATAGAGGACTTGGCTGGTAAGACATTGGTATCGGAAGGTATTGATGCCAATTTTATGGATATGATCAATTACGCGGTCTTTGGCTTAATAAAGTTGGAGTTTGGAGAAGATTAACTATAAGGAAAGTCTCGTTTGGAAGATTCTGCTTAACCTTTGTGCTTTGCTCCTTGGGTTGGTCTTTGTCTTTTCTGGTTTTGTGAAAGCAGTAGACCCCCTTGGCACCTGTTATAAAATAGAGGACTATATAGAGGCTTTTGGTTTGGTTAAGGTAGTACCTGATTTTCTGCCTTTGATGCTTTCAATAGCATTGTGTTGCTTGGAGTTTTTGATTGGTATCATGCTTCTATTGAGGGTCAGAAGACGTGTGGCAACCATTTTGGTACTGCTGATGATGGCAGTGATGACACCGTTGACTTTCTATCTGGCGCTGACGAATCCAATCTCAGATTGTGGCTGCTTTGGAGATGCTCTGGTATTGACCAATTGGCAGACTTTCTATAAGAATGTAGTGTTGCTTATTGGGGCTATCGTTGTTTTTATAGGATATGACCAGTTGACACCTATCTTATCATCTAAGAAAGAATGGATGGTTACTTCTTGGAGTCTGGTGTTTATCCTTGGCATCGCTTTTTATGGGTTATACTATATTCCGTTGTTTGACTTCCGTCCTTATAAAATAGGGGTGAATATACCTCAAGCAATGGAGATTCCGGAAGGAGCAGAGTTGAGTAAGTATGACACACGATTTGTGTTAGAAAAAGGAGGGGAGAAAAAGGAGTTTGGTCTGGAAGATTATCCTGATAGTACTTGGACTTTCATTGAATCAAAAACGGTGTTGGTTAAACAGGGTTTTGAACCTCCAATACATGATTTCTCCTTGATGGACCTTGAAACAGGAGATGATATGACGACTGAGGTGTTGGAGCATGAGGGTTACACCTTCCTTTTGGTGGTTCATAGAGTGGAAGAAGCAGATGAAAGTGACATTGATTTAGTCAATGAGGTCTATGATTTCAGTGTGGAGTATGGGTATCGTTTCTATGCACTGACTTCTTCTCCAGAAGAGGAGATCATGTTATGGCGTGAGCAAACAGGCGCTGAGTATGATTTTTTCTTGGCAGATGATATCACTCTTAAAACAATAATCCGTTCTAATCCAGGATTGCTGTTGTTGAAAGACGGAACGATACTTAATAAATGGTCGAATAGGGATTTGCCGGACGAGTTTGTGATGACTGGTCCGTTAGAAGAAATAGAAATAGGGAAACAAAAGGTCGTAAATGCGCCTTTGAGGTTATTCATGACCTTCCTGGTATTCTTTATACCTTTATCCCTGCTTTTGGGACATGATCAGTTCTTGTCCTATTTAAGAAAAAGAAAGAGTAAAACTGATTATTAACTTTATAATAGAAACAAATGAGAAAGAAAATTGTCGCAGGAAACTGGAAGATGAATCTGGACCTGCAGGAAGGTGTTGCTTTGGCAAAGGAATTGAACGAAGCTTTGGCAGCAGACAAACCAAATTGCGATGTGGTAATTTGCACTCCTTTCATTCACTTGGCTTCAGTAGCTTCTGTTTTGGATAGCAATCTGATTGGCCTTGGTGCAGAGAACTGCGCTGACAAGGAGAAGGGCGCTTATACTGGTGAGGTTTCTGCAAAGATGGTAAAGAGCACAGGTGCACAGTATGTGATTCTTGGCCATTCTGAGCGTCGTGAGTACTATAAAGAAACTCCTGAAATCTTGAAGGAAAAGGTCCTGTTGGCTTTGGCTAATGGCTTGAAGGTTATCTTCTGCATCGGTGAGAGCCTTGAAGAGCGTGAAGCCAATAAGCAGAATGAGGTTGTAAAGGCAGAGTTGGAAGGTAGCGTATTCAATCTGAGTGCTGAGGACTTTGCAAAGATTGTCATCGCTTACGAGCCTATTTGGGCCATTGGCACAGGTAAGACTGCTACTGCAGAGCAGGCTGAAGAGATTCATGCTTACATCCGTGGTTGTGTGGCTGAGAAGTATGGCGCTGAGGTAGCAGAGAATACTTCTATTCTTTATGGCGGTAGCTGCAAGGCTAGCAATGCTCCTGAATTGTTTGCAAAACCTGATATTGATGGTGGCTTGATTGGTGGTGCCTCTTTGAAGTGCGCTGATTTCAAGGGCATCATTGATGCTTGGAAGAAATAAGTTGTTCTTATATTGGCTGTGCCAGTGCTTACTGGCATGGCCTTTTGTTTTTTCACTGTAAAAAGCATTCAAGAAAATGAAGAAGTTTTTAGGAATCTGTTTTTTCCTGTTTGCTCAGTTTGGGATGGGAGTCTCAGCACAGAGCATTATTGAACATTTGCAGAAGGATGGAGCAGGTCTTGGAACTATAACCATCCATCAGGACAATGATATTGCTGCTTTGTTGAATTCCGACTTGGCTGCCTCTATGGGTTCTCAAGGCAAGTCTGCTTCAAACAAGGGTACTCTGAAGAAGCAAGGATATAGGGTGCAAGTGTATGTAGGCAGTAATACCAGAGCTTCTAAGAATGAGGCTAGTCGTGTGGCTTCAGAAGTCAGGAGTAAGTTTCCAGATCTGACTGTTTATGCCATGTTCAATCCTCCGCGTTGGCTTTGTCGTGTGGGAGATTTCAGAACTATCGAAGAGGCCCATGCAGCCATGAGAGAATTAAGGAAAGAAGGAAAATTCAGGGAAGTTTCCGTTGTTAAAGATCAAATAGTTATACCTGCTGAATAAGATGTTAGAAAACGAAGTTGTGGAATCTCCAGTATTGGAGGAATTGAAAGATCATTATAAGCACATTATTACTCTTTTAGGAGAAGATGTGCATCGTGAAGGATTGCTTAAAACACCAGAGCGTGTGGCGAAAGCCATGATTACGCTGACCAAAGGGTATGAGATAGATCCTCACGAAGTTCTGCTTTCTGCCCGTTTTAGGGAAGATTATAAGCAGATGGTCATAGTGAAGGATATCGATTTCTTCTCTCTCTGCGAGCATCACATGCTTCCTTTCTATGGTAAAGCTCATGTGGCTTACATCCCTAATGAATATATCACCGGGCTCAGTAAGATAGCTCGTGTGGTAGATATCTTTTCTCATAGACTACAAGTACAGGAACGTTTGACTACACAGATTAAGGAGTGCATTCAGGAAACACTTAATCCCATGGGTGTGATGGTGGTGTTGGAAGCGAAGCACATGTGTATGCAGATGCGTGGCGTGGAAAAAAAGAATGCGATAACCACCACTTCTGATTTTACGGGAGCTTTCAATCAAGCTAAGACCCGTGCCGAGTTTATGGACTTAATTAGGAATAAGTCATAAGTTCAATACAACACGGTCTCCTAAGGTTTTGGCCATTATTTTCTGAACTTCGAGGAGTTCAGAATATTCTTTAATAATAGTATTACATTGCTGCTCATCTCTTGTCTTGGATGCTTCTTGCAGTTCATGCATTAGCGTCTTTAGCTTGTTGCTGACAACGACATATTTGAAATTGGTCATCAGAATGGGGACCAATTCTGCCAACCTGTCCTCATCATTTACTACCGTCTGATTCTTAAAATGATACTTGCTTAGTTGGTATCTGTCACTAATCAAGTTCACACTGATTTGGTTGACCTCAGGATTGTTGTGATGCGTAAAGAAGTGTTCGGCCTTGAAACCATCTTCCGATTGATGACATATGGCTTCTTCTAATATCTGCTGATAGATAGGGTGATGGAATTGTAAACTGTCAATGGCCATTTCATGCGCGATGTAACTTATCACATTGACAGGTTTTCTTCCATCTTCCGTATCCTCTTCACACATGATGAGCTCGCCATAGCGGACAATCATCTGGGTCAGCATACGTTCGTATGCTTCAAAGACGCGATTATCTTTACCTGTTGTTTGTTGTTCTGTCGGCTTGGGCTCTACAATATTCCATTCCTCGGGTACTGGAGGTGGGAAGTTATCATCAGGTGCAGATTCAGAGGAAGAAGGCGCATCTTGTTGTCTATTCTTCTCTCTTTCCTTACGTTTGGCCTCGTCATCAGCATGTTTTTCCCTTCTTTTGGCGACTTCACTAACCAGAATCTTATCGTCCATTTGCAGCATTTGCGCACATTCCTTGATATAAATATCGCGCACAATGGCTTCAGGTATGACTGCAATGCTCTCCATCAGACTACCAATAAGCTCTGCCCGTTTAATAGGGTCGCGTTGGGCATCTTTCATCAGCAGATTGGTCTTGAAGCGAATGAAATCGGTCTCATGCTCCTCAATGAAAGCTTGGTATTCCGATGCATTATGTTTGCGGGCAAAAGAATCTGGGTCTTCTCCATCGGGCAAAAGGCATACTTTCACGTTCATTCCCTCTGCTAAAAGCAAGTCAGTTCCACGGAGTGCCGCATGGATACCTGCCTCGTCACCATCGTACAATACTGTGATGTTGCTGGTAAAGCGATGTATCAATCTGATTTGAGCCTCTGTCAGTGCCGTTCCACTGGATGCCACTACATTCTCAATACCACTCTGGTGCATGGAGATAACATCGGTATAACCTTCTACCAAGAAGCAACGCTCTTTTTTCATGATCGCTTGTTTGGCAAAGTAGAGCCCATAGAGATTATTGCCTTTAGTGAAGATCTCACTTTCTGGAGAATTGACGTATTTCTGCGCCACTCCCTTGGTTTCACGAGAAAGTACACGACCACCAAAGGCCACTACCTTACCGCTCAGGGTATGGAAGGGGAATATGACGCGTCCCCAGAAACGGTCACGCAGTCGATGGTCTTCTGTTTCGAAACAGAGACCAGTCCTTATCAGATAGTCTTTCTTATAACTTTTCTTTAAGGCTTCATTTGCTAAAGCATCACGCTTTTCTGGAGAGTAACCTAATTGGAACTTCTCGATGATGTCATCTCGGAATCCACGATCGCGAAAGTAAGCCAGTCCAATACTACGCCCTTCTTCACTCTGTTGAAGTTGTTGCTGGAAAAAGTCGCGGGCAAACTGATTGACTACAAACAGACTTTCGCGTTCCGTCTGTGTTTGGCGCTCTTCATCAGTCAGTTCCTTTTCCTTGATTTCGATGTTGTATTTCTTTGCCAAATAGCGCAAGGCATCGGGCCACGACATCTGTTCATGCTCCATCACGAAGCCAGCAGCGTTGCCTGCTTTTCCGCAAGCAAAACACTTGAAAATCCCTTTCGCTGGTGACACGTACATAGAGGGCGACTTGTCATCGTGAAAAGGACACAAACCCACATAGTTCACACCGCGTTTCTTCAGTGTGACAAAGTCGGACACTACATCTACTATCTGTGCTGTGTCCAGAATCCGTTCTACAGTGGGTTGGTCAATCATGTGAGCAAAGATAGTGATTTCTTTCTTATCAGAGCACGTTCTTTCTGATTTTCTCTAGGTATCGTTTCATGCCTTCCTCATCTTTCTGCTCTATGATTCCGAGTAACTCCTTCAATTCCTTACGGATATTTTCCACTTGATGCTGCGTGCGGGGATTGAAAAGTATTTCCTGCAATAGATAATCGTCCTCATTTAATACGCCATGAGCAATGGCCAAGTGTTTCTTAAACGTAGTACCAGGAGCATCCTGATGCTTCATTACAGCAGAGAACACGAAGGTAGAGACAAATGGGATAGAGAGTGAGTAAGCCACCGTTTCGTCGTGCTCTTCGAAGGTATATTCAAAAATTCGGAGGTTGAGTTGTTGGTACAGGTCCTTGAAGAAGATGCGCCCTAGATGGTCGCCTTCTTTAATAATGATAGCACTTTCGTTACTGAGGTTACTCAGGTTGGCAAATGTGGGACCGAACATAGGGTGACTACTTACAAAACGAAAACCACTTTGCTCATAGAATTCCTTCATACCAGTCTTCACACTGGTAATGTCACTCAGGATACAGTCCTTTGGCAAAGCCGGAATTACTGTACGGAAAGCATCCAGCGTATGGTTCAACGTGACAGCATTGATCACCAGCTCTGGAGCAAACTCCTTAATTTCATCTAACGTAGTATAGCGGTAAGTATGATAGATGAAGCGCAGGGCTTGAACATTGGTATCGAACACGGCTACTTCATGCTGAAAGCTCAGCACATCAGCCAGAAAAGTTCCCATCTTACCAGCTCCTAAAATAAGTATTCTCATATGATAGGTATTTTATTTATTAAGTATCTCTAACTGTTGTCGTACGCTCTCGCTATGTATGGCTTCGAAAACAACCTTCACGAAGTCGCTTCCTAATCCACAGAGGGCTCCCTGAGAGCCACGTTTCTCCAAGATTTCATTGTAGCGACCTGTCTGTACGATGGCCATATTGTGTTCCTTCTTGTAAGTTCCTATCTCACGGGCCACCCTCATGCGTTTTGCCAATTCTTGGATAAGGCTTTCGTCACATTCATCAATCTGCTTGCGCAATTCTGCCAGACTCTCGGTAGTATATTTCACATCACGTATCACCAAAAGGTTCAAGATGTAATCGAGTATATCTGGAGTCACTTGCTGTGCCGCATCGCTCCAAGCCTTGTCTGGATTACAGTGACTCTCCACTATGAGACCATCGAAGCCTAGATCCATGGCTTGCTGGCAAAGAGGAGCTATCAGTTCACGCTTTCCTCCCATGTGACTAGGGTCGCAGATGATGGGGAGGTCTGGAATGCGACGACGCATCTCGATAGGAATATGCCACAACGGCATATTGCGATAAATCTTCTTATCATTGGTCGTGAAACCACGATGAATGGCAGCCAGACGACGTATGCCTGCATTATTCAGTCGCTCCATAGCACCAATCCAAAGCTCCAAATCAGGATTCACAGGATTCTTTACCAACACAGGAATATCCACTCCTTTCAGGGAATCTGCAATTTCCTGCATGGCAAAAGGATTGGCAGACGTACGTGCTCCTATCCACAGGATGTCGATACCAGCCTTTAGGGCAGCTTCCACATGCTTGGTGTTGGCCACTTCCGTCGTAACGTACATACCCGTTTCTTCCTTAACCCGTTTCATCCAGGCCAGTCCAGGTTCACCTACACCCTCGAAACCACCTGGTTTGGTACGAGGTTTCCAGATGCCTGCACGAAATATCTTAATGCCGTTCTTAGCCAAAGCTTTGGCAGTGGTCATCACTTGTTCTTCAGTCTCTGCGCTGCATGGACCAGCTATTACCAGTGGGCGCTCTTCACTTACGCCTTGCAGCTTGATGGGTTGTAAATCCAGTTCCATATTATTAAGTTTTAATGTTTCAATTCTTTAATTCGTTGAAGTGCTTCACTAAGCCTCTCGTCCTTGCAGCAAAGCGAGATGCGTATGAAACGCTTGCCATTGCTACCAAAGATGAAGCCTGGCGTGATAAAAACTCTGGCTTCGTGCAGCACGCGCTCTGTCAGCTCTTCCACATCGGAATAATGGTCAGGAATGCGTCCCCAGAGGAACATACCTACTTGTTTCTCATCGTAAGTACAACCCAGTGCCTTCATGATTTCTCCAGCTAATGCACGACGGCGACGATAGTTGGCATTATTGCCATCATACCAGTCGGCTTCAGCTTCCAAAGCGGTGGCAGCAGCCAACTGTATGGCGCGGAACATGCCACTGTCGATGTTGCTCTTCACCTTTAGCACCCAACTGATGAAATCTTTGTTCGATGCCAGCATGCCGATACGCCATCCAGGCATGTTGTGAGCTTTACTCATACTGTTGAACTCTATGCAGCAGTCCTTGGCACCAGGAACACTGAGAATACTCAGAGGGTGGTCGTTCAAAATGAAACTGTAAGGATTGTCGTTTACTATCACGATGTCTTTCTCTTTGGCCAGTTTTACCAATTTGTCATAAAGCTCAGGCGTGGCATTCGTGCCTGTCGGCATGTGTGGATAATTGGTCCACATCAGTTTCACGCGGCTCATATCCATTTGCTCCAATTGTGCAAAGTCGGGCATCCATCCGTTTTCCTCCTTTAAATCATAGTAGATAACCTCTGCTCCGAGGATTTTACTAAGTGAAGTGTAAGTAGGATAACCAGGATTAGGTACCAGCACCTGTTCCCCAGGGTTTACGAAAGCCAAAGTAACGTGTAGGATACCTTCCTTGGAACCTATCAAGGGTTGTATCTCTGTTTGGGGATCCAACTCCACGTTGTACCATTTCTTGTACCAGTCTGCAAATCCCTTTCGAAGTTCAGGAATGCCTACATAGGGCATATACCCATGTCCATTGGGATTTTTCGCTTCCTCACAAAGACGATTGATAGCTTTTTCCGAAGGTGGCATGTCAGGACTTCCTATGCCCAGACTGATGACGTCCATCCCTGCGGCATTCATCTGTGCCACTTCCTTCAATTTGCGTGAGAAATAATACTCGCTCACACTGTTCAGCCTATCTGCTGGCTGTATCTTAGATAGTTGATTTTCCTGCTTCATATTCTCCGAGTATTTTAAGTTCTTTCGTCAGTGGACTGATGGCACTGATGCTTTGTTTATACCTTAATATATTGGTAAACTCCACATCCACGTAGAACTGGTATTCCCATTCTCTTCCGATGATGGGGAGCGACTGTATTTTCGTGAGGTTGATCTGATAGAACGACAGAATGCTCAGTACTTGCGACAAGCTGCCCTCATGGTGGGGAAGGGTGAAGACCAGACTGGCTTTGTTGTATGTACCCTTTTGCTTCAGTTCGTCAGCTTGCCAAGGGTCTGCTACTACTAAGAAGCGCGTAAAGTTGTGCTTGTTGGTCTCTATGCCTTCTTGCAGTACCTTCATGCCGTAGTATTCTGCAGCAGCCTTTGAGCAGATGGCGGCATGCCCATGTAGATTATCCCGTTTGATAATCATGGCACTCAGCGCCGTGTCTTCTGTTTCCACTAATTTCATACGAGGATGTTTGTTCAAAAAATCACGACATTGCATTAAGGCAATAGGGTGGGAGTTCACTTCAGTGATATCGTCCCAATCATCGTCAGGCAGACAGCCGAAGCTATGGGAGATGCGCAGCTTATGCTCTCCCACTATCTGTACGCCACTTTGTTTCAGCAGTTCGTAATTGTGCAACAGACTGCCTGCGATGGTGTTCTCTATGGCACAGAGACCTATCACGTGGCTGTCGTCCTTGATGGCATCGAATACCTGCTCAAAGGTAGAGCAACATAATAGTTCTATTTCCTCATCTGAAAAGAACTGATGCGCAGCTACATCGTGGAACGATCCAATGCCTCCTTGTATTGCTATCTTTTTCATAAAATGATTAATAAAAAATCCCACTCAATCATTGAGCGGGATTTCTATGTTTAACTTTCTGTTCTTTTTTAGTTCTTAAGCGTCGCTGTCACTCGGCACATACAAACTCCCGCTCTACTTCTTGGCCAAAGTAAAAGTAATAAAAGGAGTAATATGCGTAAGTAAACTGCTTCATTTTTACAAATTATATGCTTATCGGGTGCAAATGTAATGAAAATTTCTTATTTCCAAACAAATTGTCACAAAATTTTATTTTTCAATTCTCAATTCTCAATTCTCAATTCTCAATTCTCAATTCTCAATTTTCAATATCTTACAGTCCCAACACATCCCGCTTCTCCATGCCTCCAATGGAATAGTTAGGCATATCCTCATTATTCAGGTTCAGGGCACTGGCTTCTTCCTCCAGTTTTTGGGCCTCTCCAGTGTTGCCTTCGGCTTGAAGTAAAGCTATCAGGGCAATGTAGGCTTGCTTGTTGAATGGATTCAGATCTATGATATGCCGATAGTCTGCTTTAGCCTTTTCCGTGTTGTTTTCTACCTTATAGTATATATATGCTCGAAGTGCTAAGGCTGTTTCATCTTCCTCATTCAGTGTCAACACTTTCTTTATATCAGCCATGGCTTTCTCGCTGTTGCCAGACTCTTCCAAGAGACCAGCACGCGAATTCAGTGCCTCTATGAAATCGGGTTGCTTTTCAATGGCTTTTGTCAGTGCTTCGATGGCAGCCTCAGGATGCTGCAATGCTTCCTCTGCCTTTCCAAGAAGATAATAAGCCATAGGATTCTCCTCGTTGCACTCCACCGCCTTCGCTGCACTGGCTTTCATGGCCTCGTACTCGTCTGTCATAAACAGAATGTTGGCAAGGGTGATGTGTGTCTCTGTTATCTGAGGTTGCAATTCTGACATACGCTTCAGTACATCACGCGCCTCTTCCAGACGATTCATGGCGATAAGGGTTGTGGATTTAAAACTCAATGTCTCAAAATCCTCCTTCAGGTTCAGTGCTTCGTCATAGCAACGTAAGGCGTAATCCAAACGTCCCATACGTTGTGCTCTTACCCCATCGAACTTGAAGATATCGAAGTTCTTTGCCTCTTCTTTTTGTATGCTTTCTTCTGGCGTTTCATCCTTGCCAGTAAAGAGTGATTTCCAAAAGCCCATCTGTCAAATTATGAATTATAAAATATATGCGTCGATAGATTGCCAATAGAATGCGTCGTACGGGTGTGAGTGCTAACCAGATACCTACATTCATGTGTTTACTATCTGCTTCCATTGCCTGCAAAGATAATGTAAACCTTGCAGAAAAACGAAATGATGAGAAATAAAATTCCTTTCTTTTAAGCGTTTAGAGAGGAACATAAAGCCGTGCACCATCACTTAGTGCACGGCTATGCTCTTAAAACAATTGAAAACTGAGATTTTGAGATGTATATTTATGCGTTTTCATACAGAATATAGTGCATATATTTGCATTTTTTTGCCCAACTTCCTTAATCGCCTTCTTTGGCGCAAATTCTGGGTTTCTAGTGAGGAAAATTTTACGCCCTAGTGAGGGAAGAAAAATTCCAGCGTGAGGCATTTTTCGTTACTGCACCTGTGGCTTCTAGCGAAAGATGTATATTTATGCATCTCAGAATCTCAGTTTTCAGTTGTTTTAGGAGCATAGTGCCTCACTGGATAATGAAACAGAGCGCATCCTCATTGAAAGACTGATGCGCTCTGAAACCAATAAAACGATGTTATTTATCACTCACAGGGAGATGATCTTGAATTATTGCGATGAGTTGATAAAACTGGAGAAAGCTTAACTGCAACCTTCGCAACCGCCTTCGCAGTTGCAGCCTTTCTTCCCTTTTTCACAACCGCTGCATCCTGCAGGTGCTGTCACAGCAGCAATTTCTTCAGCTGTGGCAGGACGGGCTTCAATGACTTCACCAATGAAATTAAGGTCGCAACCAGCCAAAGGGTGATTGAGGTCAACCTCTACCACATTCTCTTTGATTTCATTGACTACGGCACTGAAACGATCTCCATCGGCTGAAATCAGTGGAATGATGGCTCCTTCCTGCACATGCTCATCATCAAATTTGCCATCGATGAAGAAGGTGCTCTTTGGCAACTCCACTACATGGGTTTCATCATATTCACCATAGGCCTCATTTTGAGGAATGACAAAGTCGAACTTGTCACCAGTGACCAATGCTTCCATTTTTTTCTCAAAAGCCTCAATGGCAAGGCCCAGGCCAGTGATAAACTCGAATGGCTCCTCTGCAGGGGCTTCTTCAGCAAAATCGCGCTCTCCATCCTCGATGGTATATAGCTTGTAGGCTACTTTGTAGTACTTATTCTCCATATCATTTACTATTATTAGAGCACAAAGGTAGTGATAAGTTTCCAAATAACCATCATTTTGCGTTCAAAGAATGCGAATCCTTACAATTTTAAATAAAAGATGCAACTTTCTCTTACAATTGTTTGGTGTATGAGAAAAATCTATTTAACTTTGCAACCGAAATTTAAAAAAGGAGATTATGAATAAGCTTACATCACTCAACCTAGTAGATTTGATTATTGTCCGCCTTGTGGTCGTCGAGCTATAAGCGTGAGAAAGGTTGTTGGTGTATGTATTCAGATTAATAAAAAATAGGAAAAGCCTTTCTCACATATTGGGGAAGGCTTTTTGATTTATTTAAAGAAAAAGAAAATGAAACATCCGTTGAGAAGTGCCGTATGTACGGAAGGTCGCAGAATGGCTGGTGCCCGTGCTTTGTGGGTGGCCAATGGTATGAAGCGTGAGATGTTTGGCAAGCCTGTCATTGCTATTGTCAATTCTTTTACGCAGTTTGTGCCTGGGCACACACATCTGCATGAAATAGGACAGATTGTGAAGAAGGAGATAGAAAGCATGGGATGCTATGCCGCAGAGTTTAATACGATTGCCATCGATGACGGTATCGCTATGGGACATGATGGCATGCTCTATTCATTGCCTTCACGTGATATCATTGCCGATTCTGTGGAATACATGGTCAATGCCCATAAGGCGGACGCGATGATCTGCATTTCCAATTGCGATAAAGTGACTCCAGGTATGCTTATGGCTGCCATGCGACTGAATATCCCTGCGGTATTCTGCAGTGGCGGTCCGATGGAGGCAGGTAAATATAAGGGTGAGAATGTAGACCTGATCGCCGCGATGGTGAAAGGTGCAGATACCAGTGTGAGTGATGAGGAATTGGCTGAGATTGAGAACAGAGCTTGCCCTGGATGTGGTTGCTGTTCTGGCATGTTCACGGCTAACTCGATGAACTCCCTGACAGAAGCCATTGGCCTTTCTTTACCAGGAAACGGTACCATCTTGGCCACTCACAAGAACCGTATCCAGCTCTTCAAGGATGCTGCCCGTCAGATAGTTACCAATGCCTATAAATATTATGAGGAAGGTGATGAGAGCGTATTGCCACGCAGCATCGCCACTCGTGAGGCTTTCCTCAATGCCATGACACTGGACATTGCGATGGGTGGTTCTACGAACACCATTCTTCATTTGTTAGCAGTGGCTCAGGAAGGTGGCGTGGACTTCCAGATGAAAGATATCGACCAACTTAGTCGCAAGGTACCTTGCCTCTGTAAGTTGGCTCCGAATACGCAGAAGTATAGCGTACAGGAATGTGGACGTGCTGGAGGTATTCTCGGCATCCTCGGCGAATTGGCTAAAGGCGATTTGTTGCATACGCAGGTGAAGCGCGTCAACGGTGCTACGTTGGCAGAAGATTTGAAGAAGTATAATATCCTCTCTGAAAATATCGATGCCGAAGCAAAGCGCATCTATAGTACCGCTCCTGCCAATAAATTCAGCAATGTGATGGGTAGTCAGGAGTGTGTTTATGATACCCTTGACACTGATCGCGCTAATGGCTGTATCCGTGATATCGAGCATGCCTACACTAAGGATGGTGGCTTGGCCGTGCTGTTTGGAAACATCGCCCAAGATGGTTGTGTGGTGAAGACTGCAGGTGTGGATGAAAGCATCTGGAAATTCAGTGGTCCTGCCAAGGTCTTCGATTCTCAGGAAGACGCTTGCGAGGGCATCCTCAATGGCAGTGTGGTAAGTGGTGACGTGGTGGTTATCACCCATGAAGGTCCGAAGGGCGGCCCCGGCATGCAGGAGATGCTGTATCCAACATCTTACATTAAGAGTCGTCATTTAGGTAAGGAGTGTGCTCTGATTACTGATGGTCGTTTCAGCGGAGGTACTTCAGGATTGAGTATTGGCCATATTTCTCCTGAAGCTGCTGCTGGTGGTAATATCGGAAAAGTGAAAGATGGGGACATCATAGAAATAGACATCCCTAATCGCAGCATCAACGTACGCCTATCCGACGAGGAGTTGGCTGCCCGTCCACAACAACCATTGAAGCGTCAGCGTGTGGTGTCCAAGGCGTTGCGCGCCTATGCTCAGAGCGTGAGCTCGGCAGATAAGGGCGGCGTGAGAATAATAGATTGATTGATAATGGAGAATTATCCAATAGGATACTTGATATTGATAAAATGGAAAAGGAAAAGATTTCAGGTTCGGAAGCGTTGATGCGTTCCTTGGAACATCAAGGAGTGAAGACCATCTTCGGCTATCCTGGCGGTAGTATCATGCCTGTGTATGATGCGTTGTACGACCATATGGACAAACTTAACCACATCCTGGTGCGTCATGAACAAGGGGCTGCCCATGCGGCTGAAGGCTTTGCTCGAGTCTCTGGAGAGGTTGGGGTCTGCTTGGTTACTAGTGGCCCTGGTGCTACTAACACCGTAACGGGTATTGCTGATGCTATGATCGACAGTACCCCAATAGTAGTGATTGCTGGTCAGGTGGGTGTAAGTGCCTTGGGAACGGATGCATTTCAGGAGGTTGATTGGGTAGGTTTGACACAACCTATATCCAAGTGGAGCTATATGATTCGTGATGCTAATGATATAGCCAAAGCCGTGGCACGTGCTTTCTATATCGCCAAGAGTGGCAGACCTGGACCTGTAGTGTTGGACTTTCCAAAAAGTGCACAGACGCAGATGATAGAGTATGAACCTGCAGAGATAGATTATATCCGCAGTTATGACCCAGTGCCAGATACGGATCCTGTATCGATTAGAGAAGCGGCAGAACTCATCAATAACGCCAAGCGTCCATTCATGTTGGTGGGGCAGGGTGTAGAACTGGGTAATGCACAGCAAGAACTGCGAGATTTTATAGAAAAGGCAGATATCCCTTGCGGCACTACGATGTTGGGCCTCTCTGCTATTCCTTATAACCACCCACTGAATAAGGGTATGTTGGGTATGCACGGCAATATTGGCCCGAATGTGAATACCAACAAATGCGATGTGCTGATTGCGGTGGGTATGCGATTCAGCGATCGTGTGACAGGTTTCCTTCCTAACTATGCCAAACAGGCGAAGATTATCCATTTCGACATCGATCCTGCTGAGATCAATAAGAATGTGAAGGTCGATGTGGCTGTATTGGGTGATTGTAAGCAGACTCTTACAGAAGTGGGAAAATTGCTTCAGCCTACGAAACATACGAAGTGGGTCGATAGCTTCTCTACTTATGAGAAGTTGGAATATGATAAGGTCATTCATAATGAACTATATCCAGAATCTGGCCCTCTGACTTATGGGGAAGTGGTGAACACAGTGGCTGAGGCAACGAAGCATGAGGCGATATTGGTGACAGATGTTGGCCAGAATCAGTTGACGGCCTCACGTTATTTCAAGTTGGCTAAGCAACGTAGTATGGTTACCTCTGGTGGATTAGGAACCATGGGTTTTGGCCTTCCTGCAGGTATAGGAGCTTGCTTTGGAGCACCCGATCGTACCGTTTGTGTGTTCATGGGTGATGGAGGAGCTCAGATGACCATTCAGGAACTGGGAGTTGTGATGGAGCATAAGGTTCCTGTGAAAGTGATTATCCTGAACAACCATTTCCTTGGAAATGTTCGTCAATGGCAGGAATTGTTCTTTAATAGACGTTATTCCTTTACCCATATGATGAATCCGGATTACATGAAGATAGCGGAGGCTTATGGCATCCCTGCCACGAGGATTGTTGAACGTGAGGAATTGAAACCTGCTATTGAACGTATGTTGGCAACTGATGGACCATTCATCCTTGAGGCTTGTGTGGCAGAAGAAGAAAACGTGTTACCAATGACTCCTCCTGGTAGCGCCATCAGTGAAATTATGCTGGAGACGGATTAAAATGTAAGAATTATGGAGAAGAATTTATATACCATCATCGTACACTCGGAGAACGTGGCTGGTGTGCTGAATCAGGTAACGGCAGTATTTACGAGAAGGCAGATTAATATAGAAAGTCTGAACGTATCCGCGTCTTCTATCCCTGGAGTACATAAATATACCATCACGGCTTGGACCGATCCAGATACGATGGAGAAAGTGGCAAAGCAGATATCCAAGAAGATCGACGTGGTGCAGACGCAGTATTTCACCGATGACGAGATATTCCAAGATGAAATTGCACTTTACAAACTAAAGACACAAGTGTTGGAAAGCAATAGAGAAGTATCAAAAGTGATTCGTCGCAGTGGCGCTCGCATCGTGGAAGTGAACTCTGTTTATTCGATCCTCATTCAGGATGGATTGAGTTCAGAGATTACGACACTCAATGAGCAGTTGAAAGCCCTAGGTTGTGTCTTGCAGTTTGTCCGCTCTGGTCGCGTGGCCATTACTAAGAGCAGATTTGAACGTGTTGATGAATATCTAGAGAAACGTCAGGCAAAGTACGAGAAGAGCAAGCAATGACCGTAGCAAATAAAATAGGAACCTATCACTTTGTGGCCGAACCATTCCATGTGGATTTTACGGGTAGGCTCACTATGGGTGTCCTTGGAAATCATCTGCTAAACGCTGCAGGCTTCCATTCTACGGAACGCGGTTTTGGCATTGCTAAACTGAATGAAGAGGATTATACATGGGTACTCTCTCGTCTGGCTAGCGAATTGGATGAGATGCCCTATCAGTATGAGCCTTTCTGCGTGGAGACTTGGGTGGAAAATGTCTATCGCCTGTTCACGGATCGTAATTTTGCTGTCCTTGATAAAAATGGCAAGACGTTGGGCTACGCCCGCTCTGTTTGGGCGATGATAAGTACAGTGACGCGCAAGCCTGCCGACTTGATGGCGATGCATAATGGGAGTATCGTGGACTATATCTGCGATCGTCCTTGCCCTATCGAGAAGCCCTCGCGCATCAAGGTGAAGAATCAGGAACCGATAGCAGCGATTACGGCCAAATATAGTGATATTGATATTAATGGACATTTCAATAGTGTACGCTATATAGAGCATGTGCTGGATCTTTTCCCCTTGGAGAAGTTTAAGGAGAAACGTGTACGCCGTTTCGAGATAGCCTATATGGCTGAGAGTTATTTTGGAGAAAAACTATTCTTCTTCATGGATCAAGAAGAGGGGACAGACAATTACGATGTGGAGGTGCGAAAGGAAAGCGGTGAAGCTGTGTGTCGCTCGAAAGTGATC
>JAEEGH010008575.1_pt1 | contig 24089 bp, 19 predicted proteins | sample 9134181 | NCBI WGS metagenome assembly JAEEGH01 (sample SAMN16246544, study PRJNA631951) | gut metagenome | biome: gut microbiome; feature: rumen; material: DP-attached | host: Bos | place: Iran: Karaj | collected 2018-10
GCACCCCCGAAAGGGTGCTTTTTGTATGGAGCAGGTGAAGGGAATCGAACCCTCCTCCAAAGCTTGGGAAGCTTTTATTCTACCGATGAACTACACCTGCAAGATGTAAGTGTAATCTATAATAACATATTTTTCCGTAAATTGCAAACACAATTTCCGTTAAAATATTGTAATTTCGCAAAAAATGTGTTATACTTTATCGGAACGGAACGTAAAGGAGTATATTATGGCTATTTTTCTCAGGATAATAGAATGGAACGACGATTCCAAAGACACGCTGGTTTATAAATTCCCGCTGGCAAAGGGCGGCAGGGAAGTAAATCACAAGAGTAAACTCATAGTCAAGGAATCCCAGAACGCGATATTCGTACATAAGGGGCAGATATGCGATATCTTCCCCGCGGGAACTTACGATTTAAACACCGATATTTTCCCCATACTTTCTAAACTCGCGGGCTGGAAATACGGATTTCAGACGCCTATTTCGGTCGATATTTATTTCGTGAATACGAAGCAATTCACGGGTTATAAGTGGGGGACTTCCAACCCGATACTTATACGCGACCCCGAATTCGGTATGGTCAGGGTAAAGGGTTACGGTTCGTACGCTTTCAAGGTTGACGACGCGGGCACGTTCTTAAAAGAACTTTTCGGCACGAATTCTTCCTTTATAACGAGAGATATAACCGAATGGCTCAAAACCATGCTCGTTTCCGCACTTACCGACGCGGTAGGCGAAAGCAGGGTATCGGTTTTGGATCTTGCGGGCAACACAACGGAATTCAATCAGATAGTTACCGCGAATATTCAGAACAAATTCAAAGAAATAGGTCTTAAACTAACAAACCTGTTCATAGAGAACATGTCCGTTCCCGCCGAAGTGGAAAAGGCGATAGACGAGCGCAGTAAACTCGGCGTGTTGGGCGATAAGACCGACGTCATGATGAAGATCGCCGCGGCGGAAGCCATGAAGGACGCCGCCAAGAATCAGGGCACGGGCGGAGCGTTCGTCGGCGCGGGCATGGGTCTCGGCGCGGGCGCGGGGATAGGCGCGGCTTTTGCCAGCGCGTTCAATTCCGCAAGTACCCCGAGTAAAGAAAGCGAACCTAAAAAATCCGCGGGCGGCAGAAAGTGTAAAGAGTGCGGAGCGGAAATAGCCGCCAACGCAAAATTCTGTCCCGAGTGCGGGGCGAAAGTTCCCGCCAAAAAGTTCTGTCCCGAGTGCGGGGCGGAGATATCGGCGACGGCGAAGTTCTGTCCCGAGTGCGGCAACAAAATAGAGTAAACGAAAACGAAATCCCGCCGCGAAACGGCGGGATTTTATAAGGAGAAAAATATGCGGGCGAAAATCGATAAAGAAATATGCATAGGTTGCGGGTATTGCGCTTCGGTGTGTCCCGAGATGTTTAGAGTGGGCGAAGACGAAAAGGCGGCGGTGCTTTGCGACGTTACCGAAGACAATAAAAACGCGGCGGAAGACGCCATGTCGGGGTGCCCCGTGGGCGCGATAAGCGAAGAATAGACGACAAAAAGGCAAAAAACTACCGAAAAAGCGGTATAAAACGATTGCAAAACTTATAAAGTTATGCTAAAATATTTAGGCTAAAAAATTCACACCCGAAGTAAAGGCTCGTTCGTGTGGGCGGAAAATCTATTCAATTCGCCTATGTGTAGCCGCAAAAATTATTTCGGGGCGGAGAAACGGAGGAATAAAAATGGCAGTTATCACGATGAAGCAACTCCTTGAAACGGGAGTGCACTTCGGGCATCAGACGAGACGTTGGAACCCGAAGATGAAAAAGTACATTTACGGCGAAAGAAACGGTATTCATATCGTCAATTTGGAACAGACCGTCGATCTTATCGAGAACGACGTGTATCCTTTCGTCGTAGAGCAGGTGAAGGCGGGAAAGAGAGTTCTTTTCGTCGGCACTAAAAAGCAGGCGCAGGACGCTATCAAGGAAGAAGCCGAAAGGTGCGGCGAATTTTACGTCAATTCCAGATGGTTGGGCGGCACGCTCACTAACTTCAAGACCATAAGGTCGAGAGTCGACAGGCTCAACAAACTCAACAATATGGAAAAGATGGGCGAGTTCGACCTTCTTCCCAAAAAGGAAGTAATAGGCTTAAAGGCGGAAAGGGATAAACTCGAACAGAATTTAGGCGGCATAAAGGATATGCGCACCCTTCCCGGCGTTATGTTCGTGGTCGATCCCGATCAGGAAGACATAGCGGTATTGGAAGCGAGAAAACTCAATATCCCCATCGTGGCGATAACGGACACCAACTGCGATCCCGATATGATAGACCACGTTATTCCGGGTAACGACGACGCTATCCGCGCGGTAAAACTTATCGCTTCGGTAATAGCCGACGCCGTGCTGGAAGCGAAACAGGGCGAACAGTTCGAAAAGGACGGCGACGCCGTAGCGGAAGAAGTTTCGGAAGAAGAGCCCGCCGCGGAAGAAGTCAAGAGCGAAGAATAAAAATCAAGGAGAAATTATCTATGTTTTCAGGGCAGGACGTAATAGCGTTGCGCCAGGCGACCGGCGCGGGCGTGTTGGATTGTAAAAAGGCTTTGACGGAAACCAACGGGGATATGGAAAAAGCCGTCGATTATTTAAGAGAAAAAGGAATCGCGAAAGCGGCTAAAAAGGCTTCGAGAATCGCGGCGGAAGGTATAGTCGCCGCCAAAATAGAAGGTAACGTAGGCGCGCTCGTGGAAGTGAACTGCGAAACGGATTTCGTCGCCAACGGCGATAAATATCGCGCTTTCGTGGACAGCATAGCCGATTACGTCGTGAAAAACGACGTAAAAGATGCCGACGCGCTTATAGAAGCGAAGAGTCAGGAGACCGTGGAAGCGATAGCGACCATAGGCGAAAAGATAGCGATACGCCGTTTCGTAAAATATACGACCGACGGCGGCGTTCTGGAAAGTTATATTCACATGGGCGGCAAAGTGGGGGTTTTGGTCGAACTCGAAGGTTGCACCTGTGAAAAGGCTCACGAACTCGCGCACGACGTAGCGTTGCAGATAGCGGCGGCAAAACCGCTTTATCTGGAAGCGGCGGAAGTTCCCGCGGAAGTTTTAGAGCATGAAAAAGAGATACTTAAAGTTCAGGCTTTAAACGAAGGCAAGCCCGCCGCGATAGTAGACAGGATGGTAGAGGGCAGAGTCAAGAAGTATTACGACGAATTCTGTCTCGTAAATCAGGCGTTTATAAAAGATCCGTCGATAACGATACAGCAACTCGTAAACAACGTCGGCAAGGAAATGGGCAAGACCTTAAAGATAAAGAGATTCACCCGTTTCGAGATGGGCGAAGGCTTGGAAAAGAAGAACGAAGATTTCGCCGCGGAAGTAGCCGCGCAGATGAAAAAATAATGCACGAAAATATAACGAACACTCCGCCGCGTACCGCGGCGGAGTGTTCGCATATACAGGACAAAAATAAAATTTTACGATTTTAAAAATCCGCCGTCAAAACGCTTGACATTAAGGATAAAGGGTATTATAATACCCACGAAAAGACGGAAGGATTTTCACACAACTTAATATTTCGTTGTTGCTTTTAAAACCTTAAAAAGGATATCATACATAAGCAAAGTTACGCTTTGCGAAGGAGGTAACGATGAAAAAGTTTCTTAAAGCCTGCAAAAATCTGTTGGATTTCGACGAATCGTTGTACTTTATACTTTTCTACGGAAACAATCGTAACGGATTTTAGGTCGGGCGGGGGCGAAAACGTTTGCCCTTACGGTACTCTTGTTCTCGGAACAAGGGGCTTTTTCATTTTAAGGGGGAAATTTCTTAAAATTTCGTTGCGCGTTATAAAGAATTGACTTTTGTGAAAAAAACGAGTATGATATAAAATGTATGAAAATTATCGTAGTAGGCGTCGGTAAAGTCGGCGCAGCGCTTATAGAAAGTTTCGTAAAGGAAAAACACGACGTTTTCGCTATCGATACGGACGATTCGAGAGTAAAATTCGTCGTTAACGGGTTCGACGCCAACGGAATAGTCGGCGGCGGGTTGGAACGGCAGGTTTTACTCGACGCGGGGGTTGCGACGGCGGATTTTCTTATCGCCTGTACGTCGAAGGACGAAGTCAATATCCTTTGCTGTGTTCTTGCCAAAAAACTCGGCGTTAAAAAGACGATAGCAAGGGTGAGAGATCCCAAGTATTTCGAAGAAATGGGCAATATGCGGGAATATCTCGGGTTAGACCTTGCTTTCAACCCCGAATTGCAGACGGCTCTGGAAATCGCGCAGGTGCTCAAATTCCCTTCGGCAAAGAGCGTGGACAGTTTTGCCGGCGGCAAGGCGTTGATGGTCGAATTCGATATTTCGGCGGGGAATCCCATAATCGGCAAAACGCTGATGCGCATTACGGGGGAATACGGCTTCAAACTGCTGTTCTGTATGGTAAGGCGCAACGAAAAGGTGTTTATCCCGAAAGGCGACTTTATAGTCGAAAGAAACGACACCGTATATATAATAGCCAAGGAAAGCGAACTTACGGCGTTCAGCAAAAAACTCAAAATATTCCGTCCGAGAGCCAAGTCGGTGTTTATAATCGGCGGCGGCAAGATATGTTACTATCTTGCGAAAGAACTGTTGTCTCTGGGCGTCAGCGTAAAGATACTCGAAAAGGACAGGGCGCGTTGCGAAGAATTGAGCCGTTCCCTTTACGGGGCGACGGTGCTTTGCGGCGACGGTACGGATCAGGCGGTTTTGGACGAAGAAAACCTTAAAGGCTGCGACGGGTGCGTAACTCTTACGGGTATGGACGAAGAAAACGTCATAATATCCCTTTACGCCCAGCAAAAGCAGGTGGATAAGATAATTACCAAGGTGGACAGACCTTCCGTTTCGCAGATGGTCAAAAAGTTAGGGCTCGACACGGTGTTTTCGCCGAAGAACGTCATAGCCAACCACATAATCACCTATATCCGCGCCCAGAAAGCGCAGTCGGAAGAAGGCATAGACGCCCTTTACAGACTGCACGACAAGGTGGAGGCTGCGGAATTTACCGTCAGCGAAAACTTCGATAAGCAATATATACCCCTTTCGGAACTGAAAATAAGAAGGGACGTGCTTATAGGCGGCATAGTGAGAGACGGGGAGTATATATTCCCCAGCGGAGAAGCGTGCTTAAAGGCGGGGGACAGGGTCATAGTCGTGACTACCTTGTCGCAAGTAAGCGAACTCAGCGATATTTTGAGAAAACCGACGGAGAACGGAAACTCGGTAAAGAAATAATGAATTACAAAATGGTTTTTAGCGTGCTGGGCAAGACCATGCTGATAGAAGCGGCGCTTCTTATCGCGCCGATATTAGTGGGGTTTTACTACGGCGAACAGGCGGCAAACGCGTACTTTTATCTCGCATATCTGATACCGATCGCGGGACTCACCGTAATCGGCGTGCCGCTTTCCTGCATACGTTCTAAAGATAAGAACATCTACGCCAAGGAAGGCTTTCTGATAGTGGCTTTTTCCTGGCTCATACTTTCGCTCGTGGGAGCGGTACCTTTCGTCGTTTCGGGCGAGATACCGTCTTATATAGACGCGCTTTTCGAAACGGCTTCCGGCTTTACCACGACGGGTGCGAGTATCATAGATAAGCCCGAAGTTACGGGGCTTTTGCTTTCCCGCTCGGCAATGTTCTGGCGGGTGCTTACGCACTTTATCGGCGGCATGGGGGTGCTGGTGTTCGTGCTTGCGCTTATTCCCAGCGGCAATTCGGGGATAATGCACATTTTCAGGGCGGAATCCCCGGGACCCGATTCTTCAAAGATAGTGGGAAGAATAAAATCCACCGCAAGAATACTTTACGGTATTTACGTCGCGCTCGCCGCTGCGGAAACGATACTTCTCGTTATCGGCGGCATGGATATTTACGACGCTATGCTGAACTCCTTTTCGACGGCGGGCACGGGCGGTTTCGGACTGTATAACGGCAGTATCGCCGCTTACGGCAATTCCTATTACGAAATAGTTATCGCCGTGTTTATGTTCCTTTTCGGCATCAACTTCAACCTTTACTACCTGATACTCACGGGGAATATCTTAAAGGCGATAAAGAGCGAAGAGTTTATCGTTTATATCTGTATAATCGTAGGCGCGACGCTGACTATATCCTTGAATATTTTAAGTCTTTGCGCCAACTTCGGCGAAGCTTTACGGCTGTCGTTCTTCCAGGTCGCGTCCATATCTTCGACGACGGGCTTTACGACTGCGGATTTCAACGCGTGGCCGACGCTCGCGAAAGCGATACTCTTGATGATAACCGTCGTCGGCGCAAGCGGGGGATCAACGGGCGGCGGTATGAAAGTCGCAAGACTCTGCATACTGTTCAAATCCGCCGTAGCGCGGGTGAAACGACTTATCAATCCCCGCAGCGTAGTTTCGGTGAAATTCGAAGGCAAACCGCTGGAAAAGGACGTCGAAAGCAACGTAATAACCTATTTTATACTGTACGTGGGCATAGTGTTCTTCGTGACTTTACTGCTTTCCTTCGACGGTTTTGCGGCGGGCGATCCCTTTACGCACTTATCGGCGACTCTGGCGTGCATAAGCAACGTAGGACCGGGTTTTAACATGGTAGGACCGACGTGTTCTTTCGTCGGATATTCGGCGTTTTCCAAACTGCTTTTATCCATGGTGATGATAGCGGGGCGTCTCGAAATATTCCCGATAATAATTTTATTTTCTACGCACACCTGGAAAAGAGGTTAGGATATGACTTATAAAACCGACGAACAGATAGCGCGCGAAACGCGGTTAAAACCTATATCGGAAGTGGCGGAAAGCGCGGGCATCCCCGCGGACGGTCTCGAACTTTACGGCAGATATAAAGCCAAGATAAACACGGATTTTTTAAAAAAGAGTAACCGTAAGGACGGCAAACTTATTCTCGTTACGGCGATAACGCCCACGGCGGCGGGGGAAGGCAAGACCACGACGACGGTAGGGCTTGCCGACGGGCTTAAAAGAATAGGCAAAAAGGTAACGGTGGCTCTTCGCGAACCGTCCTTGGGACCGGTGTTCGGCATAAAAGGCGGCGCGGCTGGCGGCGGCTACGCGCAGGTAGCCCCTATGGACGAAATAAACCTGCATTTTACGGGCGATTTTCACGCCATAGGCGCGGCGAACAATCTTCTCGCCGCTATGATAGATAACCATATTTATCAGGGCAACGCACTCGGTATCGACGTTAAAAACATAACTTTCAAGCGTTGCGTCGATATGAACGACCGCGAACTCCGCAATATTATAGGCGGGCTCGGCAAAAAGACCGACGGAGTGGTAAGGGAAGACGGTTTCGACATAACCGTCGCGTCGGAAATAATGGCGATATTCTGCCTTTCGGAAAATATTTCCGACTTAAAATCGCGGCTCGCGAAAATAATAATAGGCTACGATAAATCTGGAAAACCCGTTACCGCGGGCGATTTAAAGGCGCAGGGCGCTATGACCGCGCTTCTTAAAGACGCGTTGAAACCGAATCTCGTGCAGACCTTAGAAGGCACGCCGGCGATAGTTCACGGCGGGCCGTTTGCGAATATCGCGCACGGGTGCAATTCGGTTATAGCGACTAAAACCGCGCTTAAACTTTCCGACTATTGCGTGACGGAAGCGGGATTCGGCGCGGATCTCGGCGCGGAGAAATTTTTCGATATAAAATGCAGGAAGGCGGGGTTAAAACCGTCCGCCGTGGTCGTCGTTGCGACGGTAAGGGCTCTTAAACTGCACGGCGGCGCGGACAAGTCGGATTTAAAGACCGAAAATATTCCCGCCATGATAAAGGGAATGCCCAACCTTTTAAGACACCTTAAAAACGTTACGGAAGTGTATAAACTTCCCGCCGTGGTCGCTATAAACAGATTCCCGACGGATACGGACGCGGAAATTTCCGAAATAATAAAAGAGTGTAAGGATACGGGCGTAAACGTCGTACTTTCCGAAGTATGGGAAAAGGGCGGCGCGGGCGGCGTCGCACTCGCCGAAGAAGTGGTAAAACTCTGCGAAAAGGAGAACGATTTTGAGTTCTGCTACGACGAAAACGACGATATAGAAGACAAGATAAACGCCGTCGCCGTGAGAGTTTACGGCGCGGACGGGGTGCAATATACCGCGGAAGCAAAGTCGCAGATAGCGAAGTTAAAGGCGCTCGGGCTCGACAAGATGCCCGTATGTATCGCCAAAACGCAATATTCCTTTTCAGACGACAAATTAAAACTCGGTGCGCCGACAGGGTTCGATATAACGGTAAGAAACGTAAAAGTCTCCGCAGGCGCGGGCTTTATCGTCGCGCTGACGGGGGATATAATGACCATGCCGGGACTTCCCAAAGTCCCCGCGGCGGAAAATATCGACGTGGACGAAAACGGCGTGATAACGGGGCTTTTCTGATATGCGCGGACTTATTTTCGTAAACCCTTTCGGCATACCCGAAAGCGGCGTAGCGCAGGCAAATGAACTGCGCGAAGAATTTGAAAAACTCGGCGTAAAAACCGAGATCGTTTCCGACGGGTTTCTGAAAAACGGAGTTAAAAGCGACGGAATAGATTGCGGATTTTCCGCGGATTTCGCCGTTTTTTTGGATAAGGACAAATATCTTTCATACTGTCTCGAAAAAAGCGGCGTAAGGCTTTTCAACCGCCACGACGCGATACGGGTTTGCGACGACAAGGCGAAAACCTGCATAGCCCTTGCGGGCAAGGGCGTGAATATCCCCGACACGGTGTTCGCGCCGGTGTGTTACAGTGAAAAAAGCGTTATTCCCGACGGGTTTTTAAAGGATATAGCCGAGAAAACGGGTTTTCCCGTCGTGGTAAAGGAGTGTTACGGTTCGGGCGGCAAGGGGGTATACCTTGCGCGGGATTTTGCGGAACTTAAAAACCTGTCCGAAAAACTTAAACTCACGCCCCACGTTTACCAGCGTTATATGGGAAAGCGCAAAGGCACGGACGTAAGACTTATCGTTATCGGCGGCAAGACGGCGGCTACGATGCTACGCGAAAACAAAAACGATTTCCGCTCGAATATCGCGCTCGGCGGAGTGGGGAAAGTTGCGGATATCCCGCAAAGTTTTTATTCCGTCGCGGAAAAATGCGCGAAAATACTGGATCTCGACTATTGCGGGGTGGATATTCTTTACGGCGATAACGACGAACCTTTTGTCGCGGAAGTGAATTCCAACGCCTTTTGGGGCGAAATAACGGCGGTAACCGGCATAAACGTCGCAAAAATTTACGCGGAACATATAATAAGAACCGTAAGAGGTATATAAACCGAATTAAAAGTCAACAATGAAAGCGTGATATTCACGCTTTTTATTTTTTAAAAAATTTTCGAAAAATTTTTGATTTTTTTTAAAAAACACTTGACAAAGCGTTTTAAACGGGTATAATGGAGTTAGCAAATAAAGAAAGAGAGTGCTAACAAATAAACGACAAGATTGCTAACAATCTTTTACGGAGTTTGCCAAAAAATAAAAAAAGGAGATGAGTGTTATGAAAAACTATTTGTCGAGAAAAAACGAAGGTAACGAGTTAGGGTACGATTTCTGGACCGATCCGTTCGAGGACTTTTTCAAGCCGTTTTTCTACGGGGACAACCGTCGCGGCGGCATGAAGACGGATATAAAAGAGACGGATAAGGGCTACGAAATGAAAGTCGAACTTCCGGGTTTCGATAAAAAGGATATCAGACTCACGTTAAAGAACGGGTATCTCACCGTCCAGGCGGACAGGAACGAAAAGGAAGAAGACAAGCACAATTATTTAAGGAGAGAGAGCAGTTACTCTTGTTCGAGAAGTTACTACGTCGGGGACGCCGTGAAAGAAGAAGACGTAAAGGCGAAATACGAGAACGGCATCTTATCTTTGGCAATCCCGAAAAAAGACGAAAAAGAAATAACCGGCGGGCGTATAGAGATAGAATAAACCTCCGAAAAAATATTGCGGGGACGGGCAAGACCCGTCCCCGCAATATTTTTAAAAAATGCCGAAAAACGGTCGATAAATCGCGTATTACCGATAGTTTTGCCTTGACAGATAAAGCAAATTGTGCTAAACTTATAAATTGTGGTAGAGAGTTATATAAATATAACTCGGGTGCTTATACAATAATTTATTAAGGAGGCTCAAATGGCTCATTTGCAGGAAGCGGCTGTCAAAAGGATAAACGAGATCTGCGACAGATACGCGAACGAAAAAACGCCGCTCATGATGATTTTAAGCGACATCCAGAAAGAATATGGATATATTCCTCTGGAAGTGCAGAAGATCGTGTCCGACAGGACGGGGATATCGGTGGCGGAGATCTACGGTGTGGTAACTTTCTATTCGTTTTTCTCTCTCAACCCGAAAGGGAAATACGTTATCGGCTGTTGTCTGGGCACGGCTTGTTACGTAAAGGGCGCGCAGCAGGTGATAGATAAATTTTCGGATATTTTAGGGATAAAACCCGGTGAAACGACGGAAGACGGGCTGTTTACGTTGGACGCTCTGCGTTGCATAGGTGCGTGCGCCATTGCGCCGGCGATAAAGGTAAACGGCAAGGTATATCCGAAGGTAAGCGTAAGCGCGGTTGCCGATATTATCGAAGAATACAAAAGTCAGGAGGTTCGGGCATGATAAAGGATTTTAATACGCTCGAAAATAAGTGCGGCGAATGCGCGGCGGCTCTTTCGGCGAAATTCAACGGCACGGACGGGAAAAGGCACATAGTTATCTGCGGCGGCACGGGTTGTTTGTCGTCCAGTGCCAACGAGATAAAGGCGGAGTTTGAAAAACTTATTCCCGCAAAAGGGTTATCGGACAAGGTCGACATCAATCAGGTGGGCTGTTTCGGAATGTGTTCGCAAGGACCGTTCATCAGAATATATCCCGAAGAAACGCTTTACAGAATGCTTAAAGTTTCCGACGTGGAAGAGATTTTGGAAAGCGATATAAAGGGCGGCAAGGTAGTGGAAAGGCTTTTATACGTCGATCCCGTTACCAAGGAAAAGATAAGAAAACAGGACGATATACCGTTCTATAAAAAGCAGGTACATATCGCGCTTCACGCCGTCGGCAGCATAGATCCCGAAAGGTTTGACGAAGCGCTTGCCGCGGGTGCTTTCAAAGGTCTTGCGAAGGCGCTTAAAACCGACAGGCAGGAAGTCATAAACGAAATCCTTGCGTCGGGACTGCGCGGCAGGGGCGGCGGCGGTTTCCCGACGGGCAGAAAGTGGCAGTTTGCGTACAGTCAGCCCGAAGGTGAAAAATACGTCGTGTGTAACGGCGACGAGGGCGACCCCGGCGCGTTTATGGACGAAGCGATATTAGAAGGCAATCCGCTCGCCGTCATAGAAGGTATGATGATAGCGGGTTACGCTATCGGCGCGGAGAACGGATATTTTTACGTGAGAGCCGAATATCCCGTGGCGGTCAGACGTTTACAGAACGCCATAAAACTCGCCGAAGAGAACGGAATTATCGGCGACAATATATTAGGCACGGACTTTTCTTTCAGAGTGCATCTCCGTTTAGGCGCGGGCGCGTTCGTCTGCGGCGAAGAAACGGCGCTCCTTAACTCGATAGAAGGACAGCGCGGTATGCCGCGTCCCCGTCCGCCGTTTCCGGCGGTCAAGGGGCTTTGGAACTGTCCCACCATCGTCAATAACGTTGAAACGCTCGCCTGCGTTCCCTATATATTGAGAGAAGGCGCAAGCGCGTTTGCGGGTTACGGCACGGAAAAGAGCAAGGGGACGAAGGTTTTCGCCCTTGCGGGTAAAGTAAACAACGTAGGTTTGGTGGAAGTTCCGATGGGTACTACGCTTCGCGAACTTATCTACGATATCGGCGGCGGGATACCTAACGGTAAAGAGTTTAAGGCGATACAGACCGGCGGACCTTCCGGCGGATGTCTGACGGCGAAAGATCTGGACACCCCGATAGATTACGATACGCTTATCGCAAGGGGTTCTATGATGGGCTCGGGCGGCGCTATCGTTATGGACGAAGACAACTGTATGGTGGACGTGGCTAAATTCTTTATGGAATTTATCTGCGACGAATCCTGCGGAAAGTGTTCTCCCTGCCGTATCGGCACCAAGAGAATGATGGAAATGCTTACGAAGATCACCAAAGGTCAGGCGACGCTTAAAGATCTGGACGATCTTAAATCGCTTGCGGCGAACATAAAGTCCAACTCTCTTTGCGCGCTGGGACAGACCGCGCCCAACCCGATACTTTCGACGCTTGCGCAGTTCGAAGACGAATACAGGGCGCATATCGTGGACAAGAAGTGTCCCGCGCACGTCTGTAAAGACCTGATGAAATACGAAATAGACAAAGACAAATGCGTCGGTTGCGGGCTTTGCGAAAGGCAATGTCCGGTGTCGGCGATTTCCAAGACGGACTACGTTGCGGAAGGACACAAACTGCCTTCCCGCGTTATCGATCAGGATAAGTGCGTAAAATGCGGGCTGTGTATGGCGTCCTGCAAATTCAAAGCGATATCCAAGAACTAACGGGAGAAACTATTATGGCAAAAGTAAATATCAAGATAGAAGGGATACCTTTTCAGGTAGAAGAAGGTCTTACGATTTTGGAAGCGGCTAAAAAGTGCGGTTTCGAGATACCGTCGCTTTGCGCTTTCAATCACGGCGAATGCTCTCGGGGTTCTTGCAGAGTATGTTTGGTAGAAGCCACGGGCGCAAGGGGGCTGGTCGCTTCCTGCGTGTACCCCGTTGCCGAAGGTATGGAGATAACCATCTCTTCGCCGAAAGCGACGGAAGCGAGAAGAACGTCGGTCGAACTTCTTCTTTCCAACCACAACAAGAACTGTCAGCAGTGCGACAAGAACGGCAACTGCGAACTGTTGAACGTCGCAAGGATCACAGGCGCAAGGGAAGATATGTACGTCGGCGAAAAGACCGAAACCACGATAGACAGACTTACGCCGTCGATATACAGAGATACTTCCAAATGTATTCTGTGCGGCAGATGTATAGAACGCTGCAAAAACGCCCACGGTCTTGGGATTCTGGGCTTTGAAAAGCGCGGTTTCAATACCATCGTCGCTCCCGCGGAAAACAGGAGTTTTGCAAATTCTCCCTGTCTTTTGTGCGGTCAGTGCGTAACGGTGTGTCCGACGGGCGCGCTTATGGAAGTTTCCGAAATAGAAAAAGTGGATGAAGCGATGAAAGCCGGCAAGTACGTCGTAGTGCAGACCGCTCCCGCGGTGAGAGCCGCTATCGGCGAAGAATTCGGTATGCCGATAGGCACGCTTGCGACGGGCAAAATGGTCTCGGCGTTAAAGAGACTCGGATTTAAGAAGGTTTTCGACACCAACTTCGGCGCGGACCTTACCATTATGGAGGAAGCCACGGAACTTTTGGGCAGAATCAAAAACGGCGGAGTGCTTCCCATGATAACGTCCTGTTCTCCGGGCTGGATAAACTATGCGGAATACAATTACGGCGACCTGTTGCCGCACCTTTCTTCCTGCAAATCCCCGCACGAAATGTTCGGCGCGATATTAAAGAGTTATTATTGCGAAAAGAACGGTATAGACCCCAAAGATATGTTCGTGGTGTCCATTATGCCGTGTACCGCCAAAAAATTCGAGAAGGAAAGAGAGCAGTTACAGGTGAACGGTCTTCGCGACGTCGACGCCGTTTTAACCACGAGAGAACTCGGCAGACTGATCAAGCGTTCGGGCATAGACTTTAAGCGTCTTCCCGATTCGGAATTCGACAACGATATCGTCGGCGAATACACCGGCGCGGGCGTAATATTCGGCGCGACGGGCGGCGTTATGGAAGCGGCGCTCCGTACCGCGATATTCGTGTTAACGGGTAAAGAAGCCCAGCCCGTCGAATTGAAGGAAGTAAGGGGACTCGAAGGCATAAAGGAAGCGTCCTATAATTTAGGCGGCAAACAGATAAATATCGCGGTCGCCCACGGCATGAAGAACGCGAAAGTGCTTCTTGACGACATAAGGGCGGGTAAGAGTAAGTACCACTTTATAGAGATAATGTGCTGTCCCGGCGGATGCGTGGCGGGCGGCGGTCAGCCGTACGTCAAACCCTGTTTCCTGCCAGACGAAGATGCGGATATTCTCGACACTTACAGGGCAAAGAGAGCCTCTGCGCTTTATAAGGAAGACGAGTTGAGACCTATAAGAGCGTCGCACAACAACCCGCAGATAGTAGAACTTTATAAGAATTACTTGGGCGAACCCAACTCTCATAAGTCCCACGAACTGTTGCATACCACCTACAAAGCGAGAGAAGGTTTCAACGACTGATTTTAGTTAAACGAAAGAAAAAACGACCGACCGTAAACGCGTCGGTCGTTTTCGCTTGAAAAAAGTATTGCAATAGCGCCCGACGTATGTTATAATAATAAAAAAGGTAAAACGTTAGAAAGGAGGGAATTGCCATGAAAAAAATTGCGGCGCTTGTATTAGCGATACTTTTTTCGGTAACGGCGTTTTCCTGTTCGGGGTTGATCTCGGGCGGAAAAGCGACAGCCCTTAATAAGGTTATCTACGACGAAAAGGGCAGTCGAGAGTATTTTTACGACGCCGACTATTTTGCGAAACTTTCCGCGTTTTCGGGTAAAGTTTACCAAGACTGCGCCGAAAACGATAACGCCAACTACGTTATGTCGCCACTATCCTTGTATATGGCGCTCGCCGTACTGCACTCGGTAGGAGACGACGGGGTAAAAAGCGATATAGAAACGCTTTTCGGTATGGACGCGGGCGATATAAGTAAGACCGACGATCTTTTTATTTCTCTCGTGCGCGAAAGGGAAGACGAAGGAAAACTCGTGTCGAAATTAGACCTTACCAACTCCATCTGGCTGGATACGGAGTTTACGGCGAACCAAACGGCTCTCGACAGACTTGCCGAAGACTTTTATTGTTACGCGTATAAAACGCCCTTTAAGTCCGATAACAAGGCGGCAAACTTGGCGATAAGGAAGTTCATAAAAGAAAAGACGAAAGGGCTTATAGACAAGGACTTTGAACTCGAGCCCGCCACCCTTTTTGCCATTATCAACACCCTGTATTTTAAGGACTGCTGGAATTTTGATAAAGGACTTACCGTAAAGAAAAGAGATTTCACAGCAAACGGCGAAACCAAAGAAAAAGACTTTCTTATAGGCGAATATTACGACGGCAAAGTCGGGGAAACGGAAGTGTCGGAGTATTTTTATTCCAAGACGAGTAGCGGCTATCGCATAAAGTTTATTCTGCCGAAGGACGGCGTAGAGTTAAAAGACGCCATGACGGCGGAAAACGTAAACGCGGTGAATTACGCAAAATATATAGACGAAGAAGACGGCGTCCGTTATCTTACCCGCTGTATTTTCCCGAAATTTAAAATCGAAAGCGACACGCCCGTAAAGGAAGTTTTTGAAAACAAAGGCTACCTTACAAACGCATTTCGCGCTTATACGTCGGATCTTACGGATAAAGAACTTTGCGTTTCCGATATAAAGCACAGCGCGGTCTTAAAAGTCGACGAAAAGGGAATAGAAGGCGCGGCGGTAACGATCATTGCCAGTAAAGCAACGGCAGAGCCGCCCGAACATGAACAAAAACTCGATTTCGTGATAGACAGAAGTTTCGGGTTTTTGGTAACCGACCCTTACGGCGTGATACTCTTCGCGGGAAGAGTTACCGAACCGTAATTTTTACGGAAAATCAGAACGGTTTGTAAAAAAGCGAGAATCTTTCCCCGCACGGGGAAAGATTTTTTAAAATTCAATATTTTCCGTGATTTTGATTGACAAAAAAAAGAGTATGATTATAATATAATTTAGCACTTAAAGGTTAAGAGTGCTAATAACTTTTTTTTCGAGGGCATTATGAAAGAGTTTAAGACGGAATCGAAACGCGTGCTCGATTTAATGATAAATTCGATATACACCAACAAAGAGATATTTTTACGGGAACTTCTCTCCAACGCGTCGGACGCGATAGACAAGCTGAAATTTATTTCGCTTACCGATACCGACGTAAATTCCGACTTTAAGATAGTTATATCCGCCGACAGGAAAAACGGACAACTCATTGTAGAAGACAACGGTATCGGCATGACGGAACAGGAATTAGATAACAATCTCGGCACTATTGCGGAGAGCGGAACTCTCAATTTCAAAAAGGAAAACGCGGACAAGACGGACAACGAACTCATAGGGCAGTTCGGCGTGGGATTTTATTCTTCCTTTATGGTGGCGGATAAAATCGAAGTTTATACCAAAGCCTATAAAGCGGAAACGGCGTACAAGTGGGAAAGCAACGGGGTGGACGGTTACGACATAGAAAAGACCGAAAAGGATACCGTCGGCACGAAGATAGTTCTTACCTTAAAGAAGGATACGGAAGACTTTAAGTATTCGGATTTTCTCGAAAGTTACAAGATAAGTTCTCTCGTAAAGCGGTATTCCGACTATATCCGTTATCCCATAATCACCGACGTTACGAAAAGCCGCAGAAAGGAAGGCACTCCCGACGACAAGCCGGAATACGAAACGGTTACCGAGCCCGAAACTTTAAACAGCATGGTACCGCTGTGGAAAAAACCGAAAGGCGAAGTAAAGGACGAAGACCTAAACGAGTTTTATAAAAACGAATTCCACGATTACGCAAATCCTTTAAAGAGCGTGTACGCCAAGATAGAAGGGGCGGTAACCTACGACGCGCTTTTGTTTTTCCCGTCCCGCGCGCCCTTCGATTACTACTCGAAAGACTATAAAAAGGGCTTGAAACTCTATTCCAACGGCGTAATGATAATGGAAAAGTGCGAAGACCTTCTGCCCGATTATTTCGGATTCGTAAGGGGCGTAGTGGACTCTTCCGATTTATCTTTGAACATTTCGCGGGAAATACTGCAACAGGACAGGCAAATAAAGGCTATCGCTTCGGGGATAGAGAAGAAAATATCTGCCGAACTCAAAAAAATGCTTGAAGAAGACAGGGAAAATTACGAAAAACTCTTTAACGAATTCGGACTTGCCTTAAAATTCGGGGCTTACGCCGATTTCGGTATGAATAAGGACAAGTTGAAAGACCTTTTGACGTTCTACTCGTCGAAAAAGGAAAAACCCGTAACGCTTGCGGAATACGTAAAAGAAATGCCCGAAGGGCAAAGCGAGATATACTATGCGGCGGGCGAAAGTTACGAAAAGATAGCCAAACTTCCGCAGATAGAAAGGGCGAAGGAAAAGGGCGCGGAAATACTGTTTTTTAAGGACGGCGTGGACGAGTTCGTGGTAAAGGTGTTAGGCGAGTACGACGGCAAGAAGTTCAAATCCGTCGCGGAAACGGACTTTTCGTTGGATTCGGACGCCGAAAAGCAGGAATTAAAGGAAAAGAACGAGCAGAATAAAGACTTATTAGAAGAAATAAAGGCGGCTCTCGGCGACAAGGTGAAAGAAGTAAGGCTTACTTCCAACTTAAAGACTTATCCCGTGTGCCTTATCGCGGGCGGGGATATATCCATAGAGATGGAAAAGGTGTTAAATGCCATGCCCAACGCCGACGGCAGCGTAAAGGCGGATAAGATTTTGGAGATAAGTTCCACGCACAAAATCTTACCGAAGTTACAGGCGCTTTACAAAGAAGATAAAGAAACTCTTAAAAAATACGCTACGGTGCTGTACGAACAGGCGCGCGTATTAGAAGGACTTTCGGTCTCCGACGCGGCGGAATTCGTGTCCGCGCTGTCGGATATAATGTAATTTTCGGTGTTTTTTCAATAAATTTTCAATAAAAACGTATTATAATTTATAAGATAAACCATCAAGGAAAGCGGGGCAAATGTTTTTAGGGCGTAAAAAATTGCACACGGCAAAGGAAAACGGAAATTCGGGCGGCGGCGCGGGTAATAACGACGCCGCTTTAAGACTTGTAAACATAGTTAAGATCTACGGCGAAGGCGAAACGGCCGTTACCGCCCTTAAAAATATAGACCTGTCTTTCCGTAAAAGCGAATTCGTCGCGATATTAGGACCTTCGGGTTGCGGCAAAACGACGCTTTTAAACATCGTAGGCGGGTTGGACAGATATACTTCCGGCGACCTTATAATAAACGGCGTTTCCACCAAGGAATACAAAGACGGCGACTGGGATACCTACCGCAACAACAGCATAGGTTTCGTATTCCAGAGTTACAATCTTATCCCGCACCAGACGGTCATATCCAACGTCGAACTCGCGCTCACGCTGTCGGGCGTTTCACTAACGGAACGCAGAGAACGCGCGAAAGCCGTACTCGATAAAGTGGGACTTAAAGGGCTTTACAATAAGCGTCCCAACCAACTTTCGGGCGGTCAGATGCAAAGGGTGGCGATAGCCCGCGCGCTGGTAAACGATCCCGATATAATTTTAGCCGACGAACCGACGGGCGCGCTGGATACCGAAACGAGTATTCAGGTAATGGATATATTAAAAGAAGTGGCGAAAGACAGGCTCGTCATTATGGTAACGCACAACCCCGATCTTGCGGAAAAGTACGCTACGAGAATCATAAATCTTTTAGACGGTGAAAAGACGGGCGATACCGACGATTTCAACGGCAGTGCGGAGCGTAAGGCAAAAGTTTTCGACAAAGGCAAGTCGGCGATGAAGATAGGCACGGCGTTTTCGCTGTCTTTTTCGAATTTAAGGACCAAAAAGGGAAGGACGATTTTAACGTCTATCGCGGGCAGTATCGGGATAATAGGTATCGCTTTGGTGCTTGCGGTCTCGACGGGTTTTTCGGCTTATATAAATAAATTGCAGAGCGATACGCTGTCGGTATATCCTTTGACGGTGGCGGAAGCGACTATCGATTTAACGGACTTTCAGAAACTCACCCAAGAAGCAGTTTCTTCCGACCTGTTACGGCAGAGAATAGAAAAAACGGTGTATACCCGCAAACTGTTCGACGATCTTACGAATATGCTGAAAAGCAATAAACTGACGGACGAATATAAAAGTTACGTGAAAAGTTACGCCGACGAAAAGAACACGCTTGCCGCCAACACGGAAAAGGGTTGGGCGTATTGCATAAGGGAAGACTACGGATTCGACGTCAATAACTATTTGTATTCGGACATAGGATTTTTAAGAAACGATTTCACTATTCCGATAGACCAGCTCGTAAAATACTTGCAGAATATGTTCAACGAAGGTATGCAGAATTCCGATATGAACATTTCGGCGGAATTCGTACGTTCGTATATTCCGACGGTGAGCGAAATACCCGAAAGTTCGGATCTTATCAAATCGCAGTACGACCTTATAGACGGCGAGTGGGCGACGGCGGAAGACGAACTTCTGCTCGTCGTGGATAAATACAACCGTGTTTCCGACATAACCCTTGCGCTTCTGGGATTCAGAAACATAAACAAGATAGACACCGATAATTACAGAGTCGTTTTCAGCGGAAGCGACGAAATGAGTTTCGAAAAAGTCTATAACAAGAAGTTTTACTATCTTAAAAACGACAGCCGTTTCGAACCCCTTGCGGACGGCGTGTATTACGACAAGACCTTTGACTCGAAGAACAATCAGATAGACCCCGATATGACGCTTAAAATAACGGGTATAGCAAGGATTAAAGACGGGATAACGCAAGGCGTTCTTAATACCGGAATCGCCTACACGTCGGCTTTTAAGAACAGGATAAAAAACGACAACGTAAATTCCGCGATAGCCGTCGATTGCGATAGCCGTGCGGAAAACAAAGTCAAAGTATATTCCTGGTATTTCGATAAAGACCAGCCTGAAAACTCCGATCCGACCATGTACAAAATGTATCAGAAGGGCTTGGAATATCTGGCAATGATAGACGATCTTACGGAATTACAGAAACAAATTATCAGAGATTCGGCGTACGCGTGGATGTTAGATACCGTCGGGCTTCCCGAAGACGTAAAAGACGCGATGCTGAAAAGTTTTATTACCGCTTTTTCGATGTCGTACGACGTGGAACTTCGCGCGCTTGCGGGCAAGGCGGACGCCAACAGGATATATATCTATTCGGCAAGTTACGAAGACAAAGAGAACATGAAAGCGCACATGGACAAGTGGAACGAAACGCACGAAGAAGAAGACGAAGTGCATTATTCCGATTCGACGGCTATGCTGTTTTCCGCGCTTAATCAGATAGTGGACGCGGTGAAGATAGTGCTTATAGCGTTTACCGCGATATCGCTGGTGGTGTCCAGCATAATGATAGGCATAATCACCTACGTTTCGGTGGTGGAAAGGACCAAGGAAATAGGCGTTCTGCGTTCTCTCGGCGCAAGAAAGAAGGATATATCGCGGATTTTCAATGCGGAAACCTTCCTTATAGGCTTGTTCGCGGGGCTTATCGGCGTAGGGGTGTCGTACTTGCTTACTTTACCGATAAACCTTATCGTAGCGCATTTTATAGAAAATCTCGGCAGTCTTGCCGCGTTACGGGTAGTCGACGCCGCCGTTTTGGTTGTGGTAAGTTTTGCGCTTACCCTTATTTCGGGAATTGTTCCCGCGCATATAGCGGCGAACAAAGATCCGGTCGTTGCGTTGCGCACCGAATAGTGTAATAGACGTAAATATTAAAAGGTGCGAAGACGAGTTTCGTCTTCGCGCCTTATCTTTTGTTTTTTGTCATTTTACCCGTTTATATAAAAGCCAGAACACGGCAGCGCCCTGCGCGGGGATGCCTATAAGGAATATTTCCCATAAATTGCGCGGCGGGTTTTCAAGCGAAACGTAAATGGTAAGATACACCGTAAGTATAACCGACCATATAAAGACGGAAAGAATTATCAGGTTGCCGACGCTTTTTCCCCATACGGAAGTGAATATCATAAGCACCGCCGCGGTAACGGGTATGGCGTATATAAAAGCGAGCCAGGTGTTGGTGAAAGACGGCACGATTATCCTTATGAACGCAAAGAACAAAACGGCGATAAGCCACACCGTAGCGGTGGAAGCAAGCCCCAAAACCGTGCGTTTTAAGGTAAGTTTACCGAATATTCTGGGTTTTTCCGCTTTGGGCTCGGCGATAAGGTAATCGACCTTAACGTCGAAAAAATCCGCTATCGCCTTTACCGTGTAAAGGTCGGGTACAGCCTCACCGCGTTCCCATTTGGAAACGGCTTTATCGGAATAGTTTATTTTTTCCGCAAACTCCGCTTGCGTCAGTTTTGCGGCTTTTCTTAATTTCGCCACGTTCTCGGCGAAATTGTTTTTTATATCGGTATTCTGATTGTCCATATCGGTAACATTTTAACACAATATTACGCGTTACGCAAGCGTTTGCACGGAAAATGCGCAATTCTACCGTAAGTAGAATTGACAAAAAACGACTCTACCGCAAGGTTTGCGGGGTTTAGAAAAGGGGTTCACGAAAGTAGGTTGATTATTCCGATAAAGCCTATTAAAATGTAAAGCGCAAAGAAATTTATCGGAGAAATCGAAATGAGAATAGCGATATCGGCGGAATCTACCGTCGATCTTACCAAAGAGATATTGTCGGAATACGACATAAAAACCGTGCCGTTTACCGTAACGCTGGGGGAACGCTCCGCACCCGACGGCGAGATCACGGGCGAAGAGATAATAGAATACGTTTCGGAAACCAAAAAACTTCCCAAAACCTGCGCCGTAAACGAAGAGCAGTATAAAGAGCATTTCGGTGCGCTTTTAAAAGAATACGACGCCGTGGTGCATTTTTCGCTTTCCGAAAAGCTGTCGTCGGCGTGCCTTAACGCCAAAAGCGCGGCAAAAGGGTTTAAGAACGTATTCGTGATAGATACCGAGTCGCTTTCGACGGGTATCGCGCTTTTGTGTATTTACGGAAGACGACTTGCGGATAGCGGTCTTTCCCCGCGGGAAGTATACGAAAAATGTCTTGAAAGAGTGCCTTTCGTGCAGGCGAGTTTCGCGCTTAAAAGGGTTGATTATCTCTATAAGGGCGGCAGGTGCGGCGTGCTTGCCTTTCTCGGCGCGAACCTGTTAAGAATACGCCCGCAGATACTCGTTAAAAACGGTAAAATGGTATCGGGCAAAAAATACAGGGGTAAGTACGAACACGTCGTAAAAAGTTACTGCGCCGACGTGCTGGAAGAATTCGATACCCCCGACCTTTCGGTGGCGTTCGTTACCTACACGACTGCGGCGGACGAAATAGTAAAATACGCCGTAGATTTATTGAAAGACAGGGGATTCAAAACCGTTTACGTTACGCGTGCCGGCGGCACTATCACCAGTCATTGCGGGGAAGACTGTCTCGGGATACTTTATATCAACGACGGTAAAGGAAGTTAAAAGAAAACCGCATAAAGAAGCCCTCTCTTGGCTATACAGCCGAGAGAGGGCTTTATTATTTACTTATTTTTTCAGGTGGTCGTGATAATGAAAGTAACTATATATCCGTTTTTGTCAACGATATAACTGCATCTTGGCGTACCGAAAACGTTATCCAACATCAGCTTAAAGGTCATGCGGTTTACGAGATCGCTTACGGCACTTTCCGTGATATTCCCGCAGGTAAAGTAGATCGCGTAGTATTTTGTAACGCCGTTGTTCTTTTCGTTTACGAATACCGTGCGGCAATTATCCGTCGTAAGGCTTTCCGCGGTATAGCCGAAATATCCGAAATAATTTCCTTTCGTCGCCGTGCAGTCGGGAACGGGGAAGTATTGTTCTTCGTCCTGTAAAAGTTCTCCTTTAAGCACTTTGCCGAGCATATGATCTCCCGATATTTCCGCCGTGGTTATATTGTGGTAGTCGTGCCCGATATAATCTTTCCTGTCATCTTGGAAAGTGGGATCGTCCCAGGTAACGTCGACGTAATAATAATCGCCGCCGAGCCGCACTACGTTCCAGGCGTGGTTTTCCGAGCCGCCGTTTGACGTCGCTACGCCGCTAACCGTAAAGCACTGTATACCCACGCAGTACAACAGGTACTGAAACGCCTTTGCACACCCGTCGCAGACGGAAGTCCCGTTCACCAGCGCACCGTAAAGATTGTGAGTGTGCGGGGCGTTATAAGTCGTGTCGTAGGTATTATGTAATATAAGCCTGTCGTGTATCTCGGTTTCTATCCGCACGTCTTCCCAGTAAGTCGGAATACCGTCTAATATCTCGTCTTTTTTCGCTTCTACCTGCGCTTTTGCCAGGTCTCGTTCGTCGGTCGTTGCGAAGAGATAGTCGAGCGTGAAAGAATTTATTATACCGTCCGAATAGGACGTACTGTATTTGTTATCCACCCAGAAATGTTGCGGATAATCGCATTTATAGCAGTGGTACGCCGTTTCGAATTCGTTTACCGTTACGTTATGACCTTCGTTTTTTAAAGACGGCGTTTTCCGCATATTTTCCGCGGCGTCCACGATTTTACCGTATGCGTAGAGAAGATTAGCGGAATTTTCCGCAGTTTTAAGGTAGTTGTAGGCGTAATAATCTTCGCAGTCAAGTTCTTCGAATACGGAAGGTATGATTTCCGTTTCTATCTTGCCGCACAAAATACAAGTCCGTTTTTTCTCGCCCGTTTCCTGCGGGGTGGGAGCTTTGGTTATTTCCCACCCGCCGTAAGCGTGTTCTCCTATCGCGACGGTTTTTTCTTCGCGGGAAATTTCCGTTTCGCAAACGGAACAGTAAGTTACGAGTTCGTAAGTTCCGCCGACTTCGCAGATGCCGCTTTCGGGGGAAAGGTTTTCCGCCCGTAACGATTCGGAGTGTCCCGTCGCGGGAATGACTTCCGTGTAAGTGTTATCGCACTTTTTGCACTTATAGGTCTTTTCGCCGTCGGTCGTGCAGGTGGGGGATACGGTGATAACGCCGTCGTCGTAGACGTGTTCCGTGTGTTTGGCGTTTTCACCCGTGCCGAGAAAACCTTCGACGACGGATTTAAGGTCGCAGGCGGTAAATACCGTCGCGGGAATAACGAGTGCGCAAAGTAATGCCACGATTTTTAAAATATATTTTTTCATAAGGATATTTTAACACAGCCCGAAAAAGTTTGCAAGAAAAATGCGGAGAATAGACAAATTTCGGCGTTTTTGCCGAAAGGAAAGCCCGTAAAATAAAAAATAGGT
>JAEEGH010008578.1_pt1 | contig 24082 bp, 17 predicted proteins | sample 9134181 | NCBI WGS metagenome assembly JAEEGH01 (sample SAMN16246544, study PRJNA631951) | gut metagenome | biome: gut microbiome; feature: rumen; material: DP-attached | host: Bos | place: Iran: Karaj | collected 2018-10
GCTCTTTAATAAAAATTCCTATTGAAGATGAAGTTAAACAGGCATATATAGACTATTCAATGTCCGTAATTGTTCAGCGTGCTTTGCCGGATGTTCGTGACGGATTAAAGCCGGTTCACCGGAGAATTATGTATGCAATGGATACGCTTCACCTTGCTTCAGGTGGAAAAACCAAAAAGTGTGCCACAATCGTCGGTGAAGTTTTGGGACATTATCATCCGCATGGAGATGCTTCTGTTTACGATGCTCTCGTTCGTCTTGGTCAAGACTTTGCCCAAAGATATACAACAGTAACCCCGCAGGGAAACTTCGGTACAATTGCAGGTGACCCCCCAGCAGCATACAGGTATACAGAAGCAAAGATGACAAAAATTACGGAAGAGATGGTTTCTGACATAAATAAAGAAACTGTCGATATGGTTCGTAACTTCGATGATACAACCGATGAGCCGTCTGTTCTTCCTTCCAAATTCCCATTTTTACTTTGTAACGGTACTACAGGTATTGCTGTTGGTATGGCAACTAATATGCCGCCACACAATTTGCGAGAGGTTGCATCTTCAATAAGTGCTTATATCGATAATAATGATATTTCGACTGACGAGTTGATGCGCCACATAAAAGGACCAGACTTCCCAACAGGTGGAGTTATCTACGGTACAGCAGGAATTAAAAAGGCTTACCTTACTGGCCGCGGTAAAGTAACTATTCGCTCTAAGTTCAAAATCGAGACAGATAAAAACGGAAGAGAATCAATAGTTTTTACAGAAGTTCCTTATGGTATCAATACAACAAATATCATTCGAAGAATAAAAGAACTTGTTCGCGATAAACAGATAGATGGTATTTCAAATGCGAACGATGAATCTTCAGATCGTTCTGGTATGCGTCTTGTTGTTGATTTGAAAAAGGGTGCAATCACAAAAATCGTATTGAACCAGCTTTTTACAAAAACAGAGCTTCAGTCGAATTTCGGTGTTATCAATCTTGCTCTTGTTCCTGTGACAAAAGAAGACGGAACACGTTATCTTCGTCCAGAAGTTCTTACACTTAAAAAACTGATAACACACTTCGTCAATCATCGTGATGAAGTAATTACTCGTCGAACACAGTACGACCTGAAAGTTGCAAAGCACAGAATGCATATTTTGGAAGCTTTGATTACGGCTATCAACAATATCGATGAAGTAGTTAAGATAATAAGAAATTCTCGCGATACAGATGATGCAAAAAATCAGCTTGAAAAGAGATTCAATTTCGACGATGAGCAGGCACAAGCAATTGTTGATATGCAGCTCAAACGTCTTACTCATCTTCAGATTGAAGATCTGCAGAAAGAAATAAAAGAACTTCAAGCATGGATAGATTATCTTGAAGATCTTCTTGCACATCACGAAAAGATACTGCAGAAAATCAAAGACGAAACAAACGAACTTGCCGCAAAGTATGGCGATGACAGACGTACAGATATCGTAGCCGATGAAATAGAACAGCTTAATATAGAAGATATGATAAAAGAAGAGGATATGGTCGTTCTCATTTCAAGAGTCGGTTATATTAAGTGTGTTCCTGCATCATCTTATAGAAGTCAGTCCAGGGGCGGCAAAGGTTCGAACAGTGCCAAGCTTGTTGAAGACGATTATATTAAACAACTTTTCATAGCTTCGAATCATGACTACGTATTGTTTATTTCGACACTCGGTAAAGCATATTATCTAAAGGTTCATGAGATTCCTGAATCAAGCAAGAATTCTAGAGGTGTTCATATTAAGAGCCTTTTGGAAATTGGAGCCGATGAAGAAATTGCTACGACAGTTTCATTAAAATCTTTCGACGAGCCAAAATGCTTATGTCTTGCTACCGCGCAGGGAATTGCAAAGAAAGTTCAAATAAGCGAATTCCGTAATGCAAAAGCAAAAGGAATTATTGCAATTAAACTTGATGAAGGCGATAAAGTTGTTTCTTCTATTCTTACGGAAGGAAACAATGAGCTTGTATTTATATCAAAACTCGGTCAGGCACTGCGCTTCAGTGAAAACGATATCCGTGTCATGGGTAGGGCTGCTCGTGGTGTAACTGGTCTTAAGCTTAAAGCAAATGATGAACTTACATCAGCAGTTTGTGTTGATGAATCAAGAAACATGCTTTTGATTACATCGGGTGGAAGCGGAAAGCAGTTGAAATTCTCAGAGTTTATGCAGCACGGCCGCGCAACTGGTGGTCAGCTTTGTTATAAAGTTTCTGACAAAACAGGAGAAATCATCGGTGCTGTTTCTGTTGCAGAAAATGATGAAATCGTCTGTATTACAAGCCAGGGAAAAACAATACGTTCAAAGATTTCTGAGATAAGCATCCAAGGAAGAAATGCATCTGGTGTGCGCGTCCTTGACATTCAGGAACCTGATATGGTTATTGCAATGGACAGGGTTGATCCAGAAGAAAACGTAGAAGAAGAATAAAGAATAATTAGGGCACAGGAATATGCAAAGATATGAAATGTTTCACGTGGAACGTTTTGCAGAATGTTTCACGTGAAACATTTTTTTTGCCCGGAACTACATTGCAGAATTTTAGTGGACGGGTTTTGTAATCCAGGTACAAATTAAATTATTTAATAATGTATTTAAGAATTTTTGATTGGCGTTTTTTATCGTACTTTTCTTGTTTGCATTTGGGCAATTCATCAAGTGTTGTCTGAACAAAACCGAGTTTTTCAAACCAATCGGCGGTTTGGGTTGTCAAAATAAAAACTCTGAACATGTTCATTGTTTTTGCACGATCTATCAGGTAAGAAATCATTTTTGGTCCAATACCCATGTGCGAGCAAGATTGGTCAACTGCAACAGCGGCAATTTCTGCAGAAGTATCATCGAGTACATGAAGTGCGGAACATGCTTTAATACCACCATCGAGTTCATAGACAATAAAATCATCAATACGATCAAGAATGTTTTGTTCTGTTCTTGGAAGAAGAATCTGTTTTTCTACGAACGGACGCATAAGATTCAGAATAGGGGCAATATCAGATTTTGTGATTGTTCGGATTCCACCGTAAGAATCTTTATAAATCATAGTACCGGTTCCGATGTCAGAGAAAATTTCGCAAGGCAAAGAACCGTCGATAAATCCGTCAACGATATGGCATCTTTCGACACCTTTTTGGCATGCGATATCTGATAATTTAAGAAGTGCCAATAAAGAAGATTTTACAGATTCATTATTTGTATTCAGTTTTAACAGTGACTTCAATTGATCCAGATTAAGTGAAGGAACAAAATCTTCTCCGACAACATCTTCTGGCAATGAAAAATCTTTGCTAGAAATATTGCTATATGGACTCATAAAGAAAAGTTTTTCTGCGTTCAGTTTTATTGCAATTTCTGTGGCAAGAGAAGCAGATGAAATATTGTATGGTTTTCCTGTTGAGCTCCAACCGATACAAGGAAAGATGGGAATAAACCCGTCATTTAAAATCGAGTTGATTGCATTAGAATCAATTTTATCAATTTCCCCGGCTGTGCAAAAATCTATTCCGTTAAGAACTCCTTTTCCGCGGGCTTTTACCCAATTACCGATAACTGCAGAAAGATTTTCTTCTGCAAGGCAAGTCATTATTTTGTTGGATACATCAAACGCAGCCATTTTAATAAGAGGGATAGCAGACAGCTCTGTAATTCTTGTGTTGTCTTCGTAGTGCCAAGTAATGTTAGCATTTCGAAGAACAGAATCGATACTACGTTTTGCGCCAGGGACAATTACAATTTTTATTCCCGCTTCATGAAGAAAAGCAATATCGTGGATGTGACTGGAAAAAAGGGTAGAGTTAATTATATCTTCATCAATGTGAATTACGATAAGAGAATTTTTGAATAACGAAACATAGCGAAGAACATCGCGGATTCTTTCTGCTTTATTATATATGAGCTGTGTGTCCATACGGCAAGTATAACTAAGAGGATTTTTAAAGTCTATAACGCGCACATCTCGGAATAAAAGAAAAAGGCTTCTGCTATGAATCAGACAGAAGCCTTTGTGTAGTAGTATAAAAAAACGAGCGAATTTACTTTGTTAACAGCTTGTTCATGCGCTTTACAAAGTCGGCAGGATCTTTAAGTTCGCCTCCACCGATAAGCAAAGCCTGATCAAGAAGAACAAAAGAAACGTCTTCAATGAACTGTTTGTCTTCGCTGTTTTTAACAGACTGAACAAGTGGATGATCGCCATTGATTTCAAGAATTGGTTTTACTGTGCTGCCGAAATTCTGCCCCATTGCTTTCATCATTCTTTCCATTTGGAGTGAAGGATCGTTTTCGTCAACAACAATACATGACGGAGATTCAGAAAGACGTTTTGAAAGAACAACTTCCTTTACGTTGTCGCCAAGAGCGGTTTTAATCTTTTCAACAACAGGTTTGAACTCTTTTTCTTTTTTCTCCGCTTCTTTTTTGTCTATACCAAGCTCATCATCGCTTCCGGCGCGGTTAACAGCCTTCAAGTCAAAGTCTTTGTATTTTCCGAGCGATGGAATGACAATATCATCAATATCGTCAGCCATGATAAGAACTTCAAAGCCTTTGTTTTTATATGCTTCAAGAAGCGGAGAGTTCCTAAGGTTCTGCTCATCATTACCGGTGATGTAATAGATTGCTTTCTGGTCAGTTTTCATACGCTGAACGTAATCAGCAAAACTTGTCCAGTTATTCTCGCCGGTGCCGGAAGCATCTGTGCTCTTAAACCGGATAATCTCACAAATCTCATCGCGGTTTGCAAAGTCAGAATAAAGACCTTCTTTCAGCGGGCGGTTGTACTGAGAAATGAACCGGTTCCACTTATCAACAACCTTCTTGTTTTCTTCACTCAGTTCTACCGGTTTTCCATCGGCACCGGCGGCATCTTTTTGTGACTTAAGAATCTTTTCTGCGTTTTCGCCAAGCTTTTTGAACTCGCCAAGAAGTTTCTTTACAGAAGATGACTTAATAGAAGTAAGGATTCTGTTCTGCTGCAGAATCTCGCGGCTTACGTTCAGCGGCAAATCCTCTGAATCAATTATACCGCGAACAAATCTTAAGTAAGCTGGAAGAAGTTCCCTGTCGTCGTCTGTAATGAAAACACGTTTTACATAAAGCTTTACGCCGCTCTTGTAATCTGCCTGGTACATGTCGAACGGAGCAGTTTCTGGTACGTAGAAAAGTGTCGTGTATTCCTGTGTTCCTTCTGCGTGTGTGTGGATATGAAGAAGCGGATCAGTAGAATCGTGTGAAATTGTTTTGTAGAAATCGTTGTAATCTTCCGGTTTAAGTTCTGACTTTGGGCGTTTCCAAAGTGCACTTGCGCTGTTGATTTTATCGACTTTATTTTCGGCACCTGTTTCTTTGCCTTTGTCATCATATTTTTTCTGTACGTAGTGAAGGTAAATCGGGAACGCGATGTGGTCTGAATATCTTTTGATAAGCTCTTCAATCTTCCAGCGAGATGCGTATTCTTTGTCGTCATCGTTGAGGTACATTACAATAGCAGAACCGTGTGAACCTTCTTTGTCAAAGCCATAAAGTTTGGATTCTTCGCTGTCATCTGCAAGCTCGTTTACATCATAAGAATTTGTGCCTTCGCTTGACCACTTGTAAAGCTGCTTTTCACCAGCCTTGCGTGTAATTACATCGATTTTTTTGGCAGCCATGAATGCTGAATAAAAACCAACACCGAACTGACCGATTAATGCAGAATCTTTCTTTGCATCGTTTTCAAGTTTTTCAAGGAATGCTTTTGTTCCAGAACGAGCGATTGTTCCCAAGTTGTTGTCGAGGTCTTCGGCGTTCATACCGATACCAGTATCTTGTACGATGAGCGTCTTTTTTTCTTCGTCGAACAGAATATCGATTCTCGGTTCGAAAGCAACATTTTTGTATGCTTCGTTTGAAACTGTCAGGTACTTAAGTTTATCGAGTGCATCTGATGCATTGGAAACAATTTCCCTGAGGAAAATGTCTTTATTAGAATAAAGAGAGTGAATAATAAGTTTTAGAAGCTGAGAAACTTCTGTTTGAAACTGATGAGTAGCCATTTTTTCCTCCAAATCGTTTATATTTGCCAGTTATGTTAGTAGTTTATTAGCTAGTACGTTTAAAATAATAATAAAAAAAAAGAAAGGCAAATACTCATTTTTTACTGTTTTTTTCATAATTCATTGTTTTTATTAAAATTTTGAAATATACTACTTATTATGACTATTCGGAGAATTTATAAGTATGTTTTTATTTCCGTATTGTTATGTATAAGCTTTTCTGTTTTCGCTGAAAATGCAGAAACAGCAGCACTTAACAAACGAAACAAATTCATTGAAAACGCAAAACAGTTTCTAGGAGTTCCTTACGTATACGGAGGAACATCAAAGAATGGAATTGACTGTTCTGGTCTTGTTTTTTTGGCAGGAAAAGGAATTGGTCTTACATTACCACGTACCGCAAGCCAAATATGTGAGTATTCCAGAATAATCGAAGATTCTGAAAAGCAAGCTGGAGATTTGCTGTTTTTTGCGGATAACGGAGTAAAAGTATCTCACGTTGCAATTTATATTGGCGATAACAAGATGATTCATGCTGCCAGTAGTGGTTCAAAAACAGGAGTAATAATATCTGAACTTTCTGAATCTTACTGGAAACGAACATATTATTGTGCAGGTCGCATAATTGACGCTGTTTCAACTTCGGTTGCCCAAAATCAGCCGACTACAGGCAATACTTCGCAACAGCCAAGTTCGCAGACAACGACCCAGAATCAGAATGACGATGATGAAATCCGTTCAATTCCAGAAGAAGGAATTGTAATTGCGACAATCAAAAAAGAAGATAAAGAACAACGACCAACAAATACGAATACGGGGAAGAAAGACAACCCTTTTTTGAAAAAGATTACCCTTGATGTTTCTGTTGCCGGGGGGTGGTCTTTGTTTAATACTGAAAAGTTTGCACCTGTTTTTAGAGGTGTGAATTCAAAGGTATTTGCCTCGTATGGAACTGACAACATGAAGCCGGGTCTTGGACTTGCGTTCAATTTTGATCCGTCTATGGAAATTTGCCAGCTGATGATTATGCTTTCTTTTGTAGCAAATGATTATATCCGAATATATGCAGGTCCTGTAATTACAATGGGAACTCCAGTTTTGCCGGGAACGACGGAACAGATATCTGCTTCAATATTCCCTGGTGTTATAGGAGCTTCGTTCCAAACACCTACAATCGATATAGGAAGTTTTAAATTACAATTCTGTCAGGATTTTTCATTTACGATTTTCAACAAACCAGATGGTTCTGCTTTACCGTTTGGAAGTGCAGCTGCAGCAAATTTCAGTTTACAAACAGGAATACGCGTAACATTTCCGCACTTTTAGGTTTTTATAAAGTATGAAAAGAGTTTATTGTTCCAGACTGGCAAAGGGTATTCTTTCCGCTGCTTGTCTATTTGTATTGTGTCTTTTTACAAGCTGTTCTCCGGTTGTAAAAATCAACGTAACAACAGTTTCGAATGATGATAGAATGACTGTTTCGTTTGCTAGTAATACCGGAGAGACTGTTGCGGATGTTTTTTATTCCACAACAAATGCTTCTCCAGAAATGACGCGTGCTGATGAAAAGCTGATGGCAGATGGTCTTACAAAAGCCGGATTCACTGTAAACAGCTGTACTGGTTATGGAGTTTCTATTGACTGCGAAACCGGTCCTGACTCTATAAAAAAGCTTTTACCGGATCTTCCTGGAATGTTCTCTATCACCGAAAAAGCCGGGAAAAAAACATTTTCTGTGACGTTAAATCCTGAATATATTCAGTATTTGCTTACGTATCTACCGGAAGAAAGTACAGGTTATGCAGATTTGTTGATGGCTCCACTTTTTACTGGTGAAGAAATGGATGAAGAGGAATACGTTGATACTGTTGCTGTTGTTTACGGACGGAAGTTAGCGAACGAATCAACGACTTATAAGTTCAAATTCCAGATAACAGTTCCGGGAACGGTTACAGCTGTTTCTGTTCCAAGATATGCGAAAGGAACGTACAAAGGAAACTCAGCTGAAATAACTGCGACAATGGCATCGTTCCTTTCTGACTATAAAGGTGCTGTTTATTCCGTAGAGTGGAAATAATTATTCCAACGAAAGCAAAAAATCGACTTTAAAAGACGGGTTGTTTATGATTAAAGAGATTAAACGACCCGTTTTTTTTGCGTTTATTGCTGTTTGTTCAGAAAGGTCGGCAAGCCTGTATAAAAATGAGTTTTTGTTTTCGTAGTCTTGCAGGACAGAAACAGATACATCAAGACTAGATGATATATTGTTTGTTGGCGGGGTAAAAAACATATAAAATGTTTCGGTCCGCTTTTTATAGTCGGCGGTGTAGGAGCGGTCGGCTGTTAAAAGGAAAGAGCCGTCTGTTTCTGGTTTTGAAATGTAGATATCTGTTATAGACGAAAGGATGTTTGAGCCGTTAATGCGGAAACGCATGATTTCACGGTTTGTAGAAGAAGTGTTTTGTGCAGATACGGCAACGGCACTTTCTGAAGTCTGTGTTGGGGCCGGTTGCGCTGCGCTGTTATTTGCTTCGTCAAGTTTTTTAGATAATTCATTCAGTTTTTCAATTATTTGTGAAAGCAAAAGATAATTTGAGTATGTAGAATTATTTTGTGTAGACGACAAACCAGAAAGCGCCGAAAGCGATGAGTCGCTGGAAAGAAGCGATGAAATTGACGATAGCGAAGAGATTGTTGATGCGTCTGTTGAGGAAAGCGCTGAAGAACTTGTGTCAGAAATACCGAGCAGCGCTGAAAGTGTGTCCAAGCCTGTTGTATTTGAAAGTCCTAAAAGTGCCGTTGCCGTGAGCCCTGTTCCGGTTGTAGAGCTGGAAGTATCGCTTCCTTTGTTTTTGGTACTGGATTCGCTGGAGTTTCCTGAGCCAGAAAGCGAAGGCATAGAAACAGACGGCATTGATGGGGAAGAGATTTCTGGCATAGAAATTGAGGGCATACTTGTCTGTGCGAAAATATTCTTCCCGCCAGTTTTCGCTATAAGGACAACAAATAAGAGAGCAATTAATTTTTTGGTGGTTCTACAAGTTTGAAAGACTTTCATTAACCATTTCCAATCTGGAAGTAAGTTGAGAAATCGTTTTTTCCAACCGTGACTTTTCTCTTTGAAGCCGAGTCTTAACATCAACTTCCTGTGACTTTTTCACCATCATTGAGCGAACAGTATCAGGGCTTTTGCCAGAAAGAATTTGCTGTTCGGCTTCGTTCCGCTTTTGTGCGTCAGGAATGCGAGAAATCATCTTCATATTTTCAAAACCGACTGCGGGGTTAAGATTTTCTGTGCTTATTTTGGTGATAGTCTTAGCAGTTGTTCTTGGCAACTGCAAAACCCTGTCGATATAGTCTTCGTAACGGATATTAGCCTGCTCGCAAAGTTTATGAGCTTCCGCAAGCTTTTTGCCGAACTCCAGCATCAACGTACCGTTTTTTTCAAGATAATTCTTTTTAATGTCATCCGTAAGCGCGGCAAGCTCCGGGGCATCTTCTAAGCCAATAACATAAACGCCTTGTTTTTCTGCAATTTCGAGCAGGCTATGAAACTTTGCCCAGAACTCATTTGTGTGTGCGCGTGATTTTCCGCAGTTGCCAAGCCCGCCTGTTTCATCAAGTTTTTTTTCTGTCAGAAGATGGTGCGTATATTCGTGAATTGCTGTGTAAACAAGTTGGTTAACTGATTTGAAGTTTTTGTTATGCAGAATGATTTCGTGTGTTTCTGGTTTGTAAAGTCCGTTAACTTTATTGCTTTCTTTTCCAGAGAGCGTAACTGTGAAATCTATGGAAGTTTCTTCAAGTTTTAAAAGAAGTTCTTTAATTGCGTCGTTGTTCATTATTATTTCCTCTGAAAGGTATAATACACATTTTTTTTGGAAAAGGTAAGGGTGTGGGAAAACGTTTCAAAAGAGCGCATGGCTCGCTTTTTTGGAACCGCTCATTCCGTTTCAAGTTCTACAATATATTATTTACAAAAAAAAGCTTACATCGAAATGTAAGCTTTTATATAGCAGGAGTAGGACTTGAACCTACGACCTCCGGGTTATGAGCCCGACGAGCTGCCAACTGCTCTATCCTGCGTCGTAATTTGCGCCAATTTTAACATCACTTTCTGTATTTGTCAACCTATTCATATGAACATGTATACATTACAGACAGTTGAAGAAAACATCATTAGCGCGTAAAATATACGTAACTCGCAACAATAGATACGGAGGATATATGAAAGGTCGTTTTGATTTTACCGTTGAACAGCTTGGAGAGTGTAAAATACCTTCACCAATAAAGCTTTCTACTGTTCATGGTGACTTTGTTGCAAATTATGTACGTGATGATGAATTTGTTAGATACAATGTTGATATTTATGGCGATGTTCTTTCAAAAGAAGCTGATGCCTACAACAACAACCTGATTCAAAAAGCAGGTCCGCGCGAGAAAATATATTTTAACCCGAAGCATGTAAATGCCGGTATCTGTACGTGTGGTGGTTTGTGCCCAGGTTTAAATGACGTTATTCGTGCTATAGTTCGCTGTCTTTATAACAGATATGGAGTTCGCCGGATAAACGGAATTCGGTTTGGTTTCAAAGGTTTATTGCCAGATCAAGATTTTGATACTATTGAGCTAACCCCGGATATTGTTGATGATATCCACAAGACAGGCGGTTCTTTCCTTGGTACAAGCCGTGGCGGCGGAAACCGCGTAATGGAAATTGTTGATGCAGTTGAAAGATTGAATTTGAATATGCTTTTTATCATTGGTGGTGACGGAACACAAAGAGGTGCTCTTGACATTGCAAATGAAATAGAAAAGCGCGGTCTTAAAATATCCATAATCGGTATCCCTAAGACAATAGACAACGACCTTATTTTCATTCAAAAGTCGTTCGGATTTGACACAGCAGTTCAAAAGGCTACCGAGGCGGTTTCCGCCGCCCACATGGAAGCCCACTCCCACATAAACGGAATCGGTCTTATTAAGCTTATGGGACGCGAATCTGGGTTTATAGCAACGGCAACTGCGCTTGCGAGCCACGAAGCAAACTTCTGTCTTATCCCAGAAGTACCTTTTGACATGGATGGCGAAGAAGGTTTCCTTAAGCAGCTTGAAAAGCGTATAGCTAAGAGGCATCACGCGGTAGTTATTGTTGCCGAAGGTGCTGGTCAGGACCATCTTAAAGCAAGTGGCGAGCACGATGCTTCAGGTAACATAAAACTTGGGGATATCGGTATTTATTTGAAAGATCGTATAACTGAGTATTTTAAAGAACAGAATGTACATATCAACCTTAAATACATAGATCCTAGCTATCAGATTAGGTCAGCTCCAGCTGCTCCTACAGACTCCGTTTACTGTGAACGATTGGGTAATAACGCAGCACATGCGGCAATGGCTGGAAAGACAAAAATCGTTATAGGTCTTGTACATAACAAGTATGTTCATCTTCCTATACGCCTTGTTACGGCAAAACGCAATAAGGTTAATCCGGAAGGTTCTATGTGGCGTGATACTATCGATGCAACAGGACAGCCTGTTCTTATGCTTAATGACAAAGAAACATTCATAAAGAAGTATCTTGAGCAAACAAAAAAAGCTGAAAAGGCTGATAAAAACTAAAACGAGAGGTTAAAAATGGGTCATACGATTGTTCCGGAAGCGGAAAAAATACTTGATAAAGAGTTTCCTGTACTGAATCATGGTTTTGTAAGACTTGTAGACTATATGGGCGGCGACTCCCGCATAGTACAATCAGCGCGCGTTTCATACGGAGACGGTACAAAAACTGTACGCGAAGATGCAGGCCTTATCGATTATCTTCTGCGTCATCAGCACACCTCCCCGTTTGAGCAAGTTGTGCTTACGTTCCACGTAAAAATGCCTATTTTCGTGGCCCGCCAGTGGATTCGCCACAGAACAGCGCGTGTAAACGAAATTTCTGGACGTTACTCAATAATGCGTGATGAGTTTTATCTTCCTGCTGACGTTGATGTGGCAAAACAAAGCACAGATAATAAGCAGGGAAGAAGTACCGAGCCAGTAACACATCAGTATGCGGCAGAAGTTCAGGAAAAACTGGAAAAAGGTCAGGAACAGGCATACGCTGACTATTCTGCGCTTGTTGAAACTGGACTTGCAAGAGAACTTGCACGCGTGAATTTGCCGCTTTCGCTTTATACAGAAATGTACTGGCAGATTGACCTTCACAACTTATTCCATTTCCTTAAACTCCGGCTTGATGGTCACGCTCAAAAAGAAATCCGTGATTACGCAGATGTAATTTTGGAAATTACAAGAGCTGTTGCGCCACTTGCTACTTCTTCGTTCGAGAATTACATGCGAAACGGTGTGAATTTCTCTGGCGAGGAAATGGAAGAACTTAGGAAAATGCTTGACGGTAAAGAGACTACTCTTACTGGAAAGAAACTCGACAGGCTTAAGGAAAAAATTGCCACTGGCAAGCAGCTTTAATTATACGGTGTATTCAATAAGTGCCCAAATGGGGCACTTATTTTTTTGCCATGCGCTTTATATTCTCTGTAAAAAGTTCGTTTACATTGTCCATCGGTTTTACAGAGAAGATAGGCACGCCTTCTTCATCATGACGATATACGTTTTCTGGATCAGATACCGTATATGCCGGACTTGATTTGTTATTTATCCACCAGTCCAAAACAGCGAGTACAGAAGAAGTATATTTAAGCAGATTAAGGTTATTTGCTTGTTTAGACTGCCTTCCGCCTAAAAGCACATCAAGCCGCTTTGAAACTGGAGTAGAAAGTGAAAAACTATATCCTGACCAAAGATTCAATACACCAAACGAATCGTCGGTGTATGCTTCTTCGCCTTCTGTTTGAAGTCCGTTTTCTGCTCTGTCTATAATTTCTGTATAAAGCTCCCTGAGCATAGAAACTTGTCTGTACAAAGGCGGTAAAATATGGTCGGCTTCCTGTTTATCGAGGAACTTAAGCTCGAACTTCAGGAGCGGCAAAAACTGATTATGAGCATACCACTGCAAGTTTGACATATTACGCTTACCGAACTGTGTTTTAGCATATTCAAGATTAGCGTACATGTTATTAACATAATCGCGCATAAAACTGATATAATTTCGCTCGAAAAGTACTTCGCGGTATTCTGCCCAGCTGTCCATGAATTCTTGAAGATTCTGACCTTCTATAATGGCTCTAAGTTCATTATCAAGTTGGAACTGCATATTACGGCAACCAGAAATAAAGTCCTCAGTTACCCTAAGAAGAATCATCGTAATAAGCAAAGGATTTTCTGGGCTGAGGTAGTTTAATCCTTCTTTGAATTTATAAAGCCCATGATAATATGCGTACATATCTGGCATTTTATTGATTTCACGCCATCCTGCCGCTGGGAACATTACATCTAATGCATTGATTCCTTGAATTATCTGATCTTTATACTTCTTTTCACGAGCACGAAGCTCCGCATTTTTGTCATTTTCCTTTTTCGCTTCTTCTATTGCTTCAACGTTTATCTCTTCTTCTTTATCTGGGAAAAGGACTTCGTATTTAGTCATTCCGATAAATGACAGAATACTGCTGCTTTCGCTTTTCATCATATCAGGGTAAAGCACAAGATCCGAGCAGCACATTCTCATAAGAAGCGGGTACATTCCCTTTAAGCAATGCTCGTAAAGATATATCCAGCTTGAAGTTGCATTTCTTACCAAGCTTTGCATATAATCACTTTCAGAAATACCTTGCTGTGTTGCTACATCGGAATCAAGACGTTTTATATACTGAGAGATTCTGTCAGTCCCTAAAAAGTATAGACGGTATAGGAAAGCATACATTTCTCTTACAATCGGAATCAGTTTTTGCAGCGTCACATCTGATGTGTTTGCTTTAAGCGGTTGATATGCTTCAAGAATAGGCCTTTCATTCCACTCTGTAATTATCTTTATGGCACGGAAATAAATTGCTTTATCCTGTTGTATTTTGGCCTTGTAGTCGTTACTTGCTTTATCTGCAATTTTGCATATTGAATCATGGAACACATGAAGATTCCGCATATGTATTGCAAGCTGGTCTGTCATAAACTCTTCTGTTACTTTATCGCCTCTGTTAAAAGCACGGTTAAAAAGTTGAGAGAAAAAGCCCAGCTTTGGTTTTATTTTGTGCATTATCAGAATATCATCCATTGCCTGGCGGATTTTGGACGATAATGCAGGCAATATATCGCGAGAGGCTTCTTTCTTTTTTGCAAGTGTTGTTTCGTAAGAAGAAACTCTTGAATCGGCTGAATCAGACGAACCACCGTAACTTGAAGAACCAGACGATGAACTTGAAGACGAAGAAGATCTTCTGGAAACATAAGTTCGTGTTCTGGAAGGCAGTTTTGATTCATCAAAAGCGGCAGACTTCTCTACACCAATCTCTCCGCCAAGCTTTTTCATAAGCTCCTGAGCTTCGGAAGCATCAAGAATTCCAAGGTTCCTGCGTGTTTTCTCAAGCTCGCCCGGCTCATAAATCGCTTTTGGGCGTTTGTTTTTCAGCTGATTGTCCGACATATCATTTCCTTTCAAAAAATTTCACATGCGTAGATACTGCTTCTGTGCAATTCCTGGAAACTCTTTTAGATGAATAATCTCTCCGTCTTTTATCTGCAAATCCCCTTCAAACATGCCATACACAGTATGGTAGTCGGCAGTTAGAATAAAAATGCTCGAAACCCTTCGATGATCAGAAAGTGGAGTAAAATACAGATCTATCATGTTTTCTGTATCTTGTATTATCCATTTTCCATCCACACCAAAAGGACATGTTATTGTTACTGGTGGAAGCAGCGTTATTTCATTATTCAAGAATAATGCGTTATCATTATATCGGTCATTTTCGGTCGCATCATGATTTGAAGTTGAAATACGCAACAGAAGTTGTTTTCCTTCATAGCAACCTGCCCCTGTTAAGAATGTCTCCCACGTCCTTAATTTCGAGAAAATTCGGCGTATAGAACAAAAAGCAATGTTTATATCAGAAGGTTTAGAACCAATTCCGGTATTATGATTTGTAATTGTTCCGTTGAATGGAGCTGCACAATAATATGTTGCAGAACAACGGCGTTTTATTGAAGCAGGCGTTACGGCAAACCACTCTGCAGCCCGATTATCTGCCATGTCTAAACGTAAATCGGCAGAAAACGAAGGTCTTATATTATCACCTTTCATTGTGAAAACAACGGACATCCGCTTTTTTTCTCTGTTCCAACTTACACGAACGTATCGGCTTTTTCTAAAAGTAAAACTTCGACCTCTTTCCATGTTCTTAGAAACAAGTCTTCTGAAGCCGAATACATAGCGATATGCGTATTTTTTACCTGTTGATTTTTCCCAAATTACTACTTCTGAAAAGCAAAAATACTTTACATCAAAAAGAGTTATTATTCCGGTGAATTCATCAGATGTAAAAACTACAGAAATATCTGAACGAATACGCAATTTTGAAAGGAATCTTGGCATTCGCATGAAAGTATACGGATTACGGACATCGCTTATGTCAAGTTCCTTGGGCGGGTGAGAAAAAGCACCAAAAATGGGTTTTCCGTTATGTATAATCCGTTCAGGCGGATCGGTTATCGTTCTAGAATACAAAGTTCGTCCTTATACGCTTATATAATAGAGTATACACAAATTTGAAAAAAATCAACGAATACCGAAACACCACCAAAATTTGAAAAATCTTTGTTTTTGAGTATGTTTTTTTGAAATCAAAAATAATTGCGTTATAATATTATTTAGTCTTAATAAAAAAGACATAAGGAGATTTTTTTTATGAAAAAGGTATTTCTTGTACTGTTTGTGTTGATGCTTGCAGTTTGTCTGACTAGCTGTGGTGGTGATGCTGAGGAAATTGGCTCATACGAACTTGAATCTATGTCAGAAGCTGGCGAAACAATGTCTATGAAAGAGCTTAAAGATATGTATGCCGAATATGGTATGCCAGTTCCAGAGTTTAGTCTTGTCCTTAATAAAGATGGTACAGGTAAAATGACAATTAGCGGTGAGAGCGCAAATATTAAATGGGATGCCAAAGCTAAAACAATGACAGCTGATGGAGAAACCATTAAATACACATTCAAAGACAATAAGATAACAATTGGCGAAAAAAATGACGCAATGGTATTCGTAAAGAAATAACTTATTGCTTTTAATACAAATACCCTCTGCTTCGTTTGAAACAGAGGGTATTTTTTTGTACACGTCAGGAGTTTTTATCGGCTGAAATGCGAGAGCTTACAGTGTTTTTAGATAATCCATAAAGTTCTGCTTGTTTTCAAGAGCTGTTGTTGTCGGGCGGCCTAAGTCTTCCCTAGCTCCTATTGAACATTTTACTTCTATTAAACTTAAGCAACCTCGGTTTTTTGCGGCTTCAAGTTCTGCGTCCAGTTTTTCAAAACTATCAACGCTTACTGCATACGGATATCCGCAGGCTTGAGCGACGGCGACTAAATCTATGTTGCCAGCAACTGTTGGCATTCCACCAACGGTTTCGTGCGCACCGTTGTTTATTACAACATGTATCATGTTTTTAGGTTTGTTGGCTCCCAAAACAGCCATAGAGCCCATGTGCATAAGAACAGCGCCGTCGCCGTCCACACACCAGACGCGAGTTTGGGGCTTGTTTATGGCAACTCCAAGTGCTATTGAAGAGCTGTGACCCATAGAACCGACAGTAAGGAAGTCGTATTTGTGGCTTTGTCCGTTGGCAACACGCGTTTCAAAAAGCTCGCGGCTGGCTTTGCCGGTCGTACTTACAATCGGGTCTTCGCCGCTTGCTTTTACTATGTGCTGAATTATCTCTTCGCGAATCATGGTGTTGTTGTTCTTGTAAACGACTTTTTCGTCGTATGAAAGAGCGCCTTTTCTTATGACAAACGCGACATCTTTACCAGACGCAAGATCTTTCTTGAAAGATTCCATAGCGGCGGAAACTTCTTCATCGGTAGTTTCCTTGCCTATTACGAACGTTTTAATGTCCATGTCTTCCAAAAGCTTAACGGTAACTTCACCCTGATAAATATGCTGGGGCTCATCATGGACGCCAGGTTCTCCGCGCCAGCCGACAACAAACACAACCGGAATTGCGTATACTTTGTCGTTCAATAAAGACGCTACCGGGTTGATTATGTTGCCTTCACCGGAGTTTTGCATATACACGACAGGCACTTTACCGGTAGCAAGATGATATCCAGCTGCTAAAGCCGTACAGTTTCCTTCGTTTGCAGCGATTATATGATGCTTTGGGTCTATGCCGTATGTGTTCATCAAATAATTGCACAACGCTTTTAGCTGACTGTCCGGAACGCCTGTATAAAAATCAGAGTTTATAATTTCAACAAGTTTTTCTACTTTCATGATAGCTCCTATAAAACGAAAATGCCTTAAAGCTCATCGATAAGTGTAATTATCTGTTTTATAGGCATAAGCCTGTCATCAACTTCTTTTGCACGATGATACTTAAGAATGTCTTTCGCTGTCTGCTGCATTGCTGGGAAGGCGCTTCTTGTAAGCTGGTTCGCGTATATAACTATGTTCACGCCATGCTGTGCAAGTTCATCTTCTGTAATCGTATTAAATGAAGACGGAACAACAACGATAGGTGTCTTTTTGTCTGATTCACGGAATTTATCGCAGAACTCAAGGATTTCGTCGGGTTCTTTTTTGCGGCTGTGAATCATAATACCGTCTGCACCGGCTTTTACAAAGGCGAATGCTCTGTTAAGCGCATCATCCATTCCACGTTCCAGAATAAGGCTTTCAATGCGGGCAATAATCATAAAGTCATCTGTAAGCTGGGCTTGTTTTCCTGCAGCAATTTTAGCGCTGAATTCTTCGATAGTAGCTTGTGTCTGCTGAACTTCCGTTCCAAAAAGGCTGTTCTTTTTTAAGCCTGTTTTATCCTCAATAATAACAGCACTTACACCCATTCGCTCCAGAGTGCGGACGTTGTATACAAAATGCTCGGTAAGACCGCCTGTATCGCCGTCAAGGATAATAGGCTTTGTGGTAACTTCCATAATATCGTCAATTGTGCTAAGGCGGCTGCTCATATCAACAAGCTCAATATCTGGCTTACCTTTAGCTGTACTGTCACAAAGAGAAGAAACCCACATAGCATCGAACTGGTCAAGCTTGCCGTTGTTTTCAACGACTGTTTTTTCAGCAATAAGACCTGTAAGACCGCTGTGTGCTTCTATCGTTTTTACGACGGGACACATTTGAATAAGCTGGCGAAGTCTTTTTCGTCTGTATTCCGGCATGGCGAGCTTTTCTTTAAGCTGATCATCTATCTTTTTTACAGCCGGATTATATGTGTATTTAACTTCTATGAGTTTTCCGCCATATTGAGAAAGAAGCCCTACAACATTTTCGCGAATCGCGCTTTCTGGGCCTTCTTTCCAGTTGTCACCGTGAACAATGTAGTCTGGATGAAGTTTAGCTACAATATCATCGTACATTATGCTGTCCTGTACTATAACCTGATCAACTCCATCAAGGCTTTCATAAAGCTTTATACGTTCTTCCAAGCTTTTGGTGGGGAATTTGTTGTAACGAATCAATGCTTCATCAGATAGCGCACCGATAATGACTTTTCCATATTTATGCGCTGCTTCAATAACGTTCAGATGTCCGTCATGGATAACATCTGTACAAAAAACTGTGTAAACTGTCTTCATAGTAAATCCTTTAAAATTCGGCATAACTGGCTATTTTGGGACATTGCCGGAAAATATGTCTTAGTTGTACTTAACCGGAACAGAAACGCCGTAAGTTTTAAGAGCTTCTTTGAACACAACAAAGAAAGCTTTAATATCAGGGGCATCAATTGCACCGAGGGCACATAATCGGAATGTGTTTGTCGTACTGATTTTTCCCGGATAAATAGTAAATCCACGTTCATAGCAGTAATCGTGGATTTTTTCAAAACTCCAGTTTGGGTCATCTGGGTAAATTGCTGAAGAAACGAGGCCGGTTCTCCATTCAGGCTTTATAACTTGTTTGAAGCCTAATTCATCAAGACCTTCGTTAATGGCATTGAAAACGCGAGTATGTCTTGCCCATTTTGCCTGCTCGCCTTCTTTCCAATATTCTTTAAGAGCTTGAATCGTGGCATATATCGTCTGTACGGGCGGGGTAAAATGCATTTCGCCTGTTTTTTCAAAATACTCGTATTGCAAATAAAGGTTGCAATAGTAGCTTCGCTTAGGGAATTGCTTTGACTGTTCTATTATTGCACGGTTACCGACAACGAAGGAAAGACCGGTAAATGCCATAAGGCCTTTTTGTGCGCTCGCCATACAAAAATCGATATTGTCTTCTTCAATGTTTATTGGGCGCATAGCGTAAGTAGATGTGGTGTCTACTGTGAAAAATGCGCCGTATTTGTGAGCCAAAGCACCAATTTCGCGAATTGGATTAAGAATACCAGTACCTGTTTCGTTGTGAGTTGTGTGAACAAGCCCAATGTCTGGATTGTTTTTCAGTGTTTCTTCTACTAAAGCCAAGTCTGGTCTTTGATCAACCGGGAACGTCAGATTGATGTGTGGAAGTCCGTAATATTGGCAGATTTCAACAGCCCTGGTGCTGTAAGCACCATTATTCACAACAAGAACTTTTTTGCCTTCTGGAAGCAAGCTGTTTATACATACATCAATATTAATTGTTCCACTTCCACAAAAAAGTACGCTCGTGTATTTGTTCAAGTCTCCATGAACAATTTTGACAAGGTCCTCGCGTAATCCTTTCATTAACGATGCAAATTCTTTTTCACGCGGGCAAATATCGGGAACGACTTGTGCATACTTAACTGAATCGGTCGTTGTTGATGGTCCCGGATTAAGAAGAATATTTCTTTTAATGGATTCCATGTTTACTCCTGTGTGTTCAAACAAAGTGTATAGTGTTCGCATATTAACATTTAAAATATACTTTTGGAACAGGAAATAGGAAAAAAAGACAAAAAAAACGGAGAAAACTGCTTCTGATGAAACAGATTTCTCCGTTATGTCAAATTATAAATGGATTTAGTTTCCTGCTGTAAAGAACTTTCTTTCTTTCAAATAGAAAATAAATCCTAATGCTATCCAGATAACAAGCATTATGTAGCTTTCTTTTCCGAAATGAACGCCTGAAAGTCCTGGAATAGGAATGAGCTGAAGTACCATGAACGTTACAGAGAAAATAACGCCTACAATAGCCATTATTTTAAGGAACGTTGTGGCATCTTTTTCACGGCGGGCAGTAATCAATGTACTGGCGCAAGTAAAGAAATAACCGATAGAAGCGCCGATTGCACTCATATCAACGAACCAGCCCAATGCCTCTCGTCCAAGAATCGGTCCAGAAAGAGAAACGATAACGCAGAAAATCATAGCGTTTTTAGGTGTTCCGTATTTCTTGTCAACTTTTCCAAACCATTTTGGCAGATAACCGTCACGGCTCATAGAGTACATAAGACGTGAGGATGCAAGGTAGAAGCCCATAATACCGGAAAGAACCGCGCAGGAAACACCCACGCCGATAAGTACTTTACCGAATGTTCCCAAAAGTTCGTCAGCTGCTATGAGCAGAACCCATTCACCTGCCATTACGCGGTCTGGCCAGTTTTCAAGAGCGGCTGCGGCTACTGTGTTGTTGGAAATGTATACGAAGCATCCGAAAATGATTGCAATAATCATTATGAAACTTACTTTTTTGAACGAGAAGTTGAACTCTTCTGCTGCCTGAGGAATTGCATCGAAACCGACATAAGCCCAAGGTGCAATTGCAAAAGTTGCCAGAATAGCAGAAAGAATACCTGCTGTTCCTGCGCGTGCAAAAGGATCTATGGTACTTGTGTTTGCTTTTGCTGCAATTGCGGCACTCTTGTCAAAACCCCAAAGAGGCTGCATGTTCACACCTTTTGCTTTTGCGCTGAAAATACCGGCAAGACAGAGTGTAAAGACGCAGATTACCAAAAGTGATGAAAGGATTGTTTGAACGATAGCTGCTTTTTGAACACCGATGATATTCAGATATCCGAAAAGCAACAGGATGAACATAGCCAAGAGCATTTCACCCAGATAAATATCGAAACCAGCAATATTATAGTGGAATCCCCATTTAAGGATATCAGCTGGGCCGTCAAGACCGTCAACAATCAAACCAATGGCCGTACTGTTCATCGGTACGTTCGTAAGGTATGCAACAACAAGGAACCAGCCGCAGATAAAGGCCATGTTCTTGCCGAAGCACATTTTTGTGAAGGTGAACTCACCACCGGCTTTTGGATACTTAGGAACCATGTACGCATAAGAAAACGCTATGATAATCATAACGAGCGCGCCCATAGCCATTGCAATTGCTGTTCCTGCGACACCTGAGTTCGGCAGGAATTTTTTTCCTGGATTGATAAATGAACCCCAGCCTATAACACATCCAAAAGCAATTGCCCATACGTGCATAGGCGACAATTTTCTTTGCAGTTGATATTCTTCAACTGTTTCCGTTTGTTTGCTCACTTTCTTTTCCTCGCTTTAGTTTATATAACAGCTTTTTAACAGCTTTTATACATCATAAGTTTTATCTATGGCTTTAAGCTCTTTGAACGTATCAATTTCAACGATGTCTTCGTCAAAACATTCCCGTACTTCTACGGAATAATGTTCTTTTTTGTACACAAGCGGAACCTGCTCCCAATAGCGTTCTTTTCCACCCGGTGACTGATAAACATCCGGAATATCTACAGAAAGCCTGTGACCATCGGCTTCGTTCCAATAGGAAATACCTACCATCTGCCATACGTTGCCACCCTGACCACCGACTTTTTCTTCGGTAATAACGCCATCTTTGACTTCGAAGCACCAGTCATCGGTACGTTCTTTCTTGATGGCAAGAAAATCAGATGTGTAGTGATATTTTTTGATTATTTTTGGATTAGAGATCAAAAGGTCAGCTTCAAAAACGTAAGTATTAGAAAGCATATAGCGGGCAATCATAGATGAACTGATGTTGTTTGCCTCGTTATAAACTGGGTTTTCTAAGAACTTTATCATAGGATATTTGTACAGAAGCTGATCGAACTGTTCTGCAAGATATCCACGGACAATGAAAATTTCGTTAATTCCAGCTTCCAAACAAGCATCTATTAAGTGGTCAATGATGCGGACTCCGTGAACACGGACGAGTGGTTTTGGTGTGTTGAACGTAATAGGCACAAGTCTGGAGCCGAAACCTGCTGCAATAAAAACAGCGCGTTTTGCCCGATAAGGCTCCAACGCATCTATTCCCTTGTTAGTGATTGTTCCGTTACTCACTAAGTCCAAATCTGTTAGTTCTTTTACTGTTCGGTTGATTGTACCGAGTGAATGTTTTGTAAGTTTTTCCAGATCGCGTTGAGTTAAGGCGGTTTTACTTGTCGCCATAGTCTCAAGGATATCGAATTGTTTTCGTGTAAGTTCCATTATTCATTTTAGGCTCATTTGACGCTGTTTTGTCAAGGTTAATTCTGTTGGTTTTGTACACTTTTTTACCAATTTGAACAAAAACAGCGTTGTTTCTTTGGGTGGTAAAATCACTTATTGCTCGAATATATAAATAATTAACATAACTGCGCGGGGCAAATGCCTTTGTTCATTCATGCCGAGGGTTTAATCCGAGTCTACGGATGCTATCATTAATTCTACCATTATAAAAAAAACTGTGTTATAATTGGGTATTCTATGCGTTGCGTGGAAAATAGTTTATATGGAGGGAAATGTGATGAAGCATTTTAAATGGATGTTACCGCTTTTACTGCTTGTAAGTGCGATTTGTTTTATAGCTTGTACATCTACAAAAACAGAAGTTGCACCTGCAACCAACAACGTTGTCGAGATTATGTTTAATGACGGTACTTCTGTTGCTTATAATACGGATCTTACTCTTACAGAAGAGCAGAAATCAAAAGCCATTGCTGTAATTTACAAAAAAGATGGCGATAAAGCTTACGGAGTAGGATTAGTTCAAAATACGAACGGTCTTGCATGGTGCTTAAATTCCGCAAAAGGATTTGGGACTAAAATCACAGACATTATGTGTACTGTAAGCAGAACTGACGATGACAGAAGTGGCGGTGTTTTGACATTTACGGGCGACACAGATGGTAGCGACAATTTTGGAAAGATAGGTGAAACTCTTGGAGCAGATGACGATACAGATGATTTGAGCAAGTATCCTGCCTTTGAGTTTGCAATTAATTATAAAGATAATGCTGAAAGCCACGTTGCAGGAACGGCTTACGAAACAGGCTGGTATTTACCAACAGTTTCAGAATGTTATGATATATGGAAGGAAAAAGAAACTGTAAACGCCGCAATCGGTTTATGCGGGGGCACACAGTTTAGTAACAGATGGTACTGGACATCGTCACAGTATGACGAAAACGACGGTGCCTGTTGGTTCGACTTCACTAATTCCGGTGACGGACGCAACGTCAAGATGGAACCCACCAATGCCGTTTGTGCCATCCGAGTTTTCGAATAAATTAGTGGACAAATGTAACTTTCCGGCTTGACCGGACAGTCTTTGAAGCAGTCTCATCCGAGGCTGCTTTTTTTATGTTTGATTTTGTCTATTGTTTTTTCACGTGAAGAGGTGTATACTAATACAGTTTTGTGTTTTCAAATAAAAAATAGGTTCGCAAAACAAAAATAAAAAATAAGGAGAGCAGTAAATGACACGGTATATACTAAAAAGAATTGCTCTTGCTGTTTTAACGGTTTTCTTGATTTGTGTTATTACTTTCTTTTTAATGAACGCTATCCCCGGAGGCCCTTTTAATAAAGAAAAAGCTCTGAGTGAAGCAACAATGGAAGCGTTGAACGCTCGCTATAATTTGGACAAACCGCTTACAACTCAGTTTGTTCTGTACATGAAAGGGCTTTTGAAAGGCGATTTTGGTGTAAGTCTTAAAAATGGACGTGAAATCAAAGATATTATCGGTGAGTCGTTCCCGATTTCTTGCCGGC
>JAEEGH010008579.1_pt1 | contig 24081 bp, 18 predicted proteins | sample 9134181 | NCBI WGS metagenome assembly JAEEGH01 (sample SAMN16246544, study PRJNA631951) | gut metagenome | biome: gut microbiome; feature: rumen; material: DP-attached | host: Bos | place: Iran: Karaj | collected 2018-10
AAGGGAGCGATGGACTATACTATAGTGGTGGCTGCCACGGCCGCCGATCCCGCCGCTCTCCAGTATTACGCTCCTTTTGCAGGAGCAGCTATCGGCGAGTATTTCCGCGATACAGGCCGTCATGCCCTTGTGGTATTCGACGACTTGAGCAAGCAGGCCGTCGCTTACCGTGAGGTGTCGCTCATCCTTCGCCGTCCTTCTGGCCGCGAGGCGTATCCGGGCGACGTGTTCTACCTGCATTCCCGCTTGCTGGAGCGCGCTGCCAAAATTATATCCCAGCAGGAGGTGGCCGAGCAGATGAACGACCTTCCCGAGTCGCTCCGCGGCAAGGTCCGCGCAGGCGGTTCGCTGACGGCTCTTCCCATCATCGAAACCCAGGCCGGCGACGTTTCGGCCTACATCCCGACCAATGTGATTTCCATCACCGACGGCCAGATTTACCTTGAGAGCTCCCTGTTCAACGCCGGCTTCCGTCCTGCGGTTAACGTGGGTATCTCGGTGTCCCGTGTGGGCGGCTCGGCGCAGGTGAAGAGTATGAAGAAGGTGGCCGGCACGCTCAAGATCGACCAGGCCCAGTTCGGCGAACTGGAATCGTTCTCGAAGTTCTCTTCGGATCTTGACAAGGTCACCGAGATGGCGCTCGACAAGGGGCGCAAAAACAACCAGCTGCTGATTCAGCCGCAGTATTCTCCTATGCCGGTAGGGGAGCAGGTGGCGGTGCTGTATTGCGGCACAAGGGCTCTGATGGCCGATATCCGGGTGGAGGATGTGCTTGATTTCCAGCGGCTTTTCCTGGAAAGGATGCGGGCTTCGCATCCTGATATCCTGGATGAGCTCGGGCGCGGAATCGTCTCTGACAGGGCCGAGGATATTATCAAGAAAGTTGCTTCTGAGGTATGTCTTCACTTAGGGAAGTAAAGGACCGTATCGCTTCGGTCCGCAGTACTTTGAAGATCACTTCTGCGATGAAGCTGGTGGCTTCGTCGAAGCTACGCCGTGCGCAGAAGGCCATCGAGACGCTGCGGCCCTACGAGGAGACCCTCAGCTCGATTCTCGCATCCCTGACTGCCTCTGACCGTGCCTCTCAGGAGCTGGGGGTGTGGGTTCAGGGGTCCTTTGTCCTAAGTTTATGGACCCCTGAACCCACACCCCACAGCCCCGAAGAATCTGACGCGCAAGGGAGGACGGTAGTGGTGGCGTTCTCGAGCAACAGCTCGATGTGCGGAGCGTTCAACAATAACGTCTCTAAGAAGGCGCTGGAAGTGCTGTCGGGAGTCAAGGGGCCCGTGGAGGTATGGACATTCGGCAAAAAGGCCGCCGAGGCCGTCAGGAAGGCAGGCTTCCCTCCGGCAAAGGATTTTATGGACGTGGTAGCGCATCCCGGTTTCGAAGCCGTAGCCGCAGCCTCGTCGGAGCTTCGCAAGCTTTACTCCGAAGGCGAAGTCTCCTCCGTCGTGCTCGTATATAACCATTTCGTCAGCACCGGCCGCCAGCAGGTGGTTGTCGAGCCTTTCCTTCCTTTCGAAGCGCCGCAGACGGAAGTAAAAGAAGACCCCGAAGAGCATTTCATCCTCGAACCGTCCCGCGAAGAACTGCTCCGGAGCCTTATCCCGCAAGTGCTGGACCTCAAGCTATATGCGGCCCTGCTTGACTCGTCGGCCGCCGAGCACGCTGCCCGTATGATAGCGATGCAGGCCGCCACCGACAATGGTGAGGGCCTGCTTTCGGAGCTTACGCTCGAGTATAACAAGGGCCGCCAGCAGAAAATCACCTCCGAGATTCTCGACCTCGCAGGCGGAGCGGCTCATTAATCTTAGAATTCGTAGCCGAGGCTCACGAGGAAGGTGTTTCCGAGGGTCTCCGAGAGCAGCAGGAAGGTGCCGTCGAGGCGGAATCCCGCGTATTTGCCGCCGATACCCAGCGACAGGAAGGCAGGTAGGGCCTTTGCCGGGTCGCCGTAGTGGAAACCGGCGCGCGCGAAAGCAATGTCCTTGAATCCGTATTCAGCTCCGACGCCGGCCATAATCGCTCCGCTGAAGAGATAGTCGGCTTCGCCGGCCACGGTCAGGCCCTCCAGGGGCTTGTAGAATCCGTCCACGCCCACCAGCGAAGGAATCGCATAGGAGTCGGATCCGTAACTGATCTTGGTGCCGATATTGCGTCCGGCGAGTTCAACGCCCCATTTCTCTCCGCCGTAACGAACGAAAATGTCGCCGCAGAAAGAGCTGCCCTTGTTTTTCTCCGCCAGGGCGGAAGTCACGCTGCGAAGCGTCAGGCCGGCGCTCAGGGCGTCGGTGATGTAGTATTCTGCTCCCAGTCCTATGATAAGGTCGTAGGGCTTGAATGAGCCTTTGAAAGCGCCTTGTTCTGAATAGATGTCGTAGGGTTTGTCGAGAAAAGTCTTTGCATCTAAAGTCAGGGCGAATTTATCCCCGGCCCTCACAAATACATCTCCTGACACTACCGTATTATTTGCCGTCAGCGGCGCCCAATTGCCGTAGGAAACAGTAGCGGACAGTCCCGCAGCTTGATGGCGCAAAGCCGCTCCTCCCATTGCCAATGAGCGGCTGTCTGCGGGAATCAGGAGCGAAGACAAGGATTGTGCACACAAAAAAGGCCCGGAAGTTGCCAAAAATATGAGTAAGAAGAGTTTTCTCATAGCGCTCAGATTTTAACTATTTCGTAAGTTTTGTCTATGCCCGCTCCGCTTATGCTGACATAATAAGTCCCGGCCGCGGCACTGCCCAGATCGATTGTGATAGGTTCGAAGACCGACCTCAGTTCATAATTGCCCGAGAATATCGTGGCCCCGGCTTTGTTGCTTATGCTTATTGCGACCGGTCCTGTCTTGGCGGATTTAATGTTCAGCTCCTTTTTCACAGGATTTGGATACAGATCAACCTCCCTGCTGTTGTCCGGGACAAGTATCATAAATGTCGCGCTACACTTTTCGGACCTTGCATCGCTTGCCGTTATGGAGGCCTCAGTGAGCCCGTAGCCGAGCGAGGAGATGCTCAGCACGCTTCCGTTAGGTGCCATATGCGCCACTCCTGATACCGAGAATTTGATATCATAATGCAGATCTTCTCCGTCCGGATCGGAGAAATAGTCGCTTAAATCAATGGTGGCGCTTTCTCCTATGCCGCCCAGCATAATATTGTCCATTTGGCGGCTCAGAGCGGGAGCGTGGTTGTCAAGGACGACATAATGGATGGGATAGTCTGTTGACATCTTGTATTTATCGGTTGCCCTTATCGTGGCCGTGTATTCTCCCGGTTCCCCCTTCAGGGCGTTAAATGAGAGCCTTAGGCCTGAGGCTGTCTGTTGATAATTTAAAAACGCTTGTTCATCCGACTCAACCGTTATTTCGACAGCGTGGTTGTCAGGATCATAGATATTGAATTCCAGTGAAAGGAATTCGTGGGATTTTAACCTGTAATCGCCCGAATACTCGGTGCTTATCACAGGCGCGTGGTTCGGGCCTGTGGTAAGTTCCATAATGTTTGACATCTCCGAGCGGTTCTGCCAATAATCCTCGCTGATGATACTGACGAAATACTTGCTTTCAAACTCAGGGACCTCGAGAGTGCCGTATATCGTTTCTCCCACTTCGGCCCTGTCAACTTCAACTGTCTTGCTTGTTACCGAAGACGGTATGTTCTTGGGGTCGAGATTTTCCAATACGTACCTGTCGCGGGAAGCCAGCAGCAGGTATGAATATGCTTTGACATCATCTGCATCCGCAGTAACTTTCCAGGCAAGGTTTATGAAATTGGACTTGACTTCCGCTGACTCGAAAGCCTCCACCTTTTCGGGAGCCTCTGTCCCGCCCATTGAGAATGAGCCATAGGCATCTACAAGAGGCCCTATGTTGGAATATTTTGGGGCTCCGTCCTTGTTGGCACCCTTAAGCAATCTTTCGAGCAACATTTCGTTGGTGAAGCCGGGGCCCCCGAAGTGAGACACGATGAGGGCGGCGACACCCGATACGTGGGGACAAGCCATAGATGTGCCCTGCATATTTCCATAGCGGCTGTCTGCGATGCAACTTAAAATCGACGAACCTGCCTTGACATCGCCTCCCGGTGCACATAAATCCACCCAGTCGCCGTAATTGGAGTAGTAAGCCCTGGTGCGCTTGGCCGATACGGAACCGACCGCCACGACGGCCTCATACTCGGCAGGCCAGGCGTGGCGCCAGGTTTCGTTGCCGGCTGCGAAAATCACCACGCCCCCTTTCATAGGACTGTCGGGCCTCTGCTCGCCGTTTTTGTCGCATCCTGCGTATTTTATGAAATAATCTATCCCTGCTTTTGAAGAGCGCGGACTGCCTGAGGCCGCTTCAGCCTCTGTCTCGTAAACGAAACCCCAGCTGTTGCTGGCTATGACCGCGCCGTTGTCGGCAGCCCACACAAAAGCTCCTGCGTCATCACCGTTCAATGTCTTCGGGAGGTCCGGATCATCAGGGTTTGGCACGATGCGCAGCATTTCGCAGGACATAATCCTGACGCCGCCTTTGCCGTCTTTGCCTCCAGCGATGCCGCAAATCCCCGTCCCGTTATTGTTGATGGCGGCTATGACTCCGGCGCAGTGCGTGCCGTGGTTGCCAGGCTCTATCTTGAAGCCTGCATTGCCGCTGATGAAGCACTTGCTTCCTCCCGGGCTTGCTTCGAGTGTGACGCCTGCAAGGTCGGGATGGTCGAGCTGGACTCCTTCATCGAGGACCGCCACTATCACCGAAGGGTCGCCGGCTCCATAACGCTCCCATACCGGCACCACATTAATGTCGCATCCTTTGTCGTAGGATGCACCTCTCGAGCCGTCGTTGTACAGTCCCCACTGCTTGTCGAACATAGGGTCATTGAAAAATCCGCAGGCCTTTTTCTTTCGTACGGGGCCTGCATAACAGACTCCTTGCAAGTCAGATATCCCCGCTGCGGCCTTCGTCAGGCTCAGGGACTCGTCATATTCGATTCTGTACCAGCGGTGCAATCCTGCCTCGCGGTGCCTGTCCTCCCATTCTTCATCGAAAGGGAAAATCCTCTCCATCGATTTGATGCCGGGATATACAAGTCCCTGACCGTTCTCTACTTTGGAGGCCATTTCTTCTGTCAACTCGACTTCGAGTAAGCCGCTCACCAGATTCTTCTCTCCCGATGCTTCTTTGCTCTCCAATGCAGAGATGCTCTCTTGTTCAGGCCTGCAGGACAGGACGGAAATCAAGCTGACGGCAAGTATTGATAGCGCTGATAGGTGGAATCTCATACGTGTAAATTATTCCTTGTTAAACTGTCCGTAAAGAAAGACCACGATTTTCTCAAGGGAATCGGTCTCTTTCCATTTAATTTTTTCGGTCTTGAAAAAATCCTTGGCCTGTTTCTTGTCCACTCCTTCACAGGACATAATATTGCTTTTTGTGGCCGGGATAAGGCGATGGTCCACATAGATATAGCGGGTGGTTTTTACCGGTATGGCGTTTGAAAAATATTTGTCTTTTTCTCCGGCTTCAAGGCTTTTGTTTATAAGGTCCATCCTTCCGTCCAGAAGGAGCGTAAGGTTCATCGACGAGCCCGTGGAGGACGATACTCCATAGCCTATGTCCACCTTGGATGCTTTGTCTTTGTCGAAAAGCACCTGCGAAAGGACGCATCCGAGATTCAACTCGGAAAGCACCTTGTACATTTTCCCTCCCACGTTGAGGTAGAGGTCGTCTCCGATAAGTGCCGTATAGACCTTTGACATATCGGAGTTCATAATCTTATTGTCCTTATTGACATACAGCAATGCTCCATCCATTACCGAGACGTTGAACTGAGCATCGCTTATAAGGACTCCTGTCACGGTCCTGGCTGCGCCTTTCTGGAAATTCTCGTACACCAGCGGCCAAGTCTCCCTGGGTTCGAACTCCTGGGCTGCAACTGCCTGGCAGGCAAGGACAAATGTCAAGAACGAAATAATTATTTTTTTCATACCTTGTTTCATACAAAGAAACCCGCCCGGTTAAGGGCGGGTCCTCTGATTGTTCTCTGACTTATTTCTTGACAAATACTGTAGGATAATTTGCATTGAAAGTAGAGAATACTACGGTATAGTCGGTAAAGACAGTGTATTCTTTAATATCGCTGGGAGTACTGAATCCGTAGCAGTCGTTGGTAGTCCAGGCTTTGCTGGCCTCGTCGTAGGTGAACGTCACCTTCGCAGGCTCGGCGATATAGCCGCCTGAGGTGCCTTCGTGTGCGTAGAACACGAAATTTTCGTTCAGGCCCCAAGGCGTTGCGGTAGATTTGCTGGTCTGAGGCGTAGAGAAGACGATGGTCTTCATATCTTCAGACACTGTACCCACGACGCTCAGGTCATCCAGATATGATCCGTATGCGGCTGCGAATGGAGTCAGATTGTCGGCGAGTATCTTGTCGGGTTCGCCTTCTACAGCGCTCAGGGTCAAATCCCATTTAGGATAGCCAAGAGAACCTTTCTCGGCGTCTGTTATAGTGAGACCGGAGATGGTATATGTGCCGAACAGTGCCGAGAGCGGATGGTCCAGATCTTTGATCACGACTTTGCAGGCGTTCAGCGGAGCTATAGCGACTTCGTTGGTCGCATCTTTAAGCTTCACGGTGAAATCCTGGTTGCCTGTGTAAGTACCGGGCTCGCCGATGACTTTTACCTCGATTGCAAGAGTGTCGGTGCCGGCAGGGAAATTGAGCACGCCGGAAGTGTTGGCGGGAGTGAAGTGCTTGCCGTTCTTTGCGCTTCCTTCCTCGAAAGTATAGGTCACGCTGCACTCGCCGTCCCTGTTATAGACATAGACCGGAATCTGTATGAGCTTGCCGGCTTCTGATTCCTCAACCTCTATGCTGCGGGAGTCTATTACCGCATACGGAGCCGGTGTGTACGTTGACACCTTGTTGCAGGCAAGGATGCTGACGGCGCCGGCTGCAACGGCTATTATTTTGACAATATTCTTGTTCATAATCTATCTGTTTTAATTAATAGCATCGTATCCAGTGTTCTGCACAAGGTTGTGGTTGACCTTCAGCTCGTGTGAAGGAATGGGCCACTGGAAGAAGTAGCTGTCGGATTTGAGGCTCTTGCCGTCGAAATACTGTCCTTGCTGGACCTGGTTGATGGCGCCGGACTGGGCGGTACGGTTCTCAAATCCTTTGCCCCAGCGCTTCAGGCAGCTCATCCTGAGGCCTTCGCCGATGGTCTCTTTGAACCACTCTTTCTGCACGTTCTCTGCCGTGGCCTCAGTCTGGCTGGCGCCGCGGGCGATCTGGAGTGCATTAAGGTCGGCCTTTGCGGCGGCAGGGGAGCTGGCAAGCTCTGCTTCGGCTGCTATCAGGTACATTTCGCTGATCTTGAGAGGCTTGGGGGCCTGACGGCCGTTGCGGATCGGCGAACTGGTGAGATCGGGGTTGCCGCGGTATTTCACGAAGGTGTAGAATTTGCCGGTGTAGTAGGTACCGGACAGCAGCACCGGAGTAGTGTTGTCAAACCAGCTCAGGAACCTCAGGTCGCTCTGCTCGTAGGAGTCGATTACGGCTTTGGTGGGGATGTAGTAAGGCCTGAAGCATTCTCCGCCTTCAACTTTGTCGTCCTTCTGGGCGAGCAGGAGGTTGGCGTAGGAGTTGCCGGTGAACTCGGTAAGGCTGATGGCAAGCTGCATAATCGCCTCGGTGCCGGCGTCGTTCACGAAGTCCTTGTTCAGATCTTCGAGGGTGGCAGCCAGAGCGTAGGTGCCGCCGTCTATGACCTTGTGTGCATATTCGGCTGCCTTGGCGTTCTCGCCCAAATCGAGGTAGTAGCGGGCATACAGCGCGTTGACAGCATCTATCGTAGGCTTCTGCGAGCGGACAGCACCCTTTACGCCTGCCAGATAGACCGCTGCGGAATCGAGGTCGGCGCCAATCTGCTTGTACACTGCTGCGACAGTTGCCCTCGCAGGACGGTCGTTAGGGGAGTATTTGACTACGAGAGGGACGCAGAGATCTGTCTCAGGAGCGCCCTTCACGGGAATCTTGCCGAACTGACGGGCCAGATTCAGGTAAGAACTTGCCCTGAAGAAGAAGGCCTCGCCTCTCACAACGGCTGCATCCTTTACAAGATCCTCGGGTACGACCTGCAGGTTCTCGATGCACACATTGAAATTCTTGATGGCGAAGTAGTTGTATGCCCAGAAGTCCTCCACATAATAATCGGCGGAGGTGAAGTTCTGGTCCGTTTTGTGTATGCCGCCGTAATTGTTGCCGAAGTCAATGGTGGCGTTGAATCCGTCAACCATAAATTCCTGAGGCAGCACGAAGTCTCCGTTCTGTATGGAACGATATGCAGACAGGATACCATTCTCGAGGGCGCTGAGGTTGGTCTTGGTCTGAACCAGAGGGGTACCTTCAACGACCGCGATGGCGTTGTTGGGACTCAGGTTAAGGTCGCACGATGCAACAAAAGCAATCGAAAGGCCCGTCGCAAATATTTTTAAAATGTTCTTTTTCATCTCTTTCCTGATTAGAAGTTGAGTTCAAGACCGACAAGGTACTGTTTGGTGGTACCGGGAATACCCATTGTGAGGTTCTCGTCGATTTCAGGGTCAACACCGCCGTAATTGGTGAAGGTGAGGAGGTTGCGGCCGGTGAAGGTGAGCCGCACGGAGTCGAACAGTTTCTGGGCCTCAAGCCATTTGTTGGGCAGCGACACTCCCACCTGCAGGCTCTTCAGACGCATAAACGATGCATCCTCGATGAGGTGTGTGTCGAACTGCATCGTGTAGCCTTGGGTCCAGTCGGGATACTTGGCGTTCGGGTTCTGAGGAGTCCAGTAGTCAGCCACGTCGCGGATGTTGTTCACGCCCTGGGCGACGAACACGTTGGGATTGAGGTAGAAGTATGCGTCGTTGTTGAGCAGTTTCTTGCCCAGCACGTAGGAGAAGTCTGCGCGGAAGGAGAGAATCTTCCAGCCGCCTTCAAGGCTGAAACCGCCGTTGATGGGGGCCTCGAGCTTGAACCCGGTGTTCTGCATAAGGGCGTCTTCATCATACTTCTTGGTGACCTTGTCAGGATTCATAGTGGTCACATCGGGATCTTCGCCGGGGAGATACCACATAGGGGCTCCGTCAGCGGGATCGACGCCTGCATAGATGGCAGAGTAGAAGGAGATGGGCTGGCCTTCGACATAACCTATATTGGAAGAGGTCATAATCCAGCGGTAACGTCCGAGATCTTCGTCCCAGGCGGCGTCGAAGAGCTTTCCTATGGTCTGCTTGTTGTAGTTGAATACGTTGCTCAGGCGCAGGTAGTAGTCCTTGTTCTTGAGAATGTCGATGCCGAGGGTGATGTCAACACCGGAGTTGGTGAGGTTTCCTATATTGGAAGTAAGCTCGCTGTATCCGGAGGTGTAGGGGAAGGGTACGCTGTAGAGCATACTCGTCGTGCTCCTGTGATACCACTCAAGTTCGAAGTCCAGGAAGTTGAAGATCCTGGTGTTGAATCCAACGGTGAGCAGGGCCTGCTTTTCCCAGGTCAGATCGGGGTTGCTGGGCTGTGCAAGCACCCAGGCGTTGGCGTCGCCGTTATAAGATTCGGTGGTGCCGATAAGTCCCAGGTGACGGTAGTCGCCGATGGCGGCGTTACCCTGGGTACCGTAGCTGACCTTTGCGCTCAGGTCGTTCAGCCAAGGGGTATTGCGGACGAATCTCTCGTTGCGGGCGTTCCACTTGAAACCGGCGGACCAGAAGGTGGCGTTGCGCACGTTGGGACCGAAGCGCGAAGATGCGTCGTTACGTACGGTCAGGTCAAGGTTGTATTTGCCTGCGTAGCTGTAGTCGGCGTGGCCGAAGAATGAGAGGAACTTGCTCTGCGACATTTCTTCTCCCAAGTCACGGCTGCTGGTGGTACCGTCGTTGAGACGGAGCAGACGGTCTTCTTTCTGGCCCGTAGTCTGTGCGTAGAAATAGTCATAGTAGTTGCTGATGCCTTCGTGGCCGGCCAGCACGGAAATCGCGTGCTCTTCAGCGATGTTGAAGCTGTATTCGATGGTGTTGGTGATGGTGTTGTTCGAAGTCAGCTGTGAACTCTTGAGCTTGGCACCGCTGTTGCTGTTGATGGTGTAGGAAGGATAGTTGATGCTGGTGTTGAGGTAGAAGCGGGAGTCGGAACCGATCTGTGAACGGATCTTGAGGTTCTTTATGGGCTCGATCTCAATGTATGCGCCTCCGTTCAGGCCGTAGCTGTCCCTCAGACGGGGACGGGCCTCCATCAGATGGTAGGGGTTGATGGTATTGTTGGTGAAGCGCGGGACCAAAAGATTGCCGTCCTTATCGTACGGAGTGTACATAGGGTTCAGCAGGAAGGACAGACCGCCGGAAGTGTAGTTGGCGTTGAAGGTGCTGGAGTCACCCCAGTTGGAGTTCTGCTGCCTCTGGTCGAGCGAGAGGTTGAGGTTGATGCCGATCTTGAGCCAATCCTTGGGGTGGGCCTGGACGTTGGAACGCACGGTGTAGCGGTTGTAGAAGTTGCCGATGGTGGTACCGGTCTGATGGAACTGGGACGCTGAAACCATATACGCAACTTTCTGTCCGCCGCCTTCGATGGTGACATCGTTCTGGTACTGCGGAGTGTCAAGCTGCTGCATAATCTTGTACCACTTTGTATTGTGTGTGTGCCCGGGCTCTATGTAGTTGGCTCGGATCTGGGCGGGGGTATAGATGCCGGTGCGGAGCATAAAGTCGCGCAGTTCGTCGCCGCTCATCATAGATTCCCAGAGCCTGGTGTTGGCAAGTGTGGAAATACCGTACTGTGAACGGATGGAGACCCTTGACTTGGTGCTGTAGCTGCCGGACTTGGTGGTCACGAAGACCACGCCGTTGGCGGCGCGTGAACCGTAGATGGAAGTCGCGGATGCGTCTTTCAAGACGGAAATCGAGAGAATGTCGTTAGGGTTCATAGCCATAATGGTACGGCTGCTCGAAGGAATACCGTCGATGACGTACAGAGGGGCGGAAGAGGAGCCGAGTGAACCCACGCCGTGGATTTTCATACTCACGGAGTTGTCGCCGGCCACACCGCCGGTCGTCATTACGCTAAGACCTGCGACCTGTCCCTGGAGGTTGTCGAGGGCGGAAGCCGCGGGGGCGTTCTTGACAATGTCGGAGCGGACTGTGGAGACGGATCCGACGAGGTTGCTGACCTTCTTTGCGGAACCGTAACCGATCACCACTGCATTCTCAAGCGACTCTGCGTCAGGACGCAGGGCGACGTTGATGGTGGTGCGTCCGCCTACTGCTACTTCCTCGGAAAGATATCCGATGGAGGAGAAGATGAGCGTTGCGTTTGACGGGGCGTAAAAACTGAATGCTCCGTTCGCATCCGTGGCAGAGCCGGTGCTGGTGCCCTTGACCTGGATGGCCGCGAAAGGTATGCCCTCACCGGTGGATGCATCTTTGACCGTACCGGAGATGTTGACGTTCTGAGCGGAGAGCGTCACACCGAGTAACAGGAACAAAGCGCTGAAGAACAGTTTAGCTTTTTTCATAAGCGTTACTTTAAATTAAACAATAAACTATACTAACTAATCTTAGTTTCTCTATTAAGTCTTAGTTACGAAATTAGCGCGCAATATCGCAATATTTTTTTTATTAAACAAATTTTTTCCGCTCCAAATCGTTGATGTGGAGCGGTAAAATAGCATTTTCAGTATCTGCCCGGATATCAATTAATAATATTTTTTGTAATGATTTAAAGTTTTTCGGGCGAATTTGATTGATTTTTTAAAGCAAATCTTGCTTAATTTTTTCAATATACTCGTCAATTCTTTTTAGCTCGCGTGGAATACGAATATGCTGGGGGCAAGCTTTCATACATTTTCCGCAAGAAATGCAGTGGTCTGCCTGGCGCACCGACTCTACGGCTTTGTTGTATTCCGCAAGGTAACGGCGGCGCGCTTTAGCGTATTTTTCCTGTTCGGGGCCCTTGACGTAAGTGCCTTCCACGACGCTGTTGTCGTAGAATCGGAAAACGCCCGGAATGTTGATTCCGTAGGGGCATGGCATGCAGTACTGGCAGCCCGTGCAGCCCACGAGGGGAAAGTTCGACTGCTCTTCGGCGATTTGCTCGAGGAGCTCGAATTCTTCCTCCACCAGAGGCTTGAAGTTGCAGAATGTGCGAAGGTTGTCCTCCAGGTGCTCGCGGTAGGTCATTCCGCTGAGCGCGGTGAGCACTTTAGGGAAGCTGCCTACAAAGCGGAACGCCCAAGACGCGACGCTCCTGTCGGGTTCGCGCTCTTTGAGCAGGGCGGTCTGGCTTTTTGTCAGGCTGGCCAGGCCGCCGCCCCTCAGGGGTTCCATTATAACTACCGGAATGTCTCTGGCCGCCAGTTGTTCGTACATATGGTCGGCGTTGGTGTTGCGGCCTCCTGCGTGGGTCCAGTCGAGATAGTTCATCTGTATCTGCACGAAGTCCCAGTGGTACTTGGGGTGCAGTTCCATCATCGAGTCGAAACCCTCCTTATGGCTGTGAATTGAGAATCCAAGGTGGCGTATGTTGCCTTTTTCTCTCTCTTTGAGCAGGAATTGCATGATTCCTGTATCCTCGAAACGCCTTTTGAAGTCTTCGGCGCTGCCTATGGAGTGCAATAGATAGTAGTCGATGTGGTCGGTCTTGAAAGTCTCCAGCGAACGGCGGTACATCTTTACTGAGTTCTCGTAACTGGCGTCAGCAAAGTTGGACAGTTTGGTGGCGAGCAGCCATTTTTCTCTCGGATACCGGTTCAGCGCCTCTGCAGTGGCCCTTTCCGAGTCGCCGCGCAGATATACAGGCGAAGTGTCAAAATAATTGACTCCGTGCGCCAGGGCCTCATCCACCAGGCTGTTGACAGTTTCCTGGTCGATGATTTCATTGCCACGGTCGTCTTTTGTCATGGGCCAGCGCATGCAACCGTAGCCCAGGACGCCAATGCCTGGATAATGCTCCAGCATGGGTCCTTCTATCTTTATTTCGCCTCCCGTGGAGGCTGGGGTGTCTTTTTTGGGGGCTCCGCAGGCTGCGAGGCCGGCAAGTGCAACGGCTGCTCCGCTGCTCTTGAGGAACGATCTTCTGTCCATACTCATTTGCTAATATGGGTTTCAAGTCCTTTGACGGTAATTGCACTTACGGGGCGCGACGGGCAGAGGAATTCGCATTTGCCGCAGCCAATGCACTGTTCTTCGGCAACCACGGGGCGCCTTACGCCATCGACGTGTACCATAGATATGGCTCCTGTGGGGCAATGGCTCTCGCAGGCACCGCAGGCTTCCTTGCCGGAAGCTGCAAAGCAGAGGTAAGGATTGACGACCGCGGTACCGATGCGTATAAGGGTCTTCTGGTCTTTGTCGACGGGACGGATGGCCCCGGCGGGACAGACCTGCGAGCAGGCGGTACACTCCGGGCGGCAGAATCCGTTTTCGTATCCCATCTGCGGCTGCAGCAGATGGTCAGGGTCGGTTGACGGCCTGAGAACGGCGTTGGGGCACGCGGCGATGCAAAGCTGGCAGGCGGTGCATCTGTCATAGAACGACTTTACGCTACCTGCTCCCGGCGGCACGAGGCGGGGTTCCCTTTCGAGGGGCTGCTTGGGCTCAACATCGGCAAGGCCGCCGTCCACTTTCATATTTTGCGCGCGCGCAATCCCGCTTCCGGCCGCTCCGGCCACGAGCAGCGCCGCGCTGTTGATAAACGCCCTGCGTCCCTTGTCTTCTTGTGCGGCCCGGGGAGCGGAAACCGCCCTGCCGAAGCTGAGCGCTCCCTTCTTGCACACTTCGATGCAGTCGAAGCAGTCGACGCAGCGGGAACGGTCGATCTTGAGGGTGCCCTCCTCGATGCAGGAAGCCTTGCACGCGTGCGAACAGGCGCCGCACTTCACGCATTTATCTTCATCGACCCTGATGCCGAACACGGAAAAACGGCTGATGCATCCCAGCAGTGTGCCCACAGGGCATATGGTATTACAATAGGCACGGCCCCACAGTGCGGCGCACACGGTGACGACGAGCAGGGTGGCCAGGGCGGTTATAAGCAAGGCGACGGGCACATTCCCGGCAATGCTGCTGACGATGCGTCCGTATGCACTGTAAGGCTCGAGCAGAGCGACTACCAACTGCAGGCCGCCGATGAGGCAGCCTATAAGCAGGGCCGCGACAGGGTAGCGTACCCAGCGGCGTTCTTTGTTGAATTTGAAGCGCTTGCGCAAAGGCTTGAACCATTTGCCCAGAGTGCGGCGAATCCATAACACCAGGTCCTGGAACACTCCGAGGGGACATATGACCGAGCAATAAATGCGTCCCAGAAGTAAAGTGACCAGTACAATGCCCAGCAAAACGGCCACATTGCCGAGGGTCGCTCCGGCAATAACCCGGAGAGTCGTGGGCAGGGCCTGCAGTTTGGCGAGAAATCCCCACCAGTCGTGGCCTATACCCACAAACAGCAGCGTTATCAGTATGAAGCACAGCGCTGCAAGGACTATTCTTATCTTTCTTAACATATTAAGTGGTTTCTAATATCTTGTCCGCCAGCTCAAGTCTTTTTAGGCAATGAGCCTTGAAGTCCTCCCAGCGGTAGAAATCTTTCCAGGCGCGGCTTCCGCCACGGTCGGCGTAGCAGGGGATGGGGAAGTGCTGGGGCACTTCGTCCAGGGAGCAGCGCACCAGCAATTCGCCCTTTGCGTTGCGGTACAGGGCGAACAGCAGGGTTGAGGCCATGGGCATATGCCCGAAGTCGTAAATGCGGGAGACCTTCCCGGGATCGGCCTCGCAATGGTTCCATCCTTCGGCATCAAGAAGCACAAGGGTGCCCGAAATCTTGTAGTCGTGCCCGAAGCGCAGCCGGGCGCCGACTCCGCTCCCCGCTATATCTTCATCCCAATACTTGACGAAGTCTCTGAGCAGGGCCTCTTCCAGAGCCCAGTTGCGTCCGTGGTACAGGGGAGTGGCTCCGCAGCAGCTGTACATCCTGAAGTTCTCGCATTCCCACATCTTCCAGGCGTCCTCGGCGTCCATAAGGTACATCAAAGACTCCTCGGGGCCCAGGGTTTCGGAAAAGCACAGGTAGAAATAGAACATGCGCGCGGCGTTGACGTAGGTCTTGAAGACCTTGAGCACCACCTGCGGCTCGGTGAAGTAGCGCCCGAAGAAGCGCTCCGGGTTGAGGTTCTTCTCCCACAGGGCATTGAAAGCGGGGTTCCACCTGGCTGTATCCGCCTCGAAGGCGCGGCTCCAGTCCCTCTCTTCCGCGCGGGGGTTGTATTTGCTGGTGGGATTCAAAACGCCCATATCGGCAGCGGAAGCATCGAACCGGATGTCAAGGCCCCTTGAGAGGCGGCGGTATTCGTCGCAGGCTGCTGCCATGGACAGGATGGTGCGGTTGGTCTGGGTGGAACGGGCTACTATCTTGCCGGAGCCGCGGAAGACGGGTCTCCAGCTCTTGAAGATGCGGCGTGCTACCACCCTGTGCTGCTCCTGCCCGTAGGGGGTCAGGTCATACGCGCGCCCGCGAACTATTTCATATACCTCTTCGCTCTTGCGGAATAATTCTTCTCCCAGAGGAGTGAGCTGCCCATGGAGTGCGGCTTCCGACAGCAGTTCATGCATCTGGTCGTAGAGGCTCTCTTTGCTGTAGAGCCTGGCTCCGTGGCGGGCATAGGTGCTGATATTGAAAGGCTTGAAGCCTGGCGGCGCCTTGGGGACGACGGCCTCCGAGGAATAATCGAATCCACGGAACCAATTTGCTGCCTGGCGTATGTCGGCTTTTACCTCGTCGGGCCGGAGCCCTTGGGCGAAAAGGGCGGCGCACGTGAGCAGCAGAGCTCCCGCTATGCTTGCCAGGTATTTCATCATCTTAGATAAACTCCTTCGTCGAGCAGCGCTTTACGGAGCTTCCGGACATCGAGTTCCCGGGGCTGCACGCCGTCGCGTGCGCAGAGCGCCGCGGCTTTTCCGGCGGCCTCGCCCAGGCACATAGCAGGTCCCATTACCCTCACTGATGCAAGGGCAAGGTGGGTGGCCGAAATGTCGCGTCCGGCGCAGATCAGTCCGTCCACCTTTAAAGGAACCAGGCAGCGGTAGGGAATGTCGTAGCAGTCGGGGCACCACATGAGGGTGCAGTCTCCGCCCACCGGATGGTGCAGGTCGACGGGATAGGCTGCCACGCCAATGGCGTCGTCGAAGCGTGCGCAGTCGAAAATATCCTGCTCGGTCAGAATGTATTCGCCTATGATGCGGCGGGTTTCGCGTATGCCCATGAAGGGGGCCACCCTATCGACGTATGCATTTTCGAATCCGGGAATGAATGCCTTGAGGTAGCGGACAATCTCGGCGTTCTGCTTGATGCATTCCTCTTCGCCGTGAGTGTACTGCTCCGGGTCGGTGGCGTCAACTCCGTTTACCCTTGACATGTTTACCCACCACTCGTCGGGGGCCATGCCGGTCATGAAGATGGTACGCTCCACAGGGAGTTTGTAGCCCTGCTCCCGCGCGGCCTTGACCTGATTGCGGAAACCGACCATGGTGCAGTTGTCGTCGGCGCGGAAAAACTCGTTGGGTATGAAGTCGATATCGTAAATGTCCGGATGGTCGGCCACCGCGTCCCTGAGCTTGCGGGAGTCAACTCCGCGCATGGAGAACATAAGGGTCGGCGGCTGCGCAATGCCGTTTTCGTTGCCATAAGCCATGGGCGCTCCGGCCCTGAAAGCCACGTCACCGTCGCCGGTGCAGTCGACCACTGTCTTGGCCAGAATGGCTTCACGCCCTTTCTTGGACTCGATTATCACGCCCTTGACCTGGTCTCCTTCTTTGATGACATCGACGAACATCACGTACATCAGAACCTTGACTCCGCATTCTTCCATAATCTCCCACGCCAGGCGTTTGGTGCCCTCGGGGTCAATCATTGTGAGGCTTACGTGCAGGGGGCAGGCCCTGTGGTGCGTGGCCTGGCCGCGGCTGCGGAGCGTCTCGACAAAACGCAGGGGAAGACCTTTTATGATTTCGTTACCCTTACGGCCAAGGAATCCCAGAAGGGGCAGGCCTTGAGTCATATTCCCTCCCAGAGAGCCGCGGTTTTCGATAAGCATTACTTTTGTTCCCTCTACGAGGGCGGCGGCCTGGGCTGCCATCAAACCGGCGGGACCACCTCCCACCACAAGCACATCCACCTCGTCCCGGACGGGGATATGCCTTGACGGTTCAATTATTTCTTTCATACATGCAAAGATAATAAAATCAAAATTAATTTGTATATTTGCGCAGTATATGAGTTCTGCCGTCAGGCGGGACTCCTTTTTAGTTGACTTATTATGGCAGATGTACACTATTTGAGCCAGGAAGGGCTCGAAAAACTCAAGAAAGATTTAGCGGAAGCTCTTGCCCGCAGGCCGGTCATTTCGGCTGCGATTGCGGAAGCACGTGAGAAGGGAGACTTGTCGGAAAATGCCGAGTACGAGTCCGCGCGCGAGGCCCAGGGCCTGCTCGAACTTAAAATCGCAAACCTGCAGAATACCATAGCCAACGCCAAAGTGATCGACGAGTCGATGCTGAGCGCCGACAAGGTGCAGATGCTCACCCGCGTCAAGGTCAAGAACATCACCGCCGGCAGGGATATGGAATTCACCATTGTCGGCGAAAACGAGGCTGACTTCTCGAAAGGACGTCTTGCAGCCACTACTCCTATCGCCCGTGCCCTTATGGGGCATTCCAAGGGCGATACCGTTGAGGCCAAGGTCCCCTCGGGCGTTATGAAATTCAAGATCCTGGATATTTCATTATGACAATTTTTACCAAAATCGCGAAGGGCGAAATCCCTTCATGGAAAGTGGCGGAGAACGATGAGTTCTACGCCTTTTTGGATATTAACCCCCTCGCTGAAGGGCATACCCTTGTCATCCCCAAGAATGTTGAGGACGACTATATCTTCCACCTCGACGAGGCCACTTACAACGGCCTTTGGGCTTTTGCCCGCAAGGTCGCACTGGCCATCAAGGCGGCTGTTCCCTGCAAGCGCGTAGGTGTGGCCGTGCTGGGGATGGAAGTCCCTCATACCCACATACATCTGGTGCCTCTTCAGACTGAGGGCGATCTGGATTTCCGTAAAGAGCACGCAAAGGTCTCTCCCGAGCGCCAGGCGCAAATCGCCGCTTCAATCCTTGCCGAGTATGAGAAGCTTTAAACTGCTGGCAGCGGCTGCCCTGCTGCTTGCCGCCTGTACTCCCAAGGCGCAGATTGACTGCACCGTGGCCCAGGCTCCCCGCAGCGAGGTTTCGGTGCGCCTGCTGGACATGAATGTGTTCAAGGTGCTGGATACGGTCAAGACAGACGCTTCCGGGCGCCTGCGCTATAAAGTTGATGTCAAGGAAGGGGACCCTGAGTTTGTGTATCTTTATTACAAAGACACCAAAATCGCTTCTCTCCTTCTGGAGAAGGGCTCCAGGGTGAGCGTGGTCGCCGATACACTTGGCAATTATTCCGTTACCGGTTCCGCGGAGTCGGAAAAGCTCCGCGAGCGCGAGAAGGCATACGCCCGTTTCCAGGCCGATATGGATTCAACCATGGAGCCTGCCGAACTGTCCCGTATCTTCATCGCCCATTACCGCGACAACGTCAAGTACGTTATGGGCAATATGGGTTCGCTGACGGTAGTGCCCGTGCTTTTCGAGCAGCTTGACATCTACACGCCTGTGTTCAACCAGAATACGGACGCCATCCTTTTCCGTAAAGTTTGCGACAGCCTCAAGACCGTCTATCCTCTCTCCCGTTATGTCAAGGCCCTCGAGGCCGAGACGGCCCGCCGCGAGAACGCGCTTCAGGTCAAGTATATACTTGATTCCGCCGAGGAACGCGGCTATCCCGACCTTAACCTGCCCGCTATCAGCGGCGAGCGCGTTTCAATGTCGGGGCTGGGAGCCAAGGCAGTGCTGCTGCATTTCTGGGATTCTTCCGATGCGACCCACAAGATGTTCAACCTCGACACTCTCCTCCCTATTTGGGAGAAGTGGCACGACAAGGGCTTCGAGATCTATTCAGTGGACGTCAATCCCGACAAATCGGCCTGGGCATCAGTAGTCAAGGCGCAGAATCTTCCCTGGATCAACGTCAACGACGGACGCGGCCAGGCATCTTCGTCCTTAGCGACCTACAATGTTTCATCCGTCCCTTCTTCCTTCCTGCTTACCGATGAAGGTATGGCGGTTACGGACTTGAGCGGCGGCGACGCCCTGCAGAAGGAACTTCAGCGCATACTCAAATGAAATGCTACACAATAGGTGTCGATTACGGCACCGATTCGGCCCGCGCCGTGCTTGTGGACGCTTCTGACGGCTCTATCGCCGCCTCGGCAGTCAGTCCCTACGCCCGCTGGGCCGAAGGGCGCTGGTGCGACCCTCTTAGCCAGCAGTTCCGCCAGCATCCGCTCGACTACATCGAGTGTCTTGAGGCGGTTCTGCGCGAGGTGGTCGCCGCCTGCCCCGAGCCGGAGGCGATCAAAGCCATTTCGGTCGACACCACGGGAAGCACGGTATGCTTCACCGACTCTGAGGGCATGCCCCTCTCGCTTCACTCTTCTTTCGCTGACGATCCCGACGCGATGTTCATCCTCTGGAAGGACCACACCGGCACTGCCGAGGCCGAGGAATTCACCGCCGCAGGTGCCCGCTATACGCCTAACTACATCTGTCAGAGCGGGAACCACTATTCGGCCGAATGCACCTGGGCAAAGGTCCTGCATGTCTTGCGTACCAACCCGTCGGTGCGCCGCGAGGCTTATGCATTTGTGGATGAATGCGATTTTATTACCAACCTGCTGACCGGCTGCCGCAGTTTCGCCGCCATGAAGTGGGGACACTGTATTCCCGGTGCCAAGCAGCTCTGGAACCGCGACTGGGGCGGGTATCCGCCCGAGAGCTTCTTCAGCGAGATTGACCCTCTGCTGGTTCCTGTTCTGCGGCGCATTCCGCAGGTCAATTATGCCTGCTCCGTAAAGGCCGGCACACTCTGCCAGGAATGGGCGGAAAAACTGGGGCTGAGCACGGACGTAGTCATCGGCGTAGGCAACTGCGACGCTCATTCCGGCGCCGTCGGAGCGGGGGTCCGACCCGGAGTCGCCGTCCTTAACCTCGGTACATCCGCCTGCTATATGGCGGTTATGCCGGTGGAAGAGATGAAGGGGCATTTCATCGAAGGCCTCTTCGGACAGTCCGAGGGTACGATACTCGAAGGCTATATGGGCTACGAAACCGGCCTCTCGGCGTTCGGCGACATATTTGCCTGGTTCAAGAAGCTTACCGGCCGCAGCCTGAACGAGCTTGCCGACCAGGCTGCTCAGATAGCCCTGCGCGACGACTTGCCCCTTGCCACCGCCTTTTTCAACGGCCGCCGGGCTCCCAATCCCAGCAATGTAGTTACCGCAAGCCTCAGCGGCCTGCGCATAACTACCGGACCTGCCGACATTTACCGTGCTCTGGTTGAGGCCGCTGCATTCGGCTCCAAGGCCTGCATCGACCAGTACCTCGACGGCGGAATACGCATAGACAAGATGATTGCTGTCGGCGGCATTGCCAAGAAGAGTCCGTTTGTGATGCAGATGCTCTGCGATGTGCTCGGCGCTCCGATTGAAGTGTCGGAATGCAGCGATGCCTGCGCTATGGGCGCTGCAGTCCACGCCGCCGTGGCCGCAGGGCTCTATCCTACCGTCCTCGAGGCCGAAGACGCACTTTGCCCCGGAGCCTGCGCGACTTATACTCCGGACGAGGAAAGGCACGCATTTTATCTGCGCCGTTACCAAAGATACAAGGAATTAGCTCAATTCGTATTATGACAATCCACGAACCCGCAAGGGACATCAAGGTCCGCGCCGAGGTTGACATCCTCGTTGTAGGCGGCGGTCCTTCCGGAATTATGGCGGCTTATGCTGCTGCCCGCACCGGAAAACACAAGGTCATGCTTCTCGAGAGCAGGGGATACCTGGGCGGCAACCTTACCATCGGCCTGCCCATCCTGGCCTTCCTTGGGCCCAAGGGCAACCAGGTCATAAAGGGAGAGCCCCAGAAATTCATCGACCGCCTGCGCGCCCGCGGCGCCGCTACCGAACACTTCCCGTGCAAGCTGCACAAATCGTTTACCATTGTCGATGGTGAAGAGGTCAAGAACGTCTGCGCCGAGATGATGGAGGAGGCTGGAGTCGAGGTACTTATGTACGTTTTCTGCTGCGGCGTCCTCAAAGACGGCGAGCAGGTAAAGGGCGTCATTATCGAGTCAAAATGCGGACGCGAGGCCATTCTGGCCAAGACTGTCATCGACTGTACGGGCGACGGCGACGTTGCCTTCCGTGCCGGCGTTGAGTGCCACAAGGGCGATGCCGACGGCGGAATGCAGCCTCCCACTCTGATGTACCAGATGCGTGGCGTGGATGTTCAGGCCCTGCGTGACGCCATCGTGCAGCACCCGGATATATACGATATGGACAATATGCCGCACTCGCAGTTCACGCGGCGTCATTTCATAACCGTTGGCCTTCGTAACCAGATTCTCAAGGCCAGGGAGGCCGGGCTGGACATTCCTGTGTCACGTACCATCCTCATTACGGGGCTCAAGCCCGACGAGATATGGGTGAACATGGTGCGCGTAAGCGGAACCGACAGCACCGAGCCCGCCAGTTATACCCGTTGCGAGCTTACCGCACACAAGCAGATCAAGGTGCTCAACGAGTATCTGCGCCGCTTCGTGCCGGGATTCGAAAACGCACACATGGAGATAGTTTCTCCATTTACAGGCATTCGCGAGAGCCGCGTCATAGTGGGTAAGTATGTGCTTACTGCCGAGGATATCGTTGCCATGAGGCACTTCGACGATGCCGTGGTAGTTGCGGGCTATCCTGTTGATATTCATCACTCTACGGGAGGCGACTGCACCATGATATTTACCGATGACGCTTACGATATCCCTTACCGCGTGCTTGTGCCCGAAAAGGTGGAGTCACTGCTGGTAGCCGGCCGCTGCTCATCCATGAACCACGAGGCCATGGCGGGCACCCGTGTGATGTCAACCTGCATGGCCCTCGGCGAGGCTGCCGGCTCGGCCGCCCGCATCGCCCTTGAAGACGGCGTACTGCCCTCCCAGGTCGACGTGCAGAAGGTGCGCGAAGACCTGCTTGCAAACGGAGCTTATCTGGGTTAGAAGAGCTTCTTGCTTACCGTAGCTACAAAATCTTTCAGATAGAAAGGTTCGAAATAAGCTATATCCCTGAAATTGCCGGCGTTGAATTCTTTCAGCGCCGGTTTTTTCATGGCTTCGGCCGTGGGGCATTCCTGACGGAACCAACGGTTTTCGCCTGCCAGAATTTCCTCGCACTTCTTGACACCGTCGCCAATGAACAATATACCGTCTGTCGCCGGCGTGCTGATGCCCCCGGAGCGACTTTGGCCCTTACGAACAGGAGCGCCGGGGGCATCAGTGCGCCAAGCACCAGCCATAAGCATATCTGCGAAGCTGCTGTCGACAACCTTCGGTGCGACCTCGGTAAGGCGCTGACCGTCAGCGGAATAGAGAGCGGTATAAACTTCCATCCGGCGGGCGTCGATCATAGGAACGATATACTCGCACCCCTCCGGCAGACCGGCCTCTATAGCCTGCGCCGCAAGCACGTCCAGCGTGCCCACCGCAAGCAGAGGAATACCTCCCCCGAAACAAAGCCCCTTGGCAGTAGAAGACCCCACGCGGAGTCCGGTATAAGACCCGGGACCCATACTCAGGCACACAGCATCGCAGTCGCTTACCTTAAGGCCCCTCTCGTCCAGGATTTCCTTTACATAAGGAGCCGTCATGGAGGCGTGGGCGCGTGGAGCGCCGCTGTGCCTGACGGCTACGATTTCGTCCCCTTCCAGAAGGGCTGTGGAGCATAGGGACGTGGAAGTTTCAAGCAGTATTATACGGACTGGCATGCCTCTGTAGTATTGCCTGTAATGAACTGATCGATAAACACTTTGAGCTGCGGCACAAGGCCTGCTGCGAAATCTCTCAAAATGGGATAGACCTTCAGGTCCTCAAACTTTTCGGGAGCAACTATATTCCAGTTGGCATTAAGCCCCTCGAACACCGATATCAGCAGCCCGAGCAACAGGGCGGTTGTGAAAATTGCAAACAAGCCACCGAGCAGGCGGTTAAGCCAGCCGAGCGTAGCCACTTTGATCAATTTGGTGATCAAATGCCCTACCAGGGCCATCACCAGCGCGCTTAACAAGAAGATAGCAATGAAACACACCACGTGCGTTACCGGCTCTTCGGTGCCGAACTGCAGCATTGCTACCTGGGTGAGGTCCGGCGAGAAGCGGCTGGCCAGTATGGCGCCCACAATCACCGAAAGGAGCGAAACTATCTGGGTAATAATACCTTTGGCAATGCCGATGATGATTCCCGGCACAAACAGGGCGAGTAATATTATATCAATAGTTGCCATTTGATAAAAAGCTACGAAATGATTATATTTGCAAGATTAAAATTCACTAGTGCAAAAGTAACTAAAAAATATGACATTCAAAGAATATAAAGGCCTTGACCTTGTAGCCGCCGGAAACGAGATATTGGAGCGGTGGAAGCAGAGGGGTGCGTTCGAGAAATCTCTGAACTTGCGTGAAGGTGCGCCTGAATTCATATTCTTCGAAGGCCCGCCCAGCGCCAACGGTATGCCCGGTATCCATCACGTGATGGCCCGCAGCATCAAAGACGCCGTGTGCCGTTACAAGACCCAGAGCGGTTTCAAAGTGCGCCGCAGTGCCGGCTGGGATACCCACGGCCTGCCCGTCGAGCTGGGAGTTGAAAAGAAACTCGGCATCACCAAAGAAGACATTGGCAGCAAGATAAGCGTGGCCGACTACAATGCCGCCTGCCGCCGTGAGGTCATGAAATACACCGCCGAGTGGCGCAACCTCACAGAGCGCATAGGCTATTGGGTGGACATGGACGACCCGTACATCACCTACGACAACCGTTACATCGAAACTCTCTGGTATCTCCTCAAGGACATCTACGGCAAGGGCTACCTTTACAAAGGCAAGTCTATCCAGCCCTAC
>JAEEGH010008582.1_pt1 | contig 24078 bp, 18 predicted proteins | sample 9134181 | NCBI WGS metagenome assembly JAEEGH01 (sample SAMN16246544, study PRJNA631951) | gut metagenome | biome: gut microbiome; feature: rumen; material: DP-attached | host: Bos | place: Iran: Karaj | collected 2018-10
TTCCTCCGGAATAGAACTGGTCGTCTACAGGCTTTGAGCCAAGGCCGGTGTTCTTGTCGAGCCAGTAATAGCCCTTGCCGTAAAGGTTTTCTCCGTAAACGTCGCTGGCGTACATCTCAGGAGAGAGGTCGTCGAACATTGCCACTGCCTGATAGAAAGGATACTCGTGATTAGAGCTCTTGTTGCAGGAAACAGCAAGAGCCGCTCCAAACAACACTGTTGCAAAAAAGAATAGTTTTTTCATATCAATCAATTATTTGTATTTCCTGTTTCCGGGGCATATCCCCGCATCATAGATGCCGAACAAGCCCCCGACGTTGCAAATATAATGCATTTAATCAGATAAAAGTCTTACATTTGCGCTCTGAAAATGTAGAGTCAATGAGCAGGCTTAGCGAACTCAATACGGGAGAAAAAGGAGTTATCGTCAAGATTCTCGGCCACGGAGGCTTCCGCAAGAGAATCATAGAAATGGGCTTCATCCAGGGCAAGACCGTGGAAGTTGTCCACAGAGCCCCTCTTCAGGATCCGGTAGAGTATCAGATTCTGGGCTACCACGTCTCGCTCAGGCTCAAAGAGGCCTCCCAGATAGAAGTTATTTCTGTAGAGGAAGCCGAGCATCTGGCCCAGGAGCACAATCCCAAGACCGGCAATTTCGTCCCGACGTGCATCGGGTGCAAGGAAGCAGGATGCAAGTTCAGAGACTCCATCCAGCAGACAACACAAGAGGAAGACGCGCTTTATCGCGGAGCTAGAGAAAAGAGCAAGGAAATAACCGTAGCCCTGGTGGGAAATCCCAACTGCGGCAAGACCAGCCTTTTCAACAGGGCCAGCGGAAGCCACCAGAGAGTGGGCAACTACTCGGGAGTGACAGTAGACGCCGTCAAGGGAAAGATGTACTACAAAGGCTACCGGTTCACCCTGATAGACCTTCCTGGAACCTATTCAATCTCCGCCTACAGTCCTGAGGAAAAATATGTCCGCCATACCATAATCCACGACAAACCGGACGTGATACTGAACGTTGTGGATTCTTCCAACCTGGAAAGGAACCTCTTCCTGACCACCCAGCTCATCGACATGAACCTTAAGATGGTGATTGCCCTGAATATGTATGACGAGCTGGAAGAAAAGGGAGACGTTCTGGATTACGGTGAACTTGAGAGACTGCTCGGCGTGCCTATGGTGCCTACGGTATCTGTCAAGAACCGTGGCATCGCCACATTGTTCGACACCATCATAGACGTCTATGAGGAAAATGAAAGCGTCAGCGGCATCATCAAGCACATCCACGTAAATCACGGGCCGGTCATTGAAAAAAGCATAAGCAGGATAAGGGAGGAGATCTACAAGAATCCAAATGCTACAGACGAGTTTACTCCGCGATATGTCGCCATCCGTATCCTCCAGCGCGACAAGGAGATAGAAAAAGTGCTGGACAACTTTTCCAACAAGGATGAAATCCTCAGGGTAAGGGACGGCGAAGCCCTGGCGATTGAAAAGGAACTCCACGATTCTCCCGAGAACGCCATAATGGACGCCAAGTACGGCTTCATAGACGGAGCCCTCAGGGAAACTTATCGCAGAGGAGAAAGGAAACCCGGCAAAACCCTTACGGAAAAGATCGACAACATTGTTACCGGCAGATGGCTCGGATTCCCGATATTCCTGATCGCGATGTACCTCATTTTCCAGGCCACCTTCACCTTAGGGCAATATCCTATGGACTGGATTGATTCCGGAGTCGGATGGCTGGGAGAGAGAGTGGGATCGGCTATGAGCGACGGATGGTTCAAGGCCCTGGTTGTCGACGGCATAATCACCGGTGTGGGCGGAGTGCTGGTATTCCTTCCAAACATCCTGATACTCTTCTTCTTCATCAGCCTTATGGAAGCCAGCGGCTATATGGCCAGGGCGGCTTTTATAATGGACAGGCTGATGCACCTCATCGGTCTCCACGGCAGAAGTTTCATTCCGCTGATGATGGGATTCGGTTGCAATGTTCCGGCGGTGATGGCTACCAGGACCATCGAGAACCGGAATGCCAGGATGATCACCATCCTTATCAACCCTCTTATGAGCTGCAACGCCAGGCTTCCTATCTACCTGCTTCTGGCCGGAGTGTTTTTCCCTAAGAGCGCGGGTCTTGTAATCTTCTGCATTTATCTGGGAGGAGTCCTGCTCGCCGGCCTTATGGCAAAACTTTTCAGCAAGGTGCTCTTCAACTCTGACGAGACCCCGTTCGTTATGGAGCTTCCGCCATACAGGATCCCTACCCTTAAATCTCTTTTGAGAGACACCTGGGACAAAGGCAAGCAATATCTTCACAAGATCGCCACGGTAATCCTCATAGGAACACTCATAGTATGGGCCCTGAGTTACTTCCCGTCCTGCGATCCGGACCCGGCGGCCCGTCTGGAACATTCCTGGCTTGCCGCAATCGGAAACTTTATAAGTCCCGTTCTGGCGCCTCTGGGATTCCACTGGCAGGAAAGCGTCTCCCTGCTGAGCGGAATGGCTGCCAAGGAAATCGTGGTCAGCACGATGAATATGCTTTACACCGTTGACGGACAGCTTATAATCAGCAACGTCCTTACTCCGGCAATAGCCCTTGCTTTCATGGCCTTCACTCTGATCTACTTCCCTTGCGTGGCCACCATCGGAGCCATCAAGACAGAAACCGGAAGCTGGAAATGGGCCTTGTTCACCGTATGCTACACTCTCGTCCTGGCTTGGATTGTGGCATTCATCGTATCAAAATCCTTTGCGTTCCTTTAACTAAAATCGCAAGCCATCCTTGCAGATTTGAAACTATTTCATATCTTTGCAGTCCAAATCTGCTGGGAGATTCGTCTAACGGTTAGGACAAGGGATTCTCATTCCCTAAATAGGAGTTCGATTCTCCTATCTCCTACAAAAGGGAAAATTCTTCGGAGTTTTCCTTTCTTTTTTTATCTGGTAAAAAGGTTATCTTTGCGCCAATTATAATTAAAAGAATATGAAAAAACTGTTTTTGACCGTTCTGGCTGCCTTTGCGTTTGCAAGTCTCCAGGCACAGATTGTAGATGTTGACGTGCTTCCTGTATCAGATGATGACAAGACATCTGAGTTCAACTTGGCAGTGGGAGAGAATTTCTATTTTGGTTCCCTTACAGCTCTGGATTCTCCAAAGGAGATGGGTTTGAAGGCTTTCAAGTCCTGGGAACTCGGATTTGACATCGTTAATCTCAGTTACAAACCGACTGAAGTGCACAGTTTTGATTTTGCATTGAATTTCGGCACAAGGTTTTTCAAGACCCGCCACAAGAATATTATCGCCAATGTGGACGGCTACTATGTAGCGGCACCATTCCCTGTAGAGTCTCTGACCAAGAGCAAGAGAAAGTCCAGGCTGGATGTATTCGAGCTCGGAGCTTCTCTTGGCTATGAAATCAAGGTTCTGGATGACTTGAAACTTGGATTTGACCTGATGGGCAACTATAACTTCTCCGCAAAGAGCGTCAGCAAGTACAAGATCGGCAGCTCAAAGGAAAAACTCAAGATCAAGCACTGGAAGACCAAGAAGTTCACTCCAGAGTACCGTCTGATCATTGGTCTGCCGGAAGTGGCTCTGTATGTCAAGTATGCTCCGCACTCACTCTTCCAGAAGGAGTACGGTCCGAAACTCAGCTATATTTCTGTAGGTATCATCCTGTAGTTCCCCCTACGGTCAAGGCTGTTCTTCCATGAACAATTCGCCTTTGATGTAATCCAGGTTCTCCTTGGCGAATTCATAGCCTTTGGTTCCGGGGCGGACAAGCTTCAGGTACTTTTCATACCATTCGATTGCCTGTCTGTAGTCTTTCTTTACCTGATAGCAATAGGCAATGGTAGACAGGGCTGGTAAATACTTCGGATTATACCGGTAGGCTTCCTTGTAATGCTCGATAGCCTTGTCCCAGGAGTTCTGTTTACGGTAATATCCCAACCCGTACAGCTGATGCACGCGGGACATCATGGCCGGGTCCGGCTGAAGCATATCCATTACCTTGTCCAGCCAAGGCTTCACGACTTCCTCGAATGGATACAGGAATTCTGATTTGACCGAGGCTATCGTATAAGCAAGGTTCACGTCGCTGGAATCGATCTGCCAGGCTGCGTGTAGCTCCTGCTCGGCCCGATACTTTGCCTGGGTGTGCCAATAGCTCTGCCCCAGGAAGAAGTGGATGGGGTAAGAGTCGTTTCCCAGATCCTCCTGTCTCTGGAAAACATTGATTGCGGCATCATAATCTCCCTTCCTGTAAAAGGCTATACCTTGAAGGGACGCAATGGTTGGATTGTCGGGATCTTCCGCCAGGAAAGGCTCGCTGATGGCTATTACCCCGTCATAATCCTTAACGTCCAGAAGAAGGCCCATCGCCTTGGACATGACGGTTTCGTTCATAGGCTTCATCGCCAAGGCCCGGCGGTAGTACCAGAGAGCTGAATCAGTCTGCTTTATCTGACGGTAACCGTCACCGATATAGCTGACCACGGCGGGAATGGAGTCCAGCTGCAGCACAGCCTTCCCGGCCTGGATGCTCTGTGGATAGGCCTTCATCCGGTAGAAGGTTTGCATCAGCCTGACCTTGTAGAGGATATTGTCCGGCTTAAGAGACGAAAGAAGGAAATATGTCCCCGACGCATTTTCAAAGTCCCCGCTCTGGAAATGGCAGTCGGCCAGCTCGGCCAGCACAACCTCGTCCATAGCCTCCGGCTGCACCAGTTCAGACAGTTTTTCAATGGCGTCGTCCGTGCGGTATATGCTCTTCAGGTACCTGGCTTCGGCCAGAAGGGAATCGCGATGGGTGGTCTGCGCCCAAAGCGGAACGCAGGCCATCATCCATATCGCGATAAAAAGGTATTTTCTCATTATTGAAGCTTGAAGACTACCGGGAAGGAGTAAGTGACAGGAACGGCTTTTCCGTCTTGAGAGCCCGGCTTCCATTTCGGAGAGGATCCAACCACTCTCAGGACTTCTGCATCCAGGTCATCACGCACTCCTTTCTGAAGTTTAACATCGCGGACAGCACCATCGGTTCCTATGGTAAACTGTACCATAACGCGTCCCTGAACTTTGTCTTTGAGGGCCTGCTCCGGATATTTGATCTGGCTGTAGAACCATTTTGCAAACTCGCTGTCATCACCTCCGTTAAATGAAGGCTTGATCTCGATGGTGTTAAACGGAAGAGCTTCTTGTTCAGAAGTTTCTGAAGTTTCTGAAGCTTGTGGTTCAAAGGTCCCTTGGGCCTGTGGTTCACTTTCGGCAGCAGGGGTTGGCTCGGTAGTGTTCTTGGAAGGATTGCAGGCGAACATGAAGGCAGCCAGTACAGGGATAAGTACAAGATACGACCAGCGCATCCAGATGGAAGAAGAATGTTTGAGCATCATTTCAATTCGGTTTTTGAGTTTGGTGTGCTGGAAGCCGCTGGCCAGGGAGAAACGATGTTCCCCCACGGCTTTTCGCACAAGAAGTAGTTGATATTGAGTTGCATCGATGCCTTTTTTAATAACACCCTCGTCGGCCTCGTATTCGTGGACCAGGCGGAGTTCTTCGTTGATTATCCAAACCAGCGGATTCCACCAGAAGATAATCTGGAGGGGCAGGAAGAGGAGCAGATCAAGAGAATGCCTTCTCTGCACGTGCATCAGCTCATGGGTGAAGATTGCCGGGTTTTCTTGCAGGTCTTTCCGGCTTATGACAACCTTTCTGCCCCAACTGAAGGACGGGACATCCTCTTCCAGGACTATCAGGTTGCAGTCTTCACGTTTAGTGGATTTCCCTTTTCTGATTATCTGGCGCATCTTCAAGGCCGATACCAGATAGATGGAAAGAGTGACGGCCGCTCCGATGGCAAATACTGCCAGGAGGACCTCATTCCAAGGGAAAGGCGCCTGGGTTGCCTCCGGTTCCGTTCCCACTTTCACCATAGTCAGTTCCGTGGCACCGCCGACACAAGCCGAAACTTTCCTGAGCTTTATAAGCGGCAGCAGAAGGCAGAGATAGCTTAATGAGAGCAGCAGCCCGCGGTTCAGCCTGAAGAACGTGGTCCGGCGCATTGCCAGCAGATAAAAGGCGTAGAACAGGCTCAGATAGAGCCCTGCCCTGGCGATATATAAAAGGAAAGGTGTCATTTCTTGTTCTTTTCTATTTGGGCAATGAGGTTTTTGAGCTCCTGCAGATTCATTTTGTCTTCCTCCACGAACTGGGAAACCAGACGCAGATAAGAATTGTCATAATAGCGGGCAACTACCTCGGAAACGGTATCCCCGTGGTACTGACTTTCACTTATTTTTACCTTATAGCGGAAAGAGTTTGCCATCGGTTCCCTTTCCAGAAAACCTTTTTCCTCCAGGAACTTCACAAGCGTGGCCACCGTGTTGTAATGGGGCTTGGGATCTGGGATATAACTGATCAAATCTCTGATAAACAAGGGTTCATGAGCCCAGAATATGTTCATCAGCATCTCTTCTTTTGCAGTCAGTTTCTGTTTCATCGTCAATCGGACAGCTGGTTTTACAATGCAAATATAGCAATTATTTCCATATCTCCTAAAAAATTTAGTAGTTTTCCGCTGTTTTTTAGGAAGGCGAGGTAAATTATAGGAGAATAATTCTTTGAGCCATTTTGATTAAATTTGCGGATTGGTGTTTAGCATCCTTTGATATGACAAACAAATTAACAAAGTTTTTATACGGAGCCGGTATGATTCTGGTGGCAATGACTCTCTCCTTCCACCTTGCAGGCTGCAACAACAAAGAAAAAGCCATGGAACAAAGACAGTCCGCCTTAGAGGATTCTCTGCTGACCATAATCAGAGAAGCCAACATACCGATGATCCAGCTCAAGTACACCGAACCTTCAGACAGTGTTTACTGCCAGGTTGGAGTAACCCCTTGGTCAACTCAAGAGCCGGTTGCCGTCGACTCCGCCAGCTTCAGCTACAAGGAGACCGGCAAGGCAGATTATGAAAAGGAAGCTGTGTTCCAGGCGGCATCGCTGAGCAAAGTGGTTTTCGCTTATATAGTGCTCAAGATGTACGACAAGGGAGAAATTGACATAGACCGTCCGCTTTACGAGTATACTGATATAGACCGCTTCGTAGACAAGGATATGGCAAAGAAACTGACGGCCAGGCTGATACTTATGCACCGCAGTGGTATAGACGATTGGGCTGCATCTCCGTCTTCAGACGAGTGGCCAACCGCTCCTATCAATTTCACCTTCCCTGTTGATTCCATCTTCGGATACAGCGGAGAAGGCTACGCTTTCCTTCAGAGAGCCGTTGAGGCGATCAAGGGAAAGGACATCCAGTCAATAGCAAAGGAATATGTGTTCGAACCTCTGGACATGCCGCTTTCTTCCTATGAGTGGATTCCGGAATTCGAGGGTATAACCACCGCATCCGTAAGACGCAGCGGAGAAAGCCAGGGCGTAAGGCAGTTCCCAAGGCAGAACGTGGCCTACACCCTCAGGACCAACGCCATAGACTATTCCAACTTCATCCGTGCCGTAATGGACGGAAAGGGTCTTTCCCAGACCAGCCACGCTCTGATGATAACTCCTTGCAGCGGACCTGCAACGCAGTTCCCTCCAAAGGTAAGGCCGGTAGACGAGAAGAAAACCATCTTCTGGGGGTTGGGAATCGGAATAGAGGAGAATCCTAACTACGGCAGGGTTCTCTGGCACTGGGGAGACAACGGCAACACCAAGGCCCTGTTCGTGATAATCCCGAGCCAGAAGAAAACCCTGGTTTACTTTGCAAACAGCGGGGCTGGCCACGACATCACCAACAAGGTTCTCGGCCTGTTCTTCAAAGAAGGTTCAATGGATATCCAGGATTGGATTCAGCAAGAATAAAATCATCAGCAGATGGAATTCAGGAAAACATTCAAGGGCGGACTATACTACATGTGGTTCAAGGAGTTCATCCGCCTGCTCTTCAACCATTTCCTGTACAGGAAAGTTTATCGCATCGGAGATGAGAAGATTCTTCCGGAGGGTAACGCCCAGGTGATTGCGTCCAACCACCAGAACTGCCTGGTGGACGCCATAGCCGTGATGCTGGCCTTCAAGGGTCCTGGAAGAAGACCTTTCTTCTGGGCCAGGGCGGATATCTTCGCCGTCAGCAAAGTGCTCGAGAAATACCTGAGGTTCCTTGGCCTTATGCCAGCTTTCAGGATGGACCACGAAGGCATGGAAGATGTCGGAAAGAACAGCGCATCCTTTGACGAAAGCTACCATCTTCTCAAACACGGACAGAGTGTCATGATTTTCCCTGAAGCCGGCCATCAGGACAAGAGATACCTTGGCCATTTCACTATGGGATACACCACAATGGCCTTCAAGGCGGCTGAACAAACCGGATTCGAACAGGAGATCTTCATCCTTCCGGTAGCCAACCACTATACCAACTACTTCGGGATGAGGCGGGAGATGTGCGTTATGTTTTCCGACCCGGTTTCTTTGAAGCCTTACTACGAACTCTACAAGGAAAAGCCCAGGACGGCGATGAGAGAAGTCAACCAGGTGGTAAGAGAAGCTATTTCTTCCATGATGCTGGACATCCAGGATCTGGACAACTATCCGGCCATTGATTTCCTCAGGGTAAATTACGGAAAATCCTTTGCCTTCATCCGCAAGAAGCCATATAGAATCCTTCCTGAAAAGCTTCAGGTCGAGAAAGAATTCGTTGCCAGCCTGGGAGCCCTGGAAGACGGAACAAGGGAATCCGTTTACGGAGAGGCTGAAAAGCTGAGAGAAGACCTCCAGGAATGCGGACTTGAATTCAAGTCTCTGAACAAAAAGGTTTCCTGGGGTTCAACGATACTGAAGATAGCAGCCCTTGTGCTCCTTTTCCCTCTGTGGATTTTCTCCCTGTGGCCGAACCTGCTTCTCTACCACATTCCGAAACGTCTGACAAAGAGGGTGAAAGACAAAATGCTTTCATCATCCTTCCTTCTTGGAGTTAATGCGGTGATAACAATTCCGCTTTTCGCCCTGATCTCATTTATAGTCGTATGGTGTTTCCTTACAATCTATATGGCTGTGCTTTACCTCCTTATGATGCCACCGCTGGCACTGTTCTGCTGGTATTATACCGAATGGTGGGATACCGTCAAGGAGGAATTGAGGCTTCTGGCGTTTCATAAGAAATCAAAAATTGCTAAATTGCGCACTTTAAGGAAAGATAGCGAAAAACTGGAAGACCGTCTGTGGTCTTTGTTCAAGATATGAAAAGAAGAGTTGTCATAACAGGAATGGGAATCTACTCCTGCCTCGGTAAGACTTTGGACGAGGTCAGGGATTCTCTCTACAACGGAAAAAGCGGCATCGTGTTCGATCCCGTCAGAAAGGAAATGGGATTCTTGTCCGCTCTTACCGGCCATGTGGAAGTACCTAATCTCAAGGGAATCCTCAGCCGTAACCAAAGGGTTTACATGCCTGAACAGGCTTTGTACGCATATTGCGCCACTGCGGATGCGCTCAGAGACGCACGCATAGACCAGGATTGGCTGGACAGTCATGAAGTGGGCCTTCTCTACGGAAACGACTCCAGCGCGGAACCTGTTGTAGCCAGCGTGGATGCCATGAGGCTGAAGGGAGACACGTCCCTGATAGGCAGTGGAGGAATTTTCAAGAGCATGAACTCCACCGTCACGATGAACCTTTCCTGCATATTCAAACTTAAGGGAATAAACCTCACGGTTTCAGGAGCCTGCGCCAGCGGAAGCCATTCCATCGGCTGGGGATCCATGCTTATCCAGAACGGACTTCAGGATATGGTGATATGTGGCGGAGCCCAGGAAACCAACCCTTATTCCGTATGCAGTTTTGACGGTATCAGCGCGTTCTCCAAGAGAGAAAGCGAGCCTGAAAAAGCTTCCCGTCCTTTCGACCGTCACAGAGACGGACTGGTTCCGTCCGGCGGAGCTGCCACTGTCATACTGGAAGATTATGAGAGCGCTGTAAAAAGAGGTGCCCCTATCATCGCCGAGGTGCTTGGATACGGTTTCTCATCCAACGGAGACCATATCTCAGTTCCTAACGTAGACGGTCCTGCAAGGTCTCTGAAAATGGCGCTTGCCCACTCAGGACTGACTCCTTCAGAGATTGGTTACATAAACGCCCACGCCACCAGCACTATGGTCGGAGACCAGAACGAGGCCAAGGCTATTTATCAGGTATTCGGAGACAACATGCCACCTGTAACCAGCACAAAGAGCCAGACCGGCCACGAAATGTGGATGGCTGGAGCCAGCGAGGTGATCTACTCCATCCTGATGATGAAAAACGGTTTCATCGGAGCAAACATCAACTTCGAGGAACCGGACGAAGACTCCGCCAAACTCAACATTCCGGCGAAGAGAATCGAGAGGATTTTCAACACATTCCTTTCCAATTCATTCGGATTCGGCGGAACCAACTCCACACTCGTGATAAAAAACCTTTGATAACAAACTAAAACAAATAATATGACTAAAGAAGAACTGATCGCTAAGACCATTGACATTCTGTCAGAAGAATTCGAGGTTGAAAAGGAGGTAATCACTCCGGATGCAGACATCAAGAAAACCCTTGATCTCGACAGTCTTTCACTGGTAGACCTTGTCGCCCTTATTGAAGAAACTTTCGACATCAAGATCAAGGGTACCGACTTGATGAAAACAACCAACTTCAGTCAACTCTACGACTTCCTCTTCGAGAGAATCAGCGAAAAATAAATGACTCGTCTGGCTCTGGCCGTCTACCGTTTTTTCAGGAAGAGGCGTGCGGTTTTCTATATAATCCTCCTTGGCAGTTTTGTCCTGCTGGCTTTTCTGGCCGGCCGGATGTACTATGAGGAAGATATAACCAAACTCCTCCCGGCAACGGAAGAAAACAGCGGCGTGAGATATGTCTTTGACAAACTGAGAGTCAAGGACAAGATTTTCGTGGAACTCAGGATAACGGATAGCACCATGTCCCCGCAGGATATGGTGGACACGCTTGTTTCCGCCTCCGACAGGCTCTGCGATTCCATAAAGGCTCACGACAAGGGCGGCTATATGGAAGACGTCTTCAACAGGATAGACCCTTCTTTGCTGGAAGACGGAGCCTTCCTGATTCTGGACAATGCCCCGTGTTTTCTGGACAGCACTTTCTACCCGTCCCTGGACAATTTGCTGAACGCCAAGAGCCTGGATTCCCTGATGCAGGAGAATGCAGACCTGCTTGCCGACGACCCTTCCGGGATGTGGTACGACATAGTGTGCAAGGATCCGCTGGCATTCAGGAGCCTGGCTATGAAAAACCTCGCTTCCGCCGGTGGAGACCTATCTGACGGTTCCGCCCACAAGGATAACGGAAAACTTACCCTGACGGATTTCCATCTGATGAGTTCAGACAGCACCGTTGCCATTGCCTATGTATCTCCGGCTTTCCGGGCAATGGACAGCAAGTCCGGATCCCATCTTATCAGCCTGATCGAGGAAGAAGCCCAGGAGCTTTACAAAGTTTGCCCGCAGGTGGAGGTTCTCATCTGCGGAAAATCCACCAAAAGCGTCTATACCGCAAGGCGTATAAAGAAAGACCTGGTGCTGACTGTCAGCATCGCCCTCATTATCATTATCCTGATAATCGGATATTGTTTCAGGACAAAGGATACTCTCTTCTATATGCTCATGCCTCTTGTCTGGGGAGTGGTTGCAGCCATAGCCGCGGTTTATCTGATACAGGGGCAGATGTCCTTCATTGCCTTGGGCATAGGTTGCATCGTGATCGGAGTGGCTCTCAGCTACTGCATACACATCATCACCCACCACAAGTACATTGCTCCGGTTGAGCAGGTCATCCAGGACCAGGCAAAGCCGGTGGCTCTTGGATGCATCACCACCGTAGGCTCCCTGCTTGGACTGGTTTTCACCAAATCTTCACTCCTCAGCGATTTCGGCCTGATGGCCTCGCTGGTAATGGTAGGAACCACGCTGGCGGCAATATTCTTCCTTCCGCAGTTCTTCAAGAACTCCACTGGAAAGAAAAACGACAAAGCCTTCGAGGCTATCGAGAAAATCACCACCCATCCTTACCATAAGAGCTGTTGGGTCATCGTGCTGGTTGTCATCCTGTTTGTACTCAGCGTAATCTTCACCAGAGGACGGGCCAACTTCGATACCGATCTCTTCCATCTGGCATACAGCGATCCTAAACTGATAGTCGCGGAGGAGGTCTATGACAGCAAGTTCGAGGGTGGCCTTCAGACAAAACACATAGCGGTTCATTCCAGGGACCTGGACAGTGCCCTGGCACTGAACCAGATTCTGGCCGAGGAATGCCAGGCCCTTCAGGACAGGGGTATAATTTCCTCGTTCAACTCTGCTTCCAACCTTCTTCTCCCGTCCACCGAGCAGACCGAAAGGATCCGCCTCTGGAACGCATACTTCACGCCGCAGAAAAAAGACCAGGTAAAGAAGATGACCGCTGCCGCCGCTGATCGCAACGGCTTTGAAGCGGAGATGTTCGAGCCTTTCTGGGAGGCTCTGGAAAAAGACTATTCTCCTGTGGACGTATTCGGAGGAGGAACCGTTCCAAACGAGATAATGGGCAATTTCATGGAGAAGAACGAGGACGGAAACTACCTTGTGCTGACCACCCTTAAGGCAAAGGATGCTGACAGCCTGTGGAGGGCTTCCGAAATCCTGGCCGCCGGTGGAAAGGACAAGAACAAGGACCTCTCCCACGGGGTTGTAGTGATAGATCCTCTTTTCTACACAACCAACATGCTGGAAATCATGGAACACGATTTCAACACGGTGCTGCTGATTTCCTCCCTGTTCGTCCTGGTGATCCTGCTGCTGGCATTCAGGAACATCGTCCATGCCATCATAGCTTTCCTGCCGATGTTCATGAGCTGGTTTATGGTACTTGGCTTCATGAGACTGTTCAACATAGAATTCAACCTGATCAACATGGTCATCTCCACCTTCATCTTCGGAATGGGAGTGGATTACAGCATCTTCGTGATGGACGGCCTTATCAAGGGCAAGGAAAGGGAAGAACTCCTGAAGTATCACCGCAGTGCAATATTCTTCTCGGCCGTAATGCTGATTCTGGCAGTGAGCAGCCTGTTGTTTGCCGTGCATCCTGCCATTTCCTCAATAGGTTTGTCAACCTTGGCCGGAATGATTTCCACCATCGTGATTACTTTCACCCTGCAGCCTTACCTGTTTTACAAATGGGAGGCCTTCAGACATAGATGAAATACGATGTCGTCATATTAGGCAGCGGACTGGGAGGTCTGGAATGCGCCTTCATACTCGCCAAATGCGGTATGAATGTCTGCGTCCTGGAAAAGAACGCCGCACTTGGAGGATGCCTTCAGACTTTCCGCAGGGGAAAGGACGAATTCGACACGGGATTCCATTATGTCGGAGCACTCGGAAAGGGCCAGATACTGGAAAGGATATTCCGCCATCTCGGTCTTATGGAACTTCCTTGGCATCAACTTGATACCGAATGTTTTGACCAGATTCTCCTCAAAGGCAGAACCTATCCCCTGGCTAACGGCTACAAACAATTTGCCCAATCTCTCTCAGCGATTTTCCCGGAAAACCGGATGGAGCTGGAGAACTATTCCTCCTTCCTGGAGAATGTGGGCAAAGGGATCGCTGATCCCATCTACAAGGAATCCGGCGGATATGACTCCATAAATTCCCTGTTCGAGAAAAGCGCATACGGTTATCTCTGCCGCAGCATAAGCGATCCCCTTCTTAGAGACATACTGAGCGGGGCTTCCCTGAAACTGGAACTCAGAAAAGATACCCTTCCACTCTATACATTCGCCCAGATTAACAGCTCTTTCATCCAAAGTGCCTGGAAACTAAAGGGAAGAGGCTCCCTGATTGCAGACACGCTTGCAGACGGCATCAGGAAAATGGGCGGAACCGTACTGGCAAACGCACAGGTAATATCCCTGAAAGAAAAGGACGGACTTGTATTCGGAGCAGAAATCCTCCACAAGGGATGCAGGGAAAGCTTGAGCGCAGATCTTTTCGTCTCCGACCTCAGCCCGCAACTTACCCTGGAACTTCTAAAAGACAGTCCGAACATAAGGCCGGTTTTCCGCCGCAGGATAAACCGCCTGGAACAAACCTGCGGCTTTTTCACGGTTAACATTAAACTCAAGGAGGGACGTATCCCTTACCTTAACCGCAATTCCTACTGTTACTCTCCGGATCTGGAATCCGTGTGGAACATCGCGGAGAATCAATCTGGAGGCAAAGTGAAGGGGGTTCTCATCAGCCAGCAGGTTCCTGAAAGCGGAGATTACGCCACCCTGATGGACATCCTCACCCCGATGAACTATTCCGAGGTCGAGAAGTGGACCGGCACCCTTCCTAACCGTCGCGGAGAAGAATATCTGGCATTCAAGGCAAGAAAAGCGGAGGAGTGCATTTCCATGGCGCAGAATTTCTTCCCCGACCTGAAGGAATCCATAGAAACTTTCTATACCAGCACTCCGCTGACATATTTGAATTACACCGGAGCCGTCCGGGGTACGGCATATGGCATCAGGAAAGACTGCAACAACCTGACCCAGACGCTGTTGACCCCGAAGACCCCGTTCGGGAACCTGTACTTTACAGGACAAAACCTCAATCTCCACGGAATCCTTGGAGTCACACTTACCTCTCTCCTGACATGCCTGGAAATCCTGGGGAAAGAACAGGTGGTATCTTTTTTGGAGTAAATGGAGTAAATTTGCACCGTTATGAAGAAATTATTTATCGCTATACTTTCCTGCTGCCTTCTGACAAGCGCAGCCGCTTTGTCGCAGAGCAAGGAAAAAGTCATGGCAGACATCCAGAAAAAGAACGAGTCCTACAAGACCATAGTCTCCACCTGCTCCCAGGTAAAGACTATGAAGGGGATGAAAAAGAACGTGGAGAGCAAGGGCAAGATGTATTTCGTCCGTTCTTCCGAAAAGCTTTCCATGCAGCTCACTCTCGACAGGACAAAGCATAAGGACAAGGAAAACCAGCTGATCATAAACGGAGACAAGGTCACGATGATAAGCGGCGGAACCCGTAACGTCTTCAACACCAAGACGGACCACAACATGAACATTCTCAGGGGAACCCTTATCAACTGCATCAAGGGAGAATTGGAAAAGGCCGCCCAGCTCAACAAATCCGAAATCAAGATGTCCACTACAGACAAATATTATGTCTTTGATATGGATGTGGCCAAGAACGCAAAGGGAAGGTGGAACCACCTGACCGCCTCCTACAGCAAGAAGGACCTTACCCTGTGCATTTTCACCCTCACCGAGAAAAACGGGAACAACACCACCTGGAACACTCCGGACAAGGAATTCAACGGAATGATTCCGGACGAACTGTTCAACTATTAGACTCTTGACGGAATGCTGATATCAGGCAATCGGGGAATCTTGAAACGTCTGCCGGCTCTTCTGCTGGCGGCCGTTTTGCTTTTGCCATCCCTTGCCGATGCACAGACCACAAGAGTCAAGGGTCGCGTCACCGACGCCGATACAGGAGAAGGCCTTCCGTTTGCCAACGTTTACTTCAAGGGCACCACTATCGGTGTGTCCACAGACCTGGACGGATATTACACTCTGGAAACCAGAGACCTTACCGTAGATTTGCTCAGATTCGAGATGCTGAGCTACATCCCGCAGGAAAAGCAGATTAAGAAAGGAGCATTCAACCAGCTTGACATTGCCCTGAAAATCGAAGAAAACCTACTCAACCAGATTGTGGTAAAGCCGGACTACCGCTATATCCGCTGGATCCTTTCCAACATAGAAAGGGCCAAGAAAATCAATAATCCGGAAGAGAGAGACCGCTACGAGTGCCGGCTCTACACAAAGATGGAACTGGACCTTGTCAACGCGGACACACAGATAAAGAACAAGCTGCTGAGGAGAAACTTCGGCTTTGTGTTCGACTATATGGACACTTCCGTCATCAGCGGAAAACCCTATCTGCCGATTATGATCTCGGAGAACAACTCCAGGTTCTACAAGCAGAAAGATCCGGCCCTGACCAAGGAAATCATAGACGCCAGCCGCATATCGGGAGTAAAGGATGAGGCAACATTTGCCCAGTTTACCGGCAATATGCACATCCGCACCAATTTCTACGATGACTTCATCAACCTGTTCAATGTTCAGATCCCGTCTCCGGTAAGTGGCCCTAATGTTTATTACGACTATTTCCTCATCGACAGCCTCAACATAGACGGAAGGAAAACCTATCACATCCGTTTCCATCCGTCCAAACTGGTTTCCTCCCCGACTTTCGACGGAGAAATGAGGATTGACGCCCAAGACTGGGCTGTAAGGGAAATCCACGTAAAGCTCAAGAAAGGCAGCAACGTCAACTGGATCAGGGATCTTGTCCTGGATTCCGAATACCAGCTGGTTGGAGGAAAAGGCTCGTACCAGGGTAAGGATTCCCTATGGTTCTTCAAGCAGGATAAGATGTATGCGGACTTCTCGGTAACCATGAGGGATTCCTCCAAGCTGATGTCTTTCCTCGGAAGAAGGCAATGCGACTATATCGATCCGAGATTCGACCGGCAGATGCCTGACAGCGTCTCCAAACTGATGAGCAATGTGGTGATGGGAAAGAACCCTCTTGTCGACGATGAATCCTACTGGCAGCAAAACCGCCCCTATGCCCTCAGCCAGAAGGAAAGCAATATCTACAAGATGGTGGATTCCATCAAGAACGTTCCACTGTACCATAATCTCTACACTATCGTAAACACCTTTGTCAACGGATATTACGACTTCAAGTACTTTGGAGTTGGACCATATTTCAAGATGTTCAGCTTCAACAACCTGGAGGGTGCGAGATTCCAGTTCGGAGGAAGGACGACGGAAGATTTCAGCAAGAAGATAAGGCTTTCCGGCCACATAGCATATGGAACCAAGGACAAGGACTTCAAGGGAAAGATAATGGCCGAATACATGTTCAGCAATCTGCCTACCCGTAAAATCGTTGTCAGTGCAAGCAGAGACCTTGTCCAGATGGGAAGAGGTACGGATGCCCTTACGGAAGGCAACATCATGTCCTCCCTGCTCAACAAGGGCAACAGCGAGAGGATGAGTCCTGTCAACGATTATTCCATTTCCTATGTCCACGAGTGGAACGAGGGATTCAATAACAGTATCGGTGTGGAAAGCCGTAGGGTCTACTCCAACCGCTATGTGCCTATGTTCACTCCGGACAGCGTTCACGTAACCAGCGTTTCTTCCAACCAGCTGCATTACACCGCCCGCTTCTCCTGGGACGAAACGGTTACCCGCGGAACTTTTGACAAGATCTATGTCCTTACCCACTATCCCGTAGTTACCATAGATCTCGTGGGAGCGGCCAAGGGAATGAGCCACAATGACTTCGGATTTTTCCGCGCGGAAGCTACCGTGGACTATACCCTGCCTCTGCCGCCGTTCGGAACATCCAAGTTCCATCTTACCGGCGGAAAGATCGTGGGCAAGGTTCCATATCCTTTCCTCAAACTCCACGAAGGAAACGGCACATATTTCCTGGACAAGAGTGCCTTTGCCTGCATGGACTTCTACGAGTTTGCGTCCGATACCTGGACCACCCTGTTCTACGAGCATAATTTCAGAGGTTTCTTCCTCGGCAAGATCCCTGTCATGAAACGCCTGCAGTGGAGAGAGGTCTTCACCCTGAAAGCCGGCTACGGCACCCTGTCAAAGGTTAATAACGGTATTACCGACGGAAAGATCGGAAATCCTTCCAGCACCATTATGGGAACCGGCCCTGGAGCAAAATACGAGGGCATGGAAGCCCGCCTGCTCTTCCCTGAAGGCATGAGCTCTCTGAGAAAACCTTATGTGGAAATGGGTGTTGGCGTGACCAATATCTTCAGGGTATTCCGCGTAGATGTCTTCTGGAGAATGACTCACCGCTTCAAGATAGAAGATGGCGTAAAGGTCAAGAAAAACCACAGGGCCGCCGTTAATTTCGGTTTCGAATGGGCCTTCTAACAAGACTAAACATAAAAACTTCAAATATGAAACAATACATCGAACAGAACAAAGACCGTTTCTTCGAAGAACTGTTCTCTCTCCTGAGAATCCCTTCAATAAGCGCCAAGAAAGAGCACAAGCCAGATATGCTTAAATGCGCCAAAAGACTCGTTGAATTGCTTAAAAAGGCCGGTGCAGACAAGGCAGACGTTTATCCTACAGCCGGCAACCCTGTAGTCTTCGGCCAGAAAATGATAGACCCTAAGGCCAAGACCGTTATGGTTTACGGCCACTACGATGTCCAGCCTGCAGAGCCTCTGGAGAAGTGGAATTCCAATCCTTTCGAGCCCGAAATCCACGACGGAGCTATCTGGGGAAGAGGCGCCAACGACGACAAGGGCCAGCTGTTCATGCACATCAAGGCTTTTGAATATCTTGTAAAGACCAAGCAGCTCAAGCATAACGTCAAATTCATCTTCGAGGGCGAGGAGGAAATCGGAAGCCCGTCCCTTCCTGCCTGGGTGAAGAAGAACAAGAAGATGCTCTCAAGCGACGTGATACTTGTCTCCGACACCACCATGATCAGCGAGAAAGTCCCTTCCATCAACTGCGGAATGAGAGGCCTGGCCTATCTGGAAGTTACCGTCACCGGCCCTAACAAGGACCTCCACTCCGGCCACTACGGCGGAGCTGTCGCCAACCCTATAAATGTCCTCTGCGATATGATTTCATCGCTGATTGACAAAAACGGCAAGGTAAAGGTAAAAGGCTTCTACGACGATGTGGTCAACCTCAGCAAGGCAGACCGCGCCCAACTTGCCAGGGCTCCTTTCAACCTCAACGAGTACAAGAAATTCCTCGGCATAAAGGAAGTCAAGGGAGAAAAGGGCTACACCACCCTCGAGAGAACCGGTATCCGTCCTTGCCTGGACGTTTGCGGAATCTGGGGTGGCTACACAGGAGAAGGCGCCAAGACCGTCCTTCCTTCCACAGCCCACGCCAAGATATCGATGAGGCTCGTTCCTAACCAGGACAGTGCCAAGATAACCAAGCTCTTCAAGCAGCATTTCCTGGCTATCGCCCCTAAATACGTCAAGGTTAAGGTAGAGGAGAAAGAAGGCGGAAACGGCTTCCTGATCCCGATTACCTCCCCTGCCTTCCAGGCCGCTTCAAAGGCCATGAAGGAAGTCCTGGGCATAGAGCCTGTTCCAAGCCGTGGCGGCGGAAGCATCGCTGTCCTGGCTGACATGCAGAAGATCCTGGGCACAGACCCTCTGCTGATGGGATTCGGCCTTGAGAGAGACACCATCCACTCCCCTAACGAGAGCTACCTTCTCAAGCAGTTCTTCGGCGGAATGGAATCCATCGCCCTCTTCTACAAATACTACTAGAATTATCACTTGCGGCAGAATACCGCCGACAAAAGATTATTGAATAACACCGTCCGACTTCTCCTGAAAAGTTGGACGGTATTTTGCATCTAGATGCTGAGATTGATATTTTTAAATGAAAGTATTAAATTTGCACGATTTTTAGGTTCAAAGGGAGCCTATTCTGCCTAAAAATCAATAAGTTAATATTTGGAAGTAAAATTCAATCTATTTTAATAGCAACGGGGATATATGAAAAAGCAACTTTATGATTCACCTAAGATTAAGGTATTGAGTTTTCAATTTGAAGCTTTTGTCTGCCAATCCGGCACATTTGAACAACCGGGGCTGGAGGAGGGAGGAGACCTCTAGTCATTTTGTTGTTTATGTTTTTAATTAAAGAGAAAAGAAGATGAAATCAAGAGTTATTTTATACACCGCTTTGTTCTTTGCGACGATTTCCATTTCCTGCTCAAAAGAAGACCGCTATACCCCGGAACAAGAGCCTGAGCAAAAGGAAAATACTATTTCCTATACTGTAACTGTTAAAGAAGGTACTTCAACACGTGCTTCTTTGGATGGGAATTCCTATGTTTTCCAGACAGATGATAAATTGTATGTTACAGGAGACAATGATAATGTACATGGAATACTGAAACTTGTTGGAGGGGCCGGTACCAGTTCCGCCACTTTTTCCGGAGACCTTTCCTATCCGACAGGCTCAGAACCGGATCCAAAGCTGAAACTCAATGCTACACTTGTCAGTGTCACCGACAAGATACACGATACCATAACCAGACAGGGCTTTGTAAATGCAACTACTTACCCTACGTCTGAAAATGCCATCGCATCTTCCCTTCAGGAGGCTGTTGAGTGGTACAGTGATTTTACCGCCGAGAGCGAATACGAAAAAAAGAGTTTTATCCTCCATCAGAATTCAGCATTCTTGAATTTCAAGGTAACCTATGTGGATTTGTCAGAGAGTATTCTTGATGGTTCCACAGAATCTAAGACTGTTGCTATAACTTTTACCAATCATGACGGTAGTGCTCCTGATCCTGTTTCATCCCGTTCAGGTTCAATGGTGCTCAAAAAGGAAGCAGAGGATATTGTAACAAATTTTGTAGCCGCATTCCCTGACGGAACAAACCTGAACAAGGCTATTATTACTGTTCAGGTTGGAGGCGGAACCTATCCTGAAAGGCCTTTTTACCTTTCTAATGCAACATTGGCGGGAAACAAGAAATATAATGTTTCAAGAATCTCATCAAGCGAATTTGCCGTTCAGACTAGAGTTGCCAACACAACTATTAAGTTTAATTATGTCTCCGAAGGAGATAAAGCTCAGTATAATATGGATAATGCCGGTTGGACTGATTATGCTCCCGGCCAAGTATTAACTGTTCCTGAAGCAGGAACTGTAGTTCTTTTCAGAAGCAAAAGGACGGCTTCCTATGAAAACCAGAATCATAATACTTCGACTGGATGGCCAACTGCTGGAGGTAAACCAATATTTTCATTCTCACAGAATGTTTACATATTTGGAGACATAATGAGCCTTAAGTGTACCGGAGATGAAGATGACGAGTATATCATAGGAACCTCCATCTTGAATGAATATGAGTTTGGAGGTGCTTTCTGGGGTCTTCATAATTTTGATATACACCCGGAAAGATATTTTGTACTTTCCGCTCAAAATCTTAAAGCTAATTGTTACCAGAATATGTTCAGGGGAAATGAGTCTATTACAACAGGAAAGCACATTATTATATCAGCTTACAAAATGGCTCCTTTCTGCTGCAACGGTATGTTCAAGGAGTGCAAGGGCTTTAAGTCTGCTCCTGTTATCAAGGCCACGGTACTTGCAGAAAGCTGCTGCCAATCAATGTTCGAACTGTGCGATCTTACAGAAGTTCCAGCTCTTCCTGCTACAACTCTGGCAGAAAGTTGTTATAGGCAGATGTTCAGGGGAAGTACACATTTGCAAAGCGTACCAAAAGATTTGCTGAGCCACGTAACAAATCTCGAGCCTTATTGCTATTTTTCAATGTTTGACGAGTGCTCGAATTTGAAAAACGCTCCTGATCTGCCAGCAGAAACATTAGTTCCTCACTGTTACGAAAGAATGTTTGAAAAAACCAAGGTTTCTGAAATCAAATGTCTGGCTACATCTTTCGCAAGCGGAAGTACTTCTAACTGGCTGAATACTGTGCCAGCTTCAGGAACTTTCACAAAGAAAGCAGGTGTAACCTGGACAAGCGGAGCCAGCGGAATTCCTTCTGGCTGGACTGTTGTAGAGGAATAGTGAAAAGCAGGAAAGATTAGAAAGATAACCACATTATGACTACCCTTGGAATCCTCATCATCGCTATTGCATGTGTTATCATTTCCGTGATGATTGTCTGGCTGGTTATGCGTGCCAGGCAAAATGAAACCAACAAGAAGGCAGAAATCATGCTCAAAGCTATCGAGGCTGGACTTCCTGTTGACGTGGACAAATTCACCGCTCCCAAAGTATCCAAACCCCAGGAGAAACAAAGCCTAAAGCAGGATCTGCTGGGAAAACTTTCCGGGGCCGGTATCTTCTTTTTTATGGGTCTCTCTTTCCTGATTCTTTATTTTGTGGACCTGCTTGGCCCGGGCCTTCCTCAAGGCCTGTGGTTTAGAGAAGGGCTGCCAATGGCTGGGGGAGTCCTGATGGCTATCGGTATCAGCCTGTTCATCACTTACTTTGCCGGCAGGAAACTGCTTAAAAAGGAGATGGAGAAGGAAGACTGACTCTATGAAAAAGGGGGTTCTTTTGATATCAGTCTTAGCGCTGCTTGCAAGTTGTCACTCTTCTGATGTGTCTATATTCGAGCACGTCGAGAAACTTTGCAATAAAGATAATGGCAAACTGTGGGGAGTCAACCTCTATTCTCCGGTTCTTGGTGTTGATTCGCTGAGGAATATTGTCAGCAATGTCCCTGATGCGCCAAAAACATTCCCGGCGGATAAGCCTGTTGCCAATTCTACAACTGAACTGGACGGCAAGCGTTGGACAATGATTTTGTGGCCTCTGTCCGGAGACCAGATGCATCAGTCCATAATCCTCGTCCACGAGATGTTCCACTATCGCCAGCCGGAGCTTGGACTTTGGCAGGACAAAGATCCCAACAATTCTCATCTTTCCAATAGAGATGCCCGTACGCTTCTGAAACTGGAGTGGAACGCGCTGAAGGCTGCAGCCTCTTGTGATGGCGAGCAAAAGAAAACCGCTCTTAAAGATGCCTTGAGTTTCCGCGCCTGGAGAAGACACTTGTATCCTGACTTTGCCGCAGAAGAGAATTCTCTTGAGATTCTGGAAGGACTCGCCGAGTACACCGGAAGGCGCATTGCAATCCCTGACAACAAGGAATATCTACAGGCTCTTTCTGACCTTGACTACCTGTATGAATCAGACAACCTGACTCGCTCTTTTGCATACCTTTCCGGCCCTCTTTACGGTTTGATTCTGGACCAATCCGGCCATTCTTGGCATAAAGAGATGAACTCTGGCAGTGATCTTGGATCCTCAGCGATGGAGATTTACGGAATAACCCTTCCGGAAAATCTGGAAGAAGCCGTAGAAACAGCCAAAGCCAAGTATGACTTTGAATCCATTGATGCAGCTGAAGAATCTTTTCAGCGCAAACTGGAAGAGAGGAATCAGACACTTCGCAAGTTGTTTGCTCACGATAACATCATAACACTGGAATGCCCTAATCTCTCTATTCAGTTTTCCCCTGACAGCATGATTAAAATGGATGACGGGAGTATGGTCATCTATGGCTGCACCGCTTTTTGCGACTGGGGCTCTGTAGAAGGTCATCCGCTGAAAGTGACAAATGACTGGCGCAGGATTGAACTGCCTCGCCTGGACACGCTTTCTTTCAACAACGACACTATTACCACCTCCGGCTGGACTCTGATCAAAAAGAACAACCAGAAACACCAATAAATTCACACATAATAATGCAGTATCAACCTTACTTCCACTGGCGTAACTATTTAGTCTTGGGGTTGCTCTTATTGGGGGCGGCAAGTTTGACGTTCCTTTCTATTTGGGCCGATCGAGTTGTTAAAAACGAGATTTGGGAAGGAAACGGTTATAAGATACCACCCGTATTCAGAGACAGTTTTACCGTTAAATACATACACGAATGCAGATCTTGGGGTATAGAAGACAGCATTGATGTTGAGAACTATTTGCAGAAGCTGGAGCAGTACAAAGGGTTTTGTCTGGACAGAAGCAGATTCGATGAATACGAAGACTCTTTACATAACAGCAAGTTTTTCTACAACAAGTATTCTACTAGTGAAGAATATGCTTTGGCGTCTTCGTTCTACCTATACAATTACAACTCTTGCCTAAGCGAAGATATAGGTTATAGAACGGCAATAATGTTTGCCCGATTTCCTGAAAAGTTTCAAGTTCTTGACACCTACACTAATAGCTTGGAAAAGCATAGGCGTGATTCTCTGTGGAACAATGTCTTTGACTACATTCAAGGAGCTATTATGAATTATGATGATGACATTTCGGAAGGCAAGGCACTAAAGATCGTTGAAGAATATTACCCTTTCATTTTCCATCTTCACAGTAAATGATAGATAGACTTTTCAACGTTGATTCTAAAGATGTCTTTGATAATCCATTCTTTCAT
>JAEEGH010008585.1_pt1 | contig 24070 bp, 16 predicted proteins | sample 9134181 | NCBI WGS metagenome assembly JAEEGH01 (sample SAMN16246544, study PRJNA631951) | gut metagenome | biome: gut microbiome; feature: rumen; material: DP-attached | host: Bos | place: Iran: Karaj | collected 2018-10
TTTACGCAGGCCATCAACGAAGGCATCGCGGCCTGGCGTGCGGAACATCCCGGCTATGACAACCACTATTACGTGTTCCAGCCGGCCAACTATCCCTATCTGAACGAGTAGCGTCCGTCTGCCCGACCATTGTCATGCCCGACCATTGTCATGCCCGACCATGCGTCATTGCCGACCTGATCGGCAATCTTTCGTCATCGCTGGCTTGCCCCTTCGTCATTGCCGACCTGATCGGCAATCTCCTTCCCGTTATGCCCGATTCATCGTCACGCCCGGCCCCGACCGGGCGTATCATCTTTGTCATTTCGACCGGGCAAAGCTCTTACACTACTATGCTACCAGGTGTGTTTTTCGCTTTCGTAAAAGATTAATATCTTTGCAGTTGGAAGGATGAGGGGCGATCGTAAAAGGGATAGCACTTCGGTCGCCAAAACCAAAAAGATGCCTTCTTCAACCACTCGGCTACCCGAGTGTTTTTTGTCCTTGTTGCCTTCTTCAGTTTTTAGCTTAGGGTATAAAATAGGTAACGCCCCTCAAGTATGCTGTCTTGCGACGCGCCTGAAGGGCTTATTATCTCTAGTTATTAGAACTTTCGATTAGTGATGCAAGAAAAAGGCTTTTTCTTTAAAAACCATAATTATTTTGGATTTTGCCACAGCGGGTGAGTTTCCCAGCCAGTAGGGAATCCCATATATCCGACATTGAGTTTCGGGTACTTAGCCAACAAATCTTTTGTAAAGATAGAAAGAAAAAGCGTATCTGCGCAATCGAATTACTCCAAAACTACCGGAATGGCTGTCCGGATGTCCGCAGCGGAGGCGCCGGCCTCGATCGTAAAGGCACCCGGATTGACGACCCAGCCATGGCTGTCGCTGTCGTAGTAGGCGAAGGCTTCACGGGGCAGATGGACCGTGACGGTCCGGGCCTGTCCTTTCGGAATGCTGACTTTACAGAACCCTTTCAGCTCTCGGACGGGGCGGGGGACACAGGGGTTCTCCTCATGGACATAGATCTGGACCGTTTCGCTGCCGTCGCGGTTTCCGCTGTTGCGGACTTCCAGACGCACATCAAAGCCGTCCCCGGCCGGGGTTACCGTCAATTCGCTGTAAGAGAAGTCCGTATAGCCCAGCCCGAAACCGAAGGGATAGAGCGGTGCGGTTTCTCCGTAGCCGCGGTAGCCAGTGAAAATGCCTTCGGCGTAAGTCGTCGGGACGACGGTATGGCCGCGTTTGTTATAAGGCTCCGACGGTGCGTAATACGGCTGTGCCGGATTGTCTTCCAAAGCGCGCGGGAAACTGACCGGCAGGCGGCCGGAAGGATTGACCTTTCCGTAAAGGATCTCCGCGAGGGCCTTTCCGCCTTCCTGCCCCGGATACCAGGCCCATAGGATGGCACTCACGCGCCCTTCAATCCGGCTCAGATTGACCGCGCCGCCGGCGTTGACGATCAGAATGACCTTGCGGCCGCGGGCAAGGGCTTCCTCTACGAAGGTTTCCTGACCCTCGGGGAGAGCGAAAGTCCTGTCGTGGTTTTCCTTTTCGGTCGTTTTGTCAAAGCCGAGAGCGACGATTTCGACATCGGCTTTTTCCGAGAAACGGACTCCGAGCAGTTGCAGTCCTTCCTTCAGGGAAACCGTATAGAGCGGATCCACGGCGCCGCTTCCGCCTCCGCAGGGGGTCACTTCGGCGCCCGGTCCGGAAAGGGCGATTCTCCGGTTCTTTTTCAGCGGCAGGATGCCGTCATTTTTCAGCAGCACGATGCTTTCGCAGGCCAGCCGGTAAGCCACTTCCCGCGAATAGGGGTTGTCCTCCGGGATGGAACTGTCAAGCTGCGGGCGGTCGAGGAAGCCGAAGGCAATATAGGTCTGCAGGATGCGGCAGACCTTGTCATCAATCTGCTTTTCCGTGATAACGCCCCTTTCCAGCAGGGGTTTCAGCGTTTCCGCCGTATAACAGAAAGCGCGGGGCATCTCCAGATCGACACCGTCCTGCACCATGAGAAGAGGCGTATAAGTCGAAGTCCAGTCACTCATCGTGAATCCCTGGAAATTCCATTTTCCACGCAGCGTCTGCCCGATCAGATAGGCATTCTCGGCGCTGTGGACGCCGTTGACGGGATTGTAGCTTGTCATGACGGAACCGACATGGGCCCGCTCGACGGCAGCCCGGAAAGCAGGGAAGTAGATTTCGTTGATGGTCCGTTCGTCCGCGACGGAGTTGACATGATGACGGTTGTATTCCTGGTTGTTCAAAGCGAAATGCTTGACGGTCGCCATCACGCCCTGCGACTGTACGCCTTCGATGTAGGCGACGGCCGTTTCCGCAGCCAGAAAAGGATCCTCCCCGAAGTACTCGAAGTTACGGCCACAAAGCGGACTGCGGCAGATATTCACGCCCGGTCCCAGCAGGATATGGACACCTCGGGCACGGGAATCCTGCCCGAGGGCGACGCCCATTTCCCGCACGAGGGACGGGTTCCAACTCGCCGCCGCAGCGACGCCGCAGGCGAAAAGGGTGCTCTTGGTATTGTTCCGGACCCCCTGCGGCCCGTCGGCCATACGGATTTCCGGAATGCCCAGCCGCTCCACGGGGGCGGTATGGAAGCCGTCCTGATATCCGGCAATCAAGCTAATCTTTTCATCCAGTGTCATTTGCTGCACCAGCGCGGCAGCGCGCTCCTGATGTTCGGGACCAATGACGGCCTGTGCCTTGAGGGAAAGCGCTCCGAGGACCAGCAGCGCAAGAATCAGACTTTTTTTCATGTCGTAAGAATTGTTCAGGCAAAGATAATTAATCGTCAACGAATACCATACTTTTTCAAGATTCGCAGCACGGGCTTTTTGATGCTTCGGGCCCATAGGGTGTATCCGTAGTCTCCCGGATGGGTCCCGTCAACGGAGGTATAATGGTCCGGAGAGGTCGCGTTTGTCGAAGTGATGAAATACACGTCCTTATATTTCCGGCAGGCTTCCTTCATGAGCTGCGCCACTACGGCCATTCTCTCCCGTTCATAGCGGTCTGCCTGGAGATTGAAATTTCGCCGCTCGCGGTAGATGGTCTGCTGGAAAATCAGCGGTTTGCCGGGATGGGCAGCCTGTATCGCTTCGATGAAGGGAAAGAGGCGCTCGCGAATCTCTTCCGGGGTCGGATTCGAAAAGGTGTCGAAGAGGAAGGCATCCACGTCTGGCGCTTCGGAAAGGGCGGCGGCAAAGTAATCCTGCATCCGGCAGCGGCCGCTTACGCCGAGATTGAGGAACTGGATGCCCGTCTCGCGGGAGAGGATGGATGGATAGGCCATGCCGGCCTTGGAAGTAGAGGCACCATGGGTGAAACTGGAGCCGAACACGGCGACGCGATGTCGGAAAGGTTGCGGAAGCGGCTCCAGAAGGCATCCCTCCTCTACACCGATCTTGACGGATGCCATCTCGCTGCGGACAGGCAGATACAGCAGGCATTCCTTTACGCCCCCGTCCATGTCTTTGATCAGGCTGACCGGTTTGTCCAGGGCATTGTCATTCTGGAGGCCGGAAGCGGCCCAGAGCCATTTCCCGTCTTTCTTGATATAGAGGTCGAAGCCCCGGCCGGCAAAGCCCGTGGTCCCGCCGCCGAAATACGGCCGGACATAGACCGGCAGCACGCGGATGGAAGGGGAGTCCGTGCGGAAGGCTACGGCAATGCCGGAAGATTCCAGCACCAGCTTCAGCTCTTCTTTGTTGAAGCCGTGGAACCGGGCCGTGTCGAGGCGGTGATAGGGATTCGGCGTATCGGGGAAAACCTTCCCCGTGAGCGTGAGTGCCGACGCCTCAACGTAATTGTATTCCTGTCCCATTAATGCCGATGATGCCATAACCAGCGCCAGCAGCACGAGCATTACTTTTCTTGCCATATGAAAAAGGGGCTGGCCGGCAAAGCCAGCCAGCCCCTGAGCAATAACGAATAAGTGCTTATTCGATGGTAACAACGTATACCTTACCCGCATTCTGGTCTGTCACATACAGTTTGGAATAATCACTGTTAAACGCCATACTGCCGACACAATTCAAAGCAGCATCAGCGCCATAACCATCTTTTGGAGTATTTGTACCGTTAGTGATGATTGTTGTAACCACGGCGTCGTCCCATCCGCGAGGGCCAAATGTAATCTTTCTGATGGCAAATCCATCACCTACATACAGGTTACCATCGCCATCGAAAGCAAGGCCATAAGTGTTAGCAGTAAATGTAGCTGTTGATACAGGGCCGTCCACTAAAGTAGCATAATTGGTTGCCTTTGTGCCATTTCCGGCAACCGCCACCGGTGCTCCGCCGGCACTGGATTCTTTGAACAGCTTAAAGCCATTATCTGCAGTGGCAATAATAAAGTCACCATTGCCATCAACGGTAAAGCTAATCGGCTTGACCTTGGAAAGAGAGCCAGAATTGAAGTTGGCAAACTTTGTCTTTGTTCCGGTTATGCCACCCTCATACTTAAATAGGCCATAAGCATCTCTGATGACAACATATGCATCCGAACCGCTGAATTGAATCATCATGGGGCTATAATTGCCGGTTGAGATATTCGAATAAGTTATTTCTTTTGTGGTCAGATTGCTACAAGTATAAAAACGTCCCAGACTCTTGTCTACTATGTAAAGGACTCCGCCATGATAGCATCCGCCCCAAGGCACGGCAGTTCCAGAATTATATGATACTTTCTCTACCGTCTGTACGTTAAGGTCAACGAACATTACGGCGTCGTTCTGATCGAAAACTACTGCTTTATTGTCGGGAAGCATTACCATGCCACGTGGAGCATATAATTTTGTTTCAGCAAAAGAACCGGTCACATGAGAAGAGGTATTCGCGGCTCTTCCAGCCGAACCAATCAGCGTTGTCAATTTATATTTCGTAAGCGTAATCGCGGGCATGGGTTTGATGTGGGCCCGTTGGATTGGAATATTTGTCGCAGTTCTATCCGATCCGGGAACGGTCGTACCGTCAGCGAATGTCAAAGACACCTTCAGCGTAGGATAGACCCCGCCTTCATTGGGGCCGACCGGAAGCGGAATATAGGCGGTGATACCGTCATCGGAAGCCCGCTGGGCAGGCGTAGCAGCATTGATGTCAAGTCTTACAAAGTACTCATTGGTCTTTCCATTGTTATAAGCCTTGATGTAAGGTTTGTCCAAAGTAAAACCAACGCCGTCTTCCCAACCAAAGAACCCGCCTGGCCCCATTGTCTGGCTGATTTTATAATAGTGGGTAGCATCGATAGGTGCTGTAACCTTGATATATCTTGCCTTGGGCGGAACATTTTTGTAAGTAACCTTGAGTAAACCTCCTAAATGCGTAAATTCCAGGTTTTCTCCCGAGACCACTTTGGCAATCATCGGAGCCTGTACAGCCCCTTCCGACCATGTATATGTCGGTTCTGGATAGATCTTCAAAATTGTTTCTTCAATCTTTGGACACCCATCCGAAGTCGAGTTAGGATATAAGGCAAATGACTCATCGCCATAGCAGATAGTGTCGTCAGTTTCAGCCTCAAAGGTTACGGCGCCAGCACTTTCTCCGGTACTATTATCAAATACTGTATATCCGGCAGCATTGTCGCTGCGGACAAGAATCTTATCATCCGCATTCCATTTGAAAACTGTCCCATCAAAGAACGTTTTCGTCTCTTCATCGGCAAATTGGGCGACGAGTGTTTGCCGGTGGACAGGTTGGTTCTCTTCTTCCTGAATGGCATTTTCCTTATTGCAGGAAAGGGTCGTAACGGCCAGGGCCGCCATCATAAGCATTGAAATTTTTTTCATAAGATAGTCCATACTCCTTCGTCATCCGTAATCCATTTTTCAAGACCGTTGGAATCTTTCGTTTCCAAGTCCGATGCGCAGATAAATCGTTCCTGCTCGATAGTCAGCAGCGCTGAGTCTGGCGGAAAATACTTCTTTTTCATCATATTCCTGTATTTATTGGTTAATAATTAATCTAAGGCGAATCTCACCATCAACGGCCAGTGGTCGGAGGGGAAGTATTCGTTATATTTGTCGTCAATCACTTTGTATTTCACCACATCCAGCCCGCCTTTGAAATAGAGGTAATCGATGCGGTGATACCACTTGGAACGCTGCTCGTCTTCGTAGCTGTATGCGTTATAGGTGGCAACCGGGCCTTCTTTTACACCCAGATCGGCGCTGCGGTAATAGGAGTCTGTCAGCTGGACCTTGAAGTAATCCGTGTGGGTGGCTTCCGTGGTGGGGCCGTTCATGTCACCTCCGAGGATGACCGGGTAACCGCCGGTATTCAGGGCGGCAATCCGGCTACAGATCAGTTCGGCAGAACGGGTACGGATTTCCAGGGCCTCCTCTTCGCTGACGGAGGTGCCGGAGCTGGTTACTTCCAGATGGGTATTGAGGAAGAGGACTTTCTCGCCGGTTTCGCGGTTTTCCAGTTTGATCCACTGGCAGACGCGTCGGCGTCCCGGATCTGTGGAAACCCAACCCGGATAGGGGTTGCTGGGCGTATCCGGCGTGGCTGAGAGGTAAAAATAGCCCTTGTCCAGCTCGACGAACTTGTCGGTTTTCCAGGCGAGGCAGGGCTCTTCCGCCGTTTCAAAGAAAGTGTATTCCGGAAGATTTCCGATCATGTAGGCCCGCTGCTCCGGCCGGCTTTCCTGGAAGCCCACGATGTCAAAACTGTAATCCTTGATGAGCTGGACGACGCCGGTGCGACGGAATTCCCAGCTGCGCTCGTCCGTATCCTTGTCCGTAATGAAACGAATGTTGAAGGTCGCTGCCGTCAAAATGGTTTTGGTCGTCACAGGGCCGTCCGGATCGCCGATATAGAGTTCCCGGATATGCCCGGTTCCCTGATCGGTGATATAGAGCATAGTGCCCGTGCTGTTCATCAGCAGACCGCCCATCTGGCGGAAAGTCGCGGCGGTTCCGACACCGTCGGCGATGGCCGCGCGGTTGGCTGCCTGGGTACTGCCGGCGACCGTCGATACGATCGCGTTGGAATATCCGAGAGAGCCTTTCCGGATCCTCCGGACACGGTAAGTATCAGCAAGATAGATGTCTCCGTTCGGGGAGATGGCGATGTCTGCGATACCGGCTGTGAATTTCGCCGTCAGCGGCTCACCTTCCGTGCCGTCGGAGATGGCTTTCGCATCCTTGATGCCGGCGATGACCTCATAGGTGCCGGTGTTGGGATTGACGTTGAGAATCTGGCAGCCGTTGGTCGCGACAATCAGGTTTCCGTCCGCATCGAATTCCATGGCGAGCGGCCACTTCCCGAGGCTGACCGTCAGGGAAGGGGAGGCCGTGAAGTCTCCGCCGTCGAACTTGTAAATGGTGTTGAGGTCGCGCACCGCGACAAAGGCGTTCCCCTCTGCGTCGAAGATGATATCCATCACGCTCTTGCCGCTCCAGGTGCTCAAGGCCGCCTGCTCCGTAAAGGTATGGCTGTCCGGATTAAAGGTGAAGACTTTGGCTTTGGCCTTCTCGGCGAACCAGATCTCGCCGTTATGCAGATTGCCCAGCCAGGGGACGTGATTCGCATCCCCATAGGTGTAAGGATCGGAAAGCGTACCTGCCTTGACATCCCAGATACGCACCGTCTGTGCCTGCTCCAGCACGAACGCCTTTTCGTCCGGGACGATCCAGCCCATACCACGAACGGCGCCAAGAATGGCCGCGGAAGCATTGCCGCCGGCCTTTCCGGAAACCGGGTTGCTGAAGCCGACGTTGCCAAAGAGCGTTGTGACCGTGAACGGCGCTTTCAGCTCTTCGGGATAGGCGACCAGTTCCATCGGTTTGATGTAGGCCCGGTCGATCCGAAGGTTTTCAGCCGTGCAGACCGTGCCGGAGATGGTGTTGCCGGCGGCATTCACCAAATAGATCCGGACTTCCGGGTAGGTGTGGTCCTCGCCCGGTCCGACCGGCATGGGAACATAGAAAGTACGAGAAGTGGCAGTCCCTGCAGGGAAGGGGAGACCGACGCAGTCGTCATTCCCGGCATAAGCCTGGACGAAAGGCTTTTCATCCCCGATGCTGCCTGACCAGTTATGGACGACCATATTCTTCGTCATGACATAGCCCGGCGTCAGGACCATCAACTTGGCAGCCTCGGCGGGAATGTTGGAAATGGTCAGCTTCAGCAGGCCGCACAGCTGGTAGAATTGCAGGTTCTCACCCTCGATGACATTCGAGAGCATGGGTGCTTCCGCATTCCCTTCCGTCCAGACATAATTGTTCTTCAGGCTCAGGGTCAGCGTGCTGCCTTCCCACTTGCAGTTGTTCGGTGCGAGTGAGGGATACAGGGCAAAACCGCCTTCTCCGTACAGTACGCCGCTGGCGGGCGTCTCCGTCTGATGGAAGTCTGCCGCCCCGGCGGTATTCTCTCCGGAGTAACGCAGATCCAGCGTATTCCCGTCGGTAAGCGCTACGCGGATCCGGTCTCCGGTTCTCCATTGGTATTCTGGACCGTCAAAGCCGGTTTTACTGACTATGGCGTCACTGAATTCGGCGTAGAGGACGACCTCATCCGGATCGCCGGCGGGCGTTTCCGGATTTTCCGGTGTGCCCGGATTGTCTTTAATCTCGGGCTCTGCTTCCTTGGAACAGGCGCCCAGCAGCAGGGCAGCAGTCAATAGAAATAACAGTCGTTTCATGGGGATCAGAAATTAAAATCAACGATAACCGGCAAATGGTCGGAAGGATGCCAGAAACTGGTCACGACCTCGTCACGGACCGGCTCGGTATATTCATCCCGGACAATCCGGGCATCGGTAATGGACGGATAAAGGTCCGGCGTGCAGAAAACATAATCGTAGCGGGTATTGGCGATTGTGGACAGAATCACCTCTTCCGGATAGCGCCACTTGATGATGTCCCTATAAGGAGTATGCTCATGTATGTAATCCTGTGCCTGGAACTTGGGGTCGTCCGCAGGTAGGCCGTAGAAAGCATTGTCCGTACGGGAAATGGAATTGAAATCGCCCATCAGGAGCCAATACCCGTTTCGGGCATTGCCGATGGTGTGTCTGCATACGTATTCCACTTCCATCTTCCGGTAGGCATCGCCTCCGTGGGCGGCTTTGGATGCTTCCTGGTCCGTGGCATTGAAGGCGTACGGATGAGGCCAGGTATGGAGGGCAACCAGATTCAAGGTCTTGTCCGCGACGCTTACCTGTGCCCATACGGCACCGTGGGTAACTACACTGTCAGGCTCTTCGCCGACAATCTTCGCCATCCCGTGGATGGGCGTCTTGGAGGTGATGACCTGGGGATAGTTGTCCCGCATGCCGCCGACATAGACAAAACGGTGTCCGTATCGGGCGGCCAGTTCCGGCCAGTTATCGACCAGATACTTTTCCTCCAGGGGCAGTTTGTCTCTGGTTCCCGTGTAATAAATACTGCGGGCTTCGCACCAGACGCAAACGTCCGGATTCTGTTCGCGGACCCAGTTGACAAAACTGTCATAGTTCTTACCCTGTTCGGCCCACATCCCGTTCTGGATATTCCAGAACAGGAGCCGGAACGGTGTCTCTTCCTCAATGGAGACGGTTTGTGAAGAGCATCCGACAGCAAAGAGTGCCCCTATTATCAGATACAGACGTCTCATCGGATACTCACTTTACGGATCAGACAGTTCTGCGAGTCGCAGATGTACAGCGTTTCGGCATCATAGACCAGAATGCCGTCCACTTCGTTGAACTTGGCGTTCAGGCCCTTGCCGTCGGCATAGCCTTTCGTCCCGCCGAGAACGGTCTCCACCTTTCCTGTCGCGTAATTGCCGTCAGCGTCCGGAACGAGTTTACGGACACAGTGATAGGCCGCATCGCCGACATAGAGCGTTCCGTCCGGAGCGAAGTCGAAACCCTGGCAGGAACGGATGCTCGTCTTCAGCGGATCTCCGTCCGGGTCGTCAAGCATCGTTTCGCTCTTTTCGCCGGTCCCCATGATGACGGTCTGCAAGCCGGCCGGGTCAATGGAGATCAGTTTGTAGCCGTGCTGAACGGAAACGATCAGATTTCCTTTCGGGTCAAAACCGATGAAGGCGGGACCTTCATCTGGTATCTGGGCGAATTCGGTCTTTTCCATCGTGGCCGGGTTGAACTTATAGACTGTCAGCCCGTTACGACAGGGGACATAGATGAACCCGTCCGGGCCGATGGCGACATTCATCGGATTGTTCAGGCCGGTAGCCATCACGTCATTCTTTCTCGTCGTCGGATTGAAGCGGTAGAGTTTTCCCTTGGCTTTATCGTTATACCAGTAATTCCCTTCCGCGTCAAATGCACCCTGCCATACGGCTGCGCCGGCTTCTTCCACTTTCGCTTCGGTGGTAACGGACATGTCGGCGGAGATGTGCCGGATGGCGTTTCCGCCCCGGTCCGTAAACCAGAGGGTGCCGTCCGCGGCCTTGTTGATACCCGTCGGCATATAGGTGGCGGCACCGGTCCCTACGCCGTCAATGCATTGGCGGACGCCCTGCTGCCCCACGATGGTGGAAACCAGGTATTCTTGATCGGGAATCTTCAGGTAATTGAATACCAGGCCTTCTGCTTCGCCGGACGGCGCTTTCACCGAAATGGTGTGGTTGCCGGGTTCATTCTGGGGCAATATGACCAGCAGGCGGTCTTTATAGGCTTCCAGCACACGGGCGGGGACCCCGCCGACGGTAACTTCGTTTTGGGCAGGATCCGTTGAAAAATTCCGCCCGAGGATGGTAATCAGGTCACCGGGATAGCCGTTTTTGGGATCGACGGAAACCAGCCGGAGGTCTGTAATCCGGGCCTCGTAGCTGTCCTTCTGCTGACAGGCGGCCAGCAGAAGGAGGGAGCAGAGGACAAATACTATCTTTTTCATGACTAGTCAATCACAATTTCACGAATGGTGTATGCGTTGTATTCGGTAACGATGAGCAGTTTGCCGGAAGGTGCCATCCGGATTTCACCAGGGGTGTCGAACCGGGCTTCGGCGCCGACCCCGTCCGTCTTTCCCTTCTGACCGGACGTACCGGCTATCGTAGAAATAACAGCATCATCATAACCGTGCTCTCCAGGCGAGATCAGTTTGATTACCTTGAAGGAGTCATCGGCCACATAGATTTCTCCCTCGGGACCGACCGTGATGCCAAAGAGGTTGGAGCCGAACTTGGCGGTCAGCGGCTCTCCGGGAGTTCCGGGATCATCCGCCTTGCCGTCCAAGACACCTGCGATGACAAACTGCTCGCCATCCGGCCTCACGCCGATAATCTGGCAGCCCATCGTGGACACGATCAGGGTTCCGTCCGGGGCGAATTCCATGGCCAGCGGTCCCTTGCTGAATTCTGCGAAGACCGCCATGTTGGCGAAGTCGCCGCCCGGGGCCTTGAAGATGGCCTTGGAGCCGTCGCGGACGAGGACATAAGCGTTGCCTTCCGTATCGAAGCAGACGTCCATGGGTGATGTGCCGGTGAAATTGCTGGTAATCACCTCGGCGACGTCGGTCTTGTAGTTGTGCCGCACCAGTTTGTTGTTGCCCTTGCTGGCCATATAAATCCAGTCCCCGTGGATGCAGCCGCGCCAGGCCGCGTTGAGCAGCCCCTTGGCGGCCGTCGAGGATCCGCTCACCTCCCAGGAAGCCAGATTCAGGAAACGCAGGGCGTTGTTGCCGTTGTCGAAGATTCCGAGACGGCCATCGGGCAGGAAGACCACGCCGCGAGGCTGGCGGAATTTGGCGACGGTGGATACGCCGTCAACGATAGTCTCGGTATCCGCTGCCCGGCCTGCCGAACCGCTGATGGTCTTGACCGTATAGGTATGGGTCTTGGAGACGTAGAGGAAAACAGGACCTTCTACGGTTTTATCTCCAACCGTAACGACGACAGGGTAGGAGCCTAACGGGTTTTCGGGGATTTCGATGCTGAGTTCGGTGGAGGAAGCACTGAGTACGGTCGCCTGTACACCGTTCAGGGTTACGATATTCTCGGAGGGAGTCGGACTGAAGCAGATACCCTTGAGGGTCACGATATCTCCGGCGGTTCCGCTGTTTGGTGAGACGGATTCCACCGTCAGTTCCGGAAGGGCTTCATAGGTAAATGACGGTCCGGTGATGGTCTCCTTGCCGTCCACCGTCAGGACGAAAGGATACTGACCGGCGGGATTTTCCGGAAGAATCACGACAAGGCGGGAGGCATTCGCTTTTTCAATAACGGCCTCTTTCCCGTTGATTGTCACCTTATTGCGGGAGATTTCATCCGGGAAGAGCTGCCCGTAGATGGAGATACGGTCACCCCTGACTCCCGAAGACGGATTATACGAATTGATGGCGATGCTTTCCGGCGGCAGGGGATCGGCATAGCGGAAGCTGAGGCCTTCCATGACGAATTCTCCGACCGTGACGGTTACGGCAACCTCGCCGTTGGTATGCTCCGGCATGACGATATGGATCCGGTCAACGGTGACTTCCCCGACTGTGGCAGGGATCCCGTCCACGTCAACTGTCACCGGCTCGGAGAAACCGTATCCGGAAATAACAGCCTGCGTACCGGCACTGCCGGCCTTGGGAATCAGGGAAAGGACCTTCGGTGCGGCCTCCTGGCCGGCATCCGTTTTATTATCCTGACAGGAAACGCAGAACATGGCGCCAAGGGCCATGAGGAGGAAATATGAAAGTGACTTTTTCATGGCTAAGGCTCATTCACGGTTACCATCCAGGTGTTCACGACCGGACGCTGGGCGCCGTCTGAAGCCCGGTTTCTGAGTTGATAGATATTGGCTGAAGGGTGACGGATCACCAGCTGTGCGCTGCCGCCGCCATCCAGGTTGGAAGACCAGCTGCAGCCGAGGCTCTTCATGATTTCTCCCATCTCCCAATAGAGCATTCCGTCCGACCAGAGCGGCTGGCGGCCGTCCACGATCATGAAATAGACCGTGCTGCCGTCTTCCGTATAGCCGACAACGTTACGGGGATGGCGGTTGGTCGAATAGCCGGAGAAGTCACCGGGGACTTCGCCGTTCTGCAGGACGATGACGCCGCTTCCGGTTACATCCCGAAGGTCAGTAGCCATTGTCCGGTAGGTGACCGTATCCCGGATGACCGGTTTCCCGTCGAAGTCCAGGCCGAAGAAACTGATGGCCTGGTCCGTCAATTTGGAGGAGTACACGAACGTATTTTTGAGTACCCGGCCGGCGCGGTGGATCGGACCACGGATCTTTCCGTTGGAGGTATCCCAGAAGTCGGCATTGACGACGGCGACGACCCGCTGCCCGGGCTTGTCCACGTATTCGATCATGTCGGAAGGGGTCTGCCGGCTGCCGATGACGTAGGAATCCTGGTCGAAGGGCATCCCGACCTTCATCTTCAAGCCGGGCGTCGTCAGGTCAACCCGAAGGATAAAGACATGCTCGACTTTAGCCAGGGTTGTTTGCAGATGAATATCGGTTTCATCTACACCTTGGGCAATGACGAAGCTCGTATCTGCATAGATATGACCGACAGAGGCGGCTTCCGCTACCATTCTTCCCAGCTCTGTACGAGGTTCATATTGGGTATCCGGAATGTCATCCGGACCGGTCGGAAGTTTCTGACAGGCAAATAGCGCCGGAAGCCAGAAAGAAAGGATCAGAATAAAGGATACTTTTCTCATCTTGCTATTCCTCCGTATCATTTTCTTCATCCGCAGCGACCCATGAAGGATTCTGCGTCAGTTTCTTGTTCAAAGTCAGTTCGCGGGAGGGGATTGGGAATACCGTGAATTTCGTATCCACACCTACCGTCGTTTCATATTTCCCGGTACGCACCAGGTCGAACCAGCGGAAGCCTTCACCGAAGAACTCCAGGCGCCGCTCGTTAAGCACGGCATCCAGAAAAGCCGCTTCATTCGCAGGCGCCACGTCGGGAAGACCACGGAAACGGCGCAACTCATTGAGCCGGTCAATACCGAGGGCCAGGCCCTGCGCTTCGGCGCTGATCAGATACATCTCCGCAAGGCGGGTAATATAGATCGGATCATGGCCGGCGTCGCCCTGGCAATATTTATTCACGACATTATTGCTGCCCTGGATATCGACAGAGACCGTCCGGCGCTTGTCGATATACTCGAACATATCCATCGCTTCCTGCGTAGGGCAGAACGTGTAGCTGCCGCCAACCGGCGATTCCTTCGTATAATAATAGGAACCGATGTTGTAGCTCCCTTCTTCCAGGAGGTTCGCGAAGGTGAAGATTTCCTCTTTGTTTGCAACCCCGCGGAAAATGTCCGTAAAGTCGGCGAGGGCGAAACGGCCGCAAGTGATCAGATCCTCTGCCAGCGCGGCGGCCTCGGCTTTTTTGCCCCGGGCCAGATACGTCCGGGCCAGCAGTGCCTTGGCTGCGTCCTTGGACACATAGTTTTTCGTGGTGAAATCCGGAGCCATGGCTACGGCCAGCTTGAATTCGTTTTCGACGAAATCCCAGCAGTCCTCCTCGGAATCCTGAGGGACATCGTCCGTAATCGGCCCCGTTACAATCGGGACGGAACGCCAGCGGGTAACCAGGTTGTAATAGTAGAGGCCGCGGAAGAAATGGCCGGTACCGAGCATCTCATTCTTCTTCGCCGAGGCGGGAAGTCCTTCCACCGCCTGGATGAAATAATTGATCTGGTAAAGACCGGCATAATAGCCGTTCCACGGACCCGATACCATGCTTCCGTCGGGATAGATGGCGCCCTGGATCACGAGGGCGGGCGTATTGGTCGAAGTAGCACCCGGGCGGATGATGTCACCGCCGATGATGTCGAACATGGCCCATCCGTTGAAGGTCGGTTTATACTGGGCGATGTTGTACACGCCGATCATCAGCATTTCGGCATCCTCATTCGTAAGGTTGTCACTGGAGACGCCGTTATGCGGATACTGGTCGAGATATTTGTCGCAGGAGGCGAGCAGAAGGATCACGGCTGCGCTTGCCGCAAGAAGCCGTAATATCTTGTTTTTCATAACGCTCAGAATTTAAGATTAACACCAAAAGACCAGGAACGGGGCTGGGGGATCCACATGCAGTCGAGGCCCATCTTGGTTGCGTTCAGCGAGGTGTTGACCTCCGGGTCGAGGAAGCGGAAGGGGCTGAAGAGCCACACGTTGTCACCCTGGACGTAGAAACGGAGTTTTTCAACGCCGATGCGCGATGTGAGCCGTCTCGGCAAGGTGTAACCCAATGAGATGCTCCGGAGTCGCAGGTAGGAGGCATCATGCAGATACCGTGTGGTCTTGAACATCGTGGAGTTCCAGGTGTAACCGTAGATGGCTCGCGGAACGCTGTTGCTGGTTCCGGGGCCGGTCCAGCGGGCCAGGGCTTCCGATTCCTGGGCAGGCCAGTTACCGTTTCCGAGACGGAGACCGCCGGTCCAGTATTCATAGAGTTTGGCGCCATAGGAGAAGGTGAAGAAGATGCCGGCATCCCATCCTTTCCAGGTGAAACTGTTGCTGAAACCGCCGGTGAATTTCGGATTCGGCGATCCGACGAACTGGCTGTCGTCGGCCGACGTGATGTCGCCGTCAGGACCGTTGCCCTTCGGCCCGTTAACATCTTCGTAGATGCAGTCGCCGGCCCGGACGCCGTAATTGTCATACAGATAGGTCGGAACCTCTTCGTCGCTTTGGTAGATTCCGTTCATCTTGATCAGGTAAAAAGCGCCGACTTCTTCGCCGACCTTCAAGGCATGATAATCATCGGTGCGGAGAATCTCGTCATCCCCGATCAGGGAAGTCAGTTCGTTGCGGACGAAGGAGATGTTGAAATCGCCCTTCCAGTGGAAGTCCCGTTTGCCGAGATTGCCGCCGATGGCCAGCTCAATACCCTTGTTGCGCATGGAACCGATGTTACAGGTATAATTGGTAAACCCGGTCGTTGCTGATACCGGCTTGCTGTAAAGCAGGTTGCGGGTGTCCTTCAGGAAGGCGTCGGCCGTGATGGTGAGGGCACCGGAGAAGAAGGACAGGTCCGTTCCAAAGTCATACTGGTCAGCCTTCTCCCATTCGAGATCGGGGTTTCCCTGGGTCATGACAGCCAGACCGTTCTGGTTCAAATAGTTGTAGCCGCCGTTGGCCAGGGATTGGTAGGCGTAGGTACCGATGCCTCCCTGGTTGCCCGTCGCACCGTAGCTGGCGCGGATTTTAGCATTCGTTCCGTTCCATGTCCAGAAAGGCTCTTCAGACAGGTTCCATCCCAGCGAAACCGACGGGAAAAAACCGTAGCGGTGTTCGGGAGCGAATTTCGATGAACCGTCATAACGGGCGTTCACTGTAAGCAAATAGCGGTTTTTCCAGTTTAAGGTGTATCGCATCATGAAGGATTGCAAACCCCAGGTCGAAAGGCCGCTGGTCACCTCCGGAAATTCTGCGGCGACGGAATTGACGTCAAAGGATTTGGAGGGGAAGCCCTGGCCTTTCTGCTTGGCCGTCGAGGTGTTATCCAACTGGAAGGAATGGCCCAACATGGCATCGAAAGCCAAACCGCCGAAATCGTGATGGAAATCGAGGATGTTGTCGATGACGATGGAGGTAAAATCCTTTCTGGAATCGGTCAACACACCTACGGAGTTGCCGTACATGTGGTCGGATGAAAAATAGACATGGTCTTCTGCCGCCATGAAATCACCGCCGAAACTGGTTTTGAAATGGAGATTCGGCGTGAAGTTGAACTTTGCATAGGCCGATCCGTAGGTCCGGTAGGTCTTGTTGTAAACCTTCTGCTCATTGATGGCCTGGAGCAGATTATAATGCAGCAGTTCCGCGTTGATGATGGTGTAGGAACCGTCTGGCTTGAAAGGTGTGTCCCAGGGGCGGTGCTCAAGACCGTGGGTCAGCATCGAAGTACCGATGGAACCGTCCGGGACGCGGTTGGCATTCGTGTAATTGAAACTCAGATTGGCACCTACGGAGAGCCAGGGCTTGACGTCGCTGTTGACATTGGCTTTCACCGAGTACTTTTCATACAGGCTGCCGATTCCGACTCCTTCGTTCTGTTTGGCACTCGCGGAAATATAATAATTGCCCGTATCAGAACCGCCGGAAACGGCGACGGACGCGTTCCAGCTCTGGGCTACGCGAAAAACCATGTCGATCCAGTCAAACTGCGGCTTGCCGGGATAGGGATTCTCCAGCCGGGCAACGGCGCTGCCGGTTTGCAGATTGTAGTTGTCAATCGCTTCGTTCTGGACCTCGAGATACAGATCGGCATCGGCGACTTTCAGCTTGGACAGGTTGGGCAGCCAGCTTAATCCGTAGGATGCGTCGGCGCTCAGTTTCGGTGCGCCTTTCGCTCCTTTCTTGGTGGTGATGATGATGACGCCGTTCGTGCCCCGGGAGCCGTAGATGGCGGCTGAGGCTGCATCTTTCAGGACCTGGACGGATTCGATGTCGGCCGGATTGATATCAGACAGGCCCGAAAGGGATTCTCCGCCGTAGGCTCCGGCATCTCCAGATGTGTTACTCATCGGAACGCCGTCAATCACATACAGCGGCTCGTTTCCTGCCGTCAGGGAGCCGATACCGCGGATACTTACGCGGGTCTTGCCGCCCGGGGTTCCGGAAGCTGCCGTTACGTTAACGCCGGGGATGCGGCCCTGAAGCATGGCATCCGGACTCAGCACCTGCCGTTCTCCTTCTTCGGAGGGCTTGTAGGTGGAGATGGCGGAGGTGATGTCGCGCCGCTGCATCGAGCCATAACCCACGACAACGGATTCTTCCATCATGATGGCGTCGTCAACGAGTTCGATGATGATGCCCTGGGTCCGGGTACCAGTGGTGTAGGTGGCGTCTTTGTAGCCGAGCATGCTGATGACGAGCACGCTCCCTTTGACGGCCTCAATGGAAAAAGCACCGTCCACGGAAGAGATGACGGCCGTCCCGCTTCCTTGAACCTGAATGACGGCCCCGGCGAGCGTCCCGGCGCTGTCACGGACGATACCGGAGTACGTTTCAGGCGAGGAGGGGGGGGCAGTTCTCAGTTTTTCAACGATGAGGATAATCTTTCCGCTAATGCGCGCTTCAGCTCCGGTATCCTCCAGCAGAAGGCGCAGAACCTCGGAAAGGGGATTTCCGCTCGGGGTGGAAACCACCTTTCCCAGATCCAGCAGGTTTTCGTTGTACGCAATGGATAATCCGCTTTGTTGCTCAACGACGGCCAATGCCTCCGCCAGCGTCATCTGTTTCTGGGGAAACGAGACGACCGGTTCCTGGGCATGCACCGCCAAGCAAAGCAGAAGGCCCATCAGCGTACAGACAAGCAGTCTTGTCTTTCTCATAGGTCAGTTATGCTTTACTGAATATAAATAGATTGGTCGGTATGCGTGTATTTCATGTGGGGGACAACGCCGCAGATGGCATCCATCAGCTGGTCAACAGTTTCGCCGTGGACGAACCGGGCCGTGATGATGGCGTTGTCATATTTATCCGTGGAGAGATAGACCTGTACCCCGTAATGGCGTTCAACGACGCGGATGATGTCATGAATGGACGCGGAACGGAAATAGAGGTCTCCATCTGTCCAGGCCAGGGATTCTCTGGATATTACGTTGGCTGTCGTGATGGCGCCGGTCGCGGGTTCATAGGAGAACTGCTGGTCCGCTTTCAATTCGACGATGCGTTCCGGAGAATAATTGGGCCAGACCGATATGGCGCCCCTGTTGAGGGTCGCCGTAACGCGGGGCGAATCAAAATAAGCGTTTACATTAAAACGGGTCCCGTGAACACGGACCGTAATATCTGAGGTCTGGACGTCAAAAGGAGATTCCGGGGAGGCCGTGACATCGAATACGGCTTCACCGGAAAGGAATACCCGGCGTTCTTTCCCGAAAGACTCTGGATAGATCAGCACGGACTGGGCGTTGAGGGTGACATGAGAGTGATCCGGGAGTTCCACGTCACGGGTTTCTCCGCAGGCAGTGGCACATTGCAGATAACGGACGGGCTCCGGTCCACCCGCCGCAGCGTTCCGTGCATATCGGATCGAGAAGAGCGGTACCAGGATTAAAGCCACTGCGGCGGCAACCGCCAGCAGGGACCGTCTCCAAAAAACGCGCTGTCTGCGATGCTGTTCTTTCAGATAGTCTTCCAACGCGGAAGCCCTTGCCATTACCTCCTGGTAAGCGGCTTCTATTTCTTCCTGGGAGATAGAAGAACCGTCTATTTCATCCCATCCGGGAAAAAGACTTGATTTCGCCATATTGTCATTCATTTGCTAATAAGACGAAAAAACGGAGCTTTGCCCCCAAATCATTTTACAAAAAGACGGCGATGCAAGAAGAAATCTTGCGAAGTTCTTTCAGTACCGCGTTGATGTGGTTCTCAACGGTTTTCTTTGAGATCCCCAAGTCTTTGGCAATCTGTTCGTTCGACATACCCTCCTTTCTGGAAAGTAAGAAGACCTCCCTGCGTTTATACGGCATACGGTCAACGGCTTTGTCGATTTGCAGCTGTCGTTCTTTGGCAAAATACTCTTCGTCCAGCGCGTATGTCTCAGGCGCTTCCGTTGAATCGGTAAAAGGGATCCTGACCTTATGGGTCCGGCCGTAATCGATGGCTGCATTCCGACACATCTTATATATATATGCACCGGCAGAACGCAACTTGCCGAGAGAAGAACGGATCATCCAAAGCTTGACGAAAAGATTCTGGACCAGATCGTTCACATCTTCCTCGCTGTCAATCAGGCTCAGCATGAAAGTTTTTGCCTTTGGATAATAATAGCCAAAGAACATACGGAAGGCGGTCTGGTCTCCTTCGGATATCCGTTTCAACAACTTTTCTTCGTCAAACAGCATCTTTCAAAAGATGGATGAAAAAGCGCCGAAAGATAAATAAAAAAGTTTAATTCTCAAAAAAATGCCGGTCCCGTTCCGGGGCGGGGATGGCCATTTCTTCGCTTGCGAAGATGATCGGGCTGGAGGCGATGGCGATTTGTTCCGTAAGTTATTGATTATCAACTACTTCCCGATGCAGTGCCGGGAAAAGACAGTGTGAAGAATAACCTCGGGGTCCAGGAGGTCTTTGCCCAGGATGGAGTTGATGGCGGCGAGGCTCCGGCGCAGGTCTTCGGCCACCAAATCCGAGGGGATACCACGGGTGAGGGAAGTGCGGCAGGCGGCAAGGGCCGACGATGCATTTTGCAGCGCTTCGAGGTGTCGGGCGTTGGTGACGAAGGTGGTGCTGGCCGATGAAATGAGGTCCTTTTCCGCTTCCGAAAGAGCATTTTTCAGTTCGAAGAGCCCTTTTTGCTCTTTCGCACTCATCTCAATCACATTTGCCTCAATATCAGAGCGCAAAACAAATTTGTTTACATTTGTAACATTTTTGTTAACGCTCATTTCGGCCTCAAAATCGACCTTATTCAGTAAAATGAAGAGCTTCTGGAAGGAGAAATCCAGAAGGGAAGCGATGGCGGAAATCTGATCGCAGAGGAGCTGGTCATTTTCCGTCACATCAAGGACAAGCAGGACGATTTCCGCGTCCGTGACAGCCTTGTAACTCCGGGCAATTCCCAGCTTCTCCACCGTATCCTCCGACTGACGGAGACCGGCCGTATCGATGAAGCGGAAAAGGACGCCGCCCAGGGTGATGCATTCTTCCAAAGTATCGCGCGTTGTCCCGGGGATATCCGTGACAATGGCGCGGTCTTCCCCGACGAGCGCATTGAGCAGCGTGCTCTTTCCGGCATTGGCCGGGCCGACGATGGCAACCGGCACACCGTTCTTGATCAGATTGCCCAGGCGGAAGGAGGAGACAAGTTTGTCGATATGGTTTTGGGTGGCTTCCAGCAAAGACAACAGTTTCTCTCGATCCGCAAACTCTACGTCTTCTTCGCTGAAGTCCAGTTCCAGCTCCAGGAGGGAAGCCATATCCAGGAGTTCGCCGCGTAAATCCAGCAGTTCCTTGGAATAGGAGCCTTTCAGTTGGTTCATCGCCACGCGATGCGATGCGGAAGTAGTAGCTGAGATAACATCTGCAACGGCTTCTGCCTGAGCCAAATCCATCTTTCCGTTTAGGAATGCACGTTGCGTGAATTCACCAGGACCGGCCAGGCGGGCGCCGGCGGCCAGCAGGAGTCTGATAGCCTCCTGTACGATATAAGAAGAGGCGTGGGTTGAAATCTCTACAGAATCCTCTCCTGTATAGCTGTGAGGCGCGCGAAAAACGGAAACCAGAACCTCGTCCAGTAGATTTTCGTCATCCAGAATGCGCCCAAAATGAATTGTATAAGCCGCTGCTTCAGAAATAGTTCCTTCTTTCAATGAAACCACTGCATCAACTATTTTGAAGCACTCCGGGCCGCTGATTCGTATGATGGAAATTGCTCCGGTCCCTGGAATGGTGGCCGGAGCAACGATGGTGTCTGTGAATGACCCCTTAATCATACCGTCCGAATTTGGACATATTGTCGATGAGGTCCTTGTTCGTCTTGAACTCGTCCATATGCTGCTGCATCCAGGTCATCGCTTCCACCGGATTCATATCCGAGAGCAGTTTGCGGAGGATCCAGATACGGTTGAGCGTGTACTGGTCGTAGAGAAGGTCGTCGCGGCGCGTAGAGGACAGGATCAGGTTCACGGCCGGGAAGATGCGCTTGTTGGAAAGGTTGCGGTCCAGCTGCAGTTCCATATTGCCGGTTCCCTTGAATTCCTCGAAGATGACGTCGTCCATCTTGGAACCGGTCTCCGTGAGGGCCGTGGCCAGGATGGTGAGCGAGCCGCCGCCTTCGATGTTACGCGCGGCGCCGAAGAAACGCTTGGGCTTCTGGAGGGCGTTGGCGTCTACGCCGCCGGTGAGAACTTTACCGGAAGCGGGCTGTACCGTATTATAGGCGCGTGCCAGGCGCGTGATGGAATCCAGCAGAATCACTACGTCGTGACCGCATTCCACAAGCCGGCGGGCCTTGTCCAGGACCATATTGGCCACTTTGACGTGCCTTTCCGCCGGTTCGTCGAAGGTAGAGGCAACTACTTCGGCCTTCACGCTGCGCTGCATATCCGTCACTTCTTCCGGACGTTCGTCGATGAGGAGCACAATCTCGTACACTTCCGGATGATTGTCTGCGATGGCATTGGCAATGGCCTTCAGGAGCATCGTCTTACCGGTTTTGGGCTGGGCGACGATGAGGCCGCGCTGACCCTTGCCGATGGGCGTGAACATATCCACCACGCGGATGCTCTGGTCTTTCTCGTGCCCGTGGCCCAGGAGATTGAATTTCTCCGTGGGGAAAAGGGGAGTGAGAAAGTCGAAGGGCACGCGGTCGCGTACGAATTCGGGCGTACGGCCGTTGATGTATTTGATTTTTACCAGCGGGAAGTATTTGTCGCCTTCTCTCGGGGGACGGATTTCACCGGTTACGGTGTCGCCGTTCTTGAGGGCGTTCTGCTTGATCTGCTGCTGGGAAACATAGATATCGTCCGGGGAATTCAGGTAATTGTAGTCGCTGGAACGCAGGAAACCGTAGCCGTCCGGCATCACTTCCAGCACGCCCGTGGCCTCTACGGAGCCTTCGAATTCAATGCGCTGGGGCTTGGGCTGCTGCTGTTGCTGCTGCTGAGGAGCCTGCTGCTGGGGTTTCCCCTCCTGGGCCTGGGCAGGCTGCTGGTTTTTCTGCTTGTTTTTCTTTTGACGCTGCTTGGAAGGCTGCTGGGTCTTTTCCTCCTGCACCTCCTCCGGGGTATCATCTTCCTTCAAGTCGTCGAAGAGATTGTGGATAAACTGCTTTCCGTCCACCTGGGGCGCCTCTTTTTCAAGGGCGGGAGCCTCTTCTTTCTTGGGCTTGCGGCCGCGTTTCTTGGGCTCTGCAGCGGCGGGGGCTGCGGCAGCAGGCTTTTCCTCCGCCTTGGGCGCTTCCGGAGCCGGAGCAGCAGCCTTGGGTGCGGCCGCTTCCGTCTTCTTGGGCCTTCCGCGCTTCTTGGCGGCAGGTTTAGGAGCATCGGCCTTCTGTGACTCCAGAACGGCTTCCTGGTCCAGGATGGAGAAGCCCAGGGTGGCGCGGTCCATTTTCTTCGCTCCCTTGATATTCAGGGATTCGGCAATGCTTCTGAGCTGATCTTCGCTCATCGCATTCAGTTCTAATAAACTATGGGGCATAGAATTAAGAATGTATTTCGGTAAAAGAGGGCCTTCAGATCTGAAAGCCAGTGCAAAGATACAAAAAATGCTGAAAAAGAAAAACTATTTCAGCATATTATCCATATAGGAGTCGCTCTTCTTGTAGCGCAGCAGGTCCGCCAGGGCCGATGCATTGGCCGCAATACGGAAACTGTAGCTCTTCCACATACCCATCGGCACCCAGGAAACGGCTATGTTGAAGCAGTGCAGGTCATAGGAGGCACTGATCTGCGTGGTGGTAAAGCGCATCGCCATAATATCGAAGCCGGAAGTAGCCTGGATGCTCATCCGCGGCGTAAGCTTCACGTTTCCGCTCAGGTTCACCGTCTGGGTGTATTTGTGGTTGGTCACCAGTTCCTGCGTGGCCTGCTGATAGGTGTAGGTCTTGGAGTAATTGAACGAATAGCTCATATTCACCGACCAGGGCGCGTTCGCGTTCATATAATACACGTAGCCGCCGGGGATGTATTCGCCGGTGACGGGATGGTAGTAGATGCGCTGGTAGGAATTGGCATCGCCGCCGCTGCCCTTGCCGTCGTTTCCGTCCGTGGCGCCCTTCCCGTTGAAGGAAATGGAGGCCGACAGGGAAGCGTTGGTCAGGCGCAGCGGGAAGCCGGACTGGGTGATTTCGTACTTGTTGATGCGCTGCCCGCGTTCGTTGACGGTGTACGGGTCGAAGTTCAGGTTACCGCTGATATTGATCTTGTTCAGCAGGTTCGTCGAGGCCGATATCCCCACGTTGTTCATCTTCATCGAGTCCGCCAGGAAGTTGTAGCCGGTGTTGATGTTCAGCTGGTCCAGCAGTTTCACCTTCTTGGTGCCGGTGCCGGTGGTATCGCGCAGGTCCCGCACCTTCGCCTCCAGATTATTGCCGATGGTAAGGGACATCGTCGCGCTCCTTCCGTATCGGCCCCCGGACGCGGAAGGAGCGCGACGATGGTACGGGACATCGTCGCGCTCCTTCCGCGTCCGGGGGGCG